>Ga0079104_1001933_pt1 | contig 12360 bp, 14 predicted proteins | sample MedtruBG_FD_76829 | JGI IMG/M metagenome (GOLD analysis project Ga0079104, IMG submission 76829) | Root nodule microbial communities of legume samples collected from California, USA - Medicago truncatula BG | ecosystem: Host-associated > Plants > Roots > Nodule | place: USA: California... | reverse complement strand
AGCGCCAGGACCTGCTCAGTGGCGCCAAAGCCCGTGGTGCCGAGCGCTCGGCCGTCGCAACCCACACTGTTTTGGTTCGAAAGCGCACCGGCCACGCCTGAGTTGATCAGGTAGGCCAGCCAACAACGAGCGGTCACAGTCACCGAGGGGCTCAGCGGGGCCACCTTGACGCCGCTTGTCGCCATGCTCACAGCGGAGGCCGTGTCCAGGCGGGTCTTGGGCAGTCCAGTCACAGGATCGGACGAATAAACGCCCACCAGCGCCGTCGCGCCCGCGTCGGTGTTGAGCACCGTGAAGGCGATCGCGTCGACCGTCAACGGCCTCGAAAATGGCAGCCAATAGATGACGTTCGCGGTATTCGTTGAGCCCGAGCCGGGGTTGGCGATGTACAGGATTGGATCGGCCCAATAGTAACGACCCGACACTTCAACGACGGTGTTGCTGTTAACCAGCGTGCTGCCATCGGAAAGGGTGACGGACCCGGCAAACGTGGTGTCGCCCGTCACCGCAAGATCATCCCCCACCGTGACGTCTGACGCGAAAGTTGCGGCTCCCGAAGTCGCCAGCGTGCCGCCGACCGTCAGCGCGACGGCGTCGATCTCCACAGTGTCGGCTTGAGTATCGTTCCAACCCCCGATCCGGACCTTGCCACCAGTGTTGTCGGGTGACGGATCCCCACCTTCGAAGCTTGCTACCCCACCACTGGCGTAGATCTGGAACCGGCCATCAGCACCGAAATCCCGGTCGATCGCCCCGCTCGGGTTGGCGCCTAGCGTGATGTAGTTGTCGGACTGGTAGATCAGAACGCCCGACGCGTCGGTGAGCTTGACGCGATAGGTCTCGCCCTCAACGCCCCAGATATCGGGGAACCGACCAGCGCTGTCAGCGACGATAGGGTTGGTGTGGGCGACGTTGAGGTCAGCCGTTGTCCAAGTCGTCTTGAGCGTCGTGCTGTTGTTGACGTAGGTCGTCATCAGCGCCCCGGCGACGGGATCGCCATTAGCACTGGGGACCTGGTCGAACATTCGGGGCAAAAGCCTGCCTGCCATGCGGATATGCCTCGTATGCCCGCGCACGTGGCTGCGGGTTGTGGTATGGGGTGCGGATGGAAGAAGAGAGCCCACCGACTGTGAGCGGCGACATTTCGGCGCTAATCGCAGCCGCGGTCGTGATGATCGTCGCTTTGATCCCGGCCTATGGGGCGGATTACCTAGACTGGGCCTGGTCTGATTGGATGCGAATAGCGACCATCGGCATTCTCATGCCGGCCATGGTCTCAACGTTCGCGCCGATCCGGCGTCTTTTTCTTTTGAGGTTTCGGAACGATCGCTCCGGATACGCTCCCCGACCGCTGACCGGCGACGCGAAGCGCATTGCCGACTGGCGCCGCTATCGCCGGACGCGGAGCCAAGTGCATCGCCGCAAGGGCGTTGTCGACACCGTATCCGAGCGCCGCGATGCCTCCACGGATATTATCGACTAGTCCGTTCTGCATCCTGCCGGCGGTGCCGCTGTCAGGTGTGCGACCACCAAGTACTTGAGCTCCAGCCTTGCCCCAGTCCTGCATGTAGGCTTGGCCGGCGGCGGTGGCGCCTTTTCGCCGGCTCGTGTCGGATTGCCTGACGGCCTGCAAAAACTGCATTGGCGTGAAATCGCCGGTGTCGGCCACCTTAGCGGCCGCCCGCTCGACTGTCGCCAGGCCGCGAAACGCCTTGTTGACCTTGGCTAGGTCAGGCGCGAATTGTGGGTTCTGGCGCTCCAGGGCATCGTTAAAGGCGTTGCGCACCTCGCCTAGAGCACGGCCAAGCTCGCGCTCGTAGGCGTTGCTCGATGAGCCATAGGCAGCCGCACGACGGCTCAACTCCGATTGCGCCGCCTTCAGGTTTCGGCCCTGAAGGTTTCCGTTCCCAAGCACGGTCTTGATGGTTTGCGCGAAGTCCTTCTGCGACTGGCGCGGCACGTTCTGCGCTGCCGCCTGGATCTCAGCGCTGAGCTGCTGGTCAGGCTGTAGGTTCAGCTTCGGAAGAACGGCCCCGTAGGCTTCATCCACCGCGTCTTGCGCATAGGCGACTGCATCGTGTCCAGACAGACCCTTGGGGGCCTTAACGCCAATCGGCGAAAGGGCCTGGTCAATCGTTGACGTGTTGAAGCCTTCGCGCGCCGCTTTACGGCCACTGCGGATCACATCGCCGACGACGGGTTGAGACATCATCTTGTCCTCTCGGACAAGCGCCTTGCCGCCTCTCACCTGGCCGGGAGTCATCCGCACCCCTGCGTCCGCCAGTTTTCGGACATAGGGGTCAACGATTGGCTTGACCGCATCCGCGATCTTGTTCAGCCCCCAATCCGATACCTTGCCGGCCACAGCCCCGATCGCGGCATCCCCCGCCGTTCCACCCAGGTCATCCGCCTCCGAAGTGAAGGCGCCAGAAAGACCGCCCGCTAGCATTGGATTGCGAGTGGCCATGCCGATGGGGATAGAGGCGACAGCCCCTCCAACAGCCTGCCCGATCTTGCCAGGGCGCACGCCACCGGCCTCTTTCTTTGCATAGCGGCTGGCTAGCGCGTTCTTATTCTCCGTCGCCGACTTGCCGCCGAAGGTCGTGGCGCGATTGATCGCAGCGGCGGGGTAGCCGACTTTCTCAAGCGCGTTTTCGACCCCAGACTCCAGCCTGGCAAATGGACTTAGTAGGCCCTTTTCGAAGCCGAGAACCTGAGATGTCTTGGTCTTCTTCGGAGCGGGTGCGTCCGCGAAGTGCGCGTAGGGATCGGGCTGGGCGTCCTGGAACTGGGCGTACGGGTCGGCCATCAGCGCACCTTCTGGCGTCCATCGGGGGTCAGGAAGACCGTTCCAGGCGGGAGGCGAGCCGCCTCTTCGGGCGAGTTTACTTGGATGGGTCCATTCGACTTGGGTTGGCCCCGGCCAGGTAGACGCGTCGGGTTCGGATAGTCGGACGACAGCTTGGCGCCGGCTGGCCCTGCACGCGTCTTTGACGCTTCATAGGCGTTCTTGCGCAGCTCGTATTTCGACCCGATCGTGTCATCGCCCTCCCCAAATTGGGGGAAGTAGGTTCGCGGAGCCTCGGCCGCTTCCAGCGCGTTTTGACCGGCGCCGGTTTGTGACTTCAGCCGCGAGTTGAGCCAGGCTCGCTCAGCGGCCATGGCCTTGTCGGATTGGTCGTCCCGGATGAGCGGCGCGAGGCCTTCAAGCGGGCGACCAAGGAAGGGGATCTGAAGGTTTTCAACGGCTCCCGCAACAGCATTCCGCACCGAGCGCGGGTTGAAGCCGTCGCGGCGGGCTTCCAGATACTGCCGCTCGGCAAGGGCCATCTCGCGCGCATAGTCCTGGGTCTTGCCCTGGTCTTCCGTCAGCTTGGGGCCGGTCCCCTCGTTCCAGCGGATTCGCTTACCCGTGGTGGGGTTGACGGCAACAGGCATGCCCATCTGCTTGGACAGCGCCTCATCGAACTGAAACCCGGCGGGGAGTTGTTGGGGCATCAGAATTCCTCCCATCCGGCGCCTGAAGCGCCGGGTGTCCCAAAACCGCCAGCCGCCTTGCGCGCGTCGTAGGCCTTGCGCCCCGTCTCTGCGCTATAGGCGGACGTTGCCGCGTTCTTGCCGGCGATGCCCTCGGATGTACGGTTGTGGCGCTGCGTCTCGCCAAGCTGCGCGTCGGCTCGCTTGTTGTCGGCCGTCGTGTCCTGCTCTTTCAGATCCTGGTCACGCTTTTTGAAGGCGTTATCGATCTGCTGCTGAACAGTCAGGGCTTGGGTTTGATACGACTTAAGGCTGGCGTCCGAGAGATCGACGCTCTGGGCTATCTCTGGCGTGATGACCTGTTGCTGGATTAGAAGAGGCGCGGCCTGCTGCCACAGCCTTTGCCGCTCCGCCATGTCGGGCACCTGCTCCAGGTTGTAGGCTATGCCGCCGAGCTTCTGATTGTTCGTTTCAATCTGCTTGAGATGATCCTCATTGAGGTCGCCTAGTTGTTTAGCCAGGTCATAGTCCCCACCGGACAGTGCCTGGTTACGCGCGTCGACGTAGTCGCCCTTTTCAAGGCTAGGCGCGATGTCCTGCTGGAGTTTCTGTTGCCGGCGCTGCGCCGCCAGTTTCCCGACCGATGCCGCCTCGTTCACCGCGCCATAGCGCAGCAGTTCGTCTTGCGCTCCGGACGGGTCCGTTCCGACCCTGGACAGCGCGTTTTGAACGGCTTTCCGCCGCGCCTGGTCGCGTCCGGTCTCGACGGCGCTGGCGTACATGGCCAGATAGTTGGGGGTTTCCATGCTTCAGCCCTGCTCAGTAGTTCTGCTGGACGTAGTTGACGCCGGCCGCCTGCCCCGCCTTCTGAGGCTGGTAGGAACTGGCGCCCTGGCTGTAGCCGTAGGCGCTGATCAGGTTGCCCGTCAGGCCAGAGATCGCACCCACCGTGTTGTTGGCGGCGGCGTTGTTGTTGGCGGCCGTCGTCTGAGCGAGATTGTTGTTATTGCCCACCAGGGCGTTGGCCGTGCCCGCGTTACCGCTCACCAGGGCGTTCGTCGCCGAGGTGTTGGTTCCGGCAATGGCATTAGCTGTCCCGGTGTTGTTGCCCACTAGGGCGTTGGTGGTGTTCGTGCCGTTGTTGAGCGATAGGCCTTGGGCGTTGTTGTTGTTCGCCAGCGTCGCGTTGGTCTGGTTGTTGAGGTTGCCGACCAGCGCGTTGACATTGCCTGACGTGTTTTGCTGATAGGCGTTCGTCGCGTTAGTGTTGTTGTTGTTGATCGCGGTCGCGGCGGTGATGCCGACGCCTTGCTGACCGTTCAGCATGTTGTAGTAGTTGCCGAAGTAGGTCGAGCCGAGGTCTTGGCCGTACTTATCCAGCGCCTTCAGCGTGCCGCCTGACTTCAAAAGTCCCGCAGTCGCCTTGTTGGACGACACGGCGTCCGAGCCCGACTGAAGCTGGAACTTGTAGCCGGTGGAGTCGCGCCATTGCTGGAACGCCTTGGCCTGGCCCTCATCCCCCGACAAGCCCAGCAGCGCCTGGATGGCCTGGCCGGCCTGTTGGCCGCGGTCGTACATGCCTTGCCACAGGCCGTTGCTTGTGTCGCGCCCATTGACGATCGCGTCGTTGATCGCCGCCGAGCCTTCCGCGATTTGGTGCTTAACCGCTTCGGAGTTGTTGTCGATGACGCCTTGGTTTTGCCCCTGCGTGGCGTTGATCAGGTCCTGATTGGCCAGCCCCGTCCCAGTAATGAGGCCGGCGTTCGCCTGCTGCGCACCGGTGAATGTGGCGGTGTTCTGGTCGCGCTGATCCTTCACCAACTGGGTGTTGTTGGCGTTGGTCTGCTGGAGCAGCGTCGCGTTCTGGGAAGCGGTCTGCTGCGCGGCCTTGTTGGCGTTCTTAGACGCGTTCGAGGCAATCGCAGCGCTGCCGATCGTTGCGGCGCCGGCTACCGCGGCTACGGCGACTAGGGGCATTTGGTGAACCTCAGATAGGCAGGGGATGCGAGCCAATCGCTCATCAGCAGGACCCAGGTTTTCAGGGAGCCCAGCGGGGTTTCGGCGAAGTCGCCGGCCGCTCTCCAGCCATGGGTTTTCGGAGGTTGAGACCTCCAGTTCCCCGCCACCTGATAGGTGGTCAGGACTTGCGCGCCCCTCTGACGCATCCATTCGTTCGCAGCCTTGGCCGCTGTTGCAACCTCCCTGCCCCACCCTTCGGGGGTGAACAGGGTGTGCATTTCATAGGTCCGACCCAGAGCGTCCTGGGGGGCGAAGATCTGTCCGCCGTGTTCGGTCGCCAAGGCGATGACGCCGGGGACGGCCAAGATGGCATCGAAGTCCAAGCCCCGGCCCAGAGAGACGTGCGGCGCCACCTCTGGATGGTCAGCGATCCGCCGCCAAAAGGCTGCGTCGCGCTCCTCACGGATCATGTGAGGGTGATGACCCCAGAACGCACCACGCCGTCAGAACCCTTGTAGGAAACCTGGAGCTGCGTGTTGCTCAACGCCTGCCAGCTGATGTCCTGCGAACCTCCAAGGCGGCGGCGGAGGTCTTCAAACAGAACCCGCCAGGCCTTGGTCATGAACCCGTCCCCACTGATCAGCGGGGTTTGCTGCGAGGGGAGCGGTGTCAAACGAGCACCTCATTGTAGGTCGCGCCCTGCATGACCACGTCCACCGGCTCGGTTGTGCGAAACTCGAAGCTTCGACCTGGCGAGCGCATTTGGCCCAACCGGCGCCAGACGGCCTTGTCACGATAGGCGCCCTGCACACCAAGGGAGCGCTGAGCCCAATCCGACCAGGTTCGACCGGCATCGTCCGAGAACCGCATCTCCACGAGCGGGACCGTGTTGTCCGACAGACCAACGCCGCGCACGCATTGCAGCATGGTCGAGGCGCATGTCTTGGCCCCCGCCTCGACCAGCGCAGCACATGAGGCCACGCGCTCGATGTTGCTTGTCCCGTCCGTGAAGGCTGTCGGGTCCAGTCGCCAGATCTGCCCGGTGATCGCGTCGCCCATATAGGGTATGCCGCCGACCATCGTCGAAGACCGAACGCGGAAGTTGCTCATGTTGAGCGTCGTCCACTCCGCCCAGGTCTGCGTGGCCAGGTCGTAGGCGAACGTCGTCTGGCCGGGGATGTTGATCACGTAGAAGCTGTGACCGTCGAAGGCGATCGGATAGGCGACAATGTCCGAAATCGAGCCACTAGCGCGGATTCGGGACTCAACGCCGTGATTGGAAATCCGTAGCGGGACCTGGCCGCCTCGGTAGACGATACGGTCGTCACCGAGCCAGAACGCGGTGTTATCCAGCGTGACGAGCGACAGTTGCGCGGCGCATCCTCGCTGATACACCCGACCAGGCGAGCGCTGTAGAGGATTGTTGGCGTCGCCGGTCGGGCTCAAGGGCTCTACCGTCTCGACGCCAAAGACCCAGATCTCATCCCCGACCACCATCCCGCCGAGTGATGCGTCTGGCCGGCTTTCGGCGGTCAGGAAGGCCAAGCCATCGATGCTGGTCGCGTCACCGATTGCGGAGTAATAGATCCGGTCGCTGTCCTGCTCAAAGAAGTAGAAGCGACCTTGCAGGTAGACGACATCATCCACCAACGGCAGGTCTTCATCAGCGATCCTGGCGAAGGTTGTTCCATCATAGCAGTAGGCAAGGCCGCCAGAGGTGACGACAAGCTGACTGTCGGAGGCGGCGAAACGAGGATTGCGCGAAGTCGCCACGGTCCCGAGCGGCGTGGTCGCCTTGTACAGCGTCGTATTGCTCAGGGCGAAGCCTACGCCACCAAACACCCCGTTTTGCTGGAACAGGCCCCACACAGGGCCAGAGCCTACCGAATACTCCGCCACCATCCCTGGCCGCGGCAGTCGCGCGGTTCTGGTTGGGCCGCCCGGAGTGGCCTCGGTGTAGAGGTTGACGAGTCGAGCCTCCGCCAGTCCATAGTCAGGACGGCTGTAGGCGCTTTGGGCGAACTGAAGCGCCGGCATCTACCAGCGCTCCATGAACACCGACGCGGGGCGGTCGCTGTCGCGCATGCTGTTGTAGACGCCCTGAGCCGTGGCTTTGACGTCTGCCGCCAGCCTCGGAGCAGCTTCCATGACCCCGAAGGGCTTAGCCAGGCGGTCAGCTAGCAGATAGTAGACACACTCGGTCCACTCTTGCGGCAGATCGACGTTCTGGGTTAGCGCCGTCACGTCCTCGATGATGCGGGCGGCTGTGTACTTGATCGTGCGCTCGGCGGTCGGCACAGGCCAGACCGTCAGGGTGATCGCGGTTCGCTGCTTGTCGAGCGTGAAACAGGTCGGGTCGCCTTGTGCCGCCTTGTTCGGCAGGACCACGTAATCGCCCCAGTCCCAGCGGGCCATGGTGCGCTCATAGGTGCTCGACAGGACCAGGCGAGCCTCAAGCACGTCGATGACGCGCGGCGCGAGGGTAATCGTTGCGGTCGAGGCTGGGACGGTCGCCGTGAACTCGGTCTGGCGCCATAGGTCGCAGCCATCCATCTGCATGGTCTTGAGCAGGAAATTCAGGTGCCGCAGGCCCATGGCCGCGCTCACCGCGTCCGGCTCGGTCGCTCCGTCCAGGACGTTGAGGATTTCCATGGCCGACTTGATGATGTCGCCGGCCGTCATGGTGTAGGAAGTCGCGCCGGAAGTGGCCATTACAGGTCTCCAGGCTCGATATCGCCGGGTTCGACGTAGATCGGCGTTGGGATAGGTCTTGCGTCGGGGATCGGGACACCCTCAGGCCACAGGCGCGGTGGCGTCATCTCAGGCGGCCTGGGGTCACGGCAGGTAGCGCGGCAGACGATGAGGCCCGTCCACTCCTTGGCCATGTCGTGGCGCCGGTGTTGCTCGCCACATCGGTCGCAGATCGCCCACGGGTTTCCGGGGATATAGGCGGGGGCTTGGTACATGCTCACTCCCCCAAAGAGGGCGGACGGCCAGTTTCCCAGCCGTCCTTTAGTTCAGGCGTGGTTAGGCGCCGGCGTTGCCGTAGATCTGCCGGAAGTCGCCCCAGCCGGCCGCGAAGCGCACGGTCGACTTGGCCTTGGCATTCTCGGTGTCGAAGTCGTTGTCCTGCTCGAGCGACGCCTCACGACGCCAGAACGAGATCAGGCCGTCTTCGGCGTCCGTCTGGAGGAACCAGGCGTCGAGATCGGTCAGGTAGTGGTTGACGACCGCGCCGCCGGGGATCAGGCCCATCTCACGCACCGCGTTGATGTCGTTGTTGGCGGTGCTCGAACGCAGGGTGGATTTCAGGATCCGCTCTGCGTTGAACATGTCGCCTGTCGAGACGATCAGCTTCTTGGGGGTGAGCGCGATGTTCAGGCCGCGAGCGTTGGTCGCAGCGGCGACGGTCTTGATGCCGTCCTCCAGCGAAGCTTCGCTCAGGTCCGCCGCGGTCAGCAGGTTGCTTTGCAGGCCACCGACCGTGGGGTGAGCGGCCGAACACAGGGCCACGCTGTCGCCGCCGACGTACGAGCCCGAAAACGCCCGGTTGATCACGTTGGCGTGGACGATCTCCACGGTGCGCGAAATCGAGAAGGCCAGGCCCTTCGAACGCGACTTGGAGACCTCGGCGTAGAGATCGTCTTCCATCTCTTCGCGCGTCACGACATAGCCCAGACCATACACCACGTGGGTGAAGGTCGAGACCGTGCCTTGGGCGTCGGAGTCGTAGGAGATCGACTGGCCTTCCGACTTCTTGGCGGCCAGGCCAAAGCCCGTGGTCTCGGCGACCTTCTCGTAAGCCTTGTCCGAGGACTGCTTATCGAAGATCTGCGACCACTCCGGCGGATACGCCTTATAGCGCTTGCCGTACCAGGCCTTGATGCCGGGCCACAGGGCGTCGGGGTGATTGGAGCGAGTGATTACACCAGCCATTGGTTCATCCTCCCTTTCTTAGACGCCGGTCGAGCCGGCAGCGCCGGTTTCGGTCGGGAGGTTGATACGAACCAGCACCTTGGCATTGGCGCCGATGGCGTTGTCCGGACGCTGGACGAAGCCCAGAATGCGGAGTTGCAGGGTGGCGGTCGTGGCCTTGGTCGACGTGTCGAGCTGCCAGCCAGAGCCGGTGATGCGCGAGCCGGAGCCGGAGACCAGATCGGCGTTGAGGCCGACGTCGGTCGCGGCGAGAGCGCCGCCAACGGCGTCTTCCTGGATCTCGTAGACCAGGTCCGGACCTTCGGCGACGTAGATGTATTCAGCCGTCGAGGCGGCGCGGTAGCCGTTCGAGATGATCGTCGGCGAAGGCTCGAAGCCCACGACGGCGCCCGTCACGCGGTTACCGCCGGCAGCGGTGGCGATGGTGGCGGTGGGGACGCCGTCAGCGTCGGCGGAGCCGGCGAGGATGATGGGGTCGCCGATGTAGAGGGCGTTCGCGTCGGTAGCGGGGACGTAGTAACGGCGCAGCATGCCGTTCCACGGGCTACCGTTCGCGTGCCGCACCGGGCGCAGCCCGGCCGGAGCGTTGGAGTTAGCCATGTGATGGTTTCCTTAGGGCGTGTAGGCCCCGTGTTTGATGGAATTGCCCTTGACGACATACGCGACGTCATCAGAGCGATCGTCGTTGGGGTCGGTCTTGGCAGACCGCATGATCCCCTGCTCGCGCTCGTCGATCGCCGCGAGCCTCTTGGCGCGGTCCTCTTCGACGAATTCCTTCGGCTTGCGCAGGAGGTAGGCGTACATCGGCTCGCCGGTCGCTTTTGTACCGACCGGGCGGCGCACCTTTTCCTCTTCAGAGGCTTCTGGCTTGGCCAGGGTGACGTGGTCGTAGTCGTCTTCGACCGTCAGGTCGTAGATGCGGCTGTCCTCGTCGTTGGCCCAGTAGTAGTCGTGCTCCGGGTCGTCCCGGTATTGCGGCGGGATGGTCAGCTTGCGACCGTGGATGCGATCCAGCGTATCGGCCTTGCGGCGGCGACGCTCTCCCTGGATGGCTTCGGCGCGGGGGGTTCTGGACATCAGCCGTTCTCCTGCCAATAGGCGTCTGCGAGCTCTTCGCGGGTCATTAGGCCCTTGCGAACAAAGGCCTTCTCGTTCATGTCGCGGGCGTGGGCTGGCATGTCCGCCCAGCCCTTCTTGCGCGGCGGCGCCGGCGTGCGGGTACCCGATTGCACGTGCGGCGCAGAACGGACGGGAGGGGTCGTCGGCTCTGCGTCGTCGAAGTGTTCAGGGAAGCGCTTGCGAACTTCCTTTTCAGCCGCGGCGAACTGCTCTTTCACCGATCCGCCGGCGTCTGCGATCTTCTGGGCCTCGGCGATAGCGACCGCTGTGGCCGCCGGGTCGTCGTCGAACCAGGCGTTCTTGGACTTGAACTCGTCACGCGGTGTCGACCCGATGCTTGAGGCTTGCTCGAGCTGTTGGGCGCCACGGATGGCCGCTTCGGGATCGCCGGCTTCGGCGGCCTCGGCGATCATGCGTTGGGCTTCCTCGATGGCCCTGCGACGGCTGACCTCGATGGCCCGCTCAGCAACGCTGGTGGTGCGCTTGACTTGGTCCTTCAGCGACTTGTTCTGGGTCGCGAGGCCGGCGAGGAAGTCGCCTGCGTCGGTCCAGTTCGTCGTGTCGCCCTTCCACTGATCCTTGGGCTTCCAGCCCGCCTTGATGGCGGCGGCGGTTACCGGGTCAGGGGCTTCGGAAGCGCCTTCAGCGGGCTCCCTGGTGTCTACGGCGTCGCTCTGCCCTTCAGGCGCGGCCTTGCCATCCGGAAGGTCAATGACCTCCAAGTCTTCGGCTTCTCCAGCCATGGTTTCCTCATGAAAAAGGCCCCGCTTGGGGGCCGGTCACTTCCGTCTGTGGAAGCTCGAAGGGCGCTAGAGAACGACCGCGCCGATGTCCTTGTCCTTGCAGATTATGTAGGTCTTGCCGTCCCGGCCATCGATCTTGGAGCCGGAGTACTTGGCGAACCAGACGACGTCGCCCACAGCGGGCTTGATCGCGTCGACCGGGTAGTTGTCGTAGTTGAAGGCCAGCGGCGAGACGGCCACGAGGCGGCCACGTTGCTGGGCGGCCTGGTCGGTGTCCTTGACCTTGTCCGTCAGGATGATCCCACCGGCCGTTTTCTCTTCCACGGCTTCCTGAATGATCAGGACGTTGTATTCCACCATGGCCAAGCCAGGTTCGCACTCGTGAAGCTCAGGGATCGTTCCCATGTCGTTCCTTTAGGTCTGCGGCTCGTCGCCGTTCATCTCGCAGAGCGCCTCGTAGGGCGTCTGTTCGGGCGCCAGGTAGGCGTCAGCCCGCGTTTTCAGGACCAAGAGGTCCAGGGACAGGCTCGGGTCCGGCCGGGGCGTCTGGCCCGCCAGGGTTGGCCCCCAACTGAGGTCCGTCCATGCCTGGCGCTGGGCCTGCGCTCCCTCCCGGAGGGCCTTGAACACCCATTGGCTGATCGGGTGGTCCTTCCAGGCCTCCCATTCCTCCTGCGTTGGCGCCATCCATGGCTCCTATCTGTTGGTGATGTCCGGCGATCTGGCCCGCTTCAGCGACCTTCTTGAGCGCGCTGGCCTGCTTGTCCTCGACAGTGGCCTTGTCGACCTCGATCTTGGCCTGAGCCGCTGCGACGACCTCCGGAGGCGGCGCATTCTGGGCAGCGAACAGCTCCTCGGGGTTGTCGATGTCGGCCGCCTCGTAGATGCGGGTCAGCGCGGCCTTCTGATTGGTGATCGGCAGGCCGATGAACTGCTGAATGACCTGTGCCTTTGCCAAGGCTTGGGCGCGGGTGACGACCGAAGGGTCCGAAACCGGCACGATGTCATGGCCCTTGGGACTGAAGTCGGTCTTGAAGTCCGCGTTCGGGTCGTCGAGGACTTCGACGTATTCCTGAGCGCTCTGTGCGCCGCCCCACCGGGCCTCACACTCGTAGATCTTCTGGAA
>Ga0079104_1001925_pt1 | contig 12446 bp, 15 predicted proteins | sample MedtruBG_FD_76829 | JGI IMG/M metagenome (GOLD analysis project Ga0079104, IMG submission 76829) | Root nodule microbial communities of legume samples collected from California, USA - Medicago truncatula BG | ecosystem: Host-associated > Plants > Roots > Nodule | place: USA: California... | reverse complement strand
AACATAAACCTAACATATTGGAGGCATCTATGCTATTTTTTTATAAAATTTTATTAAAGTAATCTATGGATTTATATCCATAGAAATATTTCTCAAATTAATGCACAAGTCAAGTTATTAAGGTGCTGGAGTTGGATATGCTGTAATCAAATTTCCTTTTGAGTCAGTATATATTTCTATCCATGATGTTGATTGACCACCCATACTTGGTTTTACGGTTCCTATATCATACCCAGCATCAATAACACGTTTAAATGGTCCTGATGTTTCTGAAACAGTCACAGGAGTATCTATTATATCTTTTCTAGACAATATACTCTTTAATTCGTCTATGCTTATTGAAAATTGTCCTGCATTTTTAGTTGGATTAAAGTGTCTGTCTATCACATGTTCTAATCCTGCCTTACTGGAAGGGCTAAATCTAGTAGACCCATTTGCTATATTTATTCTTGATTGCGCAATTCCCGCACTATTTTCAACTTCAGCTATCCCCTTAGGCGTTCCTCCTATAGGCTCAATAAATATTGTACCTCCTAATACCTCTGGTTCATCACTTTACAACGAATTTCCCTGCTTCTTTACCATCTTTAAGTAACTGGTTATACCCTTTTTCTATGAATTGAGATATTTGCTCATTACTCCAATTTTTATTGAAGAAACCTCCATCTAGCAGTTCTTCAACACGCTGTTCAGGATATTTTTTTAACAAATATTGAACTTCATTACTTACGTTGTTATATGAATGCCTATTTAATACATGCTTAATATCATTTTTAGATAAATTTACTACAGCTTCTCCCTCTCCCTTGGGCTGAAACTGTGGCTACAAAAACAAATGGCAATAACAGTTTTTTTACTATTACTACCATTTTAACATTGATTTGAGTTTTATTCATATTCTTACTGCAGAATTAACATTATGCAGCCTGAATTCTACTCTTTAACCTTATCTGGATTTAATTCTCTGTATACACTAAATACGTCTTGACACTTTATGGGATAAGGTATTCCTGGAAACCATTGTTCAAATTCTTCCTTTGCTAACCTTACTCTATCTCTAAAGTCATTATAGCTATTTAAATCTATTTTCTGTTTACTATTTAGGTCTAAAATACCATCTATTGAATATACCATATCAAGTCTTTGAAGAAACTGCATTACTCTATCTACTAAATTTAGAGAATTTGGTTTCGCAAATCTAATGTATATTCTAACTCTAGAGTTTTCTGATTGTTGATTTTTATTGTTGCTTTTTTCTGTTACTGATACATTATTCAACACTGCCTGCTTCTCATCATTATCCTCTAATAAAATTTCAAGAAACCCTTCCTCAAATTTTACTTCTATAGATATATCACCATACATTGACTCTTCAACTATTGAACCACTAATATTAAGAATAGCTATTTTTATATCTTCTTTCTTAGGCTTTTCTTTCAATTTAACTGCTATTCTATACGCCTCTAATCCCATACATATTCTCCCTTCGATATATAATTATTTCAATATGCTATATTTAATCTCCCCAGAATTGGTCCTCACTTATATATTCTTTCCACTCAACCATAGACCAATCTTTCATTCCAGTTGGACCATTCCCAGTTGTAACTTTTATTTCAACTGGAATCCCTGATTCCTGACTAGCTACAAATCTATGATGACCTTCTACAATATGCTAATTTTGCCTTCGGTTGGCAGTAGCGCATCTTTCAAAGCACCTTTCACCGTTTTAACAGCTTCACCCGCACCCTTGGGGCTGAAACTGTAGCTACAAAAGCAAATGGCAGCAACAGTTTTTTACTCTTACTACCATTTTAGCATTGATTTGAGTTTTATTCATATGATCACTATAGAATTAACATTATGCAGCAGGATAGCTGGGTCCCAATTACCAGTAATTATTATAATATTATAGAATTTTAATAACTCACTATACAGTGAAGATTTTTTGTAGTTAGTAGAATCAACTTTTTGCAGTTAATCTTTGAGAATTGAATCTACAATGTATGATGACTATTCCATTTCATATTCTTCTGCTTCATCATATTTATCAATATCAACAGGAATTCTGCCAATGCGGAGCATTGTATACGGATTTACTGAGTAATCACTTATCAAAACTTCACAATTTAGTTCTTCACATAATCTTGCTATAGTTTCCAAATTATTCTTTGGAACCAAGCTATTATCCCTTATATATAGGGACAATTTTATCTTATAATCTGCATCCACAATATACGTTTCACAAAGAATCTTAACATTATCATCAACTTGAATGTCATCAATACTTTTTACAATAAGAATATTATCAATCGGTATTTTAAATACTGATGCTAACGCATTTGCCACTTCATTTTTCTTTGGTTCTTTATTAACAAATATATCTTGCCATACCATTATATTACCTTCTTTCTTCTTAAATAATTAGTTATCCAACTATCTATTTATATTTTATAAACTTTATTATAAATTTCAAGAAAAAATACTTTTGAATTTTATCAGGAGCATTTATATTACTTATTATTCTATATTCATATTTCTATTTATCAGATATTTTTATATAAGTTTCGTTTATTTTTGCATTATCCTCAAGGTTAAATTTCCACATTTGTTTTTGTTCATCGCCCCCTATATTAATACCGAAATAATATGATGGATCTAAAAATATTATTTGTTCATTAACTAACTTTATCTCCATAGCATCACAAATCAACTCTTCTTCTTGCTCTTCTAAATTATAGAACGTAATGCCATCTATGTCATTACCATTTGCCATTGTATCTCTTAGAATAATTTCACTAACAGATGATTTACCTTTCATCATATCTTCATCAATTTCAAAGTTATGTCCAACAGAATCAACTATTTTAATTCTAAGTTTTGAAAATTGATCAATTGATTCAAACTCTATATATTTAGAATTAACTTCAAAGTATATAAATCTCAAATCATGATAAAACTGTGCTACTCCATCTTCAATATCAACAAATCCAGTTAAATATATATCCTTAATATCATTATTCTTTGCTATTCTTTTAAAATATTCTATCATTTTCTTTCTCCTATTCGTCTTTATTATTCTAGCATTTGAATTCCTAAGTCTAATCCTTGTCCCGACTCTATTATTGTAACAAATTCACCATCTTCTTTTGTAACAACAGTTATACCATTTCCACGATATATATTTACCGCTGGTTGTCCTTTTTTTAAAGTTCCTTTCCCAACATATTTAACTGTACCATCTTCAATAATTTTTCCTACATCATTCAAAAATTCTTGTCCATCAGTCTTATATTTAGGATATTTTTTACCAGTAACCTTTTCTAAAAGTCCCTTATGTCTTATAAAATGATCCTTAAAATTCTTTCCTGCTTTAATTGCAGTATTACTTACCCCCTTTTCTATATTTCCTAGTCCGCTACCAGCAACATAATTCTCATTATATATTATTTCACCAGTCTTAATATTTTTGTATACTCGCACTCCATTAGCTATAATTACAACAAAATCTCCTCCTAATTCTGTTGTTAACATATCAGCACCTGCATCTGCAAGTCCCTCTTCTTCATCCGTTACATATATAACACCTTCTTCACCAGTCTTTTCCCCCATCCCAATAAGTAACTGATATTTAAAAAATTCATTTATATCCTTAAATTTTCTTACTACTGTACCATTAGAAATTATATTAATTATACTATTTTCCTCAGGAAGTTCTGTTCCATCATAAGTTACGGCAGCTCCATCAGTAATTTGAGTTGACGGGATTTCGATTAATCCACCTTCATTACTTTCAGTATTACCCTCATTCGGAGGTATCCATTTACCACTGTCATTTACATAATATCCATCAACTGTTGTATCCCACGCCATAGAACCATCGTCATAAAAATAGTACCATCCATTATATATTCCATCATCTACATACTTCCAACCTCTAGACATTTCATCATTAGAATCATAGTAGTACCAGGAACCATCTATTTTTGTCCAACCTGACTCTAATCCACTTAGTGTCGCCATATTATTAAGTGTTGGAATATTAATTGTAATAGACTTAGTTTTTATCTTCCTTTCATTTTTTACTTTTAGTTATAGCACAAAGACCAGCAACAGAATCAACTTCTATTACTGGTCTCTCTTATTTACTTTTAGGATGTCTCTAGGATACAGTTAGGGTGTATTTAACTTCCTCAGAACTCTTGGTATTACTGAGTTTTGGCACAAGGCCATAGTTTTAGTCAAATTACTTTATTACTACATGAAAAAATCCAATAGACACTATTTTCAGCATCTATTGGAATATCTCCTTGATTTCTAATAGTTGGTTAATCTCACTACAGAATTGAAATTATTATGTCAGCTTCGTCTATACATAATCGTAGCAAATGTTTTGCTTGCTATATCCATGTTGAATATCATTTATGGAATCAAATATGCAGTCAGTTTCCACAGAATTTTGCAGTTGATCTGTATCCAGTTTCAATAACATCTTAATATCCAATCTGATACTTTTATGTCAACTAGTAAGAATTTTGTAATTATACCTCCAGAAAAAACTCATCTTGAAATTCTCCCAATATATTATATTCTATCTCATAAACATAATCAGGATAACCACTTTCAGGATTAATAAAATTGAATGCTATCCTGAATGACGGATTCTCTCCCAAGCATTTATTGATGATTAAATATGTTTTGCTATATTCAATTACAAAATCCTTTAATTCATTTCTTTTTTGAGATTCCTCAATGGTCTCAGCTAAAAAGTTATTTTCGCGATTATCCACTATCTCCTCAACATATTCTCGTGATTTTGTTATCAAATCACTAAAATTATAATTTTTATTAAAAGCTTCTTGTATATCTTTAATATTCATTATATTCATTCACATCCTACTTTTTCAATAATGAATCAAATACTAATTCACCAGCATCATTTACATATCCATAAACTCTTGTATGTCCACCTGCTGTCGGTACTTTAAGCTTATACGTATATTCAATTCCTCCTTTCGTAATTATTTCATCTTTGCTAAGTTCAATTATGCCTGAAGTTCCTTGTCTTCTTGGTGCTAAACCTTTCTCCATAGCATTTTGAAACTTTTTATCAAGTCCCATTTTTTTCAACTCTTTAAGAATTTTGCTATCTGTACTTCTAGTACTAGCTAATCCAGCTTCAGCCGCCCCCTTGGGGCTTAAACTGTAGTTACAAAACTAAATGGTAGTAACACCTTAACTGTTACTACCATTTTAACATTGGCATTCGTTTTGTACATCTACTTACTACAGAATGATAATTATGCAGTGAACTTCCGAGAATTTATAGTACGAAACATATTGTAGTTACTGGAAAGTTATTTTCTTACATAACCTATTTCCTTTATGTGGTTAGTTTTTGTTAATTTATGCAGTCAAAAAGTACAACTAGTATTTTAAAACTTTCCTTAACCCAAAGCCTTATTATATAAATCTGTGATCTCTTTTAGAGTAATTGAATCTTTTAAAGATTCATTAATGGAACAAACGTGACTTATGAACTCTTTACTTTTACTTAATACACAATTAATAAATTCAGATTTTTCTACCTTATCAACCTGACTTGTTTTATTAAATAAGCTAAGTTGATTTTTACCTGTAATCAAAAAATCCGCACTTTTGCCTATTAATTCAAGTTTTGATACCAAGAGAGTATTCTCCTTTTGTTGTATTTCTAACCATTTTGGAGTATCTGGAATATAAAATATGACATAACCTTGTTTTTTTAGTTCGCTAACAGCTTTATTTAAAATAGTAAACCATGATAAAAGCAACTCGTTTCCGAAAGGTATCTCAGTATCAACATATCCAAATCCTATTGTATCAAAAATTATCTCAAACTGTCCGTCAATATTTCCACACATATCAAATGTTTCTGCTGTATATTCTTTCAATTCATCTATTCCATTATTTAAAATATTCCAATTTATTTCCATTTCGAACCTCCATATTAATTTACAAAATCTTTTAAAGTATACTTGTACTGACCCCAAGCAGTTTCAAACTTACCTTTTCCGCTTAGCACTATAGTAATATCTTCATTATCAATCTTTACAATGAATTCCCCTGCTTCTTTACCCTCTTTAAGCAACTGGTTATACCCTTTTTCTATAGATTGAGATATTTGCTCATTACTCCAATTTTTATTGAAGAAACCTCTATCTAACAGCTCTTCAACACGCTGTTCTGGATATTTTTTTAGCAAATATTGAACTTCATTACTTACGTTGTTATATGAATGCCTATTTAATACGTTTTTAATATCATTTTTAGATAAATTTACTCCAGCTTCTCCCGCCCCCTTGGTGCTGAAACTGTAGTTACAAAAGTTAATGGTAGCAACAGCTTTTTACCATTACTACCATTTTATCAATTGTTTTAATGTTACTCATCTACTGACTACATAATGATAATTATGCAGTTGAGTATTTTTACTCTTTTTATTAAACTTATTAGTCTTCATGACTTGTTATTTTTATGTCGTCACTACAATAATAGTTTTGCAGTCAGTTATTATACTTAAATTAGCAATATTCTTCAAAAGAAAATGATTCTATAATATAATCATTCTTCTTTAATAATGTGATTATCTTTTCTAAATACCAATTAACGTCTGTTATGTTTCCATTATCAATTGTCTTTCTATTAACACTTATAGAAAACGATAATTCTAATTCTGAGTGGATAAGTAGCTGTACTCCTACATCTGTTGTATCCCATAACATTAATACCCCAATTATTTCTCCACATATTTCCTTCTTATTGACTATATTCATTAATTCTTCCACTGTTATTTCATTGTACTGCCAATCAAAATCGTCATCATCACCTAATGGTAAATACGAAACTTTGCCATTATCTTGCAATCTCCAGTTATTTAAAATAAATGTATTTATTAATTGTATTGCTGATATTTTTTCATTACCTCTTCTTTCTAATTGCACACTAATTGATGCACTTACTGACATAATATCAATCCTTCCTAACTTACATATTTTCTTTGTTTTAATCCAATAATTCTGTATATGGTATTCCTTTTTTTGTTAACCAATCTTTTATTTCTTGTGGGATTGGAGAATTAGAAAATAACTCATATGTTGCTCCATTATCTTTTGCTATTCTTAATCTATCTCCCATAGATGATTTAAATAGTTCTAGTTTCTTAGAATTATTCGTTATCAAATCCCAATACTGTCCAGATTTAGCTTCCCACCATCTATTTCCTATCCCACCATCAAAATCTCTTCCACCTTTACTAAATGAGCCTTCTCCACCCACTTTTTTAGTAAGGTACTCTTCAAAATCTTTTCCTATTAATTCCTTTGCAGAAGCATTACCCGCCCCCTCAATAATTTCTTTACCGGCCTCCTTCAAAAGTATTTTTTCTCCCGCTTTAATTGCCCCTTTTTTAATTAACGCACTTACTCCACCCCCCGGCGTTAAAGCACTAATAATATTATCAAGTGTCTCATCATATTCAACACTCCCATCGTCCATCTCTTCATCGTTGGAATTGAAATAGTGCGTTTTACCATCCATTATCACGCTATATGCATCTACTATACCACTTTGACTAAAATGAAACGAAATCTCCCCTTTGTCCTGCCATTGATCCGTAATCATTTTGCCATCATCGCCAACAAAGTACCACTCGTTACTACCTTCCCCTTGTATCCATGTAGTTGTTGCCATATTACCATTATCTGTGTGAAAATAATAATAATCCTCTCCATCTTGCATCCAACCTTCTGCCATTTGACCACCTGAGTACAAATAGTAACATTTGCTCCCTTCAGTTATCCACCCTGTTTTAGGTATCCCATCTGAATTCAAACGATACCAGTAGCCATTGTTTTTATCATAAACCCACTTGTCTTTAACCATTTCGCCACTAGAATCCAAGTAATACCAATTGCCATATTGATCTTTAGCCCAGTTATCTTCTACCATTTTACCAGACTCATCTAAATAATACCACTTATCACCATCTCGCATCCAACCAGTCTTAACTTCACCCTTTTCAGTTAAATAGTACCATGAACCATCGTCTTCTATCCAACCATTTTCCATTTTACCAGTAGATTTATTAAAATAATACCAAGTATTATCAGATTTTTTAACCCATCCAGTTGCCATTTGACCATTTGAATATAAATAGTAGTCATCACCTATCCATCCTGTTTTCATCTTACCATCCGAGTCTAGATAGTATTCTTTACCATCAATGTTTTTCCAACCTGTTTCCATCTTGCCATTTGAATCAAAATAGTAATATGTATTGCCATCTTTCACCCATCCTGGTGCCATTTCACCATTTGAATATAAATAATAATCTTTATTACCATCTCTTATCCAACCTGTTTGCATTACCCCTTTAGAATCTATGTAGTACCACTTATCATTATCTTGTACCCAACCTGTTTCCATTGCTCCCTTGGAGTTCATATAATACCACTTACCATCTTTTTTGTCTTGCACCCAGCCTGTTTGCATTGCTCCACTCGGATCTAAATAGTACCAGTTACCATCTTGTACCCAACCTGTTTGCATTTTTCCATCAGAATTTAAATAGTACCATTTACCGTTGTCCTGTACCCAGCCTATTTGCTTTTGCCCACTATTATTATAATAGTACCAAGTTCCATCACTTTCTTTTATCCATCCTGTCTTTGGTTTAGAACCTAAATTAAATAACTGTCCTAATGGAATGCCTAATAATGCAGATGCAATCCCTGAAATTGCTGTTCCTATTGTAGACCAAATACTATTACTTACTCCACTTGTAACTGATGTAACAGGCTTCCAGAAATCATCCCAATCCCACTTAGATTCTTGACTGCTAGAATCATCTTCAAAGCTTGCCAAAGTTTCTACTGCGCTTTCTATAACATTACCCCAGACTGAATCATCATAGTTTGTCCCCCATTCTGGTTTAGAACTAGAATGATGATGCGAACTTGAACTAGAGCCTGATCCGCCAAATATACTTGCAACTGCTGATGCAACTGCGGCTACTACAGCTCCTAATATAGAATTTGAATATGCATTGCCTGATAATTTATCAGTTCCCTGCAATTTATCTATATTATTATACCAATCTTTTTCTTCTAAAGCATTACTATACTTTCCATAGCTTCCATCTCCGTCATCACTGCTATCTCCATCTTTTCTTACTGCATATCCTAGTTCTTTTCTTATTTGATTTTCTACTTCTATTGTATGAGCTTCCTCATCTTGATTTATTCCACCTGCTGCATTTATACTTTTCAGTCCCATTTCACCTCTTAAAGCATGTGTTAATTCATGAGCCAATGTTACATCTGCACTTGATTCTGCTGTATCTTGTCCAGTTACTATTACTACTTGTGGTGTACCATTGTCTCCTACAGTTATCCCGCTATTGCCTCCAGTAAAGGCATTTGCTTCTAGTCCATTTTCCCCATATGATACCCATCCATCATCTACACCTATTACTACTTTATTATTTCCATTTATTAATCTATCAAGTACCGATGAATATGTACTTGACTTACTTAAATTTTCTGCAGTACCTGGAACTTCTTTTACAAATCCATTTGCATCTATATAATATTCCTTGCTTGCTGCCTTGTTTATCATTTTTATTACTGCATCTCTATCAGCTTCTGGTACCCATATTCCATTTCCTTCAGCTACTTTTGGTACACTTTCATTTGATGTTGATCCACTCTTAGCTGCACTTATTGCCAGTACTCCCATTAGTGCCGCTGCTATTGCTCCATATTCCTCTTCCGCACTCATTGTTTTTTTATTGTCTCTGTACTTTTTGTATCTTCATCTGATGGTGTATATGTTGGACTCTCCCACTTTCCACCATCTCCTGTTACTCCTTCTGGTACTTGTATTTCTCCATCCTTTGCATTACTTTTCCAATTTACTTTGTTTTGCTGATCGCTTGCTGAAGTACTGTTTGTTACCGCCATTGCTTGCATTCCAGCTATTGCCGTTGTGAATAACATCATCATGATTAAAATAAAATATATCTTTTTAAATAATACGCTTTTCTTTCTCATTTTTTCTCCCCCTTATTATAATTTCTTCATGTTTTTACATTTTTATGTAAGCTCTATAACAAGGATAGCATATTATTTTTTACTTGTATGTCCTCCTTTAGGTCAGTTTTTTAATTTATTTTTACATCATCTATTTTGAAGTTAATTCTGTCTTCTATAATATATTTTTGTATTAAAAATCTAATAAAAATCCTCCCCCCTTAGCTGTTGGAATTCAATATATAATAAAAACTAACAAAGGAAGTTATATCCTATGTTAGTTACAAGTTTTTATAATTAATTTCTGTCTTTTATATCGAAATAATTATATGAATAATATAATATTATTTATCTACCCAAATGCTCCAGCATAGCCAATTTGACCTTTCGCCTCATGAAATGCACCAACAATTAACGCAGAATTTATAGCTCCTTTTTTATTTCATTTATTTTAATATTTGGACTCCAAAACGAATTTTCGAGCATCTCCGTTACTCTTTCAAAATCCATATTTTCAAATCCATCTTTAATAATAATTTCTTTCATGAATCCCCCATACACTTCTAACAAATTTTATTTTAATTAAGTTTTTATATTATCATTAAAACCAACTAATTTTGCCAACCTAAAATAAACAATATAATGAAAACAACAATATTAGGGGTTGATAAAATTAATAAAAAATTTATAATTTGGGACTTTTTATCTCTATCTTCTTTTGTTTCGTTTAAGTAATTCGCCCTATATCTATCACCACTAACAAATGATCCATTTAATATTCCTGATATAGCAATAGCAGCTGCTATAACAAATCCAGTTATTTTTATCGTTATATTGTAATCACCTAATATAAAACCGGTCAGCAATGCTATAATTCCAATAACCAACCCAATTAAAAATGATAGTTTCAACTATTTTCACTCCTCAAGAAAATTACATACTTTTTCTAAACTATTTAGTATAGCGTATCTATTTTTATTTTCTCAAATTTATCTCTTTATGAAAGAAATTACTGAAATAATACCTAAAAATTATTTCATTTTAAGATAGCTGGTACGAAAAAAGTTGTTTTGCGGGATAAAATTCAATCACGCCAAGTTTCTCTAATCGTCCATCAAAAGGAATATAGTATCAGCTAAATAATTAACTACTGTTGAAAGCTTTACTTTATCAAAAGAAACAGTTAATTGACAATCTGGCTTCCATATTCCAGGAGCAAAATATCCTCGTTCATCTTTTTCCCCTAAAATATTAAAAATCTTTTGTATTTCAATATGTAATTTTATAATATTAATATTTTCTGCAATATCTATAGTTATAAATGGTTTATCGTTTGGGTATATGCCATCTTATATCCCCTTCAAATTACTTATTCATTATCTTATACTCACATTTCATTACCATGATAGTTTAATTATAACATATTTTGTAGACCCATCTCATAAAATTCTTTTCTAATATTTTTCAATTCAATTGCTATATCCTTTAGTCTGCATATGTTTACAACATATCTGATAGTTTTAGAGAGAACTAGTGAATTAATCTTATGTATTTCAAGATAATTTAATTTAAGCACATCTTATAAGAAATAATTTCACGAAAGTTATTTGTTAATATTTTACATTTATGTTATAATCTATAAACATAATCCATTATGCTACTTATATAGTACTGATAAAGGGGAGTGGACAAATGCTAAGAGTAAAGATGCTAATGTGCTCATTATGTTTTATAATTTTATTTAATACATACAACATGAGTACAGTAACACCATTTAATGCTTTAGCAACAGATGTTGTAGAGAAAAAAAATGCAGAAACGTTAAATAAAGATGAAATCCAAGAAAATGAAAGCCCAATTGAAAAACTGCAGGCTGAAAAAATAGAACTGAAAAAATTAATAAATAAAAAAGAGATTGAAAATGAAATAAAGAGGAAACAAGAAGAAGAGAAAAAAAATGAACCTGAGTGGAAAGAATTCACACTAACTTTCTATACTTCTCTTAACTCGGAAAACAGTAGTGCTGGACCTGTTACTTGTCAAAACAAACCGCTGACACCAGGAGGCGTTGCTAATAATGTAATACCTCAGAACACTAATATCTATTTAGAAGATTATGGACAAGTTACTGTTAATGATAGAGGTTCTGATAAATATTTTGGTGTAGATAACAGATTGGACGTATTTATCGAAAGAGAACCTGGTGAAAGTGATAGACAGTACTATCAAAGAGTAAACAGCTATGGAGTTCAGAAAGTTAAAGGTTATATAGTAAAATAATCTCTGAAGTTTTAATATTGAACACTAAAAATACCGCAAATTCAATTCTGAATAATACGGCATTTTAAATAATTCTGTTATTTGATTTGGCTTCAT
>Ga0079104_1001908_pt1 | contig 12579 bp, 13 predicted proteins | sample MedtruBG_FD_76829 | JGI IMG/M metagenome (GOLD analysis project Ga0079104, IMG submission 76829) | Root nodule microbial communities of legume samples collected from California, USA - Medicago truncatula BG | ecosystem: Host-associated > Plants > Roots > Nodule | place: USA: California... | reverse complement strand
TCGCACCAAACCTATTGGGATGCCAGGGCGCAGGATCGTTACGGGTTGTCTGCCAGTAAACTGTTCAACGTCGGCAATGTCAGCAACATCACCGCCTCGCTGTCGGCCTATCGCACCACTTATCACGGCCGCACCGACGATAGCGTGATGGTGAATTTCAGCGTGCCGATTGGCGATCGCCGTCGGGTCGGTTACTCGTTGCAAACCAGCAACAGCGACGTGACGCAGATGGCGTCCTACAACGACTACACCGATCCGAACAACACCTGGCAGGTCAGCGGTGGTTTTAACCAGTCAGGCAAATCACTGGCCCGTGGTTACTACAGCCATAACGCTTCGTTTGGTTCGCTCAACGCCAGCGCCTCTTATCAACAGGACAGTTATTCGTCGATCGGCGGTACCTTCCGCAGTGGCATTACCGCCACCCGACACGGCATAGCCGCACACCAGAACTCCAGCAACGGCGGCAGCCGGATGATGCTCGATACCGACGGCATTGCCGGGGTGCCAATCAACAACGGCCGCGCCTACAGCAACCGTTTCGGCCTGGCGGTGATCTCCGACATCACCAGCTACTACAACACCGACACCCGCATCGACGTCAATACGTTGGCGGACGACGTGGAGGCCACCCGTGCCGTAGTACAGGGCACGCTGACCGAAGGTGCCATCGGCTACCGCCACTTTGAGGTGGTGAAAGGCAGCAAGCTGCTGGCCACCATCAAACTGGCCGACGGCAGTGAACCGCCGTTTGGTGCCACGGTGCTGAGCGAAAAAGGCCGCGAAGTGGCCGTAGTGAACGACGGTGGCTCGGTCTACCTGACCGGCGTACAGCCGCAAGAGCAACTCGACGTCGCCTGGGAAGGCCAGCGTCAGTGCCGCATTGTCATACCGGGCGCCGCCAAGCCGCTGGATCAGCTCTTGCTGCCGTGCGCCAAACTGTAATCCGTAACGCAGAGAATTGAAGATGATGAACCACTTTCCGTTAGCAAAAATGGCCTCGCTGGGCCTGGCATTGGCCGCTGCAGCCCCCGTCGCCAACGCGGCGATATCGCTGGATCGCACCCGTGCCGTTTACCTCAGCGACGCGAAATCGATCAGCCTGAATATCGTCAATGAAAATAAGGAACTGCCCTTCCTGGCGCAGTCCTGGCTGGAAAACGAGCAGCACCAGAAAGTCACCTCACCGCTGGTGGTGTTGCCGCCATTGCAACGGGTTGAGGCCAGCGAACGCAGCGTGGTGCGTATCACCAAGACGCCGGAGGCCGATCGCCTGCCACAGGATCGCGAATCGGTGTTCTATTTCAACCTGCGAGATATCCCGCCGAAAAGCAGCAAAACCAATGTGATGCAGTTGGCGTTGCAAACCCAGATCAAACTGTTTTATCGCCCGAAGGCCATCGTCGCGCCTAAAGGCGAAGTATGGCAGGAGAAGCTGGTGTTTCACAAAAGCGCCGGCGGTTTTACCGTTGAGAACCCAACGCCGTTTTATATCACCCTGACCGGTATGACCCGTCAGACGCAGAAACAGGGCGGCGGTGCACTGGCTGGCTTCCAGCCGGTGATGCTGAAGCCGAAATCCAGCGAGCCCCTCAGGCTGAGCGACACTGGCCTCAGCGGCTTTGTCGTCAGCTATATCAATGATTACGGCGGCCATCCGGAGCTGCGCTTCGCCTGCAACGGCAGCGTCTGCAACGCCGTGCCCGATAGCAAAAAATAAGGAGATAGCGCATGGCTGAATTCACCGGCGGCCGCCTGCGGCCCCTGCTGCTCGGCGCGTTGCTGTTCACCGGCAGCGCAACGGCGGCGACGCCACTGGGCGTGATCCAAGGCACCACCGGCACCGTCAGCTTTCATGGCGGCCTGCTCAGTTCCCCCTGCAGCCTGACGCCGGACAGCCAGGATCAGGCGATTGATCTGGGTGATGTTAACGCGCGTGACTTCCAGAATGCCGGCGACCAAAGCACGCCGGTGCGCTTTCGCCTCTCTTTCCGCAACTGCCTGCTGGGTGCCAAAGCGCTGGCGGATAACCCGGCAGGGCAGCGCAACGGCGATGCCGCGCAGCTTTATTTACAGGGTGAGCAGGCTGCCACGCTGGTGTTTCTCGGAGACAGCGATGTCAACAACCCGGAGCTGCTGAAACTTAACGGCGGCGTACAGGGCATCGGCCTGCGGTTGAAGGATCAACAAGGCCGTGCGCTGGCGCTCAACCAACAGAGTCGGCCTTACATTCTGCAGCCCGGCAGCAATACGCTGTGGTTCAGTGCCAGCGTGGAATCCACCCAGCGGGCGGTAATGGCGGCCGGTTTTTCCGGCGTGGCACATATTCAGGTGATTTACCTGTGAGGTTCACAAACACGATGAAAAAAACCTACCTGAGCCACTGCTTGCCACTGGCGTTGCTGCTGTCAGCCCCTGCCGTCTTGGCCAACGGTTATGTAACCCCGGATGGTGGCCCGAAGCAGTTTTATATCGACCTGAATGAAAGCAACATTACCAATACCGTCGGCTTTACCAAGCAGTTTCTCTATGATCTCGGCGGTACCTATACCGGCAAAGTCTATTGCGATACGCCAATTCCTACCAGCCCGCACTTTTATAAATCGGATTCGGCGTTACCGCCTTCTGAATACGGTAACGGTTATTTAAAACTTAATGATTTCCTGGATTTAAAAGCCGAGGTTTGGATCGCCGGTAATAAAAACGCCTATATCACGGTGCCGTTTTATAACGAGTCCAACCTGTTAAGCCAACATTCCTGTCGGCCACCCTATTTGCAGGTCAATAACTACGGCAGCGGATCTAAAGGCAAGATCACCTTCCGGGTGCGCAAAAAAATCATCAACGGCGTACAGATTAATGACCGCCAAATCATCGAGATGTATGGCCGCTTAGGGTCGACCGACGGCGGTTTCGGCCCCAACCCTATGGCGCAGGTATTTATTCAGTCCGCCATCCTCTACGTACCGGACAAATGCGTGGTGAACGAAGGGCAGTTGATCAACGTTGAGTTCGGTGAAATCAGCGGCAGCAACCTGGACGGCAAAAGTTATCCGCAAAGCATTCCGGTGCGCTTCCAGTGTGAAGGGGGCAGCTTTGAGGATGGCACGCTGAATATCAAACTGGCGGTCTCCGGCACCCCGGCGCCCTTCACCAATAACGCGTTTAAGACCGATAAAACCGATCTCGGCATCGAGATCAAACATAACGGCCAGTTGGTTATCCCGAATGAGTTTTACCCGGTGCCGAATATCGGTAACGGCGGCAGTTGGAACCTGGTTGCCGCCCCCTTGGCCAACGGTAGCAAGGAAATCGCAGAAGGGGAATTTAACGCCTCGGCCACCATTGTGGCGGCCTTCGAGTAATTCAGGGAGAAACAGACGATGCGTTTACGCGCTTTAGCGATGCTCAGTTGCACGCCCTTTTGGTTTACAACATTGCCGACTCTGGCGGATACCGAGTTGGTCGGGTCTCCGCTGCAGTTCCACGGCACCGTGGTGAGCCGGCCGTGCAACATTGAGCCGCAATCGGCCGATCAGGTGGTGGAAATGGACACGGTGATCGTCAAAACCCTGTACCGCTATGGGCATAGCAACCCGGTACCGTTCAACATCAAGCTGACCGACTGTAAAACGTCGGTATTCAAATCCGTCAACGTTACCTTCAGCGGTACCGAAGACAGTGAACTGCCGGGCAAGCTGGCGATCAATAACGGCACCAACGGCGCCGCTATCGCCCTGTTTGACAGCAAGGGGGCCGATATTGATTTGAACCAGGCCACCAGCGCGGTGGCATTGCAGGATGGCGCCAACATTCTGAACTTTACCGCCTATGTGCAGGGCCACCCCAGCGCGATACAGAATAAAACCATTACCGAGGGTGAGTTCAGCTCGGTGGCCAATTTCGTGCTGGCCTATCAATAAGCCCGGCATCTGCAGGAAGAAGTGATGATATCCAAATCCAAAACGGCCTGGTTATTCGGGCTGGCGGCGTTTTATTGCCTGATTGCCATGCATATTTACTGGCCCAATCGCGGTGGCAGCGGTTTTTATCTGCCGTGGAATCTGGTTGGTGGGATATTTATCGCCCTGACGATCCTCGGCACCCTGCTGTTTTGCCGACCGCCGCTGGCGGTCTCCGGCTTTTTTAACCGGCTGGCGCTGGGGGGCCTGATTTTATTTTTGCCGCTGCTGTGGGCGCAACAACCCTGGCTAAGCGAAGCCCTACCGCGCCTGATGGGTCTGGCACTGGGCATCATGGCCTACTTCGCACTGCTGCAGATCCCGCTCAGCCGCCAAGGGCGGCGCAGGCTGCTGACTCTGTTATTGGCGGCAACGGTGATCGAGGCCCTGTTCGGCCTGGTGCAATACAGCCTGCTGCAGCCGGGCAACTGGATCGGCTATAACAGCCTGAAAAACCGCCCTTACGGCATCTTCCAGCAGTGGAACCTGATGGCCAGCTTTATGGCGACCGGTCTGGCGCTGGCGCTGTATTTGCTCAGCAGTCGTCGCCCCTTGTCGCGTAGCCTGCAATGGTTGAGCGCCACCATGTTGGTACTGGCACCGCTGTTGCTGGTGGTTATTGCTTCGCGCGTCGGGCTGCTGGCTGCTCTGCTGCTGTCACCACTGCAACTGTGGATGCTATATCGCCTTAATCGCCGCCGCGCCACCCTCTCCCTGTTGCTACTGCTAGCCGGGGTAGCCGCCGGGGTACTGTTGGTGCTGCTCAACGGTGCGACACGGGCGGTCACAGTGACAGAACCGATTTTCTACCGGTTGGCTTACTGGCAAGAAGCACTGCGCATGATCGCCGAACGCCCGTGGTTTGGCTGGGGTTACGGCCATTTTCAGCACGATTTCCTGCATCATTTCTACACCACCCATAGCAGTGGAATGGAAAGCGTCGCCATCAGCCACCCACACAACGAAATTTTGCTGTGGGGCATCGAAGGTGGCCTGCTCGGCCTGAGCGGCATTGTCATGGTCGGTTGGGGATTATGGTGCTTACTGCAACGCACTCGAGTACTGCCACTGCGCCCTGCCCCCTGGATGGCTGCGCTGCCAATCTTGTTGCATATGATGGTGGAGTACCCACTTTATCTTTCCGCCGCCCACGCCGTGCTGCTGCTGGCAATCTTGCGCGCGGGTGACGTACGCCGCCGCTGGCGGTTACCTCGCAGGTCGCAACAGACACTGCGTCTACTTATCGGTGCCGCTGCCTTACTGATCCTGCCCTATCTGTTCAACGGCCTGCACAGCGCACTGATCGTTACCGCTGTGGAGAAGAGCGGCCTGCGGCAGTTTGGCCCCATGAGCCGGGTGATAACGCCGACGCCCTGGCAGGTACGTTATGACTACGACGTCCAGTTGCAGCGGCTGCTGCAATATCCACAAACCCGCGATACCGCCACGCTGTTGAGCTACCGGCAGTGGGCAGAAAACGAAATCCGCGTGCGGCCGGACGCCAATATCTACATCAACCTGGTAGCGGTCAGCCGCTTACTGCAACAGCCCCAGCGAGCCGCCGAACTGCAACATCAGGCTCGTCGACTGTTCCCGCACGATATGCGTTTTGAGGAGTAATCATGCTTAATATTCGGTTCACCCTACTGGGCAGCGATAACTTTTATCAATTCGGCTTACGGCTGCTGCTGGAAGAGTATCTGCATGACCTGAACACCAGCAGCCGTAGATATCAGGTCGATCTGCAAAATCTGGAGCCGATAGAAATCGTGTTTCGTACTCTGGAAGATGCTTGCGGCTGCGCACGTTGCTATCAAAGCCCGCACCAGACGCCGCGCCACCGGCAAATGACCGTGTTGATCCTCGACGATCGCGACACCCGTTATTCGCACGCCCATCCGGCGTTGTTCAGTATTAACCGCCGTGACGCCACCGCGACTGTCCGCAACAAGTTGCAGATGGCGCTGGAACAGTTTTGCCAGCAGCCCTGGGTGGCACTGCACGCCAGCGGCATCTGGAAATGCCGGCAGTGTCGCATCGCCGCCCTGAGCAGTTGCGAAAAGAAGGTGCTGAAACTGATGAGCACCGGCATGTCCGCCTGCACCATCGCCGGTATGCTGCACCGCAGCCAGAAGACCATCAGCGCCCATAAACGCTCGGCGATGCGCAAACTGAACGTGCATAAAAGCACCGAGCTGAACAAAATGCTGTTAAATCAGATGGGATTAAACTGACAGCGGTTTCTTTTGCAGGAAGATCTCCGCCAGCATGCAGCGTGCGCCACCACCGCCAAGATCTTCAATAATGTCGATCGATCCTAGCGCCAGCCGGGCATAATCGCCGATCAGCGCCTGCTGCTGCGGGGTGAAACTGGCCCAGGCGCGGGTCGACATGGCATAGACCGGGCTGCCGTCCCCGGCTCGCAGTTCCAATACGTTGCAGGCGAAAGCTTCCATCTGAGCGAAACTGACGTCAATAATGGTTTTTCCGCTGCGTTCCAGCGTGGCGATCAACCTGTTTTTTTGCGCCTCGTTGCGGATGCTTTCAAGGCAAATAATGGCGTATTGCACTCCGACGCTCATCATCACATTGGTGTGATAGATCGGCTGATTATTAGCATCTACGGCGTCAAACCAGACAATCTGATAGCCCGAATGGCGCTCAAATTCGCCACCGACCTCCGGCGAGCTGCGGGACGACTGGCAGCAGTAAGCCAGCTGGTGTTGACGATCCAGGATCAGCGAGCCGGTACCTTCCAGAAAGCGCCCGGCCAGTTCGTGGGCTGAAAGATCGACACATCGTTCAACCACAAAGTCATTGGCAAGCTGCGCGATAATGTCCTGTCGGCGTTCCCGTCGTCGGTTGACGGCTTCCATCGGAAAGGTGAACAGGGTGCCGTCCCCCAACAGGGCAATCCAGTTATTGGGAAATAACGCGTCCGGCGTTTCCTGCCCGTCAATCTCATCAATCACCCTGACGTCGACACCGGCCTGCCGTAATGCATCAACGTAGCCGTTAAAGGCAATGACGGCCCCAGCCTTGTGATCCTCATTTTTCTCGGTAATTTTCTGGAAAAAATTGCTGTGCCGGGTTTCCGGATTAGCGGTAAAGCCAGACGGCCTGATCATAAAAACGGACTGGGTGGTTTGCATGTTATTTTTCACCGGGTTCAGGATTAGCCAGGGGCTGGCGCGACACCATTATTGATAATCAATTTGAAACCAGTCAGTGTGAAAAATGATTAAATTGCTCTATATTTTGACAAATCGCCACAAACTAGTGACATATTGACAACATGAATGATACCGATCGCCAGATCCTCGCGCTGCTGCGCGAAAACGCCCGAGTCTCCATCACCGAGATCGCCAACAAGGTGCGGGTTTCACGCGCTACTGTACAAAAAAGAATTGAGGCGCTGGAAGCACAGGGGATCATTACCGGCTATACCATCCGCATCAAACCGGGCGTGGAGCATAACCGCATCCGCGCCTGGATGTGTGTGGCGGTAGAAGGCACCAAGGCGCCCAGTGTGTTGCAGCAACTGCGTGGCGAACCTTCGGTCTTCACCCTGCACACCACCAACGGCAAGTGGGATATTCTGGTGGAGATACGCACCGACAGCCTGGAGAGCTTCGATAAAATTTTGGGCCGCATCCGGCGTATTGCCGGCATTGCCGGCACCGAGACCAGCATCCTGCTGTCGACGCACAAGGCTTAACGGCTCACGGGAGGTTTGAGTAGCCCAAATTTTGCACAGGCAATATCGCAGACGAAGTTATGACGAAAACGAGGCGCCAAGTGATGGCCGTTATTTAAACTCTTTATCATTACACCAATAGTATAAAGCGAAGATACTCATCCACAGGGTATAAAACCCGACAAAAGAAAGAACTGCGACAATAACGTCAATCAGCTGCCCACAGGGCTGGACAATCTGCAATGATGACTTATTGATTAACCATAGATTAAAAAAACTGGCAGCCGCAGCTAGCGGCCTACAGGATTTTCTGCTTGCCATGTCACTCTCCCTTTGCGAGTTATATTAAAACGAAACGGTAATTGATAGCTGTTACTTAAACTCTTCCCCCTTATGCCAAAAGTACAAAGCAAATACATTCATCGACAAGGTATAAAACCCGACAAAAGAAAGAACCGCGACAATGATATCCAAGACACCCCCACAAAACTGGGCGATCTGCAACGATGATTGATTGACAATCCATAGATTAAATATACAAGAACCTACAGCGGACGGCATCCAGGACTTTCGACTTGCCATGTTATCCCTATTTTTATTTCATACATTTTCAATTCAAATTATTTTTAACCCGCAAAGTACTTAAAATCAATCCAATACCCATAAAATAAAAACACGGAGATCACATATTTTCAACGCCATATCTAAATCCATATAATTCTTTAATAATTAAACAATGAGTCATCAATGCAGTGATGGGAATAAGGGATAGTATTTATTCAGTTTAATCACGTGCAAATACTTTTTCATTTACCGATTCATTTAAATCTTATAACTGATATATAACGCACGCGGCCACTGCCGGGGAAGGCAGTGGCCGCAATTATTTTTATACTAGCGAAAGATTCAAAACTTAAACTACATGGTTACCTGCGGTGATACCACCGTCGATAAACAGGGTTTGCCCAGTCACGAAGCGGCTGCCTTCACCGGCCAACATATCTACCCAGGCAATAATGTCTGATATTTTGCCCAGTTTGCGTAGTGGATGCAGGTTAGCCAGCGCGCGGAACGCCTCTTTATCCATCAGGTCGTCGTACAACGGGGTTTCAATGACGCCCGGTGCGACAGTGTTAACCCGGATATTGTCTTTGGCAAACTCGATGGCCAGATGACGGGTCAGGGTATGCATGCCGCCTTTGGCCACCTGCGAAGCGGAACTCGGTGTCGCTTCCAGCGGGTGCTCCACCCACATCGATCCGATATTGATAATGGAACCACCGCCCTGCTTGATCATGGTGGGGATCACCGCCTGTGACGCAAAGAACGGCCCCTTGACGCCACTGGCGTAATAGCGATCCAGATTTTCTTCGGTCTCGGCGAGAAAAGGCTTGGGCACAAAGATACCGGCGTTATTGATCAGCACGTCCATGCTGCCGAATCTCTCCATGGCCACCCGTGCCATATTCTCACTGGTGGCTTTCAGGCCAATATCCCCGGCAACCAACGCAATGCGATCTTTATCGGCAAGGTGTTCTGCAAGAAATTTGTCTAACTTCGACGCGGTCAGGCCATTAATAACAATATTGGCGCCTTTAGCCAAAAAGTGTTCGGCCATCGCTTTTCCCAAACCGGAGGAAGCGCCAGTGATCAATATCGTTTTTTCTGCAAACATAGTATTTCCTTACTTAAGAAACCGAACTTATTAAGCGATTTATCGCGGAATATCATCTCTGAAATATAAATAATGAAATGGGCCGCTGACTTTATGCGGCCCCGGTTAAATTCAAATTACGCGAATAACTCTGTTATACGCGCTGCGCTGCAACCTGCGGTTGACAGAAAGGAGGTGACATTGGGTAAGCCGAAGGCGCGCCATGCAAATGACGTGACAGCGGTAACCACATCGTCAGGATCGGCGTAGTGCGTTCAAATACTTTCTGCACGTTCAGTTCTAACGGCAGCAGCGGCTCTGCTGACGGAATTAACGCCAGACGATCGATAGAACGTGTCGCAACCTCCAGCGGCTGGTCTCCTTCCACCTTGTCGGCAACGGACAAAATGGCTATTTGCTTTTCATCCGGCTGGTACATTAACCACACCGCCGCCAGCCCATGCTTTGCGGCGTGCTTACGCACGGTTGGCCAGATGCGAGTCAGCAGCTGCTCCGGGTTGTCGCCATTAAATGTCCAGCGCTCAAAGCGATTCACATGGTGAGTGGTCGCTAATGGCGTAAAGTCGTGGGCGCCGATCACTTTCCAGATATGACGATCCACCTGGCCAAAAATATCGCGATCCCAGAATTTAACGCCCGGTTCGAACTCCAGCTCTTCGCTGGTAAAACGCGCGTAGTCACAAACATTTTCCCAGGTATCAAACAGATATCGCCCGCCGTTGGTCTGAACGCCCGTGGCGGCATGGTAACCCAGCGGTGAATACTTGCGGTTCATGCCAGGACGAATATCCATGCTGCGGCGTTCTATTTCCATCTGATCAACCAGCACCTGGTTTGGAATATCACCCACTAATTCAAAATCGGAAGTCATTGCCGCTTTGGCGAGGATCTCGCCCGTTTCATAACCCAAAATAGTCATCAGTTCTCTCCGTTAAATATCCCGTGCTTCCTAAGAGAAAGCCACTGTACTTCCCGACGGTGGGATGATAAATAAGGTGGAGAACACATGGCTTATTACATGGAGTAATAGATTGCAGAGAAAATTTGACGATCTCCAATTAGGCACGCTGGAGCTATTTTGCCTGGTTGCAGAGGTGGGCAGTTTTTCGGCCGCCGCCGTCTCTTCTGGTATTACCCCCGCAGCGGTCAGCCGTTCCATCGCCCGGCTGGAGGATCGGTTAGGGGTTCGGCTGTTTGTCCGTTCCACTCGTCATATTCATCTGACTGATGCAGGTAAGAGCTATGCCGAGCAATGTCGGGAGGCGATCGCCCTCATTGATAATGCGGAGCGTCAAATACAAGGCCAGCAGTTGGAGCCTGCCGGGCTGCTGCGCATCAGTATTCCCACCCCCTACGCCCACTACCGCCTGTTGCCGGTCCTGGCCGCCTTTAGCCAACGCTATCCTAAAATTCAATTGGCGCTGAATCTCAATAACGCTAACGTTGACCTCACTGATGGGGGATACGACCTGGCCATTCGCGGTTACCACCCTGCAGACTCAAACTTGATTGCCCGCAAGCTGGAGGATGCCGAATTGGTGGTGGTTGCCGCACCGGATTACCTGACGCGAGCGGGTACCCCCGTTCACCCGGAAGATCTGGCCCAGCATAACTGCATTCAGTTTGAGCTACCCAGCACCGGCAAAAGCGCCCCGTGGACGCTTAGGCACCATAACAAATCGATAGATGTCACCACGCGCGGCAACGTGAGCTGCAACGGGGATTTTTTGGGGGGGTTAACGCTGGCAAAACATGGCATGGGCGTCTTTCAAACCTATCGCTTTACCGTAGCGGACTTACTGGCGAGCGGTGAACTGGTGGAGGTTCTGACAGAATATGGCGGCACCACGCGGCCCTTTATTATGGTCTATCCGCATCAGCGGCATAAGTCACTGGCGCTGCGCAGCCTGATGGACTTTTTAGTCGCCACGCTACAGCCGGCTGCACCACAATAACCTTCGGCCGTGAAGCCGGCTCCCATGGCCGTTGAGGGGAGCCGGCACGCGGCCGAGAATAAAGCCTGACGTTAAAGAGTGAGCAATATTGAAACGATCCTCAGAGCGTTTTTCATACTCCATAGCCGGCAAGATAGCCTTCGTGCATGGCAGCCAGGCCATTGCGCACCTGTTTGGCATCACCAATCACCTGGGTTAACAGCCCCGCCTCGCGCAGTGGGGTTTCCAGCAGGTTGATAGAGCGGGAGCCTGCCGCGACCACCAGGGTATCGACCTCATCGAGAGTGATCTGTTTACCGTTTTTCTCGATAATCACATGATCCTCACCAATACCCACCACTTTTGCTGACTTTATAACGTTCATACGGTAATGACGAATCGCCTCTTTGAGGCCGATTTTCGTTTCTCGCTCCAGGCCCGGTAGAATTTCATTTCTCATTTCCACCAGGGTAATAGAACTGCCGCAAAAGGCCATATACTCGGCCGTTTCTACACCTACAGATCCACCGCCGATAACCACAACGTTTTCCCCGAATGGCGCATCCTGCGTTAATATTTTATTGGCCTGCACGACAATTTTACTCTCAATCCCTTTAATCGGCGGTAAAATAGGCTGGCTGCCGGTAGCAATAATTACCTTATCCGGGCAAGACGCCACAATTTCCTCCACCGTAGGGGAAGAATTAACGCATAGATGAATATTCAGCCGTTTCATTTCACTGATTTGCCATTTAACCAGAGAAACCAATTCCCCTTTCGATAAAGGCAAGCTGGCTATTAACCAGGTGCCCCCCAGCCGATCTGATTTTTCGTGCAAGGTGACATTATGGCCTTTGCGTGCGGCGGCAATAGCGGCTTCACAACCGGCAATACCTCCGCCAATAATGGTGACGTTCTTTTTCTCTACGGCGGGATTCAGATCCAGCAGATACTCGCGATTGATCTCCGGATTAACCATACAACGGCAAACCTCCCCGCGCATGTTGTTACCGATACATCCCTGATTACAGCCGATACAGTGCCGAATTTCATCCCAGCGCCCTGCCAACACTTTTTTCGGCAGATCAGGATCCGCAAGTGAGGCCCGCGCCATACCAATAAAATCACTTTTCCCGGCCAATAGGGTTGTTTCAGCAAGGTCCGCATCGTTAATTCGCCCGGTCGTGATCACCGGGATACTGACGATTTTCTTGATTTCCTCAGCAATATCCACAAAAGGCGCATTCCCCACCTGGAAGGGTTCAACGATATTATTGGAGACGGTGACAATGCCTTGAGAGCAATTAATGG
>Ga0079104_1001900_pt1 | contig 12607 bp, 9 predicted proteins | sample MedtruBG_FD_76829 | JGI IMG/M metagenome (GOLD analysis project Ga0079104, IMG submission 76829) | Root nodule microbial communities of legume samples collected from California, USA - Medicago truncatula BG | ecosystem: Host-associated > Plants > Roots > Nodule | place: USA: California... | reverse complement strand
TTTTTTAAATATATTTGTAATAAAAATATGCACTAATCTAAAAATCAGTGCATATTTCTTTTATATATTTATAATCTTGGGAAAGAATATTAATATAAGCGCATTAATTGTAACTTTGCCTTAATCTATATCTTAAACAATAATTTAAGTAATATACCTGTAGATACCACAGATTATCAATTACCTGCTTACTCTATATCATTTTTTAATAAATCTTCATAGGATTCTCTCTTACAAATTAGTCTTGCTTCATTATCCTTAACCATTACTACTGCTGGCTTTGGTATTTTATTGTAATTGCTTGACATTGAATACCCATAGGCACCTGTAGTCATTATTGCTAAAACATCACCGCTTTCAACTTGTGGAAGTTTAACATGTTCTAATAATATATCTCCTGACTCACAGCACTTTCCTGATATAGTCACAATTTCTTCTGAAACATCAGAAACCTTATTAGCAAGAATACATTCATATTCTGCATTATATAGAGCTGGTCTTATATTATCAGTCATACCTCCATCTACTGAAACGTATTTTCTAATACCTGGAATCTCTTTAATTGATCCCACAGTATATAATGTTAGTCCTGCATTAGCTACGATACTTCTTCCTGGCTCTATTGTAAGAATTGGTCTTTCCTGACCAGTTCTAGCACAAACTTCATCAACTTTATTAATTATCGTGCCGCAATATTCCTCAGTAGTCTTAGGTTCATCATCCTTAGTATAGTATACACCAAAACCGCCTCCAAAATCTACTTCTTTTATTGAGTAGCCAAGGTTTTCTTTAGTGTTTCTTACAAGCTCCAGCATTATTTCGACAGCATCTGCATATGGTTCTAAATCAAAGATTTGTGACCCTATATGACAATGTATACCTGCAAGATTTATATTTTCTAAGCTTACAGCCATCTTAATAGCATCTTCTATAACCGTATCTACTGGCGCAAATCCAAATTTAGAATCTATTTGTCCAGTTTTTATATACTCATGAGTATGAGCCTCAATTCCTGGTGTTATTCTTAAATAAATGTCCTGTACTTTATTATATTCCTTAGCTATATTATTTAGCACTTCCATTTCATAGCAATTATCTACTACAAAATTGCCTACTCCTAATTTAACACCTAGTTGAATTTCATCTAATGTCTTATTATTTCCGTGAAACATTACTTTTTCAAGTGGAAATCCTGCTTTATAAGCTGTATATAATTCTCCTCCAGAAACAACATCTAAATTCATTTTTTCTTCCTTTAACAACTTACACATTTGAAGTGTTAAAAATGCCTTACCGGCAAATGCTACCCTATTATTGTTTTCTTCACATTTAAAATGCTTTCTATAATCTCTACAATATTCTCTTATTAATTCTTCATCGAATACATATAAAGGACTTCCATATTCTCTTACTAAATCTTTAGCACTAACTCCCCCAATTACTAATTGATTGTCCTGTGCTTTCATTGTTCCAAACAATTTCATTTGCCTAACCCCCAAATTAATTATACTTACTATAAAGTTACCTATCTTTAAATAATCCAGCAACGATAATAAAGGCATTCATCCTCTATTTATCCTGCGATTAAAAAGCAACAGTTATCGAAAGCCATTAAGCCCCCTTTAATAATATTATAAAAAAAATCTATATGATAGTTTTTATGTATTCCATGAGAAGAAATTATCTACATCTTTGACTTTATTATGATTTTTGCCCAAAAAACAAACGCCACAGAATATGTCTGTGACGAGTGGTAGATTACGCTAAATTTGTATGCACATTAATTTCATTAATTATCAATTTATAAGATTAAATTATTAAATATTTTTTCAAATATAGAACAATCAAAATTATTATTTTAAATTGTTAATTAAAATGCACCTTGTAGCTCAACACTTTCGTGACAGTTATTCACATATTCTATGAATCCCCAGAAATAAATTACTGCATAATAAGTTATTCCTTCGGCCTTAATACCTTTCTGCATAAATCATCGTTTGCCAACTCCTTATACCTACTCTTTATTAAAGCACCTCTACCCCAGGTCATATTATATTTATATTCTATCTAATAGCAGACTTCTTATCTACTATAATATCTATTTTTAGATTTATAATGACTATAATATCATATTATTAAACTGTTACAAATATGATACCATAAATTTTACTTAAATCAACATTTTTTTTAATTCCCACACATCAAGTATTAGAATCATCTCTCCTATTCCTTTCTGTATTGATCCATAAGGCTCCCCATAATACTAGCTGAAGACGGTGGCGTAAAAGTTATGGCATTAGCTCCTGCCTGAATTGTCTCATTAATTGATTCATCAGTTGGCCCGCCAGTTGCTATTATCGGAAACTCTGGAAACATCTTTCTAATATTTCTCACTATTTCAGCTGTTTTCTTTCCACCTGAGACATTCAATATAGTCGCACCCGATTCTATTCTCTTAGCAATATCTTCATCTTCCGAAATAACAGTTACTATTACCGGAATATCTATAGTAGATCTAATTTTCCTCACTACTTCATTGCTTGTTGGAGCATTTACTACTACCCCCATGGCCCCCTTAAATTCTGCATCCATTGCTAAATTTACTACTCTCTTCCCTTGAGTTATGCCTCCTCCCACACCACAAAATACAGGAACATCTGCTGCCATCACAAGTGCTTGTGTAATCACTGGCTGTGGTGTAAATGGATAAACCGCAATAATAGCATCAGCATTACTATTCCTTATTAAAGCAACATCCGTACTAAATAACAATGATTTTATTCTCTTTCCAAAAATCTTAATTCCGCCACAATTTCTTATAACCGTTGGAACTTCAATTACATGATTTCTAAGTGTACCTTTTATTTGCGGAACAAACTTAGCCTCTTTATTTGTCATAGTTCTTATCCCCTCCCCATAATTATTAAACTTAATAATTGTAATTCAACTTATAATTATTATTTAAATCATGCACTCTTATATAACTTAAATTTAATATTTTTACAGTAACTCATATATCTCTCATAAAATCTCTTTATCTGCAAAACATAATCTTATATGTGTTTACCATATTCATTAACCTTACAGTAAACCTATTTTTTAATAGTGTCTTACAGATTATAGCAAATAACTTATCGTATATTTAAGCATCCTTAAAAATGTATTAGCGTATCCCAGCAAGAATATATTCTCAGCTCTCTCTACTATGACTATATTCTTTTAATTCTATATTATTATTATACTATTTTATCATTTTCCTTAAAGTTAAATTTGTATTTACTATTTGTCCACATTATCCACACTTTTTATCCACAGAATTGTGTATATTGTTTATAACAATATATTATAAATTCTTTTACTGCAAAAATGCTAGTAAAACTTTTTTGCAAAATCTTCTCAATATAGCTAAATAAGCCTAATTTTCAACATTTAAAATAAAAACTTTGTGCTATTATGCTATTAAACGAGTATAAATAGCATAATTATTCACTTTATGATATTATTGGAAATTAATAATTAAATGCATTTAAGCTATAAAATTATGATATCTACAAAGGATCTTAAAAAAATATCACTCAAAATCTTTACTTCAACACTTTAATAATTATTTAAAGAACTTAATATTTGTCTTACTTTTCTACTTGACTTATCCACAGATAACATAGGTTTATCAACACTATAAACAAACCCTGTAACTTACAGGCTTTGCTACATATTTTTCTCTAATATTTATACAGTTTGTCCACAATCTTATTCACAGCTTTTAATGTTATTGAAATAAATTATAAATACTTTGTGAATATCTTTTCTTTAAACCTTTTGCGCACATTTCTCTCCTCAAACCTTAAAGATTCCTTAATAGTTTGTTAACTTCTAATATAATACCTTAATAAAACATTAAACTATGGCGTACTGTATTGTAGTATATTCATTCCTATCATATACTTTTAATCAGGAAAAAGATTTTAATAAAGGAGGTTTGTTTAATGACGCAGAATGAATTTTTTAATATACTCATGGATGGTCTAAAAGAAATTCCCGAAACAAAATTACAGGAAATTATATCTTATTATGATCATAATTTCGCACTTGGACTAGCTACTGGAAAAACTGAAGAAGAAATAGTACACGAACTAGGTGATCCTAATTCCATTGTTAATAAATATAGAAATGATAATTTAAATATACATTCTAATTTAGAATGCTCTATTAATGATGATGCCAATCAAGCAAGTACTGACGCTTCTTATAATCCTATAACTATTAGTAACAATATTTCAAACGATATACATGGAAATTTTAAAACAAACGATAATTTCAACAATAACTCTACTAATAATGAAAATGATCTAAAAAATAATGTTGAATTAAAAGACTTAAATATAAATGATTCTAATGAAAATGCTAATTTAGATGATGATTTTTATGGACTTCATAGTTCTACTATATCATCTGATAATAAAGAATTCAATTCTCAATCTGTAACTTCATATAAGCCAGATAAGAATTTTAGTGTTGACAGCGATTTTAGCTATAATGTTAATAACAAAAATAATAACTCAAATCATGATTATAACACCAAAAATAATTCCAATAGCTTCTCAAATAATTTTACTAGTAAAGCTTCTAATAATAAATCACCACAATCCAGTGTAAATGCAGTTTTAAAGTTTTGTATAGCAGTTCTAACTTTGATAATATTCTTTCCTGTTATAACTGGAGTCATTGGTTTTGTTATTGGTATTTTTGGAGTAGCTATAAGTATTTTTATCGCCAGTATTGGAGTCTTAGTAGGTGGAACATTTACAAGCTTTATTGGGTTACCTAATGTACCTGCTTTTGTTGCTAATTTTCCGTATCCTGTTATAGTCCTCTTCTCGTTAGGCTCGATTTGCCTATCAATGCTTTTAACACTTTTATTTTATTATCTTTGCAAATTTTTTATACGAGTATTTATTAAAATCTATAATTCAATCAAAGGAAAAGGAGGGGCATTTTAATGAAAAAAAAGTTTATTTCTACTAATATGAAGATATTTATACTTGTATTATTTCTTTTATCCATTACTTTTTATACCTCTGGATGCATTGTTTTAGTTCAAAGTGGATATAAACTTTCTGATTACGCTGATGAACTTCATCTAAATCCTAATTCTTTTAAATATGATCTAGATTTATCTGGCTTTAACCTTGACTTTAATGCCTCTTATGTTTCAAAAGATTATACAATCAATGATAATATTAACGAGATTAATTTCAATTTAAATTCTCAAGATATCAAAGTAATAAGTTATGATGGTGACAGTTTAAAAGTTCAAATAAAAAGTTATAACACAATATCTAGTGATCTATCGCAAACAGAAAGCGGAAATAAAATAACCTTAAATACTAGGTACGATACCCCAGGTAATGCCAGTATTTCAGTAAGCATTCCTAGCAAGCTTAAGGATAAAACAACTTTGAAGATTATTACAAGCAGCGGAGATATAGATGTTTCTAATTTGTCTATGGATACTTTGAACCTTACTACAGCTAGTGGTGAAATAAATACTGTAAATTCCAACTTAAATTATTTAAGCCTAAACAGTTCTAGCGGAAGTATTAATTTTAATAGTATGACAGCTTCAACAGAAACAAAATTAACTTCCTCTTCTGGAGATATACATGGGGATGGAACGCTAGGAATTTTAAATGGTTCTACTTCTTCTGGAGATATTGATTTAAAGTTAGTGAATTCTCTACAGAATGTATCACTAAGTACTCAATCAGGCTCCGTAAATTTGTTACTCCCAAAAAATTCAGGTTATAAAGTTAATTACGAAACAGTTTCTGGAGATCTAAATTCACATAGCAATAACCTTTCAGCTGGTGATGAAAGCTCACTTATTAATATTAATACCGTAAGTGGAGATTTAAATATAAATTAAATATATGTATACCAACCGAAAGAGAAGGTGTTCTGTTACTCGGTTGCCAGAAAAAATGATTGTGGATTTCTAACAGTAAAAGTTGTCCCATCCCTGAGTGTTCCCGAGTCAAGCTCGTGACAAGCAAGGCTGGAACAACTTTTACCGAAGAAATCCCTACAATCATTTTTTCAATGCAACACTACGTAAAAGAGCACCTTCTCTTTCTAATATATGTACATTTTAAAAGTAGGACTGGTGAAAATTCCACAAACTTTTATCCAATTTCTTTGTTAATACATTTATTTAATTATGATGGATTATAGTTACGTACTTATGATATGCTGAAGTTTTTAAAGTTATATATATAACTTTAAAAATTTTATTTATAATCAAAACTAATATACATGATTATAATTTCAAACGTATCACTATACTAGAAATAAGTAACATATTGTTTGCAGTGTTTCATTGGAATTTTGATGGTAATGATTCTTGACTAGATGTTGTTCCACAATGCTTGTTCAACGTTTATCGTTGAGATAAGCATTGTGGGTACAATTTCTAGTCATAGAATCATCCATCAAAATTCCTAGAAACCGAAACACAATATGTTACTTATTTCGGCAAGTTATGTATTGGATCTCTATACTATAATTTAAATTTTGAAATGATGCTGCTTAATTCTTCAGCTTTTGTAGCTTCTCTTGATATTGTTTCTACTACCTGCTTCATAGCTATAGATGTATCATCTATGCCTTGTTGTATACTGTGAGTACTGCTTGAAACTGTTTCTGAATTCTTAGCTGTGTTTGATATAGCTGCACTTACTTGTTCGATAGATGCATTCACATGTTCAGACATTTCAGCAATTTGCTTTGACATTTGGCTTATAAACTCCCCATCTTCAGTATATTGAACTGCAACACTTCCATACCCTTCTAAATCCTCTTTAACATTCGTTTTAATAAATGTTAGCATTTCCTTGCTATTCTCAGAAAGATTGCTAAATGCCTTTTCTACCCTTTCTATTGTATTCTGAATTGTAACTACAGATGAAGATGATTCTTCTGCAAGCTTTCTTACTTCCTCAGCAACTACTGCAAACCCTTTTCCTGATTCTCCTGCTCTTGCCGCCTCAATTGCAGCATTTAATGCTAGAAGATTTGTCTGTTCTGAAATACTTGCTATGGAATCTGCCATTACTTTTATTTCTTCAACTACTTTTGATTCTTCAATAGCTTTCTTTATATACTCTTCTTTACTGTGGTATACAATCCTTGTATTTTCAATTGCCTTCTTACTATTTTCTTCTACATTTTTAGCTCTTTCTTTTATATTATTTGAATTTTCATTTCCTGTTTCAGCTTTTGCTGCTAGCACTTCCATGTTTGCAGTTACTTGTTGAATAGATGCATATATTTCTTCAACATTGCTGCTATTTTCTTGAGTACTAGAGTCAATCTTTTCAAATTCTGAATTAATATGTTCAAGGCTTGCTGATATTTCTTGAACTGTAGCAGATGATTCTTCGCTTAATGAAGATACATTTGCTGCATTATCAGCGCATAACTGAACCATTTCCCTTAGATTATCTTGTGCCTTATTTAAAGCTCGTCCAATATGTGCAAATTCATCTTTTCTAGTAATAGTAATATTAGTTGATATGTCAAATTCACTCATTCTCTCTGCTAAATGCCTTATTTTATGCAGTGGTGTTATTATGAATCCTATTGTTGTAAAAATTAATGTTCCACCTATCACAACTGCTACAGCTACAGATATCATTGTTAGCAATAAGCTTGTTTTTAGTCCTATCCCAATACCAATTCCCATTAATATCATTACGATATAAACCGAAAAGATTCTTGCTGAAGTAGAGTGTAAAAAACTTATCTTATTATTTTCATTCATAATTTATGCTCTCCTTTTTCTTAAATTTAATTTATTTAGAGTTTTTTCTATTTTATCATTGGTCATCCGCAGAATTTAATTCAATTGCTCAATGACAGATAACTAACCTCGCTACTAATCTATAATAATTTAATATCTGGAGTTGACTTAGAAAAGATTTTAAGAAATGTTGTTTATAATAATACAAACATGCTCATATAGCATAATTCATAAAAATCCCTTTTTATTTACAATAAAATTCAAAAAAGTATATTTTTATGTATATTCTTTAATAGAATATCACTCATTTTTTTCTTTTTCAACCATATTAATGAAAATTTAAGTTTGTAACTTTTTCTACAAATGTAGCTAAATCCTCCATTTAAATATCACACGCTTATTACAACATAAAATTTGTTATTTCTTACAATAAGTCATCGAAATCAAAAAACCACATCTCAAAGGTATTGAAATGTGGTTTCTATATTTATATTGCATATTACTTTGTTTCAATGTACTTATACTTAGCATCTTTTCCTCTTGTTTCAAGTGAAAGATCAGCATAAGGATTTATAGCTGTATTTGTAACAACTTTATATAAGTTATATAGAGTTGGTAAGAATACTCCCCAGTTTCCGATTTCTTCTTCACAGTGAGCGGCCCAAACTAATCCATCTTCTTTGCTTTCTTTTTTAAGCATTCCAATAGCTGACGACTTACCTACTACACCAAAATCTGACTTTTCCCATTGATGAATTCTATATCCCATAACTTGTGGATTTTTTAAAGCTTCATCTCCTAGACCAATTCCTGCTACTACGACAACATGTTCATATACTATATATTCTTTTACTTCGTCTGGAATTGTTGATAAATCTTCAAATCTAATATATAAGTTTTGACGTGTTCCATCATTCCAAGTTTGAGGTGCTATGTGTATTGATCCAATTGGATTACCATGTACTGGTGCAACTGCCCATTCTAAAGGTTCATGTTGTGCTGGATGCCATAGTAAAAATCCCTTTTCCATATTGCTCCAGAACCAATCGATCATTTTAGGTGTTACCCCTTCATGTTCCCAATCTAAATGCGTTCCCATTGAATCTTGTGTTAATTTCATTGCCATAATTAATTCCTCCTAGTTTATCAAGTTTAAACTATATTTATTGTAACTTTCATTGTAATGCTATTGTTTTTAAAATCGCCCTAATTATCCTAATCTTCTTTCATTCTTAAAATATAAAATCCATCATCTAATGCATCTATGATAATATTTCCTCTATCATCCACTATACAATCTTCAGTTGTAGCATTTCTTAACCCTGGGAATCCCGGGAAATACGATTCTTCTGGTGTTTTATTTGGATTCGGTGGAATAAAATATGCTATCTCTTTAATATAATATGGATCAGAAACATCATATACGCGAAGCCCTGCATGGAAATAGCAACAATATACTCTATCTCCACGTTGCTCTAACCATGGTTTTCCTGACATTGGTTCATGAAGGTTATGTGGCCCAAATGGTCCAGTTGCTCCATCTAGCTGCATCTCGTTGAAATTTCTATATGGGAAGTCTTTTGGTACTTCCGGATATGGAAATTGTGCAATCAATGTTGGATTGTATGGATCACGAACATCTACCATATGAATATTATTCATTGCATGAGCACGATTTTCTGATTTTAGTTTTTCTGGCGGGAAGAATTGAAAGCGCTCCCCTTCGTTTGTTACGATTACTAAATCACGTCCTGGTAGTGGTAATGCTGTATGAGTTCTTGCCCCTGCTAAACGACTCGAAAATGCAGGCATAAACTTTAATTGTCCTAATGCTTTTGGACGTGTAAAATCTTCAACATCTAAAACAACTAATCCATCTCCGCAATAACCTAAATATGCCTTGTCTCCTACTACAAATGGAGGTCCATGCATCCATGGTTTATCCATAAATTCTGGATTATGTGCTGCATGCGGATCAAAAGTACGTCCTGGATACCCATCTGCATATTGTTCTGGTGACCACCAACGACCAACTTCTACTGGCTTTGTTGGATCATCAATATCAACAATACGATAAATCATCCCCTCAAATCCTCTGCATTCTGCAGATAAATGTACGTAACATCCACCATTATACATGAATCTATGAACTCCGATCGAATGTGGCACACCGCAATCCCAATATCCTAAGTATTTTGGATTTTCAGGATCTGTTCTAATATCGTAAATACGAATACCAGCTTCACACTTCATATTTTGAAGTTCAGACTGATCTACCAATGCTCCTGGACCACTCCCTGCACTCATTGCAACAATCATAAGGCCATCTGCAATCTGAAGTTTTGGTGTAGTTGTTGTTGGGTATTCTTTCTTATCAATAACTTCAAACTGCTTAATAAACTCTGGTTTTGTTGGATCTGTAACATCACTAATCATGACACCTACTTGACCGCCACCAAAGCATGCTCCGTAAAGATAGTATTTTTCTTCGTCTGTTTTATATAGTGCCATCTGGAACATTCCACATTTTCCATTCAAGTTACAAAAAGAAAGTACTTCTAGATTTTTAATATATCCTTCATTTCCTTCTCCTTTTGCATAAAACTTTTCTGACATATGCTCTCAACTCCCTTGCTTTGATCTATTTTATTTAATTACTAGAATTTCTATATTTCATAAGCTCTTAGCAAAATTGATTTTCAACTACGCTTAGTAAAACTACCATTTCATTTTGTAGCAAAATAGAATCCACATATTATGAATTCTATTCACTAACTTATGAGCTATTATTTTGCTTCTGGCTTAGAATAAGTTAAATAATTTTTATATTTCTCTAACAATTGAGGTAATTCAGCTATCCTTGGGTTTGGTTTTAAAGCAATATTATTTAGCTCATCTCCATGTTCAAATTTACCAGATAGGAATACATGGGCATGATGCTTGTCTTCTTCCGCAATTTCAAACTTAACTTTATTGTCTACAACATTTAAAGTTCCTCTTACACCGCAAATTCCACAGATTGCTGGATAATTTTTATCTTCATTTCTTATTTCTATAAGTTTTGAATGACATAGTGGACATATTCCATCTTCTCCTATGTATTCTGGTCTTTCCTTATCATCTGATATACTTCTATCAGTTTGAGCTAATAAAGTTTTAGCTACGTGACGTCCAGATTCTCTAGCTCTATTTATAGCCTCATCATTAAATAAGACACTTCCTGGAAGACCTGTCCAATTTACTAACATTTTATCTACGATATCCATATGTGTTGAGATTAGAGTTAATTGCATTAACGGTAAAGCTAATGTATCCCATTCACTTCCTCCAACAGCTATAAGTGATGCTGACCTAGTCTTGAAGGATCTTTCGTCAATTACCTTTCCAGTTGTAATTCCTTGCTCCTCACGATTTTTCTTAGCTATCATTCTAAATGCAACATCGTGAGATGGCCCCATTCTATCTGCTAAAATCTTTAATAAACCTGTTGGTCCTTTTTCATAAATTGGTGATCCTAATATTAATCCATCACAATCCATGATTTTGTTCTCTATAAATTCAAAATCGTCTTTTAGAACACAGTCCCCATTACTTGACTTTGCTAGTTGGCTTACAACACAAGCATTACAACCTGTACAGGGTTTAATATTTAAATCATTTAATCTTACTAATTCTACTTCTGCACCTAATTCTTCTGCACCCATTAATGCTTCTTTAACTAATATTTCTGTGTTACTATTTTTTCTACCGCATGTTATTCCTAATACTTTCATAATTGTCCTCCTGAATTAAATATTATTCTATAGCCACTTCTATGTTTATTCCCCAAGCAAATGCTTTTTATATTAGGCACATGAAAATAAATAATAGACAAACATACTGGTCTATTATTTTTTTGATTGTGCCTTAACTTTAAGATGTAACAGTATAAGGTAATCCTCTTAGAAAATCTCTTTCTGGCGCCTCTTCTAAGAATATGCAAACCATATCTTTATACGGCTCTAAATATGGTGGATAATCAGTTGCAGCCCATGTTGGTTTTGGTACTTTTGCTGGATTCTCTACCCAATTTCTTTTCCACGCATTAGAGTCTCTATACCACAACTCCAATACACGTTGGAATGGCCCTGTATATGGTGGAAGAGCCTTATACGAAAATGCTCTTAACAATTCTTCTTGCTCGCAAATTGCAGGAGCAAATTTTGTTAATAACCATTCCTCACCTTCTTCAAACTTGACACCATCAGAGTATTTAAATGTAACTACAAATCTAAAAAATGGTCCATCATTTAGAGTTATACCTTTTCCCTTAAATGAATTATCCGGTCTATAATTACAAAACATAAATGCAGGTGGATGAGCATTTGGATTAACTCCATTTTTACTCCAATCTCCTCTTGCTTGAGAGTCTGTAGGGTTTCCTACTGCCTCGTTGTATCCTTCACACCAAATTTCAGACATTGCAGAACCATGTTCTAATTGAACATCACCAAATGGATCTTCTCTCCAAAAATGTTCTGTCATTCTCCAATTGTAGACCCCAAAGGCTTCGGCGCCTTCTGGAATTGGAAGTGCTCTATAAGTTGTATACCTCTCTAATATAGGTCCATTTTGACTTACTGTATCTGGAGCATGGTCTTTAAATAACCAACGGTTCATTTTAGGTAAATCGTTTAAATCGGTTAGATTAAGTGTAAGGTAACTTCTTTTCATATTATTTTCCTATCCTTTCTTTAGTAAAAATTCTTAGAATAAAAGTTTTATATGTAAAATTTATATTTTATCATTACTAACATTGTTTACTAATCG
>Ga0079104_1001898_pt1 | contig 12619 bp, 5 predicted proteins | sample MedtruBG_FD_76829 | JGI IMG/M metagenome (GOLD analysis project Ga0079104, IMG submission 76829) | Root nodule microbial communities of legume samples collected from California, USA - Medicago truncatula BG | ecosystem: Host-associated > Plants > Roots > Nodule | place: USA: California... | reverse complement strand
GACTCGCTGTTCGTGGTGGTAAAAACCGTCGAATGCCGCGATGGCGACGTGGTGCTGGGCGAGGTCGATATTTTCGTCGGCCAGAACTACGTGCTGTCCTCGCGCGATGGCCAGAGCACCAAGGGATTTTTAGGGGTGCGGGCGCGCGCCGAGCGCGAGCCGCACATGTTGCGCAAGGGCCCGGCCTTCGTGCTGTACGCGCTGATGGACGCGATCGTCGATCGCTACTTCCCGGTGCTGGAAATGCTGGAGACCGAGCTGGAAAAGATCGAAGAGCTGATCTTCAGCCAGGGCAAGCAGCGCGACAATATCGAGCGCTTGTACGAACTCAAGGGAAAGGTGACCACCGTGCGCCACGCCGTGGTGCCGATGATGGAAGCGGTAGGGCGCCTGTACGGTGGCCGCGTGCCGTCGATGTGCCTCGACACCCAGGATTATTTCCGCGACGTCCACGACCACCTGCACCGCATCAGCGCGTCGCTCGACACCATTCGCGACACCATCGCCACCGCAATCCAGGTCAACCTGTCGATGACGGCCATCGAAGAGAGCGAAGTGAACAAGCGGCTGGCGGCGTGGGCGGCGATCTTTGCCATCGTTACCGCGTTTGCGGGCGTGTGGGGGATGAACTTCAAGTTCATGCCCGAGCTGGAGTGGAAGTACGGCTACCCGATGGCGCTGACGATCATGGTGTTCGTGTGCTGGATCTTGCACCGGCGGTTCAAGCGGGCCGGGTGGTTGTAACCGCTGTCTCAATAAAAAAATCCCCGGGTCGCAAAACCCGGGGATTTTTTTCAACTATCTAACTGATTAGAAGTTGTAGGTACCGCGTGCGTAGAACGTACGGCCCATCGGATCGGCGTAGCGCGGATCGTAGCCAGCCTGGAAGGTGCCCGACTGGTACGACAGCGGTGGATCGCGGTCGAAGATGTTGCGCACACCAAAGGTCAGGGTCAGACCTTTGATGGCTTGCCACGAACCATAACCGTCGAACGTGGTGTACGACGCAACGCGGTGGTTTTCTACCTCTTCGTTTTCCTGGTCCAGGTAACCGGACTTGTAGCGGGCGGTCAGGCCAGCACCAAACTTGTCCTTGCTCCAGGACAGGTTCATGGTGTTCTGCCAGCGGAAGATCACGCCGTCACCGTTGAAGGTGCCCAGCTTGTTGTTCAGCTGGTCGCCGATGAAGTTCTGGTACTCGTACTTGTGTACCCAGGTGCTGTTCATGGCAAAGTTGAAGTTGCCGTAGCCCGAGGTGCGCAGGCGGTAGTTCGCTGCCAGATCGACACCGTTGGTGTTTACGTCGCCGAGGTTCTGGTTACGCAGATCCAGGTAGCCGCAGGTCAGCGGATTAGGGCACTGCGAACCGTCGGTTGCCAGGTCGCCCTGTGGGTTGCGCTTGTAGGCGGAAGCGAACTTGACCGGATCGCGCAGCACGTCAGCGTCTTGCAGGGTGCTGATTTGCTGGGTCAGGCGGATGTTCCAATAGTCGGCCGACAAGGTCAGGTTAGGCACGCCTTCCCAGACGATACCCACGGTACCGGTCTTCGAACGTTCTGGCTGCAGTGCAGCATTACCACCATTGAGCACCTGGAACTGCTGACGGCAGTTGGCGCCAGCGGTTTTTCCCGGGATCGGGGTGCCGTTCGGGCAATTGATCGGGTCGTTCAGCGTGTTGGCCGAGTTGGTGTAGGTGTTCTGTGCGTTGATCTCGTAAAGCGACGGCGCACGGAAACCTTTCGAATACGAACCACGGAACAGCAGGGTATTGACCGGCTTGTAGGTGAACGAGAATTTCGGATTGGTGGTATGGCCGAAATCGCTGTACTTGTCATAACGGACAGCAGCGGTCACATCCAGGTTCTTCAGTACCGGCAGGTTCAATTCGCTGTAGAAGGCCGAAACGTTACGCTTGCCCACGCTCAGGGTGTTTGGATCGATACCGGTGGAGGCAACCACGCGCTCGGCGAACGCGGTGTTGGCTGCGCTGCGGAATTCCTGGTGTTCATACTGCGCGCCAACTGCCAGGCCAGCCTGGTTGCCGGTGTTGAACCAGTCGCCGACCTGACGGGAGAATTGCACGTCCGCGCCCTTGTTGGTGCCCTTGGCGTTCATGATGTTACCGGCCAGAGCTGCGCTGTCGAGTAGTGCGGTTCCAGCAGCGTCCTGGTCGCCGAAGACGTTGATCACGCCATCGCGCACGCCGGCGGTGATGATGCTGCCATCGCTGTAACCCGACAGGTTTTGCTTGACCTTGTTTTCATTCCAGGTCAGTGCCGATTTGTAATCCCAGCCGCCGATCGAGCCTTCCAGCGACAGTACCGCGCGCTGCTGCTTGTTGATGTTCTCGTCTTGGCGCGGGCCATGCGGCAGGTCGCGCCAGCGGGCGCGCACAAAGCCTGGCTGCACGCCAGCGGTCTGGCTGCCGACGGCGTCCATGAAGGTTGGCGACAGGCCAGCCACGCCAGGCGTGGAGCCGTTGCCAGGATAGTAAGGGTTCAGCGTGCCGTTCGGACGCAGACGGTTGATGTACAGGCCACCGTATGGCACCGGTGCGATGGTGGTTTCAACCTTGCTCTCGGTCGACAGCAACTCCAGCGCCAGCTGGTGGTTGGCGTTGAGGTTCAGGGTACCTTTGATCAGGCCGGTGGTACGTTCGGTTTTCGGAATGTAGTCAACGAAGGCCGAGGTGGTCATCAGGCAGCCGCCGTTGCCGTCAGGGATCAGGAAGGTACCGTTGGTGCAGCTTGGCGCCGCCTGGTTGCCGCTGATGTCGCCCTGGAAGTAGTTGGCCGGGCTGGTCGAAGCCGACAGGCCGCCGGCGTAGCGCTTGTTGTAGTCGCGGTCGGTGCCGGTCAGCGCTTTCTGTGACTGGTGGTCCACCATGGCGAACACGTTGTAGCCGTTTTCGCTCAGGTCGCCGAAGCCGAAGCCGATGTTGGCATTGTTCGACGAACCGCCGCCGTGTTGCGACGAGTCGGCGCCCAGGGTAACGGTGCCGCCACGGTAATCTTTTTTGGTGATAAAGTTGATCACGCCGCCAACTGCATCGGAGCCGTACAGCGACGAGGCGCCGTCACGCAGCACTTCGACGCGCTCGAGGGCGGCGAAGGGGATCATGTTCAGGTCGGGAGCCGAGCTGTCGAAGGCGTTGTTTGCCAGGCGACGGCCATTTAACAGAACCAGGGTCTTGTTGGCGCCAATGCCGCGCATGTCGGCGAACGATGCGCCGCCGGTGCCGGAGCCCACGGTCTGGCTGGTACCCTGGCTCGATTGCGAGACGCTCAGGTTGGACATCACCTGTTCAATCGTGGTAATGCCTTCTTTTTTCAGGTCGTCCATGCGCAGCACGGTAACTGGGACGGCGGTTTCAGCATCGATACGCTTGATTGCCGAGCCGGTAATTTCCACGCGCTGGATCGGCGCGTCGGCTTGTTGGGCCAAGGCTGGTTGTGCCAGCACAAAAGCGGCGCCGCCGGCAAACATCAGGCGCAGCGAGCGGGACATTACGGTTTCCATCATCATTGTTACAACTCCCAGGGTTTGTTACTTCTTCTAAAAAAAATTCTCTGCCCGGCGAATCGATGCTGAGATTGGCCGGAGTCGAGTATCAAACCATTGCAGCGTTGTGTGGTCAATGCGAGCACTGTAACAACTTTGAAATAAACAACACTTTTCTCGGCATTTACAAAAAAAACAGATTTTATTACAAAGAAATACAAAAGTTTTCATAGTTTATTGCCTATTTGTGATAGACGTGCTGGATTCTGCCAAACGGTATAGACTGCTTGCAATTAGTGCGGCAGCAACGACCGGTCGCATCGTTTCAACGCCGGCGTGTTCGATGCCTTAAAAAAAACCCGGCCGTGCCGGGTTTTATCAAGGGGAGTGGTGCCGCCGGACTAGCGGGTTGACTGCGCCGCCGCCATCGACAGCGCCACCGCCTCCGCCACCTTGATGCCATCGACGCCAGCCGACAGGATGCCCCCGGCGTAGCCAGCGCCTTCGCCGGCCGGGAACAGGCCGGCCGTGTTCAGGCTTTGCAAGGTGTCGTCGCGGCGCTTGATGCGGATCGGCGACGACGTGCGCGTCTCCAGGCCGGTCAAGACCGCGTCGTGGCGGAAATAGCCCTTCAGTTGCTTGTCGAATGCCGGAAACGCTTCGCGTAGGGCGGACACAGCGTACTCGGGCAGGATCTGCGCCAGGTCGGTCAGGTGCACCGCTGGCTTGTACGACGGCACCACGGTGCCAAACTCGGTGGACGCGCGGCCGGCTACGAAGTCGCCCATCAACTGGCCCGGCGCATCGTAGGTGCCACCGCCGAGCTCAAAGGCTTTTTCCTCGAGTCGGCGCTGGAATTCAACACCGGCCAGTGGATGGCCCGGGTAGTCCACCTCGGGTGAAATGCTGACCACGATGGCGCTGTTGGCGTTGCGCTCGTTGCGCGAGTACTGGCTCATGCCGTTGGTGACCAGCCGGCCCGGCTCGGACGCGGCTGCGACCACCGTGCCGCCCGGGCACATGCAGAAGCTGTACACGGCGCGGCCGTTCGATGCGTGGTGCACCAGCTTGTAGTCGGCCGCACCCAGGATCGGGTGGCCGGCGTTGGGGCCGAAGCGGCAGGTATCGATCAGCGATTGCGGGTGTTCTACCCGGAAGCCGATCGAAAACGGCTTCGCTTCTATATAGACGCCCCGGTCGTACAACATTTGGAATGTGTCGCGTGCGCTGTGGCCAATTGCCAGCACCACGTGGTCGGTGACGATTTTCTCGCCGCTTTCCAGCATCACGGCGCGCACCTGGCGGCCGTTGGCGGTCTCTTCGATATCGATGTCGGTGACCTTGCTGTCGAAGCGGTATTCGCCGCCCAGCGCTTCGATGTTTTCACGCATCGATTCCACCATCTTGACCAGGCGGAAGGTGCCAATGTGCGGCTTGCTCACATAGACGATTTCCTCGGGCGCACCAGCCTTGACGAACTCGGTGAGCACCTTGCGGCCGTAGTGCTTGGGGTCCTTGATCTGGCTGTACAACTTGCCGTCCGAGAAGGTGCCGGCGCCGCCTTCGCCGAACTGCACGTTTGACTCGGGGTTGAGCTTGCGCTGGCGCCAGAAGCCGAACGTGTCCACGGTGCGCTCGCGCACCACCTTGCCGCGTTCGAGGATGATGGGGCGCAGACCCATCTGCGCTAGTATCAGCGCCGCGAGCAAGCCGCAAGGGCCGATGCCGATGATGACCGGGCGCTGGAAGTCGGGATGAGCGGCGAGGGCAGCGCCGTCGGCAACGAATCGATAAGCGGTGTCCGGTGAGGGCATCAGGTGGGTATCGTGGCGGCGCTGTTCGAGCACCGCAGCTTCATCGCGGACTTGCACGTCCAGCGAGTAAATCAGCACGATCGCAGACTTTTTGCGCGCGTCGTAGCTGCGCTTGTAAATCGTAAAGCCAAGCAGTTCGGACGCTGCCAGATCGAGGCGCTGGAGTATGGCCTCCGGCAAATCGGCCTCGGTGTGATTGAGGGGAAGTTTTAGTTCATTGAGTCGCAACATGATCGATCTTCTTGGTGGGGCACTGTTTAGGCGCCATGACGGGACATGTGGCATTTTACCGTACCTCAACAGCCAGCGACAGAAGGTCTGCTGACAAGACGGTACGTATTTTCACAAATCAAAATATCAAGCCGCGGAAGTGAATTACGTTCCTGAAAAGCCCTACTGTTGTAAAAGAACGACTTGCACCAACGTAGCGCATCCGTGCACCGACTTTGAGAAAAAAAATATTAGCAGGTCGAGGAAAGCATTTTGTTTTCTTTTTTGAATAACGCCAGGTAATTGGACAGGCGTGCATTCAGAGGAATCTTCCCTCCCCCCCTTCAGATTTTCTAATGATAAATTCTTGACGTTCACGAAGTTTTCGTGATGACTTTCTTCTCACTATTCGTATCTCTAACGGCACCAAATCAGATAAATTATTATCATTTTATACATAAAATTCAGCTTGTGACAATTTTTCGGAAGCTTTTTAACATTCTTTTCGCTGATTTTCCTTTGAATGGAAGGCTGTTGCATGGAAAACATGATTTGTAAATGATGTTTTTTTAGCAATCTATCCCGAGGTTTTTGTTATTTGGCCGAGTACCAAAATAGTGCGTTTTTTTTTGAGCATCTTCCAGCCCTGCGACTAGCTGGAACAGCCCGTGTTGACAATTGTTCTGAGCCTATGTTTTTATAGTAAATGGAATAAGCAAGAGCGAAGTTTTAACTTCATCTGAATAGAGGCGTTTTATCCAAACAATTGTTATTCAGAATGAATATATAAAAAGTGCCGTTTTATTTTTATTTAAATAAACGTCTGGTAATAACACACCCATGGGAAGTGAAACAATGATCAAGGAAACAGTCCTGTCTCGTTCAATCCGTCTGATGTACGTTGGCGGCGTAGCGCTGGGTATGCATGTTGGAGCGATGGCACAAGATGCCACGCCGGAATCGACAGTTCAAAAAGTCGAAGTGACGGGTTCCCGCATTCCATCGCTGGTGACCGAAGGCGCTAGTCCGATCACCGTGCTGAGCTCGAAAGACATCAAGGCTGACGGTTCGCGCAGCACGGAAGACTTGCTCAACAACTTGCCACAAGTGTTCGCTGGCCAGGGCGCTGCCGTCTCGAACGGCGCCACCGGCACCGCCACCGTCAACTTGCGTAACCTTGGCGCCGACCGCACCCTGGTGCTGGTCAACGGCAAGCGTCTGCCAGCCGGCAGCGTACAAAGTTCCGCGCCCGACTTGAACGAGATTCCAGCAGGCCTGATCAAGCGCGTGGAAGTGCTGACCGGCGGCGCCGGCGCGGTGTACGGCGCGGGCGCGGTTGCCGGCGTGGTCAACTTCATCATGCGCGATAACTTTGAAGGCGTGGAAGTCCAGGCCAACCTGTCAGGCTACAACCATCGCCAGCACAACGATGTGTCTTCAGTCGTCCAGAGCCGGGGCTATCCCGTGCCGGACAATGCCAGGTTCGACGGCAAGACCAAAGATCTCAGCGTGCTCCTTGGCGGAAACTTCGCCGATAACAAAGGGAATGCCACGCTGTATTTCAGCTACAAGGAAGCCGACGCTGCGCTGCAGTCACAACGTGACTTCACCTCGTGTGCGCTCTCCGGTGGCGATACGGGCTTCTCCTGCTCAGGTTCGGGTACGCAAGCCAGCGGCCGCGTGACCAACAGTCTCGGTTCGTTCACCAACGACGGCAGTGGCGGCGTGCGCAGGTACAATGCGACCACCGACGCATATAACTTCGGTCCGCTGAACTACCTGCAACGTCCTTCGCAGAACTACAACATCAGCGCTCAGGCACACTACAACGTCAATGACAAGACGCGTGTCTACAGCGAATTCAGCTTCCATAATTACTCGACCGATGCGCAAATCGCCTCGGGCGGCATCTTCTACGGCGTGCAGTCGACGCTGCGCTTCGACAATCCGCTGCTGAGCCCAGCGTGGAAAAGCGCGCTTGGCCTGACCGCCGCCAATCCGAGCACGCTGGTCACCATAGGCAAGCGTAACGTGGAAGGAGGGCCTCGCATCAGCTCGATCAGCGATACCTCGTTCCGCGAAGTGCTGGGTGTGAAAGGTGAGGTTGGTAACTGGAACTATGACGTCTTTGGCCAGTTCGGCCGCGTCAATCACTCCGAACAGAACAAAAACTACTTCTCCGCCGCCCGTATCGCCAAGGCGATGGATGTCGTGCCTGACGCAACCGGTAAAGCTGTCTGCGCCTCGTTCCTGAGCGGTGCCGACGCCAACTGCGTACCGTACAACTTGTTCGGCGGCGCCATCACTCCTGAACAGATCGCTTACCTGAGCGCTTCCGGCCAGATCGGCGGTTATGTCCAGCAGATCATCTATGGCGGTAATATTGGCGCCGACCTCGGTGTGTATGGCATCAAGAGCCCATGGGCGAGCAGCGGCGTAGGCGTATCGTTCGGCGTGGAACGTCGTGCGGAAAAGCTGGTCTTCGCTCCGGACGAAGCATCATTGTCGGGCGACCTGTCCGGCGGTAGCGGCGCGGCGCCACCATTGACCAATGGTTTCTCGGTCAAGGAAATCTTTGGCGAATTCCGTTTGCCACTGCTGGAAAGCCTGCCGGCAGTTAAGTCGCTGGATCTGAGCGGTTCTTTCCGTCGTTCGGAATACAGCACCGACCGCACCGCCAATACCTACGGCGTGGGCGCTGACTGGGCAATCGTTGAACAGGCGCGTTTGCGTGCCAGCTACCAGCGTGCAGTGCGTGCGCCGACCATTGCCAACCTGTACAACCCGCAATCGGTGGGTAACAACGGCCCGTCGAACGACCCGTGCTCTGGCGCCATCGGCAGCTCGACCCTGACCGCTACTGCGGCCCAATGCGCCAACACCGGCGTTACCGCAGCACAATACGGCAAGATCGAGAACAACTCCGCCAATCAGTACTCGAGCCTGACCGGCGGTAACCCGAACCTGGCGCCAGAGCGCGGCACCACCTACACCGTTGGCCTGGTTCTGACCCCGGTCAAGGATTTGACCCTGACCGTCGACTATTTCCACATCAAGATCGACGACACCATCTCGACCGTGGATCCGACCATCGCCCTCAACCAGTGCCTGACCACCGGCAGCCCGGTATTCTGCTCACTGGTCAAGCGTGATTCGCAAGGTTCGCTGTGGCTGACCACCGCCGGCTACGTGACCGCCACCAACGCCAACATCGGTTCGGTCGGTACCAGCGGTATCGACCTCGGTGCTTCGTACAACCAGCGTCTGGGCACCATGGGCAACCTGGCGCTGAACATGAACGGTACCGTAATGAAGTCTTCGACCGTTGAAAACGTTCCAGGCCTGGGAGAGTACGATTGCGTCGGCTACTTCGGCGCCACCTGCGGCACGCCAACGCCAAAATGGCGCCACAAGTTCCGCGCCACCTGGTCCACTCCTTGGAAAGTCGAGCTCGCTGCAACCTGGCGCTACATCGGCAAGGCCAAGTCGGAACTGCTGAGCGACAACGACCTGCTGAAAGGCGCTGCTCCGGCACGGATCGAAGACCATCTGGCCTCGCGCAACTACTTCGATCTGAACGCTCAATATCCTTTGACCAAAACGATCAGTATCAGTGGCGGCATCAATAACCTGTTCGACAAGGATCCTCCGCTGGTGTCCACCAACGTGACCGCAGCTGCTGGCTTTGCCAACGGCAACACCTACCCGCAGGTATACGATTCGATGGGCCGCTTCATCTACATGAACCTGACGGCCCGTTTCTGATTCTGACCTGTTTTAATGCAACGGCGCCCTCGGGCGCCGTTTTTTATGGGCGACTGATGCGCGCCCCCGCAATGGCAGGTGAACTCAGTTGCCGAAACTGTCCCGCTGGCCGCGGAAGTTGTTGATACCGTCGGTCAGCGCAGTGATCATCTGGCGTTCCGCCGGCGACAGGTGCGGGTGCCAGATATCGAAAATCAGGATCACGCGCAGCTTGTCGCTATGGTTCCAGGCCTCATGTTCGATCGTGTCATCGAAGACCCACGCCTGGCCGGGTACCCAGGCGCGGGTCTCATTGCCTACGCGGAAGCCGCAATCGGCAGGCACGATCAGGGGCAAGTGCGTGAGCAGGCGCGCATTGCTGGCGCCGGTATGCGCGGGAATGCGGGTCTTGGGCTGCAGCAGCGAGAACAGCGCCACCGGTGTGCGGCCGGGTTGGTCCGGTTGCGGCGCATGGGACAGCAAGGCCATGGTCTGCGGGCATTGGGCAATATTTTCCGGCACCGGCAGGCCGTCCTTGAGCAGGTGAAACGCGCTCCAGTCAGGCGAGTTGTTCAGCTCTGCGAACTGGTTGTGCGGCACATCGTCCGGATAAGTCAGGTATGGGGTGAAGCCTTGCTGTCCTGCTAGCACCTGGAGGAACTCGTTGCGGATGGCGTCGGTGCCGGCTTCGATTGCAGCAAGCCAGGGGAACTCCTCGCGCGGCAAAAAGGCGTACGGCACCAGTCCGGGATAGTGATACAGCATCGACTGCGACTCAAAGCGGCGCTTGCGACCAAGCATGATGTCGAGTGATTCGCGGAAGCGGTGCAGGTCGTCGCCCCGGTGTTGCTGGTACTGTTGTTCGAGGAAGGTGTCGAGGAAGCGGCCGTAGCCGGCATTATAGCGATCAACATACTGCATCGCATGTTCGACCGCGGTGCGCAGACCTGGTTCAAGCTGGTGCAGTGGCGGCGCCACCGCCGCGACTGCGCCATATACCGATGCCGATTGGTGGTTTTTGCCCTGACGTTCCAGCAAATTGGCGCGCATGATCAATGCCACCATGTGCGACGGATCGGCAACCAGCGCCCGGTGCAGGGCGTCCTCTTCACCACTTTCATCCTTCAGTCCCTGACACGCCAGCGCCAGGCTGATCCAGCTTTGCGGATCGCCGGGCGCCGCTGCTGCCAGGCGGAGGAAGGCGCGGTGCGCTGTGGCCAGGTCGCCATAACGGAAGGCGCGCTTGCCAAGTGCGCCCAATGCCACGGCGTGGCCGGGATCGAGCTCCAGGACGCGCGACCAGATGCGTGCCGCGTCGTCTTCCTTGCCAGTCCTGGTAGCCTGGATGGCTGCTGCCTCCAGGGAGGCAATTTCAGGTTGCGCCAAGTAAGGGGTATGCATTGGTGACTCGTTTCTGACAGGTTGTTGAGGAAAATACTGCCTTTCGTATTTGCAAGATCCATGCAAGCGTCACACCGATGCTGGCCCGGTAGCGCGCCGGCCAGGGCCCGATGCACTTTTGTTACAGATAAATACAAATTTAAGTACAGGCCGGTTTTGCTGCATCCGCATAGAGCGCTCACAGCGCTGGGATGGGGGAGGGCAGCCGGGCTCGATAGTAAGATCCGGTTGCTGCATTGCAATAAATACATTATTGCACCAAAAATGGGCATCGCCGCACTAAATCAGTGATCTTTCGCACTGTTTCCGAATAAGCTATGGCGAAAAATAATTTTAGAGAAATTAATATGTTGTTTTAGCGCTATAGTTTCCTTCCGTTGAATTGACATGATTCAAGTCCGCATGGTTTTATGTAACCGTTGAGTCACATTTGTAACTGTTGACACACTTATCAGGAAGACCTTATCCGGGAATTCCATAAAAAAATTCAGGTACACACCCATAAGGAGTTTTTTCATGAAGTTGCGTATCAAACCTATGCCTATCGCGATCTTGCAAGTGATTGCAAGCGGCGCATTTTCTGTTGCCGCCCTGACTCCAGCGATGGCCCAGCAGGCCAGCGGTGCCGAACCAGTACGCGTTGTCGTGACCGGTTCGCTGATCAGTCGCACCGATACCGAAACCGCAACGCCGGTACAAGTAATTACCAATGCTGACATCCAGCGCAGTGGTAAAACCTCGGTCGCTGAACTGCTCAGCGATCTGGCTTCCAACGGTGCCGGTACCCTGGGCACCGGCTTTTCCGGCGCGTTCGCCAACGGCGCCTCCGGTATTTCGCTGCGCGGCCTGAGCGTCGGCGCGACCCTGGTGCTGCTCGACGGCCACCGCGTGGCCCCTTACGCCATCGGCGACGATGCCCAGCGCTCGTTCGTCGATGTCTCGAACATTCCATTCGATGCCATCGAGAGCATCGAAGTCCTGAAAGCTGGCGCATCGTCGCTGTACGGCTCGGACGCAGTGGCCGGCGTGGTCAACATCAAACTGAAAAAGAGCTACAACGGTACCCGCCTTTCGGCTGAAGGCGGCACCACCCAGCACGGCGGCGGCACCACCAAGCGTGCATCGTTCTCGACCGGCTTTGGTGATCTCGAAGCCGATGGTTACAACGCCTTCGTGACCGCCGAATACCGCCGTCAAGGCGGCATCAAGATTTCCGACCGTCTGGGCAATGACTGGAATGACCGTGACTGGACCGCCCGTGGAGGTAATAACCTGACCCTGGGCGTGCCAACGTCGTTGAATAACATGTTGACGCAGGCTAACACGCCGTACCTGTTCAATCCGTCGGGTCCGGCCTTGCCAGGTATCAATCCTGCGACCAATCAGCCGTACAGCGCTACTGATAACCCGGCCAACTACCAGTTCCTGAATACAAACTGCGATTTCACCAAGTACCGTGCAGGGCAGTGCGCAGTGGCGGACAATTCGTCGTTCATCCAGCCCAAAACCGAAAACATCAACGTGCTGGCCGGCTTTACCAAGAAGCTCGCTGGCGACTGGGAAATGGGCGTCAAAGGCTCGTACTTCCGTCGTGAAAGCTCCAACAACCGCGGCGTGCCGCCAGTGTTCTCGGCCACCAGCTTTGCGGGTAACACTGCGCTGAGCCCGGACGGTACCCTGACCCCTCGGGTGGGGGCCCTTGGCGCCACCACGTTCCCTGCCGGTTCGGCGGTGGGCGCAGGCATTACCAACAATCTGCCGGGCACGGCGCGCCTGTACGGCTATGTTCCGGGCGCGGCCGCAGCCAGCACCTCGGACAACACTGCCACGGCCACCCGCCTGGCGCTGGATTTGAACGGTACGGCTTACGGTTGGGACATGCGCCTGGCCGGCGGACTGACCGAATCCAAGGTCGAGATCGACTACAGCGGTTACATCGACCGCAATGC
>Ga0079104_1001888_pt1 | contig 12666 bp, 8 predicted proteins | sample MedtruBG_FD_76829 | JGI IMG/M metagenome (GOLD analysis project Ga0079104, IMG submission 76829) | Root nodule microbial communities of legume samples collected from California, USA - Medicago truncatula BG | ecosystem: Host-associated > Plants > Roots > Nodule | place: USA: California... | reverse complement strand
GCAAAGTATATATTAAAAATTGGACCAAGCGAAGGGACAATAACCCTTACACATGAAAAAGGTATCATGAACGTTGAACTTTGGGCATATGAACAAATTAGAAAGTATACTAATATAAAAATACCTCAAATAATACATAGCGGTCATGAAGTAATCGGAAATCATTGGTTTATCATGAGCGAGCTTGAAGGAAAATTACTATGTGATGCGGATTTGACTGAAGAGCAGATGTATCGATGGCAATACCAGTTTGGTCAAGCTTTAGCACAAATACATAATATTAAAAATGAAAAGTTTGGGTATACCCAAGTACGTATGCATGATAATTGGAAAGATGCTTATTATGATATGATATTTACCCTTATAGAAGATGCTGACAAGCAAGGAAATATGCTTCCAGAGCTTTCTAAAATACTTCGATTTATAAGAAAATGGGAGGCAGCTCTTGAGGAGGTAAAAGTCCCTAGGCTTATCCATTATGACTTGTTTGATAACAATGTATTTATTGATGGAGATGGTAATTTTGCTGGTCTTATAGATACGGAAAGATGTTTCTTTGGAGATTATTATGCTGACTTTTTTGCTATCGATTATCTTGGTTACCTAGAAGATAATAAAGGATTAACAGATGGATATAATTCTACAGCAGAAGAAAAAATAGAATTTACTCCTCATGCAAGAGCAAGGGTTGCCCTTTCTCGTCTACTGCTTGGGCTTATTATGTTTACTGAGGGAACCACAAGACTTGCACTTTCTGATCCACAGCACTGGGAAAGAAAGCATCTGGCATCAGTTATAATCAACTTTGCTTTACACGAACTTGACTAAATTAAGCAACTTTTGATAAGGTTAGGATTTCCATAGAGTGATAGTATGTGTAAACCAAATAGTAGAAATGGTAAGAGAATGCTAAAAGAAGGCATTGAAATCAGTCTTATATAAATTTGAGTGGTATCGCATCCATAATAAATTACACAAAAATCAGACTTCGAAAGAAATTTTTGGTATAATACACATGTGGGGTGGTACATTGAGCGTAAATATTTATTTTAGTCTAATACTTCTTATATCATCAATCATAATGATTTATATAGGAATTTTTTCTTGGAAAAGAAATAAGAAAGACATAGCTATGGCTTTCATTCCTATAGTAATATATGAAGTTGGATATGCATTTGAAATATTGTGTACAAACATTGAAAATGTAATGTTTTGGATAAAAGTTGAATATATAGGAATAGTATTTTTACCAGTCATGTGGTTGATATTTTCAATTGATTTCAATGGACACAAAGATAAACTTAAAAAAAGCACATTAATATTATTATGTATTTTTTCTATTATTATATTAATAATCAATTATACAAATGATTTTCACCATTTATTTTATAAAGAATTATATATGAACAGTGATGGACTATTTCCAATTGTAGAAATAGTAAAAGGACCATGGTATTGGGTGAATATTTCTTATACATATATTTTATTATTTATAGGATTTTTGATTTTTGTATCTGCTTATTTTAAAGCAATAACCATTGTGAGAAAACAGATATTGTTTTTAATAATAGCTTGGATAATTCCATGGATTTCAGATATTATCTATATGTTACACGTACTTCCTTTTAGTTTAGATTTGTGTCCACTGGCATTTTCTTTTTCAGGTATACTTTCTGGTTTCGCAATATTAAACGTTAAACTTTTAAAACTTACACCAATAGCATTGGAGAAAGTTTTTTCTAATATGTTAGATGGGGTTATAATACTTGATTATGAAAATAATATAGTTAATTTCAACAACTCGTCTAAAAACATTATTGCGGAATTGAAAGATATTAAGGCTGGTGAGATAAAAATTGATGAGGTGTTTAAGGATTATAAAGAATTACTAAAAGCTATAAATAACAATTTTTATGGTGAAAATTTGATAACCATAAAAAATGATGAGAAATTAAGGTATTATAAGATTAATATTAACAATATTTATGAAAATAATGAGGATATTATTGGGAAAATATTAATTTTTAATGATGTTACTGAGAGTGAGCAGCAGCGAAAGAAGTTATCAGATAATTTGAATTTTCTTCAAGCACTAATGGATGCTATTCCAAATCCCATATTTTCTAAAGATGAAGATGGCGTATATAATCATTGTAATGCTGCCCTTACAGAATTTTTGGGAATGAGAAGAGAAGAATTTATAGGAAAGACTGTGAATGAAGTGTTTAAAAGCAGTCTAGCACAAACTTATAATGAACATGATAAGAATTTAACTGAGAAGAGAGGAACTCAAGTTTATGAATCAAAGCTTATTCATAATGATGGTACGTATCATGATGTGATTTTTAGTAAATCAGTGGTTGAAGGTGACTATGAAAATAATAAAGGATTAGTTGGTGTCGTAATAGATATTACTGAAGAAAAAAAGAATAAAGAGAAAATCAATAAATTATTAAAGCTAAAAGAAGCCATGTCTAAAATTGGATATTTAATTAATGAAATAACTGATATTAATGATTTACTTCAAATAATATTAAATGAAGTTATTAATTGCATTGATGATAGAAGCTGCGGTTCAGTATTACTTTTGGATGAAGATAAAAATATGAAAATAGCCGTAGCTAAAGGTTATGATCCACAAGAAATTAAGACATTTTCGCTTAAGCTTGAAGAGCATCGTTTGAGATTTAATGATGGAGAAAGAATAAATAAAACTGTTATTTTTAATGATATTGATAAATTTGAAAATATAATAATGCTAGACACAATGGAAGGGAAAATAATAAAATCTGCCATGAGTTCACCTATTGTTATAAATGATGAATTATATGGGTTCCTAAATATTGATAGTATATATAATAATGTGTTTAGTGAAAATGATTTAGAATTAATGGAATACATGAGAAATCAGGCTTCTATTGCTATTATAAAGCATAAGCTTATTGAAGAGACTAAATATCTGTATAGATACGACAAATTAACGAATGTGTATAATAGAAGTTATTTTGAACAGGTGATTAATAACCGTATATATAGTGACAATATAAATAAAAAAGAATTTTTGGTGGTGGTTTTTGATTTAAATAATCTAAAATATGTTAACGACAATTATGGCCACTTAACTGGTGATAAATTAATTAAGACTTTTTCAGAAGAACTAAGAAAATCAGCTGGAGAGTTCGATATTATAGGAAGATATGGAGGAGACGAATTCATTGGTATTTTCTTTGATGTAGACTATCGGACTCTAAGCAATAAATTAGAAAAACTCATCAAACATTTTAAGAGTAATCCAATAATATTTGAGGATTATGAAATTGTATGCAGCTATAGTTATGGAATTGCTAATTTTCCAAGAGATGGAGTGGAATTCGCTGAGTTGGTAAAAATTGCTGATGGACGTATGTATGAATTTAAACGTAAAGAAAAGAATTCAAACAAGTTAAATTAGTAGGGGATCAGTAAATGCATCTGAGCATTTTTATAATTTTACCCGAGAAAATGAAAACAACATATAAAGCCGAGGTTTTATTATATTTAGAAAATCTCGGCTTTAATCATATTTCACGAGTAAAGAGAAACTGAAAACTGCTCGGTAAAAACTATAGAATGTCTTGAAACCAATTATAGGATAACTTTAACAGTTGTAATTTACAAGAGTTTAATATAGCGCTAAAATATATTAGGAGAGATTTAGTTTTAAACTTAAATTGTCCAGAATGTAAAAGTTTGAAAACAATGCTTGATAAGATTAAATGATAATTAAGATAACATAAGGGGTAATTATTTTGAACATTGAAAAAGGTATAATACTTATAAATGATGAGGACAAAACAGCAGAGGTAGTAGACTGTTATCAAATAGAAGGCAATAAAATTGAAGTAAAATTAAAAAATGGTGAAAGTAGCATTTATGATAAGAAACAAGTTAAATGGAGTACAAAATATGTACCTATTGAATTGAACAATGTAGTAATCTATGAAAATGAAGTTCAAATATCAAACATTTTAAGGGCTGTAACTTTTGATGAATTGGAGAAAATAAGAATTATATTCAAAAATGGAAGCAATAAGTTATACTCAAAAGATCAATTAGATATTAAGGATAATGGACTTAAGGAACCTGTTGTAGAGAATAATTTTATGTATTTGAGAGAAATTTCGAAGCAGCTTGATTTATATAATGGCTATGAGGGAGTCGGTAAAATATTTGAAGACATATCTGTCATAAACCCCAATAGTGCACTTGTAAATTATTTAAATCCCAAATCAATTGAAATAGAAGAGGATTTTGATTTTGAAATATATCCTTTTGGGGTTAGTTTAAATCAAAGGGAAGCAGTAAAAAAAGCTCTGAATAGTAAAATAAACATTATAGATAGCCAATCAATAACAGAAAGAACTGAGGTTATTTTAAATATTGCTGCAACTGCTGTTTTAGAGGGAAAAAATGTAGTAATAGTTACAAAAGATAATTTTTCTACCTTAAAATACCTAGAAATACTTAAAAAATCAGATATTGATTTTATTTTGAATCAATTAAAAGAGAATGAAACAGGGGATTATCAAAATAATTATGAACAGTGGATTAGAAATTCCGACAGTAAGTTTATGAATGAAAATCTATCTAATTTAAAAGCAGATCTGATCAGCATTCAAAATGAGTTAGTTGAAAAATTAGAAGATCAAAACGGAATTGAAATTTTAGAAATGCAAAAATCTTATTTATTTTCTGAAAATGCTAGCCTCGAAAAAGTTAATGGAAAAGAAAAAGTTAAAATGCCAGCTTCTGTGTTGAATTTTAATCCAGATAAGATTTTAGCCTTCATGGAAGAATATAAATCAATAATTAAAAAGCAAGGCCATATAAGCTTTTTGCAAAAAATAATATTTATATTCAAATATGGTGTCTTGGATTTTGATTTCTATAATATTAAACTTGAAATATTGGAAAAGACCTTAAATGAAGTTTATAATGACTTAAAAATTGATGAAATAGATGAGAAAATAAAATCATTAAGGGATAATTTAGATAAGAATAAAATTAATAGTGAAATAGAAAAATTCAAAGAGAAATCAATGGAAGTATTGAAATGTGGTTTATATAAATATTTTAAGAATAGTGAAGCCGCAAACACGTCTCAAGAAGAAGGAGAAAATGGCTCATTAAAGAAAAAAATAAACTATCCTATAGTAACTTCAGCTATAGATTTCTTTATAAATTCAGTTGATAATAATATATTTGATTATGTGATTCTTGATGAAGCATCAAATATGGATATAGTTACTGGTGCATTAGCTTTTGCCAGAGGAAGAAACATTACTATCGTAGATGATTTAATTGAGAGACAAACAGAATTTGACAAGGCGTTAGTTGATGAATTGATGGGAATTTTTGATAAACATCAAGTAAATGCAGGGTATAAATATCTAGACAATTCATTAATATCTTCACTTAACCAATTATTTGAGCAAGTACCTAAAACAGTTCTTTCAAAAAAGTGCAGTGGAAATGAAAAGAATGTAGATTATTATACTAAAAAATTTAATAGTAAAAAATGATAAACAGGAGTTTAAAAAAACTTATGTTTTTTGAGAAATTTAATATAATTAACCTCTTGACTTTACCCTTAACTGGAAGGTTTATACTATGGTTGTCGGCAGAAAGGAGAATGAATTGTGTACACGATTGGTCAATTTTCAAAAATTGGGAGAGTTTCAACTAAGACACTTCGTTATTATGACGATATTGAGTTGTTAAAGCCCGCGTACGTGGATAGAAATACTCAGTATAGATATTATTCTTATGAACAAGTTTTGCAACTTCTTTCCATAACTGAATTAAAAGAATATGGCCTAAAATTGGAAGAAATTAAAGCTATTATGGATAAGCAGGATGTTGGCTTACTTAAAAAGTTTCTAAATAATAAAATCACTGAGATTGATAAGGAAGTTAAAAACAGTCTGAAACTCAAAGATTCTATTGAAGAAAAAATTAAAAAAATTGAGTCAGGAGGCAATATTATGGAAGCAAAGAAAGATTTAAAGGTTGAATTGAAGGAAAGACAGTCACTAGTTGTTATCAGTAGACGAACAATCACAAGTATGAGCAATATAAGTAATGTTATAGGAAAGGTATTTGAGGATATTTTAAAAATGAATCTTAAGCCTGCAGGACCTGTAATGGCAGTTTATCATGATAAACAAGAATTTGATGTTGAAAATGCAGATTGTGAGATTTGCATTCCAGTGAATAGTAATGTAAATACGGAGAAAAACGAAAAAATAAAGGAATTTGCAGGGGGACTAGTTGCGTCTACAACCTTTGTAGGTCCATATTCAAGACTTGGAGAAGCTTATGCAGAAGTAACGAAATGGATTCAAGACAATGGATATAAGTATGATGGGGCACCTTTTGATATTTATTTGAATGGACCTCAAAGTGTCAAAAGCCCAGAAGAATTTGTGACAGAGGTATGTTTTCCAATTAGTAAATAGTATATTGAAGTACAAGAATGAATTTTATATTTATTCTTAAGCAATATATGGTGAATAGTGTATCTTTTAGGGTTAAGGGAAATCTTAGCCCTTTTTATCTTTACTTGTAAAAGCAAAGAGATTATAAGATAATGGTTGGAAGTATAATGACCATGCTAATAAAGAACAAGCTTTCTTAACACAAACTCATTTGGGAAATTATAATACAGTGCCATGCTGTATGCCGCTTTCCTTAACTTTTGAATTTGCAAGTATTTTAACAAATACACTAGATTAAGCTGAGATTTTCTATGTTTAGAAAACCTCAGCTTTAATTATTTTATATAAATTCATCCATTTCGTTTTGAAATCTGGAATTTAGCACTTTCATCTATATTTTCGTAGCTTTTGGAATAAAAATATTTATAATTTTGGTAAGACACTACATAAGTCTAATTATGGTGTTGTTTATCTATAATTTTCATAGTCGTTAGTATTGTTCCACATGGAATTAAATGCTGCAGAATATTTGCTGACTATATCAGTTTTTTTCATAATTATAGAGCGTTCATCATTTTTAGTTGTAACATCATCTAAGTCTAGGTAGTTATAACTGCCACCTAAAGCTTCCGCATTGTCTATTACAGTAAAGTTTAGGTGGGTTAGGCCTGTAGGAGTGTTTATTTTTATGGGAATTCCGCTTTGTTTAAACTTATCCAAAATTTCTTTTTGAGTTTTAGATTTAGAATTTTCTGAATCTGTTATTACTCTAATATCAACACCTTTTTTCTTGGCATCTAAAATAGCATTAGATATGTTTTCTTTTGTAATTAAGTATATAGCAATATCTAAGTTCTTTTGTGCAGAACTTATTTCTTTAATTAAAATATCATCTGAGCTTCCATCATTTTGAGCTGAATAAGCACCTACTTGATTATTATCTTCTGTTTGTGTGCTTAGCCTTGCACTTGTAGTTTTACTGCACCCAGAAATTAGTAGTAAAATTGATAATGTTGGAATTAGTAATTTAGAAAGCTGTTTTTTATTCATAGAATGTCCTCCGTGGTTAAGATTCTGTTACATTTGTAAATTATAGTACAACATGAAAGAAAAATAAAGGTAAAATGCAACTTCAACAAGTTTAATATTATTATATATTTTTTACCTTTAAACATAAAGAGTTAAAGCTGAAGTAATTAAATGAATAGTATAAAGCAATCTATGAAAAAATAGAATCGAAACCTATCTTATAGTTTAGAGAAAAAGTGGTGAGGATAAATATTTATGAAGAAATTTATATGTATGATTTTTGGAATATTACTAGCTTTTACTTTCGTAACACCTGTTTCTTATTGTAATGCAGAAACTCCTTCTGAAAATGAAGCTGATAATAACAAAGTTTATGAGCTGCAGCAGAATGCTTTTAAATATTATCAAGTTAAGAATAAAGGAGCTCTAGGAATTCCAATTTCATGTTTATGTTCAGAATCTGAGGTTGGGGATATTAGAAAATATACAGTAGAGCCAAAGTATTCAGAATCTATTAATAGTAATAAGGTTGAAATAACTATTTCACAAGTTAATATTACTGGGTCGGCTGATAATTTTAGTTCAATTTTGAAAGATAATAATTATATAAAAGACATAAAGCTAGATAGGCTTGATGATAATACAGTAAAAGTTGATATTGAAACTTCTGGAAAAGTAGATATTAAAGTAAGTACAGTAAAAAGAAGATATTCGTCTCTAGGAGAGAATAAATATGAATTTACAACTTTTATTGATGTTACTTTTGAAGAAAAGGTTAAAGATAATTCTAAAATAGTAATTATTGATCCAGGTCACGGAGGCTCAGAACTTGGAACAACAGCTAATTTTATTTATGAAAAGCAATTAAATTTGGATATATCTAAAAGAATAAAAGAAAATCTTGAAAAAGCGGGATATCGTATATATATAACAAGAGAAGATGATAGTAATGTTGGATTACTGGATAGAACAGATCCGGCAAATCTTTTAAATGCAGATTTATTTTTCTGTGTACATAATAATTCACTTCCACTAGATGTTAGTATGCAATGTGTTTATATGTTTAGAGGAACTACAGTATTATATAATTCAACTGCTCCAAAACCAGGAAGAGAATTTGCAACTATACTTATGAGAGAAGTATCCAGCACAATAAAAACTAACACATATCCACTTCAGGATAGACCAAATCTTGCAGTTTTATCTTCAGCATGGTGCCCGGCAGTTCTTTTAGAAACTACTGTTCAGACTGATGACGGTGATGCAAAGATGATGATGCATAGAATTAACAGTCAGAAAGTTGCAGATGCATCACTTAGAGCTGTAAATAAATATTTTAACGAATACATCTCCTAGAAAAGTGCAAGAACACAATAGATAAAACAATTATGTGAGGATATTGGTCTATTAATTATTGAAGGTGTCTTAAATAGCGGAAGGAGGGGAATATATATGCGGTTAAAAAAGATTATTAATAGATTTTTTTTAGTTATTAGTATTGCAGTGTTGACTTTCATATCATGTAACACGAGCGTAAAAGCTGATGATGCATCAGGTACAGATTTTGCGCATACAGATTTAGGAACTGTTTCAGGCTTATCAATTGAAAAGCAAAAGCCATATATTGAATATGCAGGAGTTGATCATTATCCAGTTATAAGTGGTGACACAGTTAAAATTAATATGGTTTCCAAGTATGACGGAGATTATTCAGACTATGGTAATTATGATCTGGTGCAATATAGAGTATTTATGGCTAAAGATAATGATAAAAGGTACACAGAATTAACTAAGGGATATTCAAATGCTATACCTGCATATAATGAATTCATTATAGAAAATAATAAGCCTCTAACTGAAGGTAATTATAAAGTTATGATTTTAGTAAAGAAATCTTCATCTAAAGGAATAGAGAAAAACTCATATGGTGCTTATGACAATATATATAATTTTAATTTTACCTGCTATAGCAGTTCAAATGCTCCTAGAAATGATGATTCAAAGGTTTCAAATTCATCAGGTAATATTGTAAATGATGGGATGGCTGTAGAAGATGATGATTATATATATTATATAAATAGAGTTGGAGATGTTTATGGAGCGGCTCCTGATTATTTATATAAAATGAAGAAAAATGATGTGCAAAGAAAGGATTTTTGTGATTTAAACTATAATGCAAAAGTAATTCCAAATAGAGTGTGGAATCTTAATCTTATTGATGACTGGATTTATTATAGCAATTGGAAGGATCCTTTTCATCATAGTATAAATAAAGTTAAAAAAGATGGAACAGAAGACACGAGTATAGCAAATGAGGCAACAGGTAATATGTTTGTAGAGGGAAATTGGATATATTATGTTAAAAGAACTAACTCACATTCAATTGATTTAAATAATATATACAAGATATCCTTAGATGGCACTTGCAGAATAAAGCTTAATTCTACTGCTACAGAAGATATGACTGTTAGCAATGAGTGGATTTACTACACAAATATATCAGATGGATATAAAATCTATAGAATGAAATTAGATGGAAGTGAGAATGCAAAAATTTGTGATGATGAAACTTTATTTATGGCGGTATACGAAGATACTGTATTCTATAGTAATAAATCAGATAACAATAAATTATATAAAATAAATGGAGATGGAACTGGGAAAGCAAAATTATCTAATAACAAAGCTACCTTTATAAATGCAAACAAAGATTACGTTTATTATGTAAATTATTCAGACAATGAAAATCTTTATAAAATTTCAGTTAGTGGAGGTAGATCTAAAAAAATTACTAATGAGTACGGAACAAATATAACAATTCTTAAGGATAAAATATATTTTAACGGCATGTTTTATCAAGTGAATCTTAGTTGAACTTATACCCTCAAGGTGCACCTCGTCTAGGGTAGTGCCGCTGTTATTTCCCACTTATAAAAAAGTAGAGAGCCCCAATTTATAATTTGGTGCGAATCACTTTCGCAGTGTGAGAGGGAGTGTTACAGCGGCTAGACATCAGATAAAAAATAGATGGCACGCAGCTATCTATTTTTTATAAAATATCCTCTAAGGTATATTTGCTGAATTCGTTAACAAAAGAACTAATAGATGATGATAATATGGCTTTTAATCTACATTTTGAAGTGGAACAAGTATGCTTTGCGCTTGAAAAACATTCAGATACATTTATACTTTCCTCTGTAATTATTAGTATTTTTCCAAGGTTTATGTCTTTAGGCTCCATTCCAAGTTTTAAGCCGCCATTTCTTCCTTTAGTAGATATCACATATTCAGTTTTTCCTAATCTATGAACGATTTTCTTTAAATGATGTTCTGATATTTGAAGGTTAGTTGCTAATTCTTCTACAGTACAAATTTTATCTTGATTTTTAGCCAAATATATTAAGATTCTAAAAGCATAATCTGAAAATTTAGATAAGTTCAAATTTTCACATCCCTTCTGTATTTTTATTATACCTTATAATAAAAAAAAGTAAATTGGTGAAAAATAAAAAGTGTATTTATATTGCACATTAAAAAAACCTATGCTAATATTAAGGTGTATTTAGAATACACTTTAAAATTTATACATTTAAAGAAATTATATATAATAAAGGATTCCGTTTATGGAGTTAAAATAGGTGTTTTTTTGAAAAACATGGTTAATTAAATATTAGTAGAATAGGAGAATTGTTATGGCTAAGAGTTTATTAAAAGTGTGTGATTTAAGAGTTGAAGCAGATGAGAAAGAGATTTTAAAAGGATTAAATCTTGAAATAAATAAGGGTGAAGTTCACGTAATAATGGGACCAAATGGAGCAGGAAAATCTACTCTAGCAAATGCTCTTTTAAATAATCCCAAATATAAGAGATTAAGTGGAGATATAGAATTTGAAGGTGAAAACATTAATGAATTAAAAACTGATGAAAGAGCAAAAAAAGGTTTATTTTTATCATTTCAATACCCAGAGGAAATTCCAGGGATAACTGTAGAGAATTTTTTAAAGTATGCTAAGAGGACTACAGATGGAAATGTACTTAAACATTTTAAGTTTAACTTAGATTTAAAGAACAATATGAAGGAATTAAAAATAGATGAAAGTTATGCTAGCAGATATTTAAATGTAGGATTTTCAGGTGGAGAAAAGAAGAAAAATGAAATACTACAAATGTTAACATTAAATCCAAAGCTAGCAATTTTAGATGAATCAGATTCAGGACTAGATGTAGATGCCATAAGAATTGTTTCAAAAGGAATTAAGATGTTCTTAAGTGGAGATAATGGAGTTTTAATTATAACTCATAATACAAAAATATTAGAAAATTTAAATCCTGATTATGTTCATGTACTAGTGGATGGAAGAATAGTTAAAACAGGAGATGGAAGTTTAGCTCGTGAAATTGAGGAAAAGGGATATGAATCTTTTAAAGAAAATATAGCTATATAAAGGTGGTGAAATAAAATGGAAAATAAGAAAAAAACTTATATAGATGAAATGGATAGAGGAATCTATGATGTGAAAAATGAAGACAGCTTTAGTTTTAAGTCTGAAAAAGGATTAACAAAGGATATAATTGAAACCATTTCAGAAGAAAAAAATGAAGCTAAATGGATGAGGGACTTTAGGTTAAAATCTTTAGAAATATATAATAAGTTGAAATTACCAACATGGGGACCATCCTTAGATCAGCTAGACATGGATAACATAGTAACCTATGTAAGACCAAAAACCAGCCTTACAGGTTCTTGGGATGAAGTACCTGAGGATATAAAGAAAACTTTTGATTTACTTGGAATTCCAGAAGCTGAAAAGAAATCACTTGCTGGAGTTGGAGCGCAATATGATTCAGAAGTAGTTTACCATAGTATCAAAGAAGATTTAGTAAAACAAGGTGTTATTTATACTGATATGGAAACAGCTTTAAGAGAGCATGAGGATTTAGTTAAGGAATATTTTATGAAGTGTGTTACACCTAACGATCATAAATTTGTTGCACTTCATGGAGCAGTTTGGTCAGGAGGTTCTTTTGTGTATGTTCCTAAAGGGGTTAATGTTGACATACCGCTTCAATCTTATTTCAGATTAAATTCACCAGGAGCAGGACAATTTGAACATACACTAATTATTGTAGATGAAGGCGCAAAACTTCACTTTATCGAAGG
>Ga0079104_1001882_pt1 | contig 12698 bp, 5 predicted proteins | sample MedtruBG_FD_76829 | JGI IMG/M metagenome (GOLD analysis project Ga0079104, IMG submission 76829) | Root nodule microbial communities of legume samples collected from California, USA - Medicago truncatula BG | ecosystem: Host-associated > Plants > Roots > Nodule | place: USA: California... | reverse complement strand
CTACCGGCGCTGCAGGCGGCGCTGAACAAGGAAATCCGCGAAGCAGCCAGCGCCGCCATGCTCGGTGCGCTCGAAGCGCTGGGCGAGGACATCGCCACCCACCTCTCGCCCGACAAGCTGCTAGCGCAGGCGCGCAAGGGCCTCAAGGCCAGGCTGCCCGCCGGCCTGGCCTGGCTCGACCTCGACGCCCTGCCGCCATGCGCCTGGCGCGACGGCACGCCGGTGGCGGCCGAGATCATCCGCTGGTGGGTGGTGTTCGCGTGCAAGCTCAAGGAACCGGCCGGCAATCCCCTGCTGGAGCGCTATCTGTCGCTGCTGGCGCCGGAAGCGCGCGCGACGCTGGGCCGCTGGCTGCTGCACCGGTTCATCGGTCACGACACCCGGGTGCCATCGCTGCAGGAAGCCATGACGTGGGCTGAAGCCAATGTCGCCCATCGACTGCGAAACTACCAGGCCTACTACGACAACTGGGGCATGGATATGCCCACGCCGGAGCAGGTATACGAAGAACTCAAACGCGAAAAGCTGGCCGGCTATTTCGGCACCGCGATTTACGAAAAAGGCTTGCTGGCGCTGACCTCCGGCGTACCGGGCCGCGAGTATGCGGGCATCATCCAGGACTATATGCGCGACCACTACCTGCGCCGCGCGGTCATCGAATCACTGCTGGAATCTGCCAGCAACATCGACGACACGGCCGTGATCCAGCTGATGCTGGCCGTGGCCCGGCGCCACCGCACGACGTCGGTGCAGGAAAAAGCGCGCACGCTGGTGCAGCGCATCGCCGACCGCAACTGCTGGACTCGCGACCAGCTGGCCGACCGCACCGTGCCCACCGGCGGCCTCGATGACAGCGGCACGCTGGCGCTGTCGTTCGGCAGCCGCCAGCTTACGGTCACGCTCGACGCCGACCTCAAGCCCGTGCTGCGCAACGCCGACGGCAAGGTGATGGCCGCCCTGCCCGAACCGCGCCAGGACGACGATGCCGATGCGGCCAGGGAAGCCAAACAGCTGCTTGGCGCCTGCAAGAAGGAAGTGAAACAGGTAGTGACCTTGCAGACCGGCCGCCTGTACGAAGCCATGTGCACCGGCCGCGTGTGGCCGGCAGCCGACTGGCGCACCTACCTGCAACAGCATGCGCTGGTGGGCCGGCTGGCGCAGCGGCTGGTGTGGCAGCAGATGCCATCCGATACGGTGCCAGCACGTACCTTCCGGCCCACCGAGGACGGCAGCCTGATCGACGTGGACGACAATGAGTTTGCGCTCGCCGAGGGCGCCGGCGTACGCCTGGCGCACCGCGTGCTGCTCGACGCACCAGATGCCGCTGCCTGGGCCGCGCACCTGAAAGACTACAAGGTCACGCCATTGTTCGCGCAGCTGGCGCACGCGCTGCCGGTGGCGGCGGTGCCGGAGGGCAGCGTCATCGACGACCGCCTCGGCTGGCTCGCCGACAGCTTCAAGCTGCGCAGCGCGTTCACCAGGCGCGGCTACCGCAGCGCCCCGCCCGAGCACGGTCCGGTTTTCTTCGAGTATTACAAGGAGTTCGAGAGCGCCGGCCTGTACGTGGGCATCCAGATCAGCGGCAGTGCGCTGTCCGGCGAAAACGATCCGGCCGCGCTCAAAACGCTGGGCGTGCGCAAGCTGGGTCAGCACCGCTATGGCGGTGGCGAGATACCACTGCGGCAGTTGCCGCCGGCGCTGCTGGCCGAAGTCTGGGCCGACTACCACGCGGTGGCGGCAGCTTGCGCGGGCTTCGATCCGGACTGGCAAAAGAAGGTGCGGTGGGAGTGAACCGGGCCGACCTCGATTTGCCGAAAACGGGGATTCATGTCAGCATGCGGTTCGTTTGATTTGCCTGTTCGCCAATGTTAAAAAAGATAATGGATGCCCTCGGCACCGCACGCCTTGCACTGAGTTCGGACCTGGCCCTGATCCGCAGCGGCCTGGCCGGCCTGGACCTGACCGACAAAACGCTGACCACCCGGGCGGCCAACTTCGTCGCCAGCGGCGACGATCCATCCGTGCTGACGGCACTGGCGGCGCTCGGCGGCTTGTCGTTCGAAGCGCTGGGCAATCCGGGTTTGATCGGCTGGGTGTATGGCGGCCGCGCGCAATCGCAGGCCGGCGCAACGGAGGCCGCCACGGCCAGCCTGCGCGCGCGCGCCAGCCTGTACCAGCGCGTGACCGGCGAACCGGAACAGGTCGCCATGCTGGTGCGGCTGGGGCAGGTGCTGGCAGCAGCCGGCCAGGCGCAGCACCTGAGCCGCCCTATGGACGGTCTGCCCGACTGGCTGCAAACCCTGCTCAACGACGCGCTGTGGAACACCGCCCCCCGTAACATCGGCAGGTCCGACATCACGCCGGAACTACGACCGGCATGGACAGTCGCGCTGCTGGCCGCGCTGCTGGCGGACGACAGTCGCTGCGCAATACCGGTGCTGTCGATCGTTTTCGAGCGCAGCGGCATCGAAAGCTATCACCAGGACCGTATCTACCTGCCGCTGCTCGCGCCCGGCCTGCTCGACGACTACATGCTGGCCCATCCCGCCGAGGTGGCAGCGGCCGGCCGCACGCTGTCGGCGGTCGGCCGCATCCAGCTGCTCAAGCGCCTGGGCAGCCACCCGGCGCTGTTGGCTGCCTTCGAGACACTCATCATCACCATGGCCGCAGGCGACAGCAAGACCGTGCGCGCAGCAGCCATCCCCCTGATGGACAGCATCGCCCAACCCGCCGCGCTGGCGGCGCTGGCCGAACTGCTGGCTGGCGGCCGCACCGGCGAACGCGCCAACGCCGCCGACCTGCTGGCACGTACCCAGGGCGAGGCCGCGCGGCCGGTGCTGGAGGCGGCGCTGGCGCAGGAAGCCGGCAAAACGGTGCAGCAAGCGATCCAGGCGGCGCTGTCGCGCCTGGGCGCAGCCACCGATGCCGGCGAACTGTCGCTGCCGGAGCCGCCGCCGCTGCCGCCACCGCCCACCGAGGTGCTGGGCGAGGACGCCCTTGAGCTGCTGCGGCAGAACCGGCTCGAACTGCTCGAACGCTACCACACCGGCGCGGAACAGGAAATTGCCGCCAACCGTGACCGCACCCATCCCTACAAATTTGCGCAGGAAAAGTACGCCCGCTACCGCAAGCTGGACGACGGCATGCTGCGCGACGCGATCCTGGCCGCGAATGGTCAAAGCGGCCAAGGCGGCAAGGGCGGCGAGCGGGCCCGCGCGCTGCTGGCCGACCGCGATCTCATGGCCACGCTGGAGTTGAACGGACGCCTGGAGGCGCGCGCCGACTTCGGCTTGCTGCAAGTCCTGCGTCTGACCGTCGACAGCGGGTTCAATTACTGGGGCTTGTGGACCCGGCCGCTGTTCCAGAACTGGCTGCGGCGCCAGGACCGGAGCCGGGTGGATCTGCGCCAGTTGATGGCGCTGGTGGGTCAATGCGGCGGCGACGTCCGCGCCTTTGGCGCCAGTCTGCTGCGGCCGCACGGCGGCTCGGCCCTGTTCGATCAACTGCCGGCCGACCGCGTGTGGCCGCTGTTTGCCGAGCATCCTGAGCTGATCGATATCGGTCTCGGGCTGGCGCCGTCCAATCTCGACCGCTACTCGCACGACGTGGGCTGCACGCTGGCTGTGCTGGCCACCTTCCCCGTGATCCCGCCGCGCTGGGTACCCACGCTGATGGAACTGGCGCTGGGCGACAGCAAGACGCACCGCGCAGCCGCCCGCCAGGTCATGGCGCGCATGCCCGACATCGGCAAGCGCGTGGTGGATGCCCTGCAATCGGGTAAACAGGAGCTGCGCATCGAAGCGGCACGCTGGCTGGCCGCGCTCGACTACCGCGCCGGCATCCCGCCCCTGCAGGCAGCGCTCGACAAGGAAACCCGCGAAACCGCCAGCGCCGCCATAATGACCGCGCTCGAACAACTGGGCGTGGATATCGCCACCTACCTGGCGCCGGAAAAACTGCTGGCGCAGGCGCGCAAAGGCCTCAAGGCCAAGCCGCCGGCCAGCATGGCATGGCTCGATCTCGACAGCCTGCCGGCCTGCACCTGGGCCGACGGTACACCGGTTGAGGCAGAGATCATCCGCTGGTGGGTGATCCTGGCCTGCAAGCTCAAGGAACCGGGCGGCAATGCCCTGCTGGAGCGCTACCTTGGCCTGTTATCCAGGCCGTCGGCCGCCGCCCTGGGCACGCTGCTGCTGCACCAGTTCATCGCGCGCGACACCGCGCGTCCGCCGCTGGAAGACCTCAACGCCGACGTCGATGCCAGTGTGGACCGGCACTACCAGAACTATCTCGCCTCGATCAAACGCTATCCCGAGGCTTACGCAGGCCAGGCCAGGCTCACCCTCGAACAGATGCGCGCCCAGCTGTACGACCAGCTCAAGCGCGAGAAAATGAGCGAGTACCTGGGCACGGCCATCAACGAGAAGGGCATGCTGGCGCTGGTGGCCTGCGTGCCGGGCGCACAGCTGGTGGGCGCCATCCAGCAGTACATGCGCGACCACTACCAGCGCCGCGCCCAGGTCGAAGCGCTGCTGGAGGCGGCCTGCGGCTCCAACGACGGCGCCGTGATCCAGTTCGCGCTCGGTATCGCGCGCCGTTACCGCACGGCGTCGGTGCAGGAAAAGGCGCGCATTCTGGTGCAGCGCATCGCCGACCGCAATGGCTGGACCCAGGACGAGCTGGCCGACCGCACTGTGCCCACCGGCGGCCTCGATGACAGCGGCCGCATGGCGCTGCAATATGGCAGCCGCGTATTTACCGTCTCGCTCGACGCAGCCCTCAAGCCGGTGCTGCGGAACGAGGAAGGCAAAACGGTGGCCGCACTGCCGGCGCCGCGCCAGGACGACGATGCGGACGCCATCAAGGAAGCCAAACAGCAGTTCGCCGCCTGCAAGAAGGAAGTGAAACAGGTGGTGGACATGCAGACCAGCCGCCTGTACGAGGCCATGTGCGCCGGCCGCCGCTGGCCCGCCGCCGAGTGGCGCCAGTACCTGCTGCGCCACCCGGTGGTCGGGCGCCTGGTGCAGCAGCTGGTGTGGGAAGAAGTAGCCGTCGATGGCGCAGGCCTGAAGGTCACGCGCTGCTTCCGCCCCACCGAGGACGGCAGCCTGATCGACGCCGGCGACGACGACATCGACCTCGATGACGCGGCGCAGGTACGCCTGGCGCATGGCGCGCTGCTGCCGGCGGCCGCCGCTGCCGCCTGGACCGCGCATTGCAAGGACTACAAGCTGACGCCGTTGTTCGCGCAGATGACGCATGCGCTGCCGACAAAAAGCGACGGCAACACAATCGACGACCGCCTGGGCTGGGTGTCCGACAGTTTCACCCTGCGCGGCGCCTTCGCCAAACGTGGCTACCAGCGCGGCGCGGCGGAAGACGGCGGCGTTTTCTTCGACTATCACAAGGACTTCGCGGCCAGCAGCCTGGCCGTGGTGATCGAATTTTCGGGCAATAGCCTGCCCGAGGAAAATATCACCGCCGTGCTCAAGTCGCTCTCGTTCCACCGCCAAGGCGCGCACCGCTACGACTACAGCACGGTGCCACTGGCGCAAGTGCCGCCGGTGCTGCTGGCCGAAGCCTACGGCGACTACCTCGCGGTGGCTGCCGCGTGCACCGGCTTCGACCCGGACTGGGAAAAGAAAACGCCGTGGTAACCAAGGAATGCAATGACTGAACCAACCATCCTGCGCGCCAGCGCCGAACTGCGCTATCGCGAAGAACTCGAGCGCCTGCGCGCGGCCGACAAAGACCAGCGTCCCGCTGGCTGGCGCCTGTCCCCGCGCGCGGTGCGCCGCTTCATCCTCGGCGATGCGGCGCTGGACGTGGGCCGCAAGTTCTACGGCGACGACCCGCTGGTGGACCGCGCCATCGTCACCTTGATGGGCCACCAGGGCCTGATGCTGGTGGGCGAGCCGGGCACCGCCAAATCACTGCTCTCGGAATTACTCAGTGCGGCCATCAGCGGCGATTCGGCGCTCACCATCCAGGGCACGGCCGGCACCACCGAAGACCACATCAAGTATTCGTGGAACTACGCGCTGCTGCTGGCCGAAGGCCCGAGCCTGCGCGCCATGGTGCCGTCGCCGCTGTACCAGGCCATGGTGGCCGGGCGCATCGTGCGCTTCGAGGAAATCACGCGTTGCCCGCCCGAGATCCAGGACGTGATGATTTCGCTGATGTCGGAAAAGCAGATCATGGTGCCGGAACTGGGCGAGCAGGCGCGCGTGCATGCGCAGCGCGGCTTCAACGTCATCGCCACCGCCAACCTTCGCGACCGCGGCGTGCACGAGATGTCGTCCGCGCTCAAGCGCCGCTTCAATTTCGAGACCGTGCGGCCGATCCGCGACCACGACTTCGAGGTGGAGCTGGTGATGCAGCAGGTGAAACGCGACCTGGACGGCGCCGGCCTCGGCGCCCAGGTGCGGGTGGAGCGCGACATCGTCGCCCTCCTGGTGACCACGTTCCAGGAACTGCGCGCCGGTCAGACGCGCGAAGGCACGGCCATCAAGACGCCGGACACAGTGATGTCCACCGCCGAAGCGGTCAACGTCGCCTACGCCGCCGCGCTGGAGGCCACCTATTTCGGCAACGGCCAATTGACGCCGCGCGAGATCGCCAACCAGTTGCAAGGCGTGGTCCTCAAGGACAATGCCGACGACCTCAAACGCGTGCAGCATTATTTCGATACCGTGGCGCGCGAACGGGCGCGGCGCGACAGCAACTGGAAGGCGTTCTGCGACGCCGCGCGCAGCCTGTGGCCATAGCACCGGCGCCCGCGCTGGCGGCGCTGGCGCCGCTATCGATCGACGGCGTCCATTTCGCACCGATCCGCCACCACAGCCCGGCCTGCGCGCTGGCGGTGCAGGCGCTGATCCGCGAAGTGCGCCCCGCCGCCGTGCTGATCGAGGGGCCGGACGACTTCGACACGCTGCTGCCGCTGCTGCTCGATGCCGCCACCCGGCCGCCGGTGGCGATCCTGGCCCAGGCCACGGCGCCCACCGGCAGGGACGATCCCGACGCGGCGCGTTCCGTGTTCTACCCTTTCTGCGACTACAGCCCGGAATGGGTGGCGCTGCACGAAGGCCGCGCGGCCGGTGCGCAACTGGCTTTTATCGACTGCCCGTGGCGCCCCGACGACGCCAGCTACGACCGCAACGACAGCGACGACGATGAGGACATCGGCAACCTGATGTCGGAGCGTTACCTGGCCCACAGCGATTACCTGAAGGCGCTGGCCGCGCGCACCGGTTGCCGCGACCAGGACGAATTGTGGGACCACCTGTTCGAGCTGCGCGACGGCGCCGCCCTGCGCGACTGGCGACAGTTGTTCGCCGACGTCCACGCCTACTGCGCCATGGCGCGCAACGATTACGAGCCGGCCGTGCTGGAAGCCGAGGGCAGCCTGCCGCGTGAACGCCACATGGCCGCGCACCTGCGCGCCTGGCGCGCCAGGGTCGATGGCCCGATCGTGGTGGTGACCGGCGGCTTTCACACGACGGCGCTGCAACGCATGCTGCATGCACCGGAAACGGCGCCAGCGGTGAGAGACAGCGGCGCTGGCAAGCGCCTGGGCAGTTGGCTGATCCGCTACAGCTTCGACCGGCTCGACGCCCTGAGCGGCTACGCCTCCGGCATGCCGTCGCCGGCGTATTACCAGCGCGTGTGGGAGAGCGCCAACGCCACCGCGGACGGCCCGCTGCTGGCCGACGTGGCCGCCAATTGCCTCACCGGCCTGGCGCGCATCAGCCGCGAACTGGGACTCTCCGAGCAGATTTCCACGGCAGGCGTGCAGGCAGCGGTGGTGCAGGCGGTGCGCCTGGCCGACCTGCGCGGCCACGCGGGACCGGGCCGGCAAGACCTGCTCGACGCCGTACGTTCGTGCTTCATCAAGGGCGCCATCGACGACGGCACCACCGGCATGGCGGCCGACATCCACCGCTACCTCGGCGGCAGCAAAATAGGCGACATTCCGCCGTCGGCCGGCTCGCCGCCATTGCTTGAAGACGCACGCCGCACAGCCGCGCACATGCGCATCAACCTCGGCGACAGCACCGCGCGCACCGTGCGCCTGGACCTGTACCGCAAGGACCGCCACCGTGCGCGCAGCCGCTTCCTGCACCTGATGGCGTATCTCGACACGGGCCTGGCGCGGTGGCAATCGGGCCCGGACTTCATCGGCGGCAGCTCGCTCGAACTCCTGATGGAAGAGTGGCGCGTGGCCTGGAGCCCGCTGGTGGAGGCGCGCCTGATCGAATATTCGCCGCTGGGCGCCACCTTGCAAGCGGTCGCCATGGCGCGGTTGCGCCGCGACCAGGCCGCGCTGGCGGCGCAAGGCCAGGGCCGCTCGGCGTCGGCGGCGGTCAGCCTGCTCACGCGCGCCTGCGTGATCGGCCTGCACCAGCAACTGCCGTCGCTGCTGCAACTGGTCGCCGACCTGCTCGACGAGGACAGCAACGCCGCCTCGGTGATCACGTGCAGCCACCGGCTGCTGCTGCTCTGGCGCGGACGCGAGCCGCTGGGATTGCAGGAGCATCCGCAACTGCGCGCACTGCTGCTGCAAGCGTGGAACACCGCGCTGTACCTGGTACCGCAACTGGCGCAGGCCAAGCCGGAAGACGAAGCGGCCGCCATCGGCCACCTGCGCACCCTGCGCACGCTGCACGGCGCCTTGCGCCAGTTGGCAGATGATCCGGCGGCCGGCGATCCGGCGGCCAGCGCTCCGGCGGCCGGGATCACGGTGACCGGCATCCCGGCAGCGAGTGCGCCCGCGCCGCGCCATACCAGCATCTGGCAACGCCAGTTGCAGGCGCTGACCACGGCCATCGACGGCGCGCCCGGCGTGCGCAGCGCCGCTGCCGCCACGCTGTTCATCGACGGCGCCTGGACCGATACCGAACTGGCGGCGATGCTGCAAGCGAGCTTCGGCCCCGGCGCCCTGCCCGGCGACGCCGTGCGCGCTTTGGCCGGCCTGATGGCGGTGGCGCCGGAGCTGCTGCTCACCCAGGCCGGCCTGCGCGCCCAGGTGAGCGCCATCGTGGCCGGCTGGGACGAGCAGACATTCATCGCCTTTCTGCCCGACCTGCGCCAGGCATTCACCCTGCTCAAGCCGCAGGAGACGGCGCACCTGGCCGAGGCGCTGGCCGGTACGCAGCAACTGACCCCGGCCGAAACCCACTACACCGCCACCGAGGCCGACCTGCTGGCCGGCGTGGCGCTGCAAGCACGACTTGCCGCCAGCGTGGCGCACGACGGGCTGGCTGCATGGCTGACCACCGAGGCCACATCATGACCGACACCATGAACGACCAGCACAACGACAGCGGCAGCGACCCCGAACTGCTGCGCCGCTGGCGCCTGATCCTGGGCCGCTACGCCGGCCAGCCCAACAGCGCCGCCATGAATCCGCACGACCAGCAGATCGACCACGCGCTCGACTACCTGTACGGCCGCGAGTACCAGGGGCGCGGCCTGCTGCGCACCCCGGGCAGCGGCGGCTCGCTCGACCCCAGCGCGATCAGGGCGGTGGACTGGTTGCAGCGCACCCGCACGCTGTTCCCGCAGGACGTGTTCGAGCGCATCCAGCAGCACGCGGTGGAAAAATACCAGTTGGCCGAACTGCTGCAGGACCCGGACGTGCTGCGGTCGCTGGAGCCGAACCAGGCGCTGGCGCGTACCCTGCTCGGAATGCGCGGACGCATGAGCGCGCAGATGCGCGACGCTGTGCAGGACGTGATCCGCCAGGTGGTCGAGGAGATCACGCGGCGCCTGCGGCCGCAGTTCGTCAACGCACTGGTAGGCCGGCGCAACCGGTTTCGCCGTTCGCACATGCCCAGCGCGCAGAACTTCGACTGGCGCGCCACCATCGCCGCCAACCTGCGCCACTACGACCTGGCCAGCGGCCGGCTGCTGATCGCGCGGCCGATCTTCAATGCGCGGGTAAAGCGCCACCTGCCGTGGGACGTGATCCTGTGCGTGGACCAGAGCGCATCGATGCTCGATTCGGTGATGTACAGCGCGGTGGTGGCCGGCATCCTTTCCAGCCTGCCCACTGTCAATGTAAAACTGGTGGTGTTCGATACCAGCGTGGTGGACCTCACTCACCTGGCGGCGGACCCGGTGCAGTTGCTGCTCACGGTGCAACTGGGCGGAGGCACCGACATCGGGCGCGCCATGCAGTATTGCGAAACGCTGGTGCGCACGCCGCAGCGTACAGTGATCGCGCTGATCAGCGATTTCGAGGAAGGCGCGCTACCGGGGCCGCTGCTGGCGAGCGTGCAGCGCATGACCGAAGCACGCGTAAAAGTGCTGGGGCTGGCGGCGCTCGATGAAGCGGCGCGACCGGTGTACGACCACACCATGGCGCAGCGCCTGGCCGGGCGTGGCGCCGAGGTGGCGGCACTCACCCCCGCCCATTTCGCCGAATGGCTGGCCGAGGTGATGGCGTGACGGACTGGCTCCATATTTACCGCAACACCGACGACGACACCCTGGCCGCCCTGGGCAGCACGGGCCTGGTGCGCCGTGCCGCCAAGGACGTGGAAGCGGGCAAGGTGGCATGGGAAACTGCGCCCCACCTGCTGCGCGCGGACGGACAACTGGTGCGCATCGACGCCGGCGGCCCGGCCCGCGCCAGCTGCGACTGCCCCGCACCCGGCGTATGCAAGCACATACTGGCCGCCGTCATCTGGCTGCGTAACGCCGCGCCGGAGCCCGGTGCCTCCAATATGACCAATGCAGCAGATGGCGCCGACAGCGGACCGCTTGCCGTCGCGCCACCGGCAGGAACGTCAGCGGACGCCGGCGCCAGTGCCGCCAATGACCCGACAGCTGCCAGTGCGGGCGATAGCGCCATCGACGCCTTGAGCCGTCTGCTGGCCGAAGTAACGGCGCTGGAGCCTGCCGCCGTGTTCAAGACCGCCGGCCTGGCCGCCACCCGCAAGGCAGCTGCTCTGCACGCGGCGGAGTATCCAGTGACCTTGTCCGCCACCGCCGGCACCTTGCTGATCACGCTGCCGTCGCTCGACATCACCTGCCGCTACATCGGCGGCGCCGGCTTCGCCGGCATGGTGTCGGAAGCGCCGGCCGCGTCGCGCGCGGCGGTGCACGTCCTGGCGCTGGCTGCCGTCTGGCGCCAGCAGGGCCGCGCCATCGCCTGGCCGGCGCCGTCCAGGGCTGCCGCAGCTGCGGCGCTCGATGATGATGCCGGCCTGTCCGCCGACGAGCAACTCTTCATCGAACGCCTGCGCACGCTGGTGCTGGCCGCGTTCGAGGACGGCTGGTCGCACGTGAGCGAGATCGTGCCGGCCCAGTTGCGCGCGCTGGCCATGTCGGCGCGGGTGGAGTCGTTCCCGCGCCTGGCCGGCATGCTGCGCACACTGGCCGGCACCGCCAGCTTGCTGGTGGAGCGCGACGCCGGTGCCGACGAGCGTCAGGCGATCCGCCTGGCTACCCGCATCTACGCCCTCACCCACGCGCTGGAACCTGCGCGGGGAGACCTTCTGCGCGAGCTGCGTGGCCGCGAGCGCCGCAGCTTTGACGGCAACCAGGCGCTGGAACTGCTGCCGCTGGGCGCCCACTGGTGGGAGCAGCGCGGCGGCGCGCGCGGCTTGAGTATCGCGTTCTGGAACCCCGCCGCGCAGGGCGTGATGCAGGCGGTGCTGGCGCGCCGCGACCACGCCGACCGCCACTTCAACCGCGAACTGGCCTGGAGCACGGCCAGCCTGTGGCAAGGCGCAGGCGCGGCGGCCACGCTGGCCGGTGGCGCGCTGACGCTGGAACAGGCGCGCGTATCCGACGACTTGCGCCTGGGCCTGAGCATGGAGACCCGCGCCAGCGTGCAGCCACCCTGGCGCGCCAATGACGAGCGCTGGACCAGCGCCGGCTACGACGACTGGAATATTCTGGCCGATGCCCTGCGCGCCAGCGCCGGCCTGCGCGGGGAGACGCTCGACTGCGTGCTGCTCAGGCCCGCGCGCTGCGATACGCCCCGCCTCGACGAAGCACGCCAGACCTTCTACTGGACCGTGCGCGACAGCAGCGGCGCGGCGCTGGCGCTGCAACTGCCGTGCGACCCAGTGCACCATCAGCGCATCGGCAACCTGGAGGACTGGGTCGCGAACGGCGCGCCGATCCGCGCGGTGCTGGCGCGTTATGAGCGCAGCCTGCAGGGCGGCCGGCTCGAACCGCTGACATTGATAATCGAAACGGCCGGCGTGCTGCGCGCAGTTTCGCTCGACTATGAAGGTGCGCCAGCCAGTGCGGCCAGAAGCGCACCTCTGCTGCAACGGCTGGCGCGCCTGTTCGGCGCCAGGCCGGCTGCCGCAACGGCAGCCGACATCCCCGCCGAATCCATCGAGACCGCCACCCACGCCGGCTGGATCGGCGCCATGCAACAACTGCTGGAAAACCAGGCCATGAGCGGCAGACTGCATGTGCCGGGGGCGGACCGCCAGCGCCTGGTCGCGCTGCGCGCCTGCCTGCGCGCGAGCGGCGTCGAGCTGCTGGCGGACGCGCTGGCGCGCTATCTCGACCAGCCGGACACCGAGCGCGGCATCGCCCTGCTCTACCTGTGTCTGACCTGCGCCGAGCTAGGAGGTTAGCGGTACCTCAAGGCGCACCTCGGTGCCGCCACCAGCGCGGCGGCTGATGCGCAAGCCGGCTTTGACCAGGTGCGCGCGCTCGCGCATGCCGGCCAG
>Ga0079104_1001879_pt1 | contig 12717 bp, 14 predicted proteins | sample MedtruBG_FD_76829 | JGI IMG/M metagenome (GOLD analysis project Ga0079104, IMG submission 76829) | Root nodule microbial communities of legume samples collected from California, USA - Medicago truncatula BG | ecosystem: Host-associated > Plants > Roots > Nodule | place: USA: California... | reverse complement strand
TCGCCATTTCTATTCCTTGATTACATCCTGCTGGAAACCCCCTATTTTCTCCATTTAATATATATTTTATTCCGTCTTGTTGCTTTATCCACTCAACTGTACCATCAGTAGAATTATTATCAACTATTATGATTTCAGGCTCTTCTCTGCCATTATATTTTTTAATACTATCAATACATACCTTTGTATAATTCAATTGATTATATGTTAGCATAACTATTGAATAATTATTAACCTTTACCTTATAGTTACTTTTTAAGTTATTTATATATTCTAAAATCACTTTATTATTGTCTTCTTTATTATTATACGCTAATGAATGTTCATAGCATAAATACGCTCTATTATATTCTCCTTTTAACTCATAAATATTTCCCATAGTAAAATATAAATCACTATTAAATATATTATATTGTAGCCCAACTTGTATACAACTAAGAGCTTCATCATACTTTCCTTTATATATATTTATTATTGCATCCATACTTGAAATTTCATCATCATAACCAATAATTTTTTTATATTGTTCTATTATTCGTTCTGCCTCTTCTAATAAACCTTCTTCAATATATTTTTGAATCTGCTCTTTTACTTCATCTTTATCCATTTCAATTTCTCCTTGTTGCTTAATAACGCTTATATTTTTTCACAAATATATTAATTTTCAATAATGAAATTAAGAATATCCTTGTAAACATAAAAATTAAATTTATAACGTTATACTATTTGTAACAATGTTCTTCCACTCTCTTAACAATGGTAAAATTTCTTCTTTTAGCATTTTATAAACTTTATTTACACTTCCCTCATCAAAATACTGTACTAATGTATTTAAATGTTCATTCATTGCATCTTCATCCATATTTCCCTTTTGAACATCTTTTGTTAATCTAGCGATTTCAACAAGCCAATCTATTCCTTCAACTATATACGAAAGTAGATTTGATGCTTCTTCATCTTTCTCTTCTTTTATGTAATCAAAATAAATATTAATACCATTTATTAGTTTCATTATATAAGTATCTGCTGATTGTAATCCTTCAAATTGTTGTTCATTAAATGTTTTCTCCATCTTAATCCCTCACTATATATTATTTATTAATTTCATTACCTCATCACTTAATCCATATAGTACCAATTCCTTCAAACATTCTTGAGTTTCTTTTTCTTTATTTAATAAACTTAATAATCTATATTTTAAATTTATTAGATTAAAATCAAATTTAACTAATGACAAGGCTTCTTCAATAGTACCATATGCTTCATTATATTTCTTTTCCTCTATAAGATAATTTATATTCTTTATTAATTCTGGTAACAATTCTTTAAAATTGTTATTCACCTCAATTTGTTGATCATTTATCATTATCTTTACATATTCAATATATAATTTTTCAATATAAATTATTTCTTTTAAGCTTCTAATATATTTAATTGCATCTATATACTTATAGCCAAATGTATTTTTTAATGCAATAATAAATCGTTCTTCTGCAGTAAGTATCCATGAATCATCCACGATAGTTTCTTTATTATAAGCTTTTATTATAGAACAATATTTTTCATATACAAAATCTAAAAATATATCCTTCTTTTTATCATTTGGAAGATTTCCTCCAAGCATAAGTGCTTTTAACATTATTGATTTCAAATTATAATCAATTTTATCCAAATTATAATTATTTAATTCTTTCAATAATATTTCATTAAAATCATAATAAGTAGAGCACAAATTTATCATAATATTTTCTAGAACATCTTTTCCATATTTGCACAAGAATTTAATTTCACCAATATCATATTTAAGCAAATAATATACATATGTTGAATACAGTTTTTTATGTTCTTTAATTATAGCTTTTATTTCAGTGATTTGCTTTTCATTCATATTATTATTTTCTTTATAACTTTTTATTAAGCTTACAATTTTATAGATTGATCCATGTTTCGTATTATCTATAATAATTTCAATTTCATCCATTGACAACTCTGTTTGAATGTATAATAATATATTTTCATAATTATACGTATTAATATACTCTTCCATGATAGATGTCTTTCCCCATAGTTTGCCTTTGACAATTATCTTAAGAATGAAATGTGCTTTATTTTCCAATAAATCTTTATTATTTATTTCCAACAAAGTTTCAAATGCTTTTTCATAACTTTTTTCTTTAAAATAACAAACAGCCAAATTGTATATAATTGAATCCTTATATTCTCTTGTAAGTATACTTAATGTGTTTGTTATTAGAATTTTATTTTTACTCAATTCTTCATGACAATGCAAATATTTTTCATATGCTTCTATAGCTTCTTCATATTTATTTAAATTGTAACATGCTGTTCCTAAATAAAAATAGAAATCCAAAAAATCTTTACAATGTTTTAAAGCTTCCTTTGCTTTAAGTAGAAGATCTTCGTAATTTTTCACGTTATATAAAAGATGGCAATATCTATTAATTACATATATATACTTGCCAATTTCATTTTTAGCTTCATCATATGCTATCTTTACATACTTCATAGCATCACTTATATCCTTATGCATAGCATAGGAAGTGGAAATTTGAAAATTTATATATATTCTCATACTTCTAGAATTATTCTTATTTTCCAATTGCTTTAAAAGCAATTTCAAATTTCTTTCAAATTTATATTCCATCAAATTATAGTCATTATTATCATAACCATAATGCACAATTCTTATATTAGTATATAAACTTGGTAATTCATGCTTAGGTTGTTCGTGTACAATACCTTCATATTTAACAGTATTATTTTTAAACATTCTAATTAATGTTGTTATAAATCCATTATTTATAGAATTTTCTATGTCTTTATTAAAATTGGCTATTTGAATGTATGCACATTTATATCCATTAATTTCATTACTATTAAGTAAGTTTCCTAAAGCCTCAACATCATATAGATATTCATCTGCATCAAGCACTAGTATCCAGTCTCCGGTACAATAATCAAGCGATATATTTCTCATAGCCGCAAAATCATTATTCCATTTATGAAAATAAACTTTATCTGTATATTTTTTAGCTATACTTATGGTTTTATCTTCTGAACCTGTATCTACGATAATTATCTCAGTATCTATATGCTTATTTAATTCTTTTAAAGGCTTTAATGTTCTTTCTAAATTCCTCTCTTCATTCTTAACTATCATTGCAATACTAAGCTTCATCTTTTTCGCTCCCAAATTTAATTTATCTTATTTATTTATCGTAATTTAGTCGAATTACTTGAGAAAAAGATATAAATTAATCGTTTTTATTGTTATTTAGAGCAAAATAAAAAGAAGCCATAAAATGGCTTCTTTTATTTTCATTAAGTATTATCTTAATAAGTTTAATACACCTTGAGGTGCTTGGTTAGCTTGTGATAACATAGATTGAGCAGCTTGTTGTAAGATGTTGTTCTTACTGAAATTCATCATTTCCTTAGCCATATCTACGTCTCTAACTCTTGATTCTGCTGATTGTAAGTTTTCTGATGCATTATCTAAGTTAGCTATAGTATGTTCTAATCTGTTTTGGTATGCTCCAAGTTTTGATCTTTGAGTTGAAACTAATTTAATAGCTGAGTTTACATTATCAATAGTTGTTCTAGCTAATGTGTTGCTTGTAACATTTATTGATGCTGCTGTAATTCCTAAAGATGCAGCATCCATAGAATCAATTTTAATTTCTAATGCTAAATTAGTATTACTATTAGCACCAATTTGAAGTACAGCTCCTGAAACTCCACCACCACTTAATGAACCATCTAAAAGATTCTTTTCATTGAATTGAGTTGTTTTAGCAATTCTATCAACTTCTGTTTGTAATGAAGTTAACTCATCTGTTATAGCACTTCTATCAACTGTAACGTTAGTATCGTTAGATGCTTGTACAGCTAATTCTCTCATTCTTTGAAGAATTGAGTGAGTTTCATTTAAAGAACCTTCAGCTGTTTGGATTAATGAAATACCATCTTGAGAATTTCTTGAAGCTTGATCAAGACCTCTGATTTGAGCTCTCATTTTTTCAGAAATTGAAAGACCAGCAGCGTCATCTCCAGCTCTGTTTATTCTTAAACCTGAGCTTAATTTTTCCATTGACTTTGCAGCATTTCCTGTGTTAATTCCCATGTTTCTGTGTGCATTCATTGCATTCATATTGTGATTAATTATCATTTTATATTCCTCCTTGATTTTACGCCTACACTTCCATGTGTAATAGCATTTTTTTATTTTTAAAAGTCTTATTAGACTATTAAAGCTACATTAATTGTTAACATTTAACTTGCTCTATTTCTTTTTCGATATATATAGAAAATACTTTATACCTTTTTTGAAAATTTTTTCGTTTTTTTTATATTTTTTTACTTAAGTAGACAGATCTTGCATTTATATTATTATATGACTTATTTGCTTCTTTTCTCTTCTTAATTTTTACTAATTCAGCTTTCACATCATTCATACCTTTTTGAAGCTTCAATTGCATTTCTTCATCAATCTTAAACAAATCATATTCTTCATATAATCGTCTTATAACGTCCTTATTTTCATTTCTTCTTGTTATTTCTTCTAATATTTTATTACGCTTTTCAAATTCACTGTCTAACTGCTCCACAATGTCATCCTCTAAAACCTTTATAATATTTAGCGAAATATTCTTATATTCTTGGAATAATTCTTCTAAATTCATAAATAAACCTCATTATCTTTCACTATTAACTAATTCCCATTTGAGACTTAAAACTATTCATTTGACTATTCATATTATTCATAGCTGTTTCCAATGCAGAGAATTTTTTATAATATCTATCTTGTTCATCGTTTAGTCTATCTGTAAGATCAGTAATAGAACGCACCTTACCATATATTTGGTCAGGTAATGTGTTTTGACTCGAAATACCAGTCATACTAAAATCATACTGCTTATTTGCATATATGTTCAAAATGCCTTTTACAGTTGACGTACCATCTTTACCAACTCCTGGATCTCCTGCATAACTTCTTATTATATTATCCATTCTAGTAAAAATACCATCTTCATAATATTTTTCAGAGCCAACATATTGCTTATCAAGACCAGTTACTGGATCTTTATCTAATTTCACACTAGATTTTCCGATAAATAATTTTGTAAATTCTTCTATGTGATTAGTTATGGCATTCTTCAATTTTGTTTCATCTTTTATTTGAATTTTGCCTAAATCTGAAAGATCAGAGGATGTATCCATTCCTATTGAATTATCATCAAAACTTCCCACATGAAAAATATTTTTATCAGCAGAATTCTGACTATATACATCTTTAGTAGTATCAAAATTAGTAAATACATTATCACTAAATGCTGTTTTCAAATCTCTTAGAATATTTTCTAAATTATCATCATCCTTTAGCAAACCTTGTTTAGCTTTAGTCTCCCAGCTTGTTATATCTGCATCTTTCATATCTTTCTTTTGATCATCTGTTAATGGTTTATAACTAAATTGTTTCTTTTCTGTGAGCTTTCCTTGAATTTTATCAATCAAATTATTATAATCATCTTTAAATTTAGTCAAATTATCAACAATTGCATCTACATTACTTTTAGTAACAGTTATATTAGCACTTCCTATACTCTTTAGATTATACGTAATCCCATTTGCTGTGAATTGATTGCTTGTTTGATTATTAATAGTTTCTTGTCTTCCATCTGGGTAATTCATTGTAAACACTGCATTTTGCCCAGTTGTTGACGATACCGCTGTCCCACTTGCATCTGTAAATGATGATAAACCTATTTTACCTTCTTCTCCAGGAACTGTTGAAGAAACTGAAACATTATTAAGCTTAGAAGTTGTTCCTGAACTATTAGTGGAGAAAACAAATTTCTTTGTAAGGTCATCAAAACTTGCTGTTACTCCAGCTGCTTTTATATCTGTATTATTATTAATAGTATCTATTACATTTTGTATTGTCGTCGTGCTTGTTACAGCATCTGTTGTAACTGCTTTTCCATTAATATTAAAAGTTAACTTACTTCCATCCGTTACTCCAAGTGTTTCTAATGTTGTACCCGATGTAGCTGAAACAGTACCACCTTGTAATAAGGCAGGTTTTGCTAATTGAGTTACATCTATTTTATAATTTCCTGCTTGAGCTGCAGAAGTTGCTGATAAGCTAGCAACACTTTCATTGCTGTTTGTTATATTAATTGGATTGAATTTATTACTCCCTAAAATATATTTACTTGAAGTCTGATCAAAATAATCTTGAAGCCCTTTAACATCTTTTATGATATCCCTATACATATCTTGTTTCCATTGTGCTATTTGTTTGTCTTGGTTTTCTTTATTAATTTTATTTTGAATGTTTGCTGTCATGGCTTTTACCATAGCATCTGTATCCATTCCAGTTGCCATACCAGTTAATCTCATAGTATTAGTTGAGTTAGTTGTACTAGTAACTGACATATTTAACACCTCTTCTTTTTAAATTATTATTTATGCATTAGCTTTCCTAGCTCTTTCTTCCGCTTCATACCAAATGTTTCTAACATCTTCAATAAGCGGAAGAACGTCATCCATTATTGCTACATCTTTTTTAATGTTAGCCTCAAACAATTTTTCATTTATAAATCTATATACTGCAAACATATTTTCAGCCCACTTTCCGGCACTTGTATCTAATGTTGCCATAAGTTCTAGAAATATATCTTCTGTTTTTACTACATTTTCATGAGCTTTTTTTATATCCTTATCCACCATAGCCTGTCTTGCAATTTTGGCAAACTTCACAGCTCCATCTACTAACATTAATAGTAATTGTTCTTTAGATGCATAATTAACACTGTTGTTTTTATAGACATTATAACCGTTAGTATACATATATTTCCTCCTACTTCTTGACGTCCAATTTTATTCCTTTGTAATTTTCCTTATCTAAAAATTGTTCTTTTTGAGCTTCAATTTCTAGAACCTCTTCATACTTAATACCATCTACAGTATAAAATCTTTTTTTAGCTTTTTTAGTGTCATTTTTATTACCGTTGCTTTTGCTTTTATATTTGTCTTCTGTTATATCTTTTCTTACAGATATCTTTTCATTTTCATGAATTTTATCAGTTTTAATTTTTTCCTGCATTTTTTTTCTTATATCAGTATCAATTTTATTTAATCTAAACTCCATACAAATCAGCTCCTTATATTAAGCTTTTTTGTCAATTAATCCCACTTGCTTGCACATACTTGCAACCATATCTAATATTTTTTCTGATGGTATTTCCATAATTACTTGCTTTGTATTATCATCAACTATTTTTATTATTATGGCATTTAAATCCTTATGAACACTATACTCTGCATGCACCGGCTCATCCTCTAAAAATTTGTTTAATTTTTTCAAGGCTTTTTCTACATCCTCTTTATTCGTGTTTTTAATTTTATCATTTGCAGATTCATCATTAGCTATTTTTTTATGAAATTCGTTTCTTTTATCGTTAGTAGTATCTTGGATATTATCTGATTGATATGAATAACCATTATTTATTGACAATACTGAGCTAATATCCATTTATACTCCTCCTTTATATTATAATCTTAAATACTTGTATTATTTTTCAATATTTTTAAGATATTCCAAGTTAACTTTCATGGCTTCTTTATTTTCATTTTCTATTTCTTCATAAAGCTCTTTTCTTAGTATAGTAACATTCTTAGGCGCTTGTATTCCCAATTTTACACTTCCATCATCTAACTTAGATACTGTTATCTCTATATCGTCTCCTATCATCAATGATTGACCCTTTTTTCTAGTTATAATTAGCACTTTTTAATCACTCCTTTATTAAAGGATGTTTTATGTTATATTTTGAATCATCAATTATTATTTGTTCTGCTAAGTTAACTTTTTTATTTATTATTATCGGAGCCTTTAAATTTGTGGTCATTTTTTTAGGATCTGAACTTAATGTTATTGTTGTTAACAATAACACCTCTTTTTCATCATCTATATTTAATCTATTTAAAGTTTCTTCTGGTAAATTCACTTTATAATCATCATAAAATTCAAATGGAGAAGTTAGTATTAGACCTACTTCTTCATCTTCCAATGATTGAAGTAACTTAAAAGGCTTATAATCCTCTAATTCTACAAGTACAAATTTTTCTTTATCATCAAATCCTAAAATTTCTTTTTTAAAAATAATGATATCTTTTTCGTCATATTCTAGTTTACCATGTATCTTTGAAATAAATACCATAGTTTTATCTCCTATCTAATATAATCTAACAATGATGTAGGTAATATTTTAGCACTTGTTTGAAGGGATGCCATATATACAGTTTGCATCATTGAATAACTCATCATTTTTTCTGTAAAATCAATATCCTCTGTTTTTGATAAAATGTCTGTCATATCTAAATTCTCATCTTCATTCTTAGATTGTGCGGACTCCATTCTATTGGTCATAGCACCTACTTCCGATCTTCTTTGTAATAAATTTTGGATTACTGAGTCTACTTGTCCTAGAAGTGTGCCTGTCAACATTTCTTGCCCTGGTGTACCTGGAAATGATGCAGTTGTAGTTGCAGGAGTATCCAAGTTCTTTTCAATTGCTTCTAATAGATCAGAAACGTTTTGTGATGCTCCACTTGTATCTTTATACTGCAATATATCTGCTGCCGTTTTGTTATATTTTATTAAAACACCTTCTGAAACTTCTACATTTAATCCGGATCCTATTTGATTTATTGTTGTTGGATCTGTTGTTGCATTTCCATCTTTATCTGCATATTTTATTTTTCCATCAGTATCAACTGTAACTGGCTTTGATGTACTTTTTGTTCCCCCAAATATATAAGCTCCATCAAAATTAGTATTTAGTATTTGGGCTAATTCATTAACCTTTTCTTTAACTTCGTCTTGAATTGCCTTTCTCTCATCTTTATCGTAAGCTCCGTTACCAGCTGTCATTAAAAGAGTCCTTATTCTTCCAAATACATTTCCAGCTTGATTAAGGGACGTATCTGTAGTGTCAAGCCAATTTGAAATGTCTTTTATATTCTCATTAAATTGTTTATTTGAATCTATTTCAGTATATAATTGCATTGTTCTTGATGCCTTATACGGATCATCTGAAGGCTTGTTTATCGCCTTACCAGATGCTAACTGTGATTGCAACACTTGCATATTTCTCAGATTTCTATTCATATTGGTAAGATAATTTGATGATAGCATAGTATTGGTTACTCTTGCCATTAAATTCACTCCTTGTCTTTCCTAATGTAATTTATAAATAATTGTTCATAAAATTTTTACTAACACTAAGCAAAATCTCTTCAAATTCAAAAATTGCTTAACCCATCTATTAAGTTTTTGATCTTATCTATTTCTTGAGACCATTGATTACAACATCTAGTAATTCATCAACTGTAGAAATTACCTTTGCACTTGCTTGATATGCATGTTGAAATTGTATTAAATTTGTCATTTCCTCATCTAATGAAACACCAGAAACAGATTGTCTTTGATCTTCTAAATCTTTTAATATAGAATCTCTCTCCGTATCAGTTCTATTAGTCGCTTCTTCTGATTGAGTCCCCAATTTACTTATCATATCTTTGTAATATTGATCTATAGTTTTTCCATCATTACTTTGAGTTATATTTACTCCATCAGTTAGCGCCGCTCCACTTTCTGCAAAGAATGTACTTCTGTCCAAGCTTCCAACATCATCTTGTATATTTGATATATTAAATTTTTTAGTCAAAAGATCCGCAATTGCTTGTGCTCTTTTACCATCTCTTTCTCCACTTGTAGTACTGTTTGCTTCACAATTCAATAATGAGACATCATTTAAAATATCTGAGTTTACTGTTATAGTCTTTGCACCTATTCCTTTATCTGTCTGTGTTGATGCTGAAGAATTTATAAATAACATTTTATAAGTAACTCCGTTAGCCGAACTACTTCCTGTTGTAGTACTTCCTGTTTGTATAGCATTTACTGAATAAGCGAGGGATGCAGCTATTTTATCTAAATCTTTCATGTACGATTTTATCATATCTTGTGCTGATTGATTTCCTGCAATTTCTCCCTTTATATTCTTAGGATCAACACTATTTATTGCAGTTGTTCCATTCTTATTTACTCCATCTATTTTAAATAATTTTTTATTTATTTCATCTGCTGTTGTTGCTGTTATTTCAATACCAGAAGCATCTGAAATAACACCATCCTTATTACCTATTAATATTCTATTTTGAATTAATGAGTCTGCCATATCTTTTGCTTCTGCTGCTGATGCTGCAGTAACTTCAATTGTCTTAGTTGCTGAACTCGTGTTTCCTAACGGGTAATATTCTATTTTTATTTTATTAGTGGGTACTGGAGGTGTTCCTGTTGTTTCAACTTCTGCTGCTTTAATATATGAAAGTCTTGTATATTTGTCATTTGATGGATCACTATTAACTAAGTTATTTGCAACATTTCCAGTTGCCTGGAAGCCTTCTGCCTTTAAATTTATCGCTTCTTTATCTGCTCTCTCTACTGTTATTCCAAACATACTTGAAACTTTATCAAGTAAATTATCTCTTTTATCCATCAAGTCATTAGGAGTTTGGCCTACCGCTGTTACACTCGATATTTGTTTATTCAACTCATTTATTTGATCTAAATAGCTATTAACATTTTTCACATTATCTTGTAATAACTCTTGAGCATCTGTAACTTTTTTTTCTAACTGAGTATAAGTATGATTTAGTGCATCCGCAATTGCTGTTGCTTTTTGAAGCGCAACTGTTCTAGCTGATGATTTTTCAGGTGTTTTTGCAACTTCTTGAAATGATGAGTAAAATTGAGCAAATAAATTTTGTATTCCTTTATCTGAAGGTTCACCAAAAACTCCTTCAACTTCTGATAAAAAATTACTCTCCACATTATAATTCCCGAGTTTTCCATTTTCATTTCTAACTTGATAATCTATAAAGTAATCCCTAATTCTTTGTATTGTTGTTACCTCAGCGCCCGTTCCAACTTGTCCTGGTCCTGAAGTATCAAACTTTGACATACCCCCAAAAGGTCTTGTTGTTTCTATTACGGATCTCTGTCTTGAATAACCTTGTGTATTTGCATTTGCTATATTATGAGATGTTGTATTTATAGCACTTTGATTTACATTTAATCCTCTCTTACCAATGGTAAAAGTATCAAATAATCCTGCCATTTATTTTTCCTACCTTTCAACATTTCAACTTCCATGTCTTTTTATTTTACGTCCTTATATATTCAAACTTATTTTAGTATCAAAATTTTAAACTAAAATAATCACTAACTCAATTTTCCTATTAATCCTTGATTATCATTTTAAAACCAAAAAGCAATCAGCCTTTATATTATCTAGATAAATTTCCATAAGAATTATACGTCTTTATCTCCCTGCTTGGATTCATAATATTTAACATTTTATTTGTGAACATTATCTGTTGTTTTAGTAAAATATCATTAGTATCCTTTTGCTGAGTTGTCTTCTCCATTGTTATTCCGATGTCCCCGTAAACTTCTTTAAGTTCTTTATTATCAGAACTATTTACGATTTCAGACATGCTTTTCGCACCAATTAATTTCCTTCGTTCAACTTCTATCTTAGCGATTTTTTTACCACATTCATTAATCTTATCAACTAATCCCTCTAAACCAAACACATCTTTCTCCATTATCATCTTATATTGAGTTTTCAACAATTCTAAAAGCTTTTTTAATTCTTCTTCTTGGTTTTGTATTAATTTAATAAGTTCATTTATCATACTTATGCCTTACTCTCCTTCATTGCATTTAGCATACTTTGGGCTGTTAATTTTGCATCAACATTATATGTTCCGCTATCTATTTTATTTTTAATATCTGCTATTTTTTTTGCATTTTGTATATTACTATCTAACGAATAACCTTTAAGGCTTTTTCCAAGTTCTGAAATTTCAATTCTATCTACATCATTAGTTTTCTTTGTCTTTTCTATAGCTTTACTGCTATTTGAGTTATATGCATTTATATATGTCGATCTACTTATTCTATCAATACTCATAATACATTTCTCCATTTCTTAAGCACATGAAAGAAAATAACATTCGTTATTTTTTTATCGTGCATTACTACTTCATTACTATAGTTATCGTACTTTTCTTTTATAAGTTTATAGAAAAGTCAATAAAAAATAATTCACATATATATTTTCACAAATTGTTCATGGTATATGTTTTTATTAATGAAAAGACCACTCAGCTATAACAGTTTGTTCTTCTTCTAGGGTAATTTCCCCCTCACTAAACCAACATATATCATTATCTTTATTCCTTTCATCTGAAATATTATTACAAATATCTTCATCATAAACTTCTATAATGCCCTCATTTTTCTTTTTTCCTACCTTTTCCTTAGGAATTTGATGGCTCTGATTCTTAAGTGAAATTCCAAATCTATATCTATATACAAAAATAAAAACTCCCTTTCGGGAGTTTTTATTTTAATCTCTTTATTCTTTCAACGCTACTTACTATATTAGTTATTCTTATTCCAAAGTTTTCATCAACCACAACAACTTCACCTAAAGCTATTTGTTTTCCATTAACTAATATTTCAACTGGTTCTTCTGCAAGTTTATCTAGCTCTATCAACGAACCTGTCCCTAAATTTAAAATATCCTGTATACTTTTCTTTGTTCTTCCTAGAACTAC
>Ga0079104_1001872_pt1 | contig 12747 bp, 13 predicted proteins | sample MedtruBG_FD_76829 | JGI IMG/M metagenome (GOLD analysis project Ga0079104, IMG submission 76829) | Root nodule microbial communities of legume samples collected from California, USA - Medicago truncatula BG | ecosystem: Host-associated > Plants > Roots > Nodule | place: USA: California... | reverse complement strand
CTCGGCGGATCAGGAGTACCGGTCAAGGTCGAGGACGCGGTCACCGCGATGGCCGACCTCAACCAGGACGTCTGGTGCTTGACCGATGTGTCGCCGGTTGCCGTGGCCGAGATTGTAAAGGGCCTGGGCGAGCGGTTTGGTGAGAAGTTCGAGGCACAGTTCAGCGAACCCGACGCGCAGTCGCGGCAACTCGCAACGGCGGTCATCTGGCGGCCGCAGACCGTATCGTGTGTAAAGGCAGAATGGCCCCGTGCCATATCCGAGGCGTGGGCCCGCATCGTACCGGACCTTGAGAATCGAGGCCCCGTCTTCCAACACCCGCCGGGGCTATTTCGAGTCGCGCCAGCAAAGGCCGCGGACGCACTGGTGAATATGGTTCCGATCAATTTGGGGGCGATCCGTTCCGACGAGATGCGGCGGCGCTTAGCCTCGAAGCTGTTGGTGAGGGCCATCGACATGGCGATCGCCGAACGGGGCAATGCCGGCGATTGGATCGTCGGTGGCGATTTCGAACCGCCGTTGGCGCACGGGGATTCCGATGCGCTACGAACCCGGGACTACGAGCCGATGGCGATATCGGACAGGCGGCGGGGCAGTGCAGTCAACTATTTGCGTTCACCAACCTCGGGCATCCGAAGCGTCTTCGTCACCTCAGACGTAACTCTGGTCGACAATCAGCGTGACTTCTTCGAGGTGGTCCCTGGCCGCACGGTAGACAAGTTCATTCGCAAACTCGCTGACAATCGACCCGCCGTACTGAGGCTGTCACTTGATGTGGTAGGCGAAAGGGCCTCGGAGCAGCGCCTAGACGAAATTCTCGATGCCACGTTGGGTTCGGGCAGCACCCTCCGCCCGGCGGCCCCCCAGCCGCAGACAGACGCGGGGCGCGAAGCGCAGCCTAGCAGGCCGTGGTTCGAAGGCCTGACTTGGCGAGGGCTGGACAAACTTGGCTTTCTCTCTACCAATCGCTCTAACCTTGCGATGCTCCTCGCCGAAGTCGCGGCGCGGCAGGGGCGGCAGTACTCCGACCTCTCTCCCCTAGCCGAGATCGACCTCTGGGTCATCACGTTTGCCGAAGCTGGATTGGGTACCGGCGGTGTGGACCCGGGCTTCCGCCACTCGAATGGTGAGATAGGCCTCTTTCCTTTGCCGGAGAACGTCGAATTCTGGATCGGGGCGGAAGCCCCAGCCTGGAACCGACCGATGTCGATCGAGAAGAACATCGAGAGCTATGCCCTCTACCTCGGCCAAATCCGGAACAAAGCCGTGGCGACGATCGGCGGCAGAAGCCTCTATCGCGATCTGTTTCGCGGTCCCGGCATCGCGGGCGCGTCTGAACGGCAGGCGCGTCTCCTGGCGGGGGTAGTCCATGGGTATTTCGTCAGCAGAAACTATCAGAGCCGATCGGTGCCAACAGAAAGGATCCTCCGCGGTTTTGCCTCCGATGAACCGGTGGACAGGATTCTCGCTGGAACCGGTTATGTCCATGCCGGGACCTCTATCCTGACCAACCGCCAGCGCAACATCGATGCCGCCATCGCTGCATTCCGCTTGGCGGGATCGAGCCGATAAGCGGGCGCTGGCGCGCTGGAGTAAACGCTCCGCGTATCATAAAGGACACTGTTTCATGGCGTTTAAAAGGATGAGCAACGGCCAGCCACATAGAAGGAATGTCGCAAGACGTTCGCTTCGTGCGTCTGTTAGAGGGCGGGCTGGGGCGCGCTCCGTATGGGGGGCGGCTTTCTCCTTTTTGAAGGAGTGGGGCGGCATCGGCACAGTCGTTATAGCTTTATTTTACACTTTCCCCCTCGATCTATTGGATCGCGTCATCAACGCACAAGAACGAGAGCACAAAGCTGTAGAGGCCGCGCTGGAGTCGGCCAGGCGCTCGCTGGCCGATATGGCGGCGCTGAGGGCAGAAAAAGCTTCCCGGTTACAGCAGTCGACGGACGCACGATATCAGAACGAAATTAACGGCGCGTACGATATAAGAATGTATAATCTTATTTACACAAAAAAAGATGAGTTCAAGAAATTCGCGGATAAATTGAGGTCTTCCGAATTGTATATGGTTGGTGGTAGTTTGTCCCTCATCGGAGAAGTCGGTGAGGCGCAATATTATTACGACAAGGCTATAGACGCCGCGCAAACAGAAGAGAGATCTGGAACTATCATAACCATATACAGAGAAAAAGGTAATTCTCTGTTTGCGGATAGCCCCTTTAGGGATGTTGAGAAGGCAAGACTATCCTATTTAAAGGCTTTAGAGCTTTTGGCTAAAGATGAATATAGCTATTCAGTAAATCTATATGTGGCGAACCTGTCAGAGCTAGTAGCCGGAGAAATTCTATATGGTGATTGGGACTGCGGAATGTCCAAGAAGGGGTATGTGAACTCATTGTTCGAAATGGTTGGAGCTAGCAACTCGTTCCTAAGTGGCTACTATCAAATGTTCAACTCGATCAATGCTCCTGCCAGGTCGAGCGCTGGTTGCAATTATGAGATACCAACTCACCCAAGGCTTCAGTAAGGTGATGCCCCCGCGCGTTTCACCCGCTCTCTGCATTCTGAAGTGGCACGCGCCGTAGGTACACAGTGTGTGCTAACGTGATCGCATAGTCGCCTCCTACCGCAGGAGTCATTTCAGACGAATACGGATATGAGGCCAAGGCGGGAGCTTGATTGCTTGAGGTCGTGTTTGGTTCCCATGGATTAATTATGAATAATTTTGAATAGTTCTTTGTTTTCGCCTCGTGTTCAAGTTGTTTCGGTTAGGACGCCTGGGAGTGGTAATGTATCATGGGATCCATCAAGCGAACCTTAGAGCCGGCGATCAGCTGGGTAGTTGGATTTCTTGTTGAAATCACTGCCGAAATCCGCAACCACAACATCAAATTGGTAGCCGGGTCGATATTTATTGGCTTAGTTTTTATTGTTGCACCGTTGTGGATAGAAGTGCAGCGAGCATGGGCGAACTGGAACAATATCACTCCAGATAGGGCGCTCGCCTTTTCACGGCAAATAATTGGGGCAAGAGTACAGATTGCAATTCCCTTCAAAAACGTTGGCAATCCAAACCAGCTCATCGCAGCATGGGTTACCAAAGATGCCACCAGACCTGACCCCTGCATTGTTGCGGATGACACCCTAGATGCTGTCGAAGATGAGCAGGAATGTCCTTGGGGCTATGGCACAGCGCAAGCCATATTGTTGATTGGGAACGACGAAATTTATCAAGAGTACCCGACCAGAAACTATGCATTTAACATTACAGCACCTCCGCCTGAAATCGGAGGAGAATTCACTTTTGCTGACTACCAGAAGTATTTCGGTGTGACAGATTGGAACGGCGACGGCAAAATGGAAATGCTCTCCATAGCCGCAGAAGCAAGCCCTTCTCGGTCAATAGGCACCTATCTCGTCACTCTCTTTGACACCGGTTCCCTTACATCGGTTCAGCTGAGAGTAACAAGTAATCGCAATCGCACTACCGAAGAACTTAACCCTCCCGAGGCAGACAATGAAATTCGACCATGGCTCAATGATCGCTGGAAGGAGCTGATGGAAAACTATGCGAGCGAAGCTTGTAACCGAAATCTGACAGGCGAACTTACCTGCAACTCTTTCGCCGAGGAGACCGATTTCCTGATTTCGGAAGAGACTGAGCGAGTATCCGAGCTAGCGCATAAGCTCCATCAGAAATGGATAGAAAACAACGGGTCGACGTTTGTCATAGGAAACATTAGGTTGAACTTCTTGCCGGGGGAAGTCATCGAGACGGAACAGAATGGGTACTGTGAAATCGAGGACGGGGACTTATCATTTGTTAACGCATTTAAGGGACCGCTATTCGTTGTGGATAAAGAGAACAAGCGTTCATCGGCGTTGTACGTGATGGACGGCACACACTTGCGTGAAATCCCAAACATCGTGGTTGGAGAAGAATACGTTTGGCTGTCACTCGCTCAGGGGGGAAATCTAATCGCGATAAAGAAATCGAGTTACGAGGCGGTTTCCGTTGCTGTAGCCGAATGGGCGAGAGGCATCCCATCATCTGCAACCGGAGATGACGAAACTGTTACGGACATTGACGAGGCGTCTAAGCAGGACGCTGGAACCGCGTGGGCAGGCGCTTCGGCAAAGGACATTCCGATAGAAATCGTCATGCTGAAGGGCGAAAATTTGTCCCTGAATGGGAAAACACTGTCGTTAATCGTCGATGGCAAGAGAATAGACAATGCTGCTGAATTTCGAGACGCACAAGAATGCTATTATCCAGAATGAGTTGAGAACTGACTTGAGGACGCACAGCGTGCCGTTGTTCTGCAAAACACCTCCGCTCCTCTCCGCTCCCAATTCTTCAATTGATTGTAGAGAAACGGCGCCATCGGGACGCTGAAACCGTGAACATCTGGTTTTGGGGCGAAGCCGTCAAGCCGAATTTCGTTCATCGAACCTTTATGTCTGCAATGAGGCGGCCTGAGCCGTAGTGCGAGCGCGTTCGGATGGCGGCCATCGGTGGGAGCGTCAGCCGCAGAAGGGCTGCCCAGAAGGCTTCCAAGATCCGATGGGGATCGGGGTCACAGGTCTTCCTCAGGCGGCATCGGCGGCTCTGCACTTTGCTGGGTTCCGGCGCCACCCCGTCATCAGGCAGTGCAACGGTCTTCGATGGCACTTGGCGTCGCAGCATAGAGGCCGGTGCAAGCTGAAAGAGAAATATAGCTCAAAGGAGTTCGATTCTGTAGATGAGGGCTGCACGAGCTTTGTGCCGTGTTTGTTTCCGATTTGTGCGTCTGGGATCGCATAATGTATCGTCGGGAACGGCCGACGGTTCTGGGATCCAGTGGCCAACCATTTGCCCACGAGCGTCATTTTCTTGCTGTCCCTGGAAGCTCGAGAAAGCCGTCGACGCTCCCTCGGACAATCCGGCCTCTCGCTCCAAGCCCTCAAGATCACGCTCGCAGCGCTACCGGGCTTCGAGCGCGGAATACTCATCAGCAAGAAAGTCCAGCATCGACCGTACTGATGGCAAGAGCCCTCGCCGTGAAGGAAATACGGCATGGATGATTCCGGCCTTCGGCTCCCATTCAGGCAGAATGTCGACCAGCCTTCCGGTCTTGAGATCATCCTCCACGACGAAGGCAGGGAACTGACAGACTCCCACGCCCTTAAGCGCCGCCAGACGCAGCGCGGCCATGTCTTCGGTGACGAACCGCGGCGCATGGCGGATGATCGCCGTCGACCCTTCAGGCCCATCGAGCAGCCATTGGTGCTCGTGCCCAGATGGTTCCCACGCCATGCTCGGCAATCCCGCCAGATCAGCAGGGATAGCTCGCCGGGATAAGCCTCTTAGCACATCCGGGGCTGCGACCAGCCGCTGACAACTGTCTCCCAGCTTGCGGATCACCAGGTCGCTGTCCTCCAAAGGCGGAAACCGTACGCGGACGGCCAGATCGAAGCCTTCCCGCATGACGTCTACTCGGCGGTTGGTACTCTCGAGAATGACCTGTACCTTCGGGTACTTCGCCATGAAACGAGCTATCATCGCGCCAATCTGGAAATAGATGACCGACGATGGGCAACTCAAACGGACAACACCTTGCGGCTCGGCCTTCATTCGGTCGATCACCTCCTGTGCCGCTTCGGCCTCGACCATCATCGCAACACAGTGGAGGTAGTACTCACGGCCTATGTCGGTAACCGCGAAATGGCGCGTCGATCGCTGGACGAGGCGTACGCCCAAGCGTTCTTCCAGAAGCCCGATCCGCCGACTGACGCGGGAGCGCGGCATGCCGAGCTTTCGCGCGGCGGCGGCAAAGCCATTCTCGTCTACCACCTCGACGAAGAAACGAAGATCATTGAGGTCCTGCATCTGTTTTGTCCTATTTCCAGGACACAGTAGCTCGAAACTTCCGTCTACCGCCACATTGTATCGCGGGTATTCTTCTCACAACGGACTTGCCCCACAAGGCAAGCGAATTGGAGATATACGATGCGAAAGGTTCTTGGAATCTACGGCAGTCCTAACGCACACTGGGTCGGCGACGGCTTTCCTGTGCGCTCCCTGTTTTCCCATGCAACGCACGGCGATCATGTCAGTCCATTCCTGCTGCTGGACTATGCCGGACCTGCCGACTTCACGCCGACGAGAGAACCCCGTGGGATCGGTGTTCATCCTCACCGCGGCTTCGAGACGGTCACCATCGTCTATCAGGGCGAGGTCGAACACCGGGATTCCACCGGCAGGGGCGGGGTGATCGGCCCTGGCGATGTCCAATGGATGACGGCTGCAGGCGGCATCCTGCACGAGGAATCCCACTCGAAGGCGTTCACCCGCAGTGGCGGAATTCGTCAACGGCGTGTCGACGGCAACGGAGGCCCAGTTTGCATTGCTTGACAAACAGGGCGGTGAGATAATGCTGACTTCTCACCGCGACGCCACGCTCCTCCTTCTCAGCGGCGCGCCGATCGACGAACCGGTCGTCATGCATGGACCATTCGTTATGAACACAGCCGAGGAAATCAGTCAGGCGATCGCGGATTTCCGGTCGAGTCGCTTTGGCGAAATCGCGACAGTCTAGTTCATCCGTCTCTCGTACCCAGACGAGCTCGCGGGTCGAGGCCGAATGCTCGGACGCCCTCGAGGCGGAACCGTTCCGCGCGCAATGTCGAGCGCATTCACAGGAAGGAAAACGGCCATGACCAGCGAAGCCATTCGCGATCCTGCAAAGGATCACCTGCTTACTCCCGGCAATTCCGCCTTCATCATCATCGACTACCAGCCTGTCCAGGTAAACTCGATCGCTTCGATGGATCGACAGCTCCTGATCAACAACATTTGCGGCGCAGCCAAAGCCGCGGTGGCCTACAAGCTTCCGATCATCCACTCGACGGTCAATGTGAAGACGGGCCTCAACAAGCCTCCGATCCCGCAGGTCAACAAGGTTCTCAAGGAGTATCCAACCTACGACCGAACGACGATCAATTCGTGGGAAGACGTCGAGTTCCGCGAAGCGGTCGAGAAGGCCGGACGCAAGAAGTTGATTATGACGGCGCTCTGGACGGAAGCTTGCCTGACCTTCCCGGCACTCGACGCCTTGGCGGCTGGGTATGAGGTCTATGTTCCGGTGGACGCCGTCGGCGGGACATCCGTGGCCGCGCACGAGGCAGCTCTTCGCCGCATCGAGCAGGCGGGAGGCAAGATGATCAGCGTGCCGCAGCTCTTCTGCGAACTGCAGCGCGACTGGAAACGCGCCGAAACGGTTCCCGCCTTCATGAACCTCTTCATCGAGACGGGCGGTACCGCAGGTATCCAGTTCTCGTACGACAAGACTGAATGACTGTCCAAGGCGGGTGCGGCTGCCGCCGTGCCCGCCGCCACCGGGAGGATACAATGCCGGAACTTCACGTCGTCGCGGTCATCCGCGCCAAAGAGGGCAAGGAGAAGGAGGTCCGGCGAGATCTGACCGCCGTCACCGACGCGTCTCGAAAAGAAGATGGAAACGTCCGCTACGACCTCTTCGCCGACAGAAACGACCCTCGCCGCTTTGTCATCATCGAACACTGGCGCGATGAGCCGGCTCAGGACCGACATCACAACGAGTCCGACCACATCCATCATTTCCACGAACACGGCGATCGCAATGTCGAGAGCCGCGAAGCCGTCTACTTGCTCGAAAAAATTGTCTGAAGCCTCCAGTTCGCAGACTTCACAAGATCAACAAGAGGAGACGAAAATGACACCTGCAAACTTCAACGGACAGAAGCCGGCGATCGATGTCGATGACGCCGTCATGCTATTGATCGATCACCAGAGCGGTCTCTTCCAAACCGTGGTCGACATGCCGATGCCTACCCTGCGCAACCACGCAGGCGCGCTCGCCAGAATGGCGACGCTCTGCAAGATTCCCGTAATCACAACGGCCTCAGTTCCGCAGGGGCCGAATGGTCCGTTGATCCCGGAAATCCACGAGAACGCGCCGCATGCGAAGTATGTCGCCCGCCGCGGCGAGATCAATGCGTGGGACAATCCCGACTTCGTCGCCGCCGTCAGGGAGACGGGCCGTCGGACCCTGATCATAGCCGGCACGATCACCAGCGTCTGCATGGCGTTCCCGGCGATCAGCGCCGTTCACGAAGGTTATAAGGTGTTTGTCGTCGTCGATGCCTCCGGCACCTACTCCAAGATGGCGCAGGAGATCACGCTTGCCCGTGTCGTCCAGGCGGGTGTCGTTCCAATGGACACCGCGGCGGTTGCATCAGAACTCCAGAAAACGTGGCACCGAGACGACGCTCAGCAATGGGCCGATGTCTACACCAAAATCTTCCCGCCCTACGCCTTGCTCATCGAGAGCTACACGAAGGCGCAAGAGGTGGTGACGAAGCAGGAAGAACTCGACTCCGTCCGAGGTTGAGGCCACGACGACGATATCGGCGACAGGTCGTTTGCCCACACCACGCCTTCAGTTGAATTCTGAGCGGTGTGGGCATTTCCGCCCCGTCGGTTTCGAAACTCTAAATACAAGCAATTTCGACATCATAACGGCGTACCGAAGGCGGATCCCCAAGGGTGCCGGACCCTTTCTGAGAAATTCGGATCCAGGGCGATTGGTGGCAGATAAGGCAACGACGAGGTGACTGTCACCTTTACTTTTAGGCACTTGTCGACACGCAGGCCTTGCAGCATCCTCGTCGACAAACGCAGAGGAGCCTCGCATGCAGCACTCGCCGATTTTCCTCGCGCTCGCCCTATCGATTTCGACGGCCGGCACTGCAGCTGGTCTCACGGCAGACGAGCTTCGAAACCGAACCATCGAGAGGCGGGCCATCGAAGCTGTCAACTGGGGCATTCCGGTGGTGAACTTCGACCGGATGCTGCAAGCATTCAAGGAAAAAGGCGGCGATTTCAACCAGATCGTCTACTGGGGCGGACTGTTCGACTGGAAGAACCAGACACTCACACCAAACCCGGACACGATCTACTTCAAGCCTTTCTGGGACACGAAGAACGCCGGACCGATGGTGATCGAAATCCCACCTGCGGGAGAAGATGGATCGATCACGGGTACGCTGATGGATGTGTGGCAGGCGGCATTGGAGGACGTCGGCCCGGCGGGCGTGGACCAGGGTAAGGGCGGGAAGTATCTGATCCTGCCGCCCGACTACAAGGAGAAGCCTCCCGAAGGCTTTATCGTCCTACCGTCTTCGACCTATGAGGGCTTCGGTCTGCTCCGGTCCGTGATCAAGGGCAGTGGGCCAGATGCGGTCAGGCGCGCCGTCGATTACGGCTTGAAGGTCAAACTCTACCCGCTGGCACAGGAAGCCAGCCCGCCGAAGACGAAGTTCATCGATGTTCTCGGACAGATGTTCGACTCCACCATCCGCTATGACCTCAGCTTTTTCCAGTCGCTCAACCGGGTCGTCCAGTACGAACCTTGGTTGTCTCGGGACAAAGTCATGGTCGACATGCTGAAGACCGTCGGCATCGAGAAGGGAAAGCCGTTCAATCCAGACGAGTCTACCCGAAAGGTGCTTGAAAGCGCCGTTGACGAAGCGCATGCCTGGTTCGACTTCCGTTATGAAACGACATTCGCTCCGTACTTCAAGGACACGCACTGGGCCGTGCCCGCATCTCCGGAATTGATGGAGGTGTCCGACAGCTTCTACGAGTCGCCCAATAGCTACGCCATCGACGCCAGGGGCGTCACAGATTACTGGGCTTTCAGCACGGTCAAACACCTGGGGGCGGGGCAATTCTACCTGATGTCGACAAAGGACAAGAATGGCGCGCCCCTCGACGGAGGAAAGGCGTACAAGCTCACCATCCCCGCAAACGTGCCAGTCACGCAGTACTGGTCGGCCGTGGTCTATGACAGGGCTACTCACGCGCTGATCCGCGATGTCGCGAGCCCCAGCAAATCCTCGCAGACGCCGGGGCTTCAGGTGAACGAGGACGGGACGGTTGATCTATACTTCGGCCCCGACGCGCCTTCCGGCAAAGAATCGAACTGGACACCCACGAAAGCCGGAGGCCGCTTCGAAGTGCTTTTCCGGCTCTACGGCCCGCAACAGCCTCTCTTCGACAAGACGTGGACCCTTCCCGATATCGTGGTAGCCAATTGAAAGGTCGAGTGGGATGTTAAAAAGAATCCTCGTTGCCTTTGCGGTGTCGCTCGCCGTCATCGCGCCGACCCACGCGCAGCAGCCGTCAGCAGCCGTCAAAATGTCACCCGACCAGAGCAGGGAGGAGATCGCATATGCGGTGGGTCTGCAGGCCTATCTCTGGGGCTTCCCGCTGCACTACTACAGCAGAAGCACTCCGAAGAGCGTCGAGGTGGGCGGAACCTTCATCAATGATTTCCGCAAGTATTCGGAGTTGAAGACTGCCAAAGACAGGTTCGTCGTCACGCCCAACAACGTGACCATCGATGCCTACGCAACGCTCGACCTCACGGTCGAGCCGGTCGTCATCTTCGTTCCCTCTCTTTCGCAACCTCGCTGGTATATCGTTCAGATCGGGGATTCCTTCGACGAGATCGTCAGAAACATCGGAGGAACCAAGGGTACGGAGCCTGGCGTCTACGTCGTCACCGGACCGGATTTCAGCGGGGACGTTCCGGGAGACATGATCGAGGTGAAGAGCCGTACCAAGATCGGCGTGGCTGCCGTCCGGATTCTGGCGAACGGGGAAGCAGACCTTCCAAATGCTGTCGAGGCTCAGAAGGGTTTCCACCTTATGCCCCTATCCGCCTATCTGCGAGACGGGCTGGCACACAAGGCGGCCGATCCACGTCCACAGATGAGGCTATTCGAAAGCGATGCCCCCGAGGGGATCAGGTATTTCGACGAGCTCGGCGACGCGATGACGAAACGTCTTCCCGCGTCCGCCGACTCGGAGGATTCTCTGGTCGCATCGTTCAAGCAGATCGGTTTGAGCGTCGGCGGAGGCTTTCAATGGAAATCGCTCGACGAGGCGACAAAGAAAGGTCTGGAACGAGCGATCAAGACGGGAGAGCAGATCGTCGACAGCAAATGGGCGGCGGCCGGGGAAATCACCAACGGCTGGAAATACACCTTCGCTGGCGGCAGGGCGGGATACGATCCCGGCCTTCGCGCGGCGCTCGCCAAATACGAGGTCGGAGCCCAGCTTTCCGACCAGGTCATCTATCCAAACACGAGCGTCGACGACAGGGGCGAGCCCCTCAACGGCTCGAAGAAGTACGTCCTGCACTTTGATGCCGGGAAACTTCCGCCTGTGTCCGTATTCTGGAACATGGCGATGTATGGTTCCGACATGCTGTTAGTCGAGAACGATTTCAAGCGTTACAGCATTGGCAGTACGACAGACGGGCTGAAACAGGACGCCGACGGCTCGCTGACGATACTCATTCAGAAGAACAAACCGGCAGACACTGCCAATTGGCTGCCTGCTCCCGAGGGCGACTTCAATCTAACCATGCGCTTCTACGGTCCTGAAACGACGGTTTTGGATGGTTCCTATCGGCTCCCGGCTGTCCGTCCTGTCGAATGATCACCAACGGCTGGTTTCCGGTCCACCCCAACGATTTGGCTTGCCAGTTGTGGCAACCGATACCATTCTACCGCCGATATATAATGCAGTTCTTTCATAACTTCGTTCAGCCACTCCAGGTCAGTTAGGAGCATTGCAATGAAGCCTACTTCCGAGAGCAGATTCGGCGCGATCGCCGCGGCTACTGCCAGATTCCGGGGATGGAAGGCCCTGGCACTGGCGGGCACCATCCTCGTCTCTTCTGTGGCCACGACAAATTCACCTGCATTCGCGCAGGATGCCGCCGAAAAGCCAAACATCCTCGTCATCTTCGGTGACGATGTCGGGCAGTTCAACCTCAGTACCTATTCCTTCGGTCTCGTGGGCTACAAAACACCCAACATCGACCGCATTGCCGACGAGGGCATGAAATTCACGGACTATTATGCGGAAAACAGCTGCACGGCAGGGCGGTCTTCCTTCATCACTGGGCAGACGCCAAAGCGAACCGGCTTGTCCAAAGTCGGCATCCCGGGTGCTCCCGTCGGACTTCAGGACCGCGATATCACCATTGCGCAAGCACTGAAGCCATTGGGCTACGCCACCGGACAGTTCGGGAAAAACCATCTCGGTGACCGTGACGAATTTCTCCCGACAGCCCATGGCTTCGACGAATTCTTCGGCAATCTTTATCACCTGAACGCCGAGGAGGAGCCTGAACGTCCATACTGGCCGAAGGATGACGTGCCCTATGTGAAGGCAAACTCGCCGCGTGGTGTCATCCACTCATACGCCGACGGGCGGGTAGAAGACACCGGAGCATTGAACGCCAAGCGGATGGAAACGATCGACGACGAGACGACTTCGGCCGCGATCGAATTCATGAAAAAGCAGGTGGATCAGAAGAAACCGTTCTTCACCTGGATGAACACGACCCGAATGCACGTTTTTACCCACGTCCGCCCGTCGATGCTTGGACAAAGCGGGATGCCGGGCAACGAATATGCTGACGGTATGATCGAGCATGACGGACATGTCGGCAAGCTTCTCAAGGCGCTGGATGACATGAAGATCGCCGAGAACACGATCGTCATCTACACGACCGACAACGGTCCCAACCAGTTTTCATGGCCTGATGCCGCAACCACTCCATTCCGTAGTGAGAAAGACACCAACTGGGAGGGAGCCTTCCGCGTTCCCGCGATGATCCGGTGGCCGGGCAAGATCAAGCCTGGTGC
>Ga0079104_1001870_pt1 | contig 12752 bp, 12 predicted proteins | sample MedtruBG_FD_76829 | JGI IMG/M metagenome (GOLD analysis project Ga0079104, IMG submission 76829) | Root nodule microbial communities of legume samples collected from California, USA - Medicago truncatula BG | ecosystem: Host-associated > Plants > Roots > Nodule | place: USA: California... | reverse complement strand
TATCGATCAGCCGCGCTACCAGAAAGCGCTCGAAGAGGCTGATGCCGACGTGGCGTACTATCAGGTCCTGGCGGCAGAAAAGCGTCGTGAAGCCGGACGCCGTAACCAGTTAGGCACCATGGCCATGTCTCGCGAAGAGATTGACCAGGCCAACAACCTCTTACAAACCGTTGAACATCAGTTAGCGAAATCGCAGGCTACTCGCGATTTGGCCCGTCTTGACCTCGAACGTACCGTCATTCGCGCCCCGGCCGATGGCTGGGTGACTAACCTGAATGTCTACAGCGGTGAATTTATTACCCGCGGTTCGACTGCCGTGGCGCTGGTGAAAAAAGAAAGCTTCTATGTAATGGCCTATATGGAAGAGACCAAGCTGGAAGGCGTGCGTCCTGGCTATCGCGCGGAAATTACTCCATTAGGCAGCACCAAAGTCATTAAAGGCACCGTCGACAGCATTGCGGCAGGTGTGACTAACGCCAGCAGCAGCAGCGATGTAAAAGGCATGGCGACCATCGATTCCAACCTTGAATGGGTGCGACTGGCGCAGCGTGTGCCCGTGCGTATTCACCTCGACCAGCAGCAGGGCAACCTGTGGCCAGCGGGTACCACGGCCACGGTGATCATCACCGGCGCGAAAGACCGAGACACGCAGAAGGCTTCCTTCTTCCAGAAGTTAGGTATGCGTCTGCGTGAGTTCGGTTAATCGCTATGGGCATTTTCTCTATTGCCGATCAGCACCTGCGTTTTGCTATCAAACTGGCCTGCGCGATCGTGCTGGCCCTGTTTGTCGGCTTTCACTTTCAGCTTGAAACACCGCGCTGGGCGGTACTGACTGCCGCGATTGTGGCGGCAGGTCCGGCGTTTGCCGCCGGAGGCGAACCCTATTCCGGGGCTATCCGTTATCGCGGCATGCTGCGTATTTGCGGGACGTTTATTGGCTGTATTGCCGCGCTAGTGATGATCATTCTGATGGTCCGCGCGCCGTTGCTGATGATCCTGGTGTGCTGCCTGTGGGCGGGGTTCTGTACCTGGGTCTCTTCGCTGGTGAAAGTGGAGAACTCCTACGCCTGGGGACTGGCAGGTTACACGGCGCTGATCATTATTATCACCATTCAGAACGCACCGTTGCTGTCGCCGCAGTTTGCCGTTGAGCGTTGCAGCGAGATCGTGATCGGGATTGTCAGTGCGATCGTCGCCGATCTGCTGTTTTCCCCGCGATCGATTAAGCAAGAGATCGACCGGGAGCTTGATGCCTTGCTGGTTGCTCAATATCAGCTGATGCAGCTCTGTATTCGTCACGGCGATAGCGAAGAAGTCGACGCCGCATGGGGCGGGCTGGTGCGCCGGACGCAGGCTCTGGAAGGCATGCGCAGCAACCTGCACATGGAATCTTCCCGCTGGGCGCGCGCCAATCGACGTCTGAAAGCGCTAAATACGCTCTCTTTGACGCTGATTACACAGGCCTGTGAAACCTATCTGATTCAAAACTTCCGCCCGGATTTAATCACCCCGGAATGGCGTGAGATGTTCGACCAGCCGGTTGAAACGGTGCAGGACGTGCATAAACAGTTGAAACGCATGCGCCGCATTCTTTCCTGGACCGGCGAGCACGACACGCCGATTACCTTATACAGCTGGCTTGGCGCCGCCACGCGCTATCAGCTGCTTAAACGCGGCGTGGTGGGTAACGCAAAAATCAGTGCCCGCGAAGAAGAGATTTTGCAGGGCGAAGTCGTGGTGAAAGTGGAATCCGCCGAACGCCATCATGCGATGGTCAACTTCTGGCGTACCACGCTCTCCTGCGCGCTCGGCACGGTGTTCTGGCTGTGGACCGGTTGGACATCTGGTAGCGGCGCGATGGTGATGATTGCCGTGGTGACGTCACTGGCGATGCGTCTACCTAACCCGAAAATGGCCGGGATTGACTTCCTGTATGGCACCCTTGCCGCGCTGCCGATTGGCGCGTTTTACTTCCTGGTTGTGCTGCCGTCGACCCAACAAAGTATGCTGTTGCTGTGTATCAGCCTTGCGGTGCTGGCATTCTTTATTGGGATTGAAGTGCAAAAGCGGCGGCTGGGTTCACTCGGTACGCTGGCGTCCACCATCAACATTCTGGTGCTGGATAACCCGATGACGTTCCACTTCAGTCAGTTTCTCGACAGCGCGCTCGGCCAGCTGGTGGGCTGCTTCCTGGCGCTGATGATTATTCTACTGGTGCGCGATAACTCGCAGGCGCGGACCGGACGCGTGCTGCTGAATCAGTTTGTGTCGGCCGCCGTTTCTTCCCTGACCACCAACACCGCACGCCGCAATGAGAACCATCTGCCGGCCCTGTACCAGCAGCTATTTTTACTGCTGAACAAATATCCCGGCGATCTTGCCAAATTCCGCCTGGCCCTGACGCTGATTATTGCGCACCAGCGTCTGCGCGACGCACCGGTGCCGGTCAACGATGACCTCTCGGCGTTTCACCGCCAACTGCGTCGTACGGCGGATAAGCTCATTTCAGCCAGCAACGACGATAAGCGCCGCCGATACTTTGACCGCTTGCTGGAGGAGCTGGATGTGTACCAGGAAAAACTGGTTATCTGGCAGGCGTCACCTCAGGTTACCGAACCGGTCAATCGGCTGGCGGGTATGCTGAGGAAATATCAGCATGCGCTCACAGTGAGTTAACCCAGAAACCGACGCCAAAAGCGTCGGTTTTTTTATGGCTATACTTAACTGTTATCACAGGACATCACCGTCAGGGGACAACTATGACCATGCAGACACTCCAGGATAACGAACTTTTTCAGACCGGATATCTGGTCGACGGAATATGGAAAACGCTTGAGACCACTTTCGAGGTGGTAAACCCGGCAACCGGGGAAACGATCGCCCACGTCGCGAAGGCCGGAAAGAAGGAAACCGAAGCCGCCATTGCGGCGGCGAGCAAAGCCTTCCCGCTCTGGCGGGCGAAAACCGCCAAAGAGCGCTCAGAAATTCTGTATCGCTGGTATCAGCTGATCATCGAAAACAAAACCTGGCTCGGCAGGCTGATGACCACCGAGCAGGGCAAGCCGCTGAAAGAGGCCGAAGGCGAAGTGGAATACGCGGCGAGTTTTATCCAATGGTTCGCTGAACAAGGCAAACGCGCCAACGGTGAAATCATCCCTCCCGCCAAACCTGGCTCACGCATTCTGGCCACCCGCGAACCGATTGGCGTCGTGGCGGCGATTACGCCGTGGAACTTCCCGATGGCGATGCTGACCCGCAAACTCGGCCCGGCCCTGGCAGCGGGCTGTACCGGCGTCATTAAACCTGCGAATAACACGCCGCTCAGCGCCTTTGCGTTGCTGCAACTGGCGAAGAAAGCGGGGGTGCCAGACGGGGTGCTGAACGCGGTCGCCGGGACGACGCAGGAGATCAGCGACGCGATTATGGCGAGCCACGAGGTGCGAAAAATCTCTTTCACTGGCTCAACGGCGGTCGGCAAAACGTTGATGCGCAATGCCGCAGAAACCATGAAAAAGGTGTCGATGGAGCTCGGTGGCAACGCGCCCTATATCGTTTTTGACGATGCAGATATCGACGCGGCGGTGAAAGGGGCGATTGCTAACAAATTCCGCAACGCCGGGCAGGTGTGCGTCAGCGTTAATCGCTTCTATATTCATGAAAAGGTTTATGACGATTTCACCCGTAAGCTCACCGAGGCGGTGAATGCGCTTAAGGTCGGCAACGGCGTGGACGACGGCGTCGTCGTTGGGCCGATGATTGAACCTGCCGCGGTGAAAAAAGTACGCGAACACGTGGAAGATGCAGTCGCGAAAGGGGCCAGCGTGTTGGCTGGGGGGAAACTGCATGCGCTCGGCGGCAACTTCTGGCAGCCAACGGTGCTGGGTGATTGCAGCGACAACATGCAACTTGCGCAGGAAGAGACGTTCGGGCCGGTTGCGGCCTGCTTCCGATTCACCAGCGAAGAGGAAGTGATTCAGCGAGCGAACAATACCCCGTTTGGTCTGGCGGCTTACTTCTATACTCAAAATCTGCAGCGCGTATTCCGCGTATCTCAGGCGTTGGAAAGCGGCATGATCGGGATTAACGAATGCGCCGTATCGACAGAATTAGGGCCATTCGGCGGCGTTAAAGAGTCCGGGTTGGGCCGTGAAGGTTCGGTCCTGGGGCTGGAAGAGTTTCTCGAAGTGAAAACCCTGCATCTGGGGGGATTGTAAGCCGGAGCCCGGGCGGCGATTGTCGCCCGGTCAGGAAAGAAGCGGGGAATGCATGCAAACCTATACCTTTGATTTTGATGAAATAGGTACTCAGAACGATTTCTATCGTGAGTTTACCCGCACTTTTGCGCTGAGCGGTACGGCCATTCGCGATTTGGATTCTCTCTGGGAAGTGGTCACCGGCAGTCAGCTGCCGTTGCCGCTGGAGATCGAGTTTGTCCATCTGGAAGAGAAACAGCGTCGGCGCTACGGGGCATTAATTCTGTTGTTTGACGAGGCGGAGGAAGAGCTGGAAGGGATGCTGCGATTCAATGTACGTCATCAATAAAAAAGCCCCCGACAGGCGGGGGCAAGTCGTCAATTAAGACGACGAGGGTTTATTTGTACAGCTCGGCAGTGGCATGCCAGGTGTCGCCGCTACGGGCTTCGATAATGCGGTAGCTGCTGGCGCCTTCTTTCTCGGCTTTCGCTGCCAGTTCATGACGCATATCCATTGGGGCGCTGCCTACCTGTGAAACAGAAACGGTACCCAGGGATTGCATGCTCTGGGCCTGCTCTGCACTGATCTGATGTACTGCTGCGCCTGCGCTAAAGGAAAGAACCGATGCCAGACCCAGTGTTGCGAAAATCATTGCGCTTTTCATAATCTTTACTCCTGATTCATAGACTGCGCGGCGAGAAGGTTTGAACTGCTTTTTTTATGCCTGGTGCCGCGCTGATACGTGTTTGTTTCTTACCGACTATCAATAAATCTTATTTGTACAGCTCAGCCGTTGCGTGCCAATGGTCGCCGCTACGTGCTTCAATAACGCGGTAAGAGGATGCCCCTTTTTCCTGCGCTTTCTGATTCAGCATGTCATGCATATCCATTGGGGAAGAACCGACTGCGCCGACGGAAACGGTGCCGATGGCTTCGCGATTTGCTGCCTGATCCACATTGATTGAATCAGCGGCGAAAGCGCCAAAAGACAGAACAGAAAGAAGGGTCAGTGCACTTACAGTGGTTTTGATTTTCATAATTTTCACCTCGTCGAATTTTTTAGCAGGGTCTCTTGTTTCGTGACCCTCATCACAAAATCAAGTATACACTAATCGCTGAAGAAATTAATACCAGACTAATGGTTTCGCGTGTAATTAAGTGTCAAAAACCGTCATTTTTATAACGGAAAAGCATTAAAAACGTCAGGGAGAGGCGGGTGATTGCTCTTATTGCTAAGAAAATCATATGGATGGGTAAAGTTGATAATTTGTGCGATTTTGCTAACAACATTCACTGGCTGATTACATTCCCGCAGTGAAACGCACTTAATGTTAAATGAAAGGGAGTTTTATGTAGCGGTAGAGGATGTGCAGGGGGAGATAAGACGCTCTCCGGCCGGGTGCCGGAGAGTGGCTGATTAAAGCTCTTGTTCGAACAGCACCAGAATGGCTTCGTACAGGTCTTTAACCGTAAATCCACGCGCTGGCGTGGTGAAGATGGTGTCATCTCCGGCAATGCTACCGAGGATACCTTCAGCCTTACCCAAGGAGTCGAGCAGGCGGGCAATCAGCTGTGCGGCACCCGGGCTGGTATGGATGACCACCACTGACTCGTTGTAGTCGATATCCAGCACCAGGTTTTTCAGCGGGCTGGATGTGGTCGGCACGCCCAATTCTGCTGGCAGGCAGTAGACCATTTCCATTTTGGCGTTGCGGGTACGTACCGCGCCAAACTTAGTCAGCATACGGGAGACTTTGGACTGGTTGATATTTTCGAAGCCCCCCTCTTGTAATGCCTGAACAATCTCACCTTGAGAGCTGAACTTTTCTTCTTTTAGTAGCGATTTAAACGCTTTGATTAATTCTTCTTGCTTAGCGGAGCTTCGCATAAGTCACCCGTATCATGGCGGTAAAAACAACATTATTATGCATATAGATGAATTTTTATGCAAATGATCTGCCGTGAATAAGGCTGAAATAATGTTATGAATGGGAAGGATTTTATCAAAAATCGTTATCAAGCAACACGCTTTCGTCACGTGTTGAAAATAACGGCAAAAGTAAATCAAATGTTATAAAAATGATGTTGTTTTGCTTGTCTGGCTGGGTGTATTGTAACCAACAGTCGACTGGTTACGCCGTCGCGGGTCTCTTGTCACAGGCGGTAAAGTGAGCAATGACACCGCAATGCTGCGGGGAATGCCGCATTCTTCAATGACGTTTGTTGTCATTATTTACCTTGTGAATTAAGGTTGCCGCAACGGAGTTTCGGTAGATGAAACTAACCATAATAAGGAGTTTAGGATGAAAGTCGCAGTCCTCGGTGCAGCTGGCGGTATTGGCCAGGCGCTTGCCCTACTACTTAAGACCCAACTGCCTTCAGGCTCAGAACTCTCCCTGTATGACATCGCGCCGGTAACCCCTGGCGTGGCAGTGGATCTCAGTCATATCCCAACCGCGGTGAAAATCAAAGGCTTCTCCGGCGAAGACGCAACCCCAGCACTGGAAGGCGCTGATGTGGTGCTGATTTCTGCTGGTGTCGCACGTAAGCCGGGGATGGATCGTTCCGATCTGTTCAACGTCAACGCGGGCATCGTGAAGAATCTGGTGCAGCAGGTGGCAAAAACCTGCCCTAAAGCCTGCATTGGCATCATCACCAACCCGGTCAACACCACGGTGGCAATTGCTGCCGAAGTGCTGAAAAAAGCGGGCGTGTACGACAAAAACAAACTGTTCGGTGTTACCACGCTGGACATCATCCGCTCGAATACCTTCGTGGCGGAGCTGAAAGGCAAGCAACCGAATGACATTGAAGTGCCGGTTATCGGTGGGCACTCCGGCGTGACCATTCTGCCGCTGCTGTCGCAAATCCCAGGCGTGAGCTTCTCCGAGCAGGAAGCGGCTGACCTCACCAAACGCATCCAGAATGCGGGCACCGAAGTAGTGGAGGCGAAAGCCGGTGGCGGGTCTGCCACGCTGTCTATGGGTCAGGCTGCGGCACGTTTCGGTCTGTCTCTGGTGCGTGCGCTGCAAGGCGAAAAAGGTGTGGTGGAATGCGCCTACGTTGAGGGCGACGGTCAATATGCACGTTTCTTCTCTCAGCCGCTGCTGCTGGGTAAAAACGGTGTGGAAGAGCGCCAGTCTATCGGCAAACTGAGCGCCTACGAGCAGCACTCGCTGGAAGGCATGCTCGATACGCTGAAGAAAGATATCGTTCTGGGCGAAGAGTTCGTTAAATAAGCCTGACGCCAGAATGAAAAAACCGGAGCCATTGCTCCGGTTTTTTTATGCCTGTCAGTTGGTGGCGGGGTATTCCTGAATGGTGACATCAAGCGACAGCTTTTTATCATCACGCATCACCACAACCGGGATAACCGAACCTGGGCGAATTTCCGCAACCTGATCCATGGTTTCCAGCGCGGAGACCGCAGGCTTGTTGTTCACGGAGACAATCACGTCGTTGACCTGAATGCCAGCTTCCGCCGCCGGGCCACCCGGCGCCACTTCATTAACCACAATCCCCTGAATCTGATCCATCGGGCCACCCTGAGCATGCAGCGGAGCAATTTCACGGCCGCTAATGCCGATGTAGCCACGAATCACGCGCCCATCGCGGATCAGTTTATCCATAATTTTGGTCGCCAGCTGGAACGGAATGGCAAAGCCAATGCCTTCCGGCGTTTCGCCATCATTACTTTTATCAAAGGAAAGGGTGTTAATCCCCATCAGTTCGCCGAGAGAGTTCACCAGCGCACCGCCGGAGTTACCGTGGTTGATAGAGGCATCTGTTTGCAGGAAATTCTGGCGGCCTGACGGATTGAGGCCGATACGACCGGTGGCGCTGATAATCCCTTGCGTGATGGTCTGCCCCAGGTTGTAAGGGTTACCAATCGCCAACACCACATCGCCAATATGCGGCGTGCGTTTGGGGTTGATAGGGATAACCGGCAGCCCGCTGTTGGCGTTGATTTTCAATACCGCGAGATCGGTCAGGCTATCGGAGCCGACGATCAACGCTTCAAACACGCGGCCATCCTGCAGCGCAACGATGATTTGGTCGGCATCGTTAATCACGTGCTTGTTGGTAATGATGTACCCACGCTCGTCCATGATAACCCCGGAGCCGAGCGTCAGCATGTTTTGGCTGGAATTGTTATTCAGCGCGCGGTTGTAGACATTCACCACCGCAGGTGCAGCGCGTTTTACCGCCTGGTTATAGCTGATGGGCGATTCATCAGCGCTGTCATAAGGCGCTGATGAAAGGGGGTTAAACTGCCGCAATGACGGCATGACGGCCAGCAGAATGCCACTGACGATACATCCGATTGCGACTGAGCGTAAGAGCTTTGCAAGCATGGTGCGATTATCACAGGTAAGGAAACAGGCGAAGCATATCACGAGTTATGCGGACATCACACGCAGGTGATGTCCACAGAATTTTCGCTTAATGCAACAGCAGATAAATACTTTCATTATTGCGCATAACGTTCAGCGCAATGATGGCCGGCTTGGTTTCAATCACCTTACGCATCTCGGCAATGGACTGCACGCGCTGGCGGTTGATGCCGATAATCACGTCACCTTTATGCAGACCGACCATGGCGGCCGCGCTGCCTTTTTCAACATCATCCAGAACGATGCCTTTGGTGCCGTCTTTCATCTGACCGTCGCTCAGCGATGCGCCTTGCAGGGCAGGGGTAATCAGTTCTGCGCTGGCGGTAGTCGAGGTGCTTTTATCCAGCGTCACTTCTACGCTCAACGGTTTGCCTTCACGCAGCAGGCCAAGTTTGACCTTAGTGCCCGGTTCTGTGGTGGCGATACGCGAGCGCAAATCGGCAAAGCTGCTGAGCGGTTTGTCGTTCAGGCTTACGATAATATCGCCTGCTTTAATGCCCGCTTTCGCAGAGCCAGAGCCCGGCAGCACTTCGCTGATAAACGCCCCGCGTTGAATATCGAGGTTAAACGCTTTGGCGATATCAGCGGTCATCTCCATGCCTTTAATGCCGAGCAGGCCACGTTTGATTTCGCCAAACTGAATCAGCTGCTTGGCGAGCGTAATCGCCATGTTGCTCGGAATGGCAAAGCCAATCCCGATGCTGCCGCCGCTCGGGGCGAGAATGGCGGTGTTGATCCCGACCAGTTCACCGTTGAGATTCAACAGCGCGCCACCTGAGTTACCGCGGTTAATGGAGGCGTCGGTCTGGATAAAGTTTTCCAGCCCTTCAAGGTTCAGGCCGCTGCGTCCGAGGGCTGAAATGATCCCCGACGTCGCGGTTTGTCCGAGGCCGAACGGGTTGCCGACGGCGACGGCAAAATCACCGACGCGCAGTTTATCGGAGTCGGCAATCGCGATTTGCGTCAGGTGATCGGCCTTTTGCAATTGCAGCAGTGCGATATCGCTCTGGTCGTCGCTGCCCACCAGTTTGGCCTCGAACTCACGGCCGTCATTCAGCTGGATGCTGATTTTCTGCGCCTGCTTGACGACGTGATTGTTGGTCAGCACATAGCCTTTCGCCGCGTCAATGATGACGCCAGAGCCGAGGCCTTCGAACGGCTGCGGTGTCTCATTCGGGGCATCCTCGCCAAGGTACTTCTTCAGTTCCTCCGGAACCTGTCCCACTTCGGCAGGTGTTGCCGTGCCTGAAACCTTCACGCTCACCACCGCAGGCAGAACCTTCTCCAGCATTGGCGCCAGGCTTGGGAGCTGCGTCTGACCGGGAATCTGGGCAGGCAGAGAAGCAGAAACCGGCGCTGCGACGCCAAGAGATAACCCAACACTTAACGCTAACGCACTTAATAATAAGGTTTGTTTCTTCATTGATGCTGGCTCTCATAACCTGAGGAATGTGAGGAAAATACGCCCTTAAACAGTCCGATGTTATTGAATTTTCGAACGTCTAACAATGAGGTGAATGATTAAATAATAGCTGGGTCAGGCAGGAAGTGACGGGCGCAGCGGTTGCGCCCGTAAATAAAGAGGATTAGTCGCGTTTAGCCGCGCCGCGAAGCAGGCCAGAAGCGCCGTCGGAATAGTCGCGTGGCATCTGTACCGGCGCCTGATCGTTGCTGGCTTCAGATTCAGCCAGACGATTGCGGAACGGATTTTCTTCCGCGCTCATTTCCGGCAGCAGGCTGCTGGAGCTCTTCGCCATGTGCTGGTACAGCTGACGATAGTCGTGCGCCATATTGTCGAGCAGCTCAGCGCTGCGAGCAAAGTGGCTGACCAGTTCTTCACGATACTCGTCCAGCTCTGCTTTGTTTTTTTCCAGCTCGTACTGCAGGGCCTGCTGTTGACGTAATTTGCGGTTCCCAAATCGCATAGCGACAGCGCCAATGATGAGACCGACGACTAAACCAATTAGCGCATATTCCCAGGTCATGAACTTCTCCCATTGTTTTGTGGTTCCGTTAGGGTGGCAAAAAGGCTGCTCGCCCGCGCCCGATATTGCCACTATAACCGCTATTTCCTTAGAAGTGGAATCCTGGCGTGTCATCGCGTACTGTAGAACGGCCTTTTTTTCGACAACCGTGAACTGCTGCACGTTGCTTTTCAGGAAATAACAACAACTTATGCAAAGCATGAACCCCACATCGCGATATCTTCAGGCCCTTAACGAGGGCAGTCATCAGCCCGATGACGTTCAGCGTGAGGCCGTCTCCCGGCTGGACACTATCTATCAGGAACTGATTCACCCTCCGACAGCAGCGCCTCCCGCCAGCGGTGGCCTGCGGGCGAAGTTCGGCAAGCTACTGGGCAAGCGTGAATCGACGGCAAACGCGCCGGTTCGCGGCTTATATATGTGGGGCGGGGTGGGGCGAGGGAAAACTTGGCTGATGGACATGTTCTATCAAAGTCTGCCGGGTGAGCGGAAACAGCGCCTGCATTTCCATCGCTTCATGCTGCGCGTACATGAAGAATTGACGGCATTGCAGGGCCATAGCGATCCGCTGGAAATCGTCGCGGACCGTTTTAAATCTGAAACCGACGTGCTGTGCTTTGATGAGTTTTTCGTATCCGACATTACCGATGCGATGCTGCTCGGCGGCCTGATGAAAGCGCTATTCGCCCGTGGCATTACGCTGGTGGCCACGTCCAACATTCCGCCTGACGACCTGTACCGCAACGGCCTGCAGCGCGCGCGGTTCCTTCCGGCCATCGACGCGATAAAAGAACACTGCGACATCATGAATGTCGACGCCGGTATTGATTACCGCCTGCGTACGCTGACCCAGGCGCATCTGTGGCTGTCGCCGCTGAATGACGATACCCGCCAGCAAATGGACAAACTGTGGCTGGCACTGGCCGGTGAGAAGCGTGAGCAGATGCCGGTGCTGGAAATCAATCATCGCCCGCTGCCGACGCTTGGCGCCGAAAATCAGACCCTGGCGGTGTCGTTTGCGACGCTGTGTGTGGATGCCCGCAGCCAGCATGACTACATCGCGCTTTCACGTTTGTTCCATACGGTAATGCTGTTTGACGTGCCGGTGATGACGGCGCTGATGGAAAGCGAAGCGCGTCGTTTCATAGCATTGGTAGATGAATTTTACGAACGCCACGTCAAGCTGGTGGTTAGCGCGCAGGTGCCGTTGTATGACATCTATAAAGGAGAGCGCCTGAAATTTGAATTCCAGCGCTGCCTTTCTCGATTGCAGGAGATGCAAAGCGAAGAGTACCTCAAGCGCGAGCATCTGGCGGGCTAAAAACCGTTTCAAATCACAAAAAGGGGTCGACCTTTGAAGTCGACTTCTCTATAATCCTGCGACCCCACGTTACAACTAAAGTTTTTTTCCCAAAACTTTTGTCGTGCCGGCATAGGCTATTCGAAGGGGTAGGTTTGCTGGACAATGTCGTGTGAACCTCAACTTTTAAACGTTTGGGTGTTCACCAACGTGTAACTATTTATTGGGTAAGCTTTTAATGAAAACTTTTACAGCTAAACCAGAAACCGTACAGCGCGACTGGTATGTTGTTGACGCGACCGGTAAGACTCTGGGTCGTCTGGCTTCCGAACTGGCTCGTCGCCTGCGCGGTAAGCACAAAGCGGAATACACTCCGCACGTGGATACCGGTGACTACATCATCGTTCTGAACGCAGAAAAAGTTGCTGTAACCGGCAACAAGCGTGAAGACAAGGTGTATTACCATCACACCGGCCACATCGGCGGTATTAAAGAAGCGACCTTTGAAGAGATGATTGCCCGCCGTCCTGAGCGTGTAATTGAAATCGCGGTTAAAGGCATGCTGCCAAAAGGCCCGCTGGGTCGTGCTATGTACCGTAAACTGAAAGTTTACGCGGGTAACGAGCACAACCACGCGGCACAGCAACCGCAAGTTCTGGACATCTAATCGGGATTATGGCAATGGCTGAAAATCAATACTACGGCACTGGTCGCCGCAAAAGTTCTGCAGCTCGCGTTTTCATCAAACCGGGCAGCGGTAAAATCGTTATCAACCAACGTTCTCTGGAACAGTACTTCGGTCGTGAAACTGCCCGCATGGTAGTTCGTCAGCCGCTGGAACTGGTCGACATGGTTGAGAAACTGGATCTGTACATCACT
>Ga0079104_1001863_pt1 | contig 12786 bp, 9 predicted proteins | sample MedtruBG_FD_76829 | JGI IMG/M metagenome (GOLD analysis project Ga0079104, IMG submission 76829) | Root nodule microbial communities of legume samples collected from California, USA - Medicago truncatula BG | ecosystem: Host-associated > Plants > Roots > Nodule | place: USA: California... | reverse complement strand
GGCGATGGTGCAGCTGCTGGAACATTACTTTTCTGAACAGGGCACCGCGGTTTCGCGTCATCGGCTGATGCGCCGCCGCTCCCACGACGAACAGCGCAGCTGGCGCTACCTCGACATCATCAACCGAATGATCGACAAACCAGGCGGACGCAGCCATCGGGTGATCCTGCTGGGGCTGTTTGCCACATTATTGCAGGCCAAAGGCACGGTGCGGCTCGATAAAGACGCCCGCCCGCTGCTGCTGGTGGAAGATCCGGAAACGCGGCTGCATCCGATTATGCTGTCGGTGGCGTGGAATTTGCTGAACCTGTTGCCGCTCCAGCGCATAACCACCACCAATTCCGGGGAGTTGCTGTCGATGACCCCGGTGGAGCACGTCTGCCGTCTGGTGCGTGAATCCTCGCGCGTCGCCACCTGGCGTCTTGGGCCGGACGGCCTGAGTGCGGAAGACGGGCGGCGCATTGCGTTTCACATTCGCTTTAACCGTGCCTCATCGCTCTTTTCCCGCTGCTGGCTGCTGGTGGAAGGCGAAACGGAAACCTGGGTTATCAACGAGCTGGCGCGCCAGTGCGGGCACCACTTTGATGCCGAAGGGATTAAGGTGATTGAGTTCGCGCAATCAGGCCTCAAACCGTTGATTAAGTTTGCCCGGCGGATGGGCATTGAGTGGCACGTGTTAGTCGACGGCGACGAAGCGGGGAAAAAGTACGCGTCCACGGTGCGCGGCCTGCTGAATAACGACCGGGAGTTGGAGCGGCATCACCTCACCACGCTTCCGGCGCTGGATATGGAACACTTCATGTACCGTCAGGGGTTTGACGACGTGTATCACCGGGTGGCGCAAATCCCGGACGGTGTGCCGATGAATATGCGGCGGGTGATCATCAAAGCGATTCACCGCTCATCAAAACCGGATTTGGCGATAGAAGTGGCGATGGAGGCCGGACGACGCGGTGTTGATGCCGTTCCGGGCCTGCTGCGTAAGATGTTTTCCCGCGTGCTATGGCTGGCACGCGGGCGGGCAGACTAACGCTGACACACTCCGGCGGTCTGCGTCTGCAGGCCGTCGAGCAGTTCATAACGACGGCGGTATTCAGAACGCTTCTTGCTGGCAATTTCTTCCATCGGCTTGCGCGGTAGGGTCAGCGGCAGCAGATAATCGCCATTATCGTCGACATTCCCGCCGAGCGATTCCCAGAAGCTGTTGTAATCCGCGTGCAGTTTGTCCTGTTTTTTCCGGCGATAGCGCACGCTGCGGTAGATGTGCGTTTCATTGCTCACCGCGCGAATCATTTCCACGTCCATTTTCTGGCCGAGGACCATCGCCGCTTCGACCAGCAGGCGTTTCGGGAACAGGCCGTTGCACGATTTGGTGGCGGCCTGAATCAGCTCGTGCGGCACGTGTGATTTCGCGCCCTGCATGCCACCGATATACAGCGTCCGCTTGCCGTCAAACGGACACAGCGTAAAGGTCAATTCTGCCAGCACGGTGTTATCTGCATCGGTAAACACCAGCGTGGCTTCACCCTCTTTATCGAGAAATGCGTCCGAGAGCAAACGGATATGGAACGTCTTTTCGTCGCGTCCGGTGAGGGTGGCGAGCGTCACGCCCCGGCGGCTGAGCCACCCATTCATGACCTGAACCGGCAGGTGCTGAGCCATAATCTGATAATGGGCAATCAGCGCCTCGGTGGCATTCTGGCGCGGCATGTTCATCGACAGCCACGGACGGTGCAAACGACACGGCAGGCCCGGCTGCACGTGCAGCATGTCCAGCAATTGAGGTTGTTGTGCGAGGCGCGACAACAGCGCGGCCGTGCTGAATGGCGTCGCCAGCGAACGCAGCATAAACTTGCGGCGATAGGCCGGGTTTTTCCAGGCCAGACCCGGCATCAGTTGGCCGCTGCTCAACAGCCGAAACAGCTGCCAGCCGCTTCTGGATGTGGGGAGGTCTGAATAAGAAAGTTCTGCGTTGAGTGACATACGGGACACCTTGCCGGAGTAAAAAGGCGAATTTATCAACGCGTTCCTCAACGCAAAGGCAACGGTCTGGGCGTAGCCCGAAATGAGAGGGTTCCGTTGAAGAAATGTTTAGATACAATCAACGGCAGTAGATAAACACGTAGGATTTTTATGAAGCTGAAGGGAAAGGGCAAAAAAATTTACCTGATTCTCGCCGGGGTGGTACTGCTGGCGGGGTTCTGGTTATGGCGGACGCTGAACGCGCCGTTGCCGAGCTATCAAACGCTGATTGTCCGTAAGGGCGACCTGCAACAGAGCGTGCTGGCGACCGGTAAACTGGACGCGTTGCGTAAAGTTGACGTCGGCGCGCAGGTCAGCGGCCAGTTGAAAACGCTGTCGGTCGCGATTGGCGACAAGGTGAAGAAAGATCAGCTGTTGGGGGTTATCGACCCGGAACAAGCGCAAAACCAAATCAAAGAGGTGGAAGCGACGCTGATGGAGCTGCGAGCGCAGCGCTTGCAGGCGCTGGCGGAACGCAAACTGGCGCAGGTGACTTATGCCCGTAACCTGCAATTGGCCAAAACCAAGCTTATTTCGCAGCAAGATTTGGACACTACCGCGACGGATGTGGCGGTAAAAGAGGCGCAGATTGGCACCATTGATGCCCAAATCAAGCGTAATCAGGCGACCCTGGACACCGCCAAAACCAACCTCGATTACACCCGTATTCTGGCGCCGATGACGGGCGAAGTGACGCAAATTACCACCCTGCAAGGCCAGACGGTGATCGCGGCCCAGCAGGCGCCTAATATTCTGACCCTGGCTGATCTCCGCACCATGCTGGTAAAAGCCCAGGTCTCCGAGGCCGATGTGATTCACCTTAAACCGGGTCAGAAAGCCTGGTTTACGGTGCTGGGCGATCCGCTGACCCGCTACGAAGGCACGTTGAAAGACATTCTGCCGACCCCGGAAAAGGTCAATGACGCCATTTTCTATTACGCGCGTTTTGAAGTGCCGAACCCGAAAGGCGTGCTGCGCCTGGAAATGACCGCCCAGGTGCATATTCAGCTTTCGGGCGTGAACAATGTGCTGACCATTCCGCTTTCTGCCTTGGGCAATGCGACGGGCGATAACCGTTACAACGTGCGTCTGCTGCGTAACGGCGAAGTCAAAGAGCGGGAAATTACCCTCGGCTCACGCAACGACACCGATGTGGAAGTGGTGAAAGGCCTGGAAGAGGGCGATGAAGTCATTACCGGCGAGGGCAAACCAGGGGCGGCGAAATGACGGCGCTGCTGGAACTCAGCCATATTCGTCGCAGCTATCCTTCCGGTGACCAGAGCGTTGAGGTCCTGAAAGGGATCACGCTCAGCATTCATGCGGGTGAAATGGTGGCGATCGTCGGTGCGTCCGGCTCCGGTAAATCGACGCTGATGAATATTCTCGGCTGCCTCGATAAGCCGACCAGCGGCACCTATCGCGTGGCGGGCACCGACGTAGCGACGCTTGACGGCGATGCGCTGGCGCGGCTGCGTCGTGAGCACTTCGGGTTTATTTTCCAGCGATACCATTTGCTGTCGCACCTGACGGCGGCGCAAAACGTGGAAGTGCCTGCGGTGTATGCGGGCACGGAACGCAAACGACGCCTCGAGCGGGCGCAGCAACTGTTGCAGCGTCTGGGGCTGGGCGATCGCGTGGATTATCAGCCTTCGCAGCTTTCCGGTGGCCAGCAGCAGCGCGTGAGTATTGCCCGCGCGTTGATGAACGGCGGGCAGGTGATACTGGCCGATGAACCGACCGGGGCGCTCGACAGCCATTCCGGCGAAGAGGTGATGGCTATCCTGCATCAGCTCAAATCCCAGGGGCATACGGTGATTATCGTCACCCATGACCCGACGGTGGCGGCGCAAGCAGAGCGCATCATTGAAATCCGCGACGGCGAAATCATTAGCGATCCACCTCCAAAAATCGCGCTGTCGGGGGCGTCAAACATCGCGACAACCGGTGAGCTTTCCGGCTGGCGGCAGTTCATCAGCGGCTTTCGCGAGGCGCTGGCGATGGCCTGGCTGGCAATGGCGGCCAACAAAATGCGCACCCTGTTAACGATGCTTGGGATCATTATCGGTATCACCTCGGTGGTGTCGATTGTGGTGGTGGGCGATGCCGCCAAGCAGATGGTGCTGGCGGATATCCGCGCCATCGGGACCAACACCATCGATGTTTATCCCGGCAAAGATTATGGTGACGACGATCCGCAATTTCAGCAGGCGCTGAAATATGACGACCTGCTGGCGATCCAGAAGCAATCCTGGGTAAGTTCTGCCACGCCAGCGGTGTCGAAAAGCCTGCGGTTGCGGGTGGGCAATACCGACGTTTCGGCCAGCGTAGAAGGCGTAGGCGCGCAGTATTTTAACGTTTACGGCATGACCTTCAGCGAAGGGAATACCTTCAATGACGTGCAGCTCAACGGTCGGGCGCAGGTGGTGGTGCTTGACGGGAATACCCGTCGCCAGCTGTTCCCGAATAAAGCCAATGTGGTGGGTGAAATCATTCTGGTGGGCAATATGCCTGCCACCATTATCGGCGTGGCGGATGAAAAGCAGGGGATGTTCGGCAGCAGTAAAATCCTCCGCGTCTGGCTGCCGTACACCACGATGGCCGGGCGGGTGATTGGCCAGTCGTGGCTGAACTCGATCACGGTCCGCGTGAACGAAGGCTATGACAGCACGCTGGCGGATCAACAGCTCACGCGCTTACTGAGTCTGCGCCACGGGAAGAAAGATTTCTTCACCTGGAATATGGACAGCATCTTGAAAACCGCTGAGCGGACCACACATACACTACAGTTGTTCTTAACGCTGGTGGCGATCATTTCGCTGGTGGTGGGGGGCATCGGGGTGATGAATATCATGCTGGTGTCGGTGACGGAACGCACCCGTGAAATCGGCATTCGGATGGCGGTTGGTGCGCGAGCCAGCGACGTACTGCAACAGTTTTTGATTGAAGCGGTGCTGGTATGTCTGGTGGGCGGCGCGTTGGGCGTCAGTTTATCGTTGATCATCGCCTTTACGTTGCAGCTGTTTTTGCCCGACTGGGGAATTGGTTTCTCCCCACTGGCGCTGCTGATGGCGTTTATCTGTTCGACCTTGACCGGCGTGCTGTTTGGCTGGTTACCGGCGCGAAATGCCGCCCGACTCGATCCGGTGGATGCGCTGGCGCGGGAATAGCGGACATAAAAATACCAGTCACGGAAAAACAGTGACTGGCATTTTGAGGACAGCATGTACACAATGGAGCTAAAGGTTACGCCACCGCGGCGACTTCAGCTTCGACCGGAACGATGACACTGGCGTGATTGCCTTTTGGCCCTTGGTGGACATCAAACCGAACGGCTTGTCCGGCTTTTAACGTTCTGTAGCCATCCATCTGGATGGTCGAGTAATGCGCGAAGATATCTTCGCCGCCGCCTTCAGGGCAGATAAAACCGAACCCTTTAGCATTGTTGAACCACTTAACAGTACCCATTTCCATACATCGACATCCTTCGAGAATCTTATAATCAGATGGAAAGAACCGGTGGTGAAATCGGCAGGCTGTTCAAAACCTCGCCAACTCTCGCCTGTACAATTTAGATAAATCAGGCATCGCGTCAAGCGTCAGATAGCGAAGTTCGGTGAAAAATGCACCAAAATTTGAAGCAGTTAACGCTATTGCAAGGAATGTGACAAAAGTCGCGATTAGCAGGAATGGCGAATGGCAGTAATAGAGGATAGTTATCTACGCTTTACTGTAGATTCAAATGAACTCGCTCTGGGAAGCCGACGGGATGTTTCCCGCCGGAGCGGCAACCAAAGATGAACACTGACAATGGGTAAGACGCGTGATTGGCTGGATTTCGACCAGCTTGCAGCAGACAAAGTACGCGACGCGCTACAGCCGCCGTCGATGTATAAAGTGATATTGCTCAATGATGATTACACGCCAATGGAGTTTGTTATTGACGTGTTACAGAAATTCTTTTCTTATGATGTAGAACGTGCAACGCAACTGATGCTCGCCGTTCACTATCAGGGCAAAGCGATTTGCGGCGTGTTTACTGCCGAAGTCGCCGAAACCAAAGTAGCGATGGTGAACACGTACGCGAAGGAAAACGAACATCCGTTGTTGTGTACGCTGGAACAGGCCTGATTTCAGGCCTTCAAATTGGGGGAGGTGCCTATGCTCAATCAAGAACTGGAACTCAGTTTAAATATGGCTTTCGCCAGAGCGCGCGAGCACCGTCATGAGTTTATGACCGTCGAGCATCTGTTGCTGGCTCTGCTCAGCAACCCATCTGCCCGCGAAGCGCTGGAAGCCTGCTCCGTGGATCTGGTGGCGCTGCGTCAGGAACTCGAAGCCTTCATCGAACAGACCACGCCGGTACTGCCAGCCAGCGAAGAAGAGCGCGACACTCAACCGACGCTCAGCTTCCAGCGCGTATTACAGCGTGCCGTATTCCACGTTCAATCGTCCGGCCGCAGCGAAGTCACCGGGGCGAATGTCCTGGTCGCCATCTTCAGCGAGCAGGAGTCCCAGGCGGCCTATCTGCTGCGCAAACATGAAGTGAGCCGTCTGGATGTAGTGAACTTCATCTCCCACGGCACGCGTAAAGACGAGCCGAGCCAGTCTTCCGATTCCGGAAGCCAACCGAACACTGAAGAGCAAGCAGGCGGGGAGGATCGTATGGAAAACTTCACCACCAATTTAAATCAGCTTGCTCGCGTAGGCGGCATTGACCCGCTGATTGGCCGCGATAAAGAGCTGGAGCGCGCCATACAGGTTCTGTGCCGTCGTCGTAAAAATAACCCGCTGCTGGTCGGTGAGTCCGGCGTCGGTAAAACCGCCATTGCGGAAGGCCTTGCCTGGCGCATTGTGCAGGGCGACGTGCCGGAAGTGATTGCCGATTGCACCCTTTACTCGCTGGATATTGGCTCGCTGCTGGCGGGCACGAAATATCGCGGCGATTTTGAAAAACGCTTTAAAGCGCTGCTCAAACAGCTGGAGCAGGATACCAACAGCATCCTGTTTATCGACGAAATCCACACCATTATCGGGGCGGGTGCGGCGTCCGGCGGCCAGGTGGATGCGGCCAACCTGATTAAACCGCTGCTTTCCAGCGGCAAAATCCGGGTGATTGGTTCCACGACGTATCAGGAATTCAGTAACATTTTCGAAAAAGACCGTGCGCTGGCGCGTCGCTTCCAGAAAATTGATATCACTGAGCCGTCGGTGGAAGAGACCGTTCAAATCATTAACGGCCTGAAGCCGAAGTACGAAGCGCACCACGACGTGCGTTATACCGCGAAAGCAGTGCGTGCGGCGGTCGAGCTGGCGGTGAAATACATTAACGATCGTCATCTGCCGGATAAAGCGATTGATGTGATCGACGAAGCGGGCGCGCGTGCGCGTCTGATGCCGGTCAGTAAACGTAAGAAAACCATCAACGTTGCGGATATTGAAACCGTGGTAGCCCGTATCGCGCGTATCCCTGAGAAGAGCGTTTCTCAGAGCGACCGCGACACGCTGAAAAACCTCGGCGACCGCCTGAAAATGCTGGTCTTTGGTCAGGATAAAGCCATTGAGGCGTTAACCGAAGCCATCAAGATGAGCCGGGCGGGTCTGGGCCAGGATCATAAACCGGTCGGTTCATTCCTGTTCGCCGGGCCAACCGGGGTCGGTAAAACCGAGGTGACCGTTCAGCTGTCGAAAGCGCTCGGCATTGAGCTGCTGCGTTTCGATATGTCCGAGTACATGGAACGCCACACGGTGAGCCGCCTGATTGGTGCGCCTCCGGGCTATGTGGGCTTCGATCAGGGCGGTCTGCTGACCGACGCAGTTATCAAGCATCCGCACGCGGTCCTGCTGCTCGATGAAATCGAAAAAGCGCACCCGGACGTCTTCAACCTGCTGTTGCAGGTGATGGATAACGGCACGCTGACCGATAACAACGGCCGCAAAGCAGACTTCCGTAACGTGGTGCTGGTGATGACCACCAACGCCGGGGTACGTGAAACTGAGCGTAAATCTATCGGCCTGATCCACCAGGATAACAGCACCGATGCGATGGAAGAGATCAAAAAAATCTTCACGCCAGAATTCCGTAATCGTCTGGACAACATCATCTGGTTCGATCACCTGTCTACGGATGTCATCCATCAGGTTGTCGACAAGTTCATTGTTGAACTTCAGGTGCAGCTGGATCAGAAAGGCGTGTCGCTGGAAGTGAGTCAGGAAGCCCGCAACTGGCTGGCGGAGAAAGGCTACGACCGTGCGATGGGTGCGCGTCCGATGGTGCGCGTGATTCAGGACAACCTGAAGAAACCGCTCGCCAACGAACTGCTGTTTGGCTCGCTGGTGGACGGCGGTCAGGTCACCGTGGCGTTGGATACCGACGCCAATGCGTTGACCTATGACTTCCAGGCGGCGCAAAAACGCAAACCGGAAGCAGCGCACTAAGCTGGCGGTGTGATAACTGAAATGACGAAACCGGGCGAAAGCCCGGTTTTTTTATGCCTGAATTTTAAAAGGCGACAGCCACATCCAACAGACCGGACACGCCATCGCTGTGCGTATCGGCGGTGAGATAATTCACCCGGGTGCTGACCGTTACGCTGCGGTAATGCGCGCTGAGTTGCACACCCGCTTTGTACAGGTTCTTGCTGCCATAGGCGGAGGTTTGGTCCACGCCAATGCCATACAGCGTGCCATGGCTGTCTGTGGACGCGTCATTCAGCATCCGCTCGTAGCCCAATGCAATCCCAGGCGTCAGTGACCAGTTGCCCACCGCCTGCGGCAGAATGTTAATGCCTAAATCGGCGGTCAGACTGGTTTGCGTTTCGTTGACGCCCGACATATCCAGCGCCAGTTCGCTGCCGCTCTCTTTAAAGCTGTCGATATTTAAATGGGTGACCTGCACGCCAACGGCTGGCGTTAGGCTCAACGTCGCGGCGCTGGTCAACCAGCCAACGGATGCGCGGCCGCTGTAGTATCCGCCGTGGGTGTCGCCCTGAGCGGTGCCTAAGCCTCCGCCTAAGTGGCGGTCGCTCTGGTAGTCGATATAGCCTGCGCTACCCTGAAGACCGACCCACGGTCCCTCATCCAGTGAATTCAGCGCGTAGCGTGCGCCGAGGCTCATTTGCGTCGTATTGGTTTTTACATCGCCCCCAGCGGCGGAAACGGAACCGTGGCTGTAACCCACGCCGCCGTTGACCGCGCTGCGATCGGTAAAGCGATACGTGGCGCCTACCATTGCACCATTGGTGTGTTCATTGCTTGAGCTGGTATCGCTGCTGGCGTCGGTGCCGAGATAACCAGATTGCCCCTGTAACCACACGAGCGACTGCTCATTCTGCATGCCCTGGCCGGAAATCACGGGGGCGAGGGAATCATACAAACGCGAAGGCTGATGCAGCAAATAGCTGCTGGCATCGGCGTGAACCTGACCGCCAACCTGTTTTTCAACACCGGCCAGTGTTCCCTGGTCTATGGCGCTTTGGAGGAAATAGTTATATGCCGTGTCGTGGCCCGAAAGCGGGGAGTCCTGCAATGCGTTCAACAGTGATGCGCCGTCGTCGGCATTACCGGTGAAATCGCTTTGTCCTGGCAGGGTCAGATAACGCACCATTTTTCCACGCAGCACGTAGATTGTCGCCTGATCGAGACCCAGACCTTCCTTCAGGTAATTATCCATTGAACCATAGCTGGACACCACCTGATCCAGCCCAGCCTGTAACCAGTTGGCGCGCACGCCCATTAGCGCACCGTAGGTGTCGCGCATGGAGGGTGGAAGGACTGCCAGCGTGGCGTTGACCCGCTCGGCAGTGTAATCGTTGGTGGCGAGGTAGTTCGCTACGATATCGTCATGGCTGACGCCAGCGATAGTTTGCAGCACCGCGCTCACCCAGCCGGTTCTGTCTTTGCCGGCGGTGCAGTGGAACAGGGCTGCATCATCAGCATTGGCGAGTTCGCGGAACACGTCGCCAAGCCCCTGACGGGCGTAAGGCGTGGTGACAAAACTGCGTTCTCCGTCTTCCATCATTGTATCCACATCTTTGACGGTCATTTTGCTGAGATCGATAACGAAGGCGCCGTTATTGCCAATCAAATCGACATTCACGTATTTGCTATTGGCTGGCAGCGTGTCAGCCTGTGCCGCGACTTCTGCCGGAGAGCGCAAATCGATGACCGTCTTGACCTTGAGCTGTTCAAGCACCGAGAGATCGTCATCTTGTGGTGTCAGGGCATTGGAGCGATAGAAAACCCCCGCGCGCATCACGCCATCATTGGCGGTGCTGTAAGCACGGGTTATCCCAGCGACGTCACGAAAATTATCGATCCCCGTAAGATGTGGGGTTGAGAGAGACCTATCCGCAGCATGCGCGGTACAACAAACAAGGCCAACAAGCAGAGCCAGAGGTCGAACCGAAGATTTCAAAACTACACTCCTTGCCATCAATGATGAATAAGGCGCGAAGTATAAGAAGTGATTGTTATGTTTTTATTTCAATGTTGTTAATGTCAATATGAAATAAATTCAATAAGAACAATGGATTATGATTTACAGTGGTGATTATTTAACACTGCTGCTTGGCTGTTTAATTGAGCGTTAACTTTATTGTTACATTATGAGCGGGCGATTGTTCTTCTGGTGGAGTTTATCAATAGCGTGGTGTTGGCGGGGCAGGAGAGTGTTTGCAGGCCGGAGGCCACGCATAAAGCGCATTAGCGCCCAGAATTGAAAAAGGTCGGGGGATTCCCGACCTTTCAGCATTAACGTGCCCAGCGGGCCGTTTAGCGATTAGCGACTACGGAAGACAATGCGGCCTTTGCTCAGGTCGTACGGGGTCAACTCAACAGTCACTTTGTCGCCCGTCAGAATGCGGATGTAGTTTTTACGCATTTTACCGGAGATATGCGCAGTTACCACGTGCCCGTTTTCAAGCTCTACGCGGAACATAGTGTTAGGTAACGTATCGAGAACGGTACCCTGCATTTCAATATTGTCTTCTTTGGCCATCTAGTCCTCGGGGGGGTATCACTACCATAGTTTTGAACCGGCAAGATAATGCCGAAATTCAGCAATTAAGTAAAGATTTACCCGTCATCTTTCGGCCTTATGCCGGTGTGTAGGGTAAAAAGAGATCGTTTTTGCGCATTACCCGTCTGTCATACACAAAGACTGTATGACGAGCGCAAACGTATAGGGGATATTCCTGAAACGATGGCGGGGCAACAGGCAGAAACGACTTCCGACGCAATTATATCACCTTGACAATAAATGTGCCGAAAACATTTACACTGTGGGTGAAAAGAGCGTACGCGGCACCCAAAAGTGCCCTGGCAGCGGCTGCGTACGTAATTCTGCGAGGTATTCCAGGTATTCGCGGCGGGGAATTTCAATCGCACCCAGCGACGCGGTATGATTATTAAGCACCTGACAATCCATCAGCTTTCCGCCCTGTGCGGCAAACGCCTGCGAGAAAACCAGCAGTGCGCTTTTGGAGGCATTTTCGGCCCGGCTGAACATCGACTCACCGCAGAACAGCGCGCCTTGCGCCACGCCGTACATGCCACCCACCAGCTCACTTCCCAGCCATACCTCAACCGAATGCGCGTGTCCCAGTTCATGCAGGCGGTGATAGGCCTGAACAATGCTTTCGGTAATCCACGTGCCTTCATCGCGATCGGCGGCACAGCCTTCAATCACCTGGCCGAAAGCGTGATTGAGCGTGATGCGAAAAGGGGACGATTTGTGAAACCGTTTCATGCTACGGCTGACATGAAACGCGTCAGGCCACAGAACGGCACGAGGGTCAGGCGACCACCACAAAATCGGATCGCCGGGAGAAAACCAGGGAAAGATACCGCGCTGATAGGCCATCAGCAGTCGCGCCGGGCTGAGATCGCCACCCAGCGCGAGCAAACCGTTAGGCTCGCGCAGGGCACCTTCCGGCGACGGGAAGGTTATAGAATGACGTGACAACTGGACCAGCCGCATACTTCACAACTCCACGCCTGATGAGCTTAATATTAGTGAATAGTAGTCTACAGACGCTGTCTGAACTGGTAATAACGCCCTTGTTGGGCCAGCAATTCTGCGTGATTACCATGCTCAATAATTTGTCCGTTGTCCATCACAATTATTTGCTCAAAACGAGCCAGTCCGCGCAGGCGGTGGGTCACCATCAGCACGGTTTTGTCACGCATCACATCGGCCAGTAAATCAAGGATTTGGCTTTCCGTGGTGGCATCGAGTCCTTCGGTTGGTTCATCGAGCAGCATCAGCGGCGCATCGTGCAGCAGGGCGCGGGCAATCGCCAGGCGACGCAGTTCGCCACCGGAGAGTTGACGGCCGCCTTCACCGAGCCAGCTGTTCAGCCCGCTATCGTCGAGCAATTTTTCCAGCCCGGTGCGCACCAGAACGGCGCTCAGCGCGTCATCCGTGGCGTTCGGGGCCGCCAGCAGCAGGTTATCCCGCAGCGTGGCGCTGAAGAGGTGCACGCGTTGCGGAACCACGCTCATGGTGCGGCGCAGCGTCATTTCATCCATCGCCGAAATCGGCTGCTCGTTCAGCAGTAATTCTCCGCTTTGCGGATCCCACGCGCGAGTCAGCAGCTGTAACAACGTCGATTTACCGCAGCCGGTACGGCCCAGGATCGCAACGTGTTCTCCGGCGTTGACGCGTAAATTCAGATTCGCTAGCGCAGGCTGCGTCTGCTGCGGGTAGGTGAAGCTGACATTGTTCAGCGTCACACTCACACGCTGCGGTACGTCAGACACCGTTTC
>Ga0079104_1001858_pt1 | contig 12811 bp, 11 predicted proteins | sample MedtruBG_FD_76829 | JGI IMG/M metagenome (GOLD analysis project Ga0079104, IMG submission 76829) | Root nodule microbial communities of legume samples collected from California, USA - Medicago truncatula BG | ecosystem: Host-associated > Plants > Roots > Nodule | place: USA: California... | reverse complement strand
GGAGACACTGGAGTTACAGGTCCGACTGGTGATACTGGAATTACAGGTTCAACTGGAGATACTGGAATAACCGGACCAACTGGAGACACTGGCGTAACCGGAGCAACTGGAGATATTGGAGCAACCGGACCAACTGGAGCAACAGGATCAACTGGTGACACTGGAATAACCGGAGCTACAGGAGACACTGGCGTAACAGGTCCAACTGGAGACAATGGAGCAACCGGACCTACAGGTGATACTGGAGCAACAGGACCTACAGGAGACACTGGAGCGACCGGACCTACAGGTGATACTGGAGTTACCGGTCCAACCGGAGATACTGGTGCAGGAAGTTTTATTTCGGCAACAGGTGATACAGCTCCGTTGACTCTACTTCCTCTTTCAACACCAACAATTGTTACCAACTTGCCAGTTACAACAATTTCTGCCGCACAAATATTAAAATTAGATTCTATGGTAGAAGTCGATATAACAATCACAGCTGCCGCCTCTTATGACTATACAATCACTTATGACTTGATCGAAACTACAGCAGGTGTGGTTGTTACAGAAACTATTAATAATTCTGGTACAGCTATTTCTGCAGGTGAGATACACTCTGAAATTCCTAATTTGACTTGGGTTGTTACTCCTGGATCTGCTGGTACTTTCACTTACTCGATTAGAATTACAGTTAATAGCACTATTCCAGGTAATATATCAGCTGCAACTGCTAATACTAGAGCTTTGAATTCAATTATATTTGGATAATCAATAAACAATTTTAGGCTGCCCCAAAAAGGCAGCCGTCTTTTAATAAAGTAATGTTTATGTCAAAAATCTTTTATTTTCATATTATATATTGTAAAAATTTTTAAGAAGGTGATTACTTGATAACAGTTAGTCTTTGTATGATAGTAAAGAATGAAGAGGATACAATAGGTCGTTGCTTGGACTCTATTAAAGATGTAGTCGATGAGATAATAATTGCTGACACTGGATCTACTGATAGAACCAAAGAAATATGTAGTAAATATACATCAAAGGTATATGACTTTAAATGGATAGATGATTTTTCAGCTGCTAGAAATTTTTCTTTTAGTAAAGCATCTAAAGATTATATTCTTTGGCTAGATGCAGATGATGTATTGCTTCCAGAAGATGCAGAAAAATTTAAATCTCTAAAAGAAACTTTAGATACTTCTGTAGATTCTGTAACTGCAAAATACAATATAGGTTTTGATGAATATGGAAATGTGACCATGAGTTATAGGCGCAATAGACTAGTTAAAAGAGAAAATAACTTTAAATGGATAGGATTTGTTCATGAGTATTTACAAGTAGCAGGTAATATAATCAATAGTGACATTGCAATAACTCATAAGAAATTAAAACAAACTCCTAAGAGAAATCTTGATATATATAAAGGAAAGTTGAAAGAAGGATTAGAATTTACACCAAGAGATACTCTTTATTATGCTAACGAATTATATGATCATAATATGTATGATGAAGCGCTTAAATATTATAATAAATTTTTGGATTCTAAACAAGGTTGGTTTGAAGACAATATCAGAGTTTGTGACAAAATATGTGATTACTATCAATCAGTAAACAAAGTGGAAGATGCAAGAAGATACGCATTTAAAAGCTTTGAATATGATACCCCTAGAGCTGAAGCCTGCTGCAAAATTGGTTTTTCTTTTTTGCATGAAAGAAAATATAAACAGGCAGCTTTTTGGTATGAAGAAGCTACAAAGCTTGAAAAGCCAAAAGATAGCTGGGGATTTTTTAATGATGCATGTTGGACATGGCTACCACACCTACAATTATGTGTTTGTTATGATAAATTAGGAGATCATAAGCTTGCATATGAGCATAATGAAATTGCTGGTAAATTTAGACCTAATGACAGTCGTATATTATACAACCAAAAATACTTCAAAGATATAGGTATTTCTTAAAAAACTTAAAGTGCAGAGCTCATATTGTTTAGCCTGCACAATTTTTTTAGGCAGCTAAATTAATATAGGTTGAACATATTTTATAACATTCTAATACTACAGTCACATAATCTTTATAATAATTAAAGCTATGTAACAAATAAACATTAATCTTTATAAAATAACAATATAATAGATTTTTTGAGATGAAATTTTAGATATAGAAGTTTTTATAGATAAACTAAACAAAAAACAAATGAATTTCATAAAAGTGAAAGGTGGCTTAATTAATGTGTGTTCAAAAAATACTAAATAATATTACCTGTAAAGAATATTGTAGTTCTCATAATTTTAAATATTCTCCTATAAAAGAAGCTCATCCTCAAAGGGTCTATATACCAAATTATATTAATGAAATTAATACCACAAATTCTATATATGTAAATTTTCCCGAGATATATGTCGCAGAATTAAATAATGTAAAATTGATTGGAGGCAACTATATAATTTTTGATGATAATAATTACTGCATTTATGACCTACCATTTATGGATAGTGAAAATAAGTTTGATTTAAGATGTCATGAAACAATTGCTGTAAATAAGAGCAATACTGTTGTTTGCTATAACGAGACTGGAGAAACTATTGAAGAGGGAATAATGCTAATATCCGGTTCATCTTATAATTACTCTCACTTTCAATTAGAAGTTCTGTCCAAGCTTTGTCTTATTGATGATACTAATGAATATAACAACATTCCGATAATAATAGATGACTCTTGTATTAGAGTACCACAGTTTCAAGAAGAACTACAGATGCTAAATAAACAAGGTCGAAAAATCATTCCTTTAGCAAGGGGATATAGTTATTCTATAAAAAAATTAATAGTTATTTCAGATTTGGGAGTTTATCCATGCAATATTAAACCAGATTTTCTATTAAAATATCAAGATGTGGTAATTGATGATTTAGCTGTTAAACCTATAAATAAAAACTTAGCAATTGAGAGTAGTAATATTCATAGAAAGTTATATGTCTCTAGAAGTCAGTCACCTAATTCTAGATTGCAAAATCAACCAGCAGTTGAGAATATTTTTAGGTCATTCGGATTCGAAATCATATTTCCAGGATCAATGTCTTTCCATGATCAATTAAAAACCTTTTCAGAAGCAGAAGTTATAGCAGGTGAATCAGGTTCCGGACTTACTAATATTATTTTTGCTAATAAAAATGCAAGGGTTATATTTATTCAGCCAAAAGTTATTCAATCACCATGGTATTCTAATATTTCTGGAATATTAGGATTAAAAACTTATTTTTTGGATGGATTTCTTTATGGTAACTCAAGATTGCCATACTATCAAAATGGATTTATTGTAGATGAAAATTATCTTAAAGACTTTTTGTATAGATTAAATTTAAGTAAATAAGCCCGATTTTTCACTTAAATGAATACTATATAAATAACTTTAAATAAATAGAATGTAAGGAGAGGTTATTGGTAAGAAAAATGAAAAAAAATAAAATAGCATTTATTACTTGTGTTAATAATGAGGAACTATATAAAAAAAGTTTGTCTTATATTAATAAACTCAAAATTCCTGAAGACATAGAAATCGAATTTATAGCTATGAGAAAATCTAAAAGCATTGCCTCAGCATATAATGAAGCTATGCAAAAAAGTGATTCTAAATATAAGGTCTATCTTCATCAAGATGTTTATATTCAAAATACAAATTTTGTTGAAGATATTTTAAGCATTTTCAAGGGTAATCAAGATATAGGTCTAATAGGTGTAGTTGGTGCAAAAGTTATACCAGTGTCTGGAGTTTGGTGGGAAGATCCCTGCAGGGTGGGAAAAGTTTTTGATAGCCATAGAGGATCAATGGAACTTCTAAGTTTTAATGAATTTAGTGAACCATATACAGATGTTAAAGGGATTGATGGACTTATAATGATAACTCAATACGATATAAAATGGAGAGATGATCTTTTTGATGGATGGCATTTTTATGATCTTTCACAAAGCACTGAATTCATTCAAAAGAAATTTAAAGTTGTAGTTCCAAATCAAAAAATACCTTGGTGCATTCATGATTGTGGTTATGTAAATACAGCTAATGGATTTGAAGAATATAAGAAAATATATTTAGATACTTATTCTAAATATATATTTCCCTTAGTTAGCATATTAATACCCGCTTATAATCAAACTAACTATCTTAAAAAAGCTCTTGATTCAGCATTAAACCAAAGTTATAGAAATACAGAAATCATAATATGCGATGATAGTACCACTAATGATGTACAGAAGTTTGTAGAAGGATACAAACTAAAAACAAATAAAATAAAATATATAAATAATGGTGGTCCATCCGGTCATAGAGGAAAAGTTAACCTTGGTAAATGCCTTTCAGCTTCATGTGGAGAATATATAAATTTTTTATTGCATGATGATGTATTTAAGTTAAATAAATTAGATAGAATGATGAATTATTTTCTTTATGATAATACACTTACTCTTATTACGAGCTATCGGAAAATGATTAACGATAAGGACGAATACCTTAATGATAACTTTAGAACAGTACGTCAATATCCCTATGATATTCGTATAACAGGTGAAGAAGCAGGAAGAAAAATTCTATTTTCAATGATTAATTATATTGGTGAATTAAGTACAGCAATATTTAAAAGAGAAGCAATAGACTGCGACCTCACCAAACAAAGTATAATTGATTATGATAGCAATGAAATATATTGTCTTGGAGATATATCTTTATGGCTAAAATTATTAAGAAAAGGGAATATGATTTATATCGCTGAACCTCTAAGCAATCTTAGAATTCATAATTCACAAAATACTCAAGATAAATTTCTGACTTTTCGGGCTGCAATAGACTTTTTTAATATTATTATTTCATCTTATGAAAATAAGGCATTTATAAAAACTAAAGATGAATTATTAATAATTCTTAGAAAATGGTTCAAGGAATATTCTAATTTTTTAACTAGTTTCAGTGAAGAATTTAATAGTAAATCTGAAAAGAATAAAGAGACAATTATTCTTAAAGATGAATATATAAGGTGCTACACTAAATTCATAAATATACTATTTGAATAGTTTAATAATAAATAATTTAAGATTTTTAGCCTATAGTTAATTTTCTTAAAACCACATAAAAGTTGCTATAAACTTTATGTATTTGAATTTTCATTAGGCCTTAGATAATAGTTTTATTTAAGGCCTATTTGCATGTTTTATATCACTAAATAAAGTTAGGTACACTTTATTTTAAACATGCATAGTATGTTAGTATAATGGAATTTTATAAAAAGTTAAGATTCCTATAAGAAGCTTAATATAAATTATGTAAGTATATAAAGGAAGTAATAATATGGATAAAAATAAGAAATTGGTTATAATTGGTGATGGAGAATTTGCAGAAATTGCTTATGAGTATTTCACTTATGATTCACCATATACTGTAGAAGCTTTTGCTGTAGAAAAGCAATTTATTACTCAAAAAAGCCTTTTCGGATTACCTGTTATAGCTTTTGAAGAAATGGAGCAAACCTATTCCACTAAGGAATATGAAGTATTCACAGCTATAACATTTACAAACTTCAATAGAGTTCGAACTCGTCTTTATAATGAAGCTAAGCGTAAAGGATATAGTTTTGCCTCTTATATTAGTTCGAAAGCTTTTGTATGGAGAAATGCAAAAATAGGTGAAAATTCCTTTATTTTTGAGGATAATACTATTCAGTACAATGTTGAGATTGGGAATAATGTAGTGCTTTGGAGCGGAAATCATATTGGTCACAGGACTAAGATAAAAGATAATTCTTTTATAAGTTCTCATGTTGTTGTTTCTGGTTATTGTGAAGTTGGTGAAAATAGTTTTCTTGGTGTTAATTCTACCTTTGTTAACAACGTATCTATAGGAAAAAACTCATTTGTAGCAGCTGGAGCTCTCATAACAAAGAGCTATGGGGATAATTTATTTTTAAAGGGTAGTCCTGCAAAACCAGATAGTAAAAGTTCTTTAGAATTATTTAATATAAAGGAATAGGGGGAATAAAATTGAAGTGGGAAAAGAAAGGAATTATTTATAGCCTAGATGGTAATAGCACTTGGGCTAAAAATTCTACACTACAGCCAACTCCATTATTATTAAATAATGATACTATTAGAATTTTTGTTGGGCTTAGAGATGATAAAGGAGTAAGCAGAGTTGGATATGTTGACGTAGATGCTAATAATCCTAAAATAGTAAAAAAAGTTTCAAAAGAACCTTTGTTAGATATAGGTTTGCCAGGAACTTTTGATGATAATGGTGTGGTTCCTTGTGCTGTTATAAGGAATGAAGGAAAAATACACTTATACTACGCAGGGTATCAAGTAGGTTACCATGTAAGAATGATGATATATTGTGGGCTAGCTATAAGTGAAGATAATGGTAATAGCTTTAAAAGATATAGTAAAGTCCCAGTCCTCGAGAGATGTGATGATGAACTTTTATTTAGAGTAATTCATTCAGTTGTTAAAGAGGATGGTAAATGGAAAGTTTATTATGGTGGAGGTAGTTATTTTAAAGAGGGAAAGAAAAAGACACTTCCATTATACGATATTAGATATATGGAATCCGAGGATGGTATAAACTTTGTCGGTTCCGGAGATGTAATTATAGGAACACAAGGTGATGAATATAGGGTTGGAAGGCCTTATGTTATTAAGGATGAGGATATATACAAAATGTTTTTCTGTGCAGGAAGCGAAGATTTGACTTATAAGTTAGCATATGCAGAATCATTAGATGGAATAAATTGGACAAGAGATGATGATAAATTAAATATTTCTTTATCTTCATCAGGATGGGATTCACAAATGATGGCATACCCATCTGTAGTTAAATATAATGATAAGACGTATTTGTTTTACAATGGAAATAACTACGGCTATGATGGATTTGGATATGCAGAATTAGTTAAATAATTTTAGGAAGTGAGTCACTCACATGAACTTATCAGTAGAAAAATTCAATAATGCTAATGAACAAGAATGGGATAAATTTATAGAGAATAATAGTGTGAATGGAACTTTTCTTCAAAGCAGAAATTTTTTAAATTATCATAAAGATAGATTTAAAGATCATTCTTTAATAATTAAAAAAGGGACGAGTATAATTGCATTAATCCCTGCATGTGAAATAGTTGAAGATCAAAAAAAAGTATTTTATTCCCATAAAGGAAGTACTTTTGGAGGAGTTGTAATTAATAAAAACTTTAATAATATTAATCATATTGATAATCTTTTTAAAGCTTTAGATAATTATTTAATCCAAAATAGTTTTGATGAAATAATTCTTAAAAGTACCTCCGAAATATTTTGCAGCGGAAATACGAATTTATTAGATTACTTCTATTTTAAATATAATTATAAAGATTATATTGAGTTAAGTTTATATATTGATTTTAATGACTATTCACCTGTTATAGAAAATAACTTTTCTGCATCTAAAAGAAGAGATTTGAAATATAGTTTGAAACACAATTTAGAATTTAGAACACTAGAAACTGATGATGAAGTAGATGCTTTTTATAGTTTATTATTAAAATCACTTGAAAAGCATAATACAAAACCTGTACATTCACTAGAAGAATTGCTAGATTTCAAAAATACAAGGTTTAAAGATATTGTTAAATTTTATGGAGTATATTATAAAAACAATTTAATAGCAGGCAGCATGGTATTTAACTTTAATAATAATGTTTTCCATACGCAATATCTTGCTTCTGACTCTCTTTATTCTAGTTATTATCCTATGAATTTTCTAAATTATAATCTAATTAGTCAAGCTTATCTAAACAAATTCAATTTTTTTTCTTTTGGAATAAGTACTGAAGATAAAGGAAAATTTCTCAATACTTCTTTAGCTCAATTTAAAGAGGGGTTTGGGACTGTAGGTGCTATTAATCGTACCTATTATAAAGAATTAAAATAACAACTCTGAGGTGATGAAATGTATAATTGTTCTCTATTTAAATTTCTTAATATAGGTAGTAAATATGGGAACTTAACACCGATTGAGGGGCTTGTTGATATTCCGTTTGATATAAAACGAATATATTATATTACAAAAGTTCCTCAAGATATATCAAGAGGTTTTCACGCGCATAGAAAACTTCATCAAGTATTAATATGCCTTAATGGTTCTGTGAAAATAAAAGTTAAATCTCCAAAAGAAGAATCAGAGTTCACATTAGATAACTCAGCAGTCGGGCTATATATAGGCCCATATATTTGGAGAGAAATGTATGATTTTAGTGAAGGTGCAGTTCTTTTAGTTCTTGCATCAGATTATTATGATGAAGACGACTATATACGAAATATAGATTTTTATATGAAAGAAGCTTTTAATAGATATTAAGAAGGGGTTTTATGGAAGTACCATTTTTAAATTTTAAACCAATGCACAATGAAATAAAAGATGAGATTTTAGATGTTTTTGAGAAAATATATGACAATAACTGGTTTATTTTAGGACCACATGTGGAAGCCTTTGAAAAAGAGTTTTCTAAATATTGTGGTGGTAACTATTGCATAAGCTGTGGAAATGGCTTAGATGCGCTTTCAATTATTTTGAGAGGATATGATATTGGTGAAGGTGATGAAATAATAGTTCCAGCAAATACTTATATTGCTACTGCATTAGCAGTTTCATATGTTGGTGCTAAAGTTATTCTTGTAGAACCTGACATCAATACTTTTAATATAGATGTAACTAAGATTGAAGCGGTTATTACTAAAAAAACTAAAGCAATCATTGCAGTTCATTTATATGGTAGGCCAGCAGAAATTGATAAAATAAAACCATTATGTAAAAAATATAATTTAAAACTAATAGAGGATTCAGCTCAAGCTCACGGTGCAATATACAATGGACGAAAAACTGGAAATCTCGGCGATGCTGCAGGATTTAGTTTTTATCCAGGGAAAAATTTAGGAGCACTAGGTGATGGTGGAGCGATTCTAACTAATGATAAGGATTTAGCAGAAAAAGTTCGTGCTATAAGAAACTACGGCTCTAAAATAAAATATTATAATGAATACAAGGGCGTTAATTCAAGACTAGATGAAATTCAAGCAGGATATTTAAGTATAAAACTAAAGTCTCTTGATAAATGGAATTCCTATAGACAAAAGGTGGCTAAAGCATATATGGAGAGAATTACAAATAATAAATTAATTCTTCCTAATATAAATTTATCAACTGATTCTATATGGCATGTATTTGCACTGAGAACAGAATTTAGAGATGAATTAGTAAATTATTTAAATTCTCATGGCATTAGTACTGTAATTCACTATCCAATACCTATCCACCTTCAGAAAGCGTACAAGGAGTTAGGATATAAAGAAGGAGACTTTCCATTGGCAGAAGATATCTCTAAGACAGTACTAAGCATACCAATATGGTATGGGATGACTAATGAAGAAATAAATTATGTAATAGATATTTTAAACAAATGGTAATATTGTCATATTATTTATAGGCTCATGTTTAAAAATATTATTTATGAAAGAATAGTAAGCAACTTGTTAAACAGCATTCTCTAAAGGGAAGAGAATGCTGTTTTCTAACTTTATGAAATTAGAAAGTAACTATATGCTTAAGTTTTTCATAACATAATTAATAAACAAAATTATCTTAGCTAGTGTAATAACTAAGATATTGGGGGGGATTAAAATGAGAGGAATTATTTTAGCAGGTGGTAGTGGAACACGCCTGTATCCAGTAACAAAAGCAATGTCAAAACAAATGATACCAATATATGATAAACCAATGATTTATTATCCAATGTCAGTTTTAATGCTTTCAGGAATAAGAGATATTTTAATTATTTCAACACCAAGAGATATAGTTAGTTTTAAAGAATTATTTAAGGATGGAAAAGATTTGGGATTAAATATTCAGTATGCAGTTCAAAAAAATCCTAATGGACTTGCAGAAGCATTTATTATTGGAGAAAAATTTATTAAAGATGATAATGTAGCAATGGTGCTTGGTGATAATATTTTTTATGGCCAAGGCTTTTCAGATATTTTAAAAAAAGCTGCAAGCTTAGAAAATGGAGCATATGTGTTTGGGTATTACATTCAAAATCCAAAAGCTTTTGGAGTTGTTGAGTTTGATAGTAATGGAAAGGTTATCTCATTAGAAGAAAAACCTGAAAATCCAAAATCAAAATATGTCGTTCCAGGTCTATATTTTTATGATAATACAGTAGTTGAAAAAGCAAAAAAGTTAAAGCCATCAGTAAGAGGCGAGTTAGAAATAACAGATCTAAATAAAGCTTATTTAGAAGAGGATTCATTAAAAGTTCAATTGTTAGGTAGAGGTATGGCTTGGCTTGATACTGGTACTCATTCAGCAATGCTTCAAGCATCTAATTTCGTTGAAACAATTCAAAGCACTCAAGGCATATATATAGCATGTCTTGAGGAAATAGCCTATTGTAAGGGATGGATAACAGCAGAAAAGGTACTAGAAATTGCTGAGACCCTAAAAAAGACCGGATATGGAAGATATCTAATAGACGTAGTTAAAAGTATTGAATCAAATAATAAATGTTAGTAAATAAGAGGTGAAGTATGGAAAATTTCAATTTTATTGAAACCAAAATAAGTGGAGTTTATGTAATAGAACCAAAGATTTTTGGAGACAATAGAGGCTATTTTATGGAAAGTTATAACAGAAAACATTTTGAAGAAGTAGGACTTAATATGAATTTTGTCCAAGATAATGAATCAAGATCCACTAAAGGAGTTTTAAGAGGACTTCATTTTCAGAAAAGGCATAGTCAGGGAAAACTTATTAGAGTAAGTAAGGGTGAGGTTTTTGATGTAGCTGTTGATTTAAGAAATGGTTCAAAAACATATGGTAAATGGGAAGGAATCATTTTAAGTGAAGAAAATAAAAAGTTATTTTATATTCCAGAAGGTTTTGCACATGGATTTTTAGTACTTTCTGATGAAGCTATATTTAATTATAAGTGTACAGATTTTTATGCACCCGAGTACGAAGAAGGAATCAAATGGAATGATCCTAATATAAATATTGCATGGCCTTTAGACAAAGTTAATAAGGTAATTTTATCAGAAAAAGACAAAGTTAATATAGGTATAAACGAGATAGATCTAAGGGAATATCCAGATTATAATATCTAGTTAAAAGAGGTGCGTATTTGACAATGAAAATATTAATAACTGGAGCAAAAGGACAATTAGGCAGAGAGATTACGGAAATAATAAAAGTCGGAAGAGCTGATATAGGCGAAATATCAGAAAGTATAAAGCTATCTGAGGTTATTGTCTTTGACGTAGATGAGCTGGATATAACGAATTTGGTAAAAGTTAGAGAGGTACTAACTTATTTAAAGCCAGAAGTAGTAATAAATTGCGCTGTAGCTACCAACGTTGATAGATGCGAAATTGATGAGGATTTTGCGTTTAGGGTTAACTCAATAGGACCAAGAAATCTTGCTATAGCTTGTGACTCAATAGGCGCTAAACTAGTACAAGTTTCTACCGATTATGTGTTTAACGAAAATACTCATAAGCCATTGAAAGAATATGATTTAGCTTCACCATCTAGTGTATATGGTAAAACTAAATTTCTAGGAGAGCAATATGTGCAGCTATTATGTTCAAAGCATTTTATTGTAAGAACAGCGTGGCTTTATGGTTATGTAGGAAGTAATTTTGTTTATACAATAATGAAACTTTCTAAAGAGAAAAACCATATTAATGTTGTGAATGATCAAATGGGAAATCCCACTTATGCTAATGATTTAGCATATCATATCTTGAAGCTAATAGAAACAGATGGTTACGGAATATATCATTGTACCAATAATGGCGAGTGTACATGGTATGAATTTGCTAAAAGAATTGTTAAATTATCTGGAGAAGAATGTGAAGTAATACCTTGTACTTCTGAAGAGTATAAGACTCAGGCAAAAAGACCCAAATATTCGTCTCTCGATAATATGATGTTAAGAAATACGGTTGGCGATGAAATGAGAGATTGGAAAGATGCAATAGAAGCGTTTATAAGTAAATTAGGCAAGTGAAATAAAGGAGTTGTAGTCATGAAAACTTATTTAGTTACAGGTGGAGCTGGATTTATAGGGTCAAATTTTATTTTATATATGCTAAATAAATACGAAGATATTAATATAATAAATTTAGATAAGTTAACTTATGCAGGGAATTTAGAAAATCTTAAATCAATAGAGAATGATAAAAGATATGAATTGGTTGAAGGAGATATTTGTGATAAAGAATTAGTTTCAATACTTTTTAAGAAATATCATATAAATTATGTTGTCCATTTTGCAGCAGAATCCCATGTTGATAGAAGTATAAAAGAACCTGAAGTATTTGCGAAAACAAATATACTTGGTACTGTTAATATCCTCAATTGCGCAAAAAATGCTTGGGAAAGTGAACAAGGATTTGAGGAAGGCGTTAAATTTCTTCAAATATCAACAGATGAAGTTTATGGCTCGTTAGGATCTAAAGGCTTTTTTAAAGAGACTACCCCTTTAGATCCTCATAGTCCATATTCTTCAAGCAAAGCAGGGGCAGATTTGATAGTTAAAGCTTATTATGATACGTACAAAATGCCTATAAATATAACAAGGTGCTCAAATAATTATGGACCTTTTCAATTTCCAGAAAAGTTAATTCCTTTATTAATAAATAATTGTTTAAATCATAAGAGGCTTCCTGTCTATGGAGATGGAATGAATATAAGAGACTGGCTTTTTGTAGAAGATCATGTAAAAGCTATTGATATGGTAATTAATAATGGCAG
>Ga0079104_1001856_pt1 | contig 12827 bp, 9 predicted proteins | sample MedtruBG_FD_76829 | JGI IMG/M metagenome (GOLD analysis project Ga0079104, IMG submission 76829) | Root nodule microbial communities of legume samples collected from California, USA - Medicago truncatula BG | ecosystem: Host-associated > Plants > Roots > Nodule | place: USA: California... | reverse complement strand
GTTTAAAAGCTGGTCATCAATTTGCCTGTCCGTCAGCGAGATAGCAAGCCCGCGAGCATATTTTTCCCGGGCTTCGTCAATGTCCATCACTTCGCGGGCGGTCATTTTAAGCCCCCCGCTAAAGTCATCAAAGCTGACCTGTCCGCTGACGATGAGTATGCGGTCTTTTTCCAGCAATTGCTGGTATTTATCCAGCGCGTCGGTGAATAACATCACCTCCAGACGGCCGGAACGGTCATCCAGCGTACAGATGCCGATACGATTGCCGCGCTTGGTGACCATAACCCGCGCCGCAATGACGAGCCCCGCAGCGGTGGTGATCTTACCACGCTCTGTCGGGTGCATGTCTTTGAGCCGAAGCCCGCCGACATAGCGCTCAATCTCTTTTAAATACTGGGTAATCGGGTGACCTGTCAGGTAGAGCCCCAACGTTTCACGTTCCCCGTCCAGCACCACCTGCTCCGGCCAGCGCTGGCAGTTGGCGTAGGACTGCTCGATCTGCGCTGGCTCCTCCGCCAGCACGCCGAACATATCCGCCTGACCGATTGCCTCGGCCTTCGCATGCTGATCGGCGGCTTTCAGCGCATCGTTCAGCGAGTTCATCAGCGCGGCGCGGTGCGGCCCGAGGCGGTCAAACGCCCCGGACATAATCAGCTTCTCCAGCACCCGACGGTTAAGCTTCTTGGTGTCGGTGCGGGCGCAAAGGTCGAACAGCTCACGGAAGTAGCCGTCTTTATTTCGCGCCTCCAGAATGGCTTCAATCGGGCCTTCACCCACGCCTTTGATGGCGCCGATCCCGTAGACAATCTCGCCGTCGTCGTTAACGTGAAAATGGTACAACCCGGAGTTGATATCCGGCGGCAGGATCTTTAACCCCATCCGCCAGCACTCATCCACCAGTCCCACCACCTTCTCGGTGTTGTCCATATCCGCCGTCATTACCGCCGCCATAAATTCAGCGGGATAGTGGGCCTTTAGCCACAGCGTCTGATACGACACCAAAGCATAGGCAGCGGAGTGCGATTTGTTAAATCCGTAGCCGGCAAATTTCTCTACCAGGTCAAAGATTTTAATCGCCAGCTCACCGTCAATGCCGTTCTTTCTCGCCCCGTCTTCAAAGACCGAGCGCTGCTTGGCCATCTCTTCCGGCTTCTTCTTACCCATCGCACGACGCAGCATGTCCGCGCCACCCAGCGTATAGCCGGAGAGCTCCTGGGCAATCTGCATCACCTGCTCCTGATAAAGGATGATGCCGTAGGTCGGCTCCAGCACCGGCTTCAGGCACTCGTGCTGCCACTGCACGTCAGGATAGGAGATCGCTTCCCGGCCGTGCTTACGATCGATAAAGTTATCTACCATCCCGGACTGCAACGGACCTGGACGGAACAGGGCCACCAGGGCGATCATATCTTCGAAGCAGTCGGGCTGCAGGCGTTTAATCAGATCCTTCATGCCGCGGGATTCAAGCTGGAAGACCGCGGTGGTTTCCGAGCGCTGCAGCATATCAAAACTTTTCTTGTCGTCGAGAGGGATCGCGGCGATATCAATCGGCTCCAGCCCCTGCTTCGCCCGGCGCGGGTTGATCATCTTCAGCGCCCAGTCGATGATCGTCAGCGTACGCAGGCCGAGGAAGTCGAACTTCACCAGTCCCGCGTACTCCACGTCATTCTTATCAAACTGGGTAACCGGATGCTGCCCGGCTTCGTCGCAGTAGAGCGGCGCAAAATCGGTAATTTTGGTTGGCGCGATCACTACCCCACCGGCGTGCTTACCGGCGTTACGCGTCACCCCTTCCAGCTTGCGGGCCATGTCGATGAGGGCTCTGACCTCTTCATCGGCCTCGTAGATCTCCGGCAGCTGCGGCTCGGCCTCGAAGGCTTTCGCCAGGGTCATGCCCGGATCCGGCGGCACCAGCTTGGAGATGCGATCTACAAAGCCGTAGGGGTGGCCCAGCACGCGGCCCACGTCGCGGATCACCGCTTTCGCCGCCATCGTACCGAAGGTGATAATCTGCGACACCGCCTCGCGACCGTACATCTCTGCCACGTGGTCGATAACCTGGTCGCGTTTCTCCATGCAGAAGTCAACGTCGAAGTCAGGCATCGAGACACGCTCCGGGTTCAGGAAGCGTTCGAACAGCAGGTCAAACTCCAGCGGATCGAGGTCGGTGATCTTCAGCGCATAGGCCACCAGCGATCCCGCGCCGGAACCACGCCCAGGCCCTACCGGGACGCCGTTATCCTTCGACCACTGGATAAACTCCATCACGATCAGGAAGTAGCCCGGGAAGCCCATCTGGTTGATCACTTTCAGCTCAACGTCGAGGCGTTCGTCATACGCTGGGCGCTTCTCGGCGCGCTCCGCCGGGTCCGGGAAGAGGAACTCCAGACGCTCCTCCAGCCCCTCTTTCGACTTCAGGACCAGGAAATCTTCCGTGGTCATGTCGCCAGTGGGGAACTGCGGCAGGAAGTATTCGCCGAGACGCACGGTGACGTTGCAGCGTTTGGCAATCTCGACGCTGTTCTCCAGCGCTTCCGGAATGTCGGAGAAGAGCTCGCACATCTCCTCTTCGCTGCGCATATACTGCTGCGGCGAATAGAGGCGCGGGCGCTTGGGATCGTCGAGGGTAAAGCCGTCGTGAATAGCCACGCGAATTTCGTGGGCGTCAAAATCGCCGCTGTCGATAAAGCGGACGTCGTTGGTCGCCACGACCGGCAGACCTCGCTCCTGGGCCAGCTCAACCGCCGCGTGCAGGTAGCTCTCTTCGTCAGGACGGCCGGTACGGATCAGCTCCAGATAGAAGCGATCCGGGAAGTGGGTTTCATAGAAGCTTACGCACTGATCCACCAGCGCCGCGTTGCCGCGCAGCAGGCTTTTGCCTACGTCGCCCATGCGTCCGCCGGAGAGCAGGATCAGTCCTTCGCCCAGCTCTGCCAGCCACTCCCGATCGATCCACGGCCCCAGCGCGCCATAGCCACGCTGGTAGGCGCGGGAGATAAGCAGCGTCAGGTTCTGGTAGCCGGTGTTGTTGGCCGCGAGCACCGTAATTTGGGTAAACTCGTCGCCCATGATATCGCTCTGGACGTGAAAATCCGCCCCAACGATTGGCTTAATCCCTGCCCCGTGGCCCGTTCCGTAGAACTTAACCAGACCGCAGAGGTTGGTAAAATCGGTGATCGCCAGCGCAGGCTGACCTAACGCGGCCGCCTTTTTTACCAGCGGTCCGGTCTTAGCCAGCCCATCGATCATGGAGTAGTCGCTGTGCACCCGCAGGTGGACATAACGTGGTTCAGCCATCTTAATCCATTCTACTTATTTTGGTGCAGCAATCAGGAGACCAGCCCCAGCGCGCGTTTTACTGGCGCAAAGCTACGCCGGTGATGCTCTGTCGCGCCGTGCTCCGCCAGTCTCTCCAGGTGGAAAGCGGTCGGATATCCTTTATGCTGCGCAAAGCCATATTGAGGGAACGTCAGGTCAAGCGCAGCCATCTCGGCATCGCGCGTGACTTTGGCAATAATGGAGGCCGCACTAATTTCCGCCACCCGGCTATCGCCTTTTACCACAGCCATTGAGGGCACTGGCAGGGCCGGACAGCGGTTACCGTCGATCAGCACGTATTCGGGAACAACGGATAGCCCGGCCACGGCGCGCTGCATCGCCAGCATAGTCGCATGCAGAATGTTCAGCTCGTCAATTTCCTGCGGCTCGGCGCGGCCCAGACTCCAGCATAGCGCTTTTTCCTGAATCTCAGCAAACAGCGCCAGGCGGCGTTTTTCGCTCAGTTTTTTGGAGTCGTTCAGGCCGATAATGGGCCTGGCAGGGTCAAGGATCACCGCCGCCGTAACGACCGCGCCGACCAGCGGGCCACGGCCTACCTCATCCACACCCGCCACTAAGTGGTGGTGCGGATAAATAAATTCATTCATTTTGCTAGCTCCAGCACAGCATCCGCCGCCTGTTCATCTGCATTGCAGCGGATCTGCTGATGCAGTTCACGGAAGGTGTCATGCATGGCGTGGCTGGTGTTGCCACGGGCCAGCAGCGGCAGCAGCGCATCCGCCAGCAGCTGCGGCTGACACTCGTCCTGCAACAGCTCTTTCACCAGCTCGCGCCCGGCCAGCAGGTTAGGCAGCGAAACGTAGTCGGTTTTCACCAGCCGTTTTGCCAGCCAGAAGGTGAACGGCTTCATGCGATAGCCGACCACCATCGGGCATTTTGCCAGCATGCACTCCAGCGCGGCGGTGCCGGAAGCCAGCAGCGCGGCGTCGCTGGCCACCATCGCTTCGCGGCCTTTGCCGTCCAGCAGGTGAACCACCAGATCCGGCGCAACCTCGGCTTTAATGCGCTCGAACTGCTCCCGGCGTTTGGCATTGACCAGCGGCACCACCACCTCTAAATCGGGATAGTGCTGGCGCAGGATCTGCGCGGTGCGCAGGAAGTCAGCACTGAGCATCTCCACTTCGGCGCCGCGGCTGCCTGGCAGCAGAGCCAGGCAATGGGCGTCATGGGAGAGCCCAAGCGCGTCGCGAGCGGCGTTTTTATCGGGATCCAGCGGCATGGCGTCCGCCATGGTATGGCCGATAAAGCGGCACGGCACGTTAAAGCGGTCATAAAACGCTTTTTCGAAAGGCAGGAAAGCCAGCACCAGATCGGTGGATCTGCCTATTTTGAAAACGCGTTTCTGTCGCCAGGCCCAGACGGAGGGGCTGACGTAGTGAATCGTTTTAATACCCTGCTGTTTGAGGTTGCCCTCAAGGGTAATGTTGAAGTCCGGAGCATCGATGCCGACAAACACGTCCGGCTTAAGCGCGGTAAAGCGGCGCGTCAGATCGGCGCGGATATGCAAAAGGCGACGCAGACGGCCCAGCACCTCAACGATGCCCATTACCGCCAGCTCTTCCATCTCATACCAGGCTTCGCAGCCTTCGGCCTGCATCAGCGGGCCAGCCACGCCAACGAAGCGGGCGTTAGGCACGCGCTGCTTGAGCGCACGAATAAGCCCGGCACCAAGAATATCGCCGGAGGTTTCTCCGGCGACCAGGGCAATCGTAAGCGGACGATCGTCAACCATTAACGGATCAGGCCCCGCGTCGAGCGCGCAAAGAACTCGCTGAACGCGCGGACTTCCGGGTGCGCTTCCGCCAGCTCGGCGATCTCAGGCTTCACCTCTTCCAGCGTCTTACCGCTGCGGTAGAGTAGCTTGTAGGCGTTGCGAATGGCGATCAACGCTTCACGGCTGAAGCCGCGACGTTTCAGCCCTTCGATGTTAACCCCGAACGGCGTGGCGTGGTTACCCTGGGCAATCACGTACGGTGGCACGTCCTGGGCAACGCCAGAGCAGCCGCCCACCATTACGTGCGCGCCGATGATGCAGAACTGGTGTACCGCCGTCATGCCACCGATGATGGCATGATCGTCGACCGAAACGTGGCCCGCTAGCGTTGCGTTGTTAGCGAGGATACAGTTGTTCCCTACCGTACAATCATGCGCAACGTGTGCGTTGATCATCAGCAGGTTACCGCTGCCCACCTTCGTCAAACCACCGCCCTGTTCGGTACCACGGTGAATGGTTACGCTTTCGCGAATGCGGTTACGATCGCCAATTTCCACCCGGGTCGGTTCGCCAGCATATTTAAGATCCTGGTTCACTTCACCGATGGAGGCGAACTGATAGATCTCGTTGTCGCGACCAATTTTGGTGTGGCCGTTTACGACAACGTGAGACTTCAGTACGGTACCCTCACCAATTTCAACATGGGGTCCAACAATACAGAACGGGCCAATGTGGGCGTTAGCGCCGATAACGGCACCCTCTTCCACGATGGCGGTAGGATGAACAAAGGCAGTTTTATCAATCACGTATCAGGCCTCCCGGCTACGTGCACACATCATAGTAGCTTCACAAACAACTTTACCGTCGACCGTTGCCACGCCTTTAAAGCGGGTCAGACCACGGCGCGTTTTCTCAAACGTCACTTCCATGATCATCTGATCCCCTGGCACTACCGGACGTTTGAAGCGAGCTTCATCGATACCGGCAAAGTAATACAGCTCGCCAGGTTCCAGTTTTCCTACGCTTTTAAACGCCAGAATGCCGGTGGCCTGCGCCATGGCTTCCAGAATCAAAACGCCCGGAAAAATCGGTTTACCAGGGAAGTGGCCCTGGAAAAAGGGTTCATTAACCGAAACATTTTTTACTGCGCGCAGAAAACGACCTTCTTCGAAATCCAGCACGCGGTCAACCAGTAAAAACGGGTAGCGGTGCGGCAGAAGTTCTAAAATCTCTTCAATGTGCAGAGTATGAGTGTCAGTAGTCAAAATACTCTTCCTGTCAAAAAAATACTGAATGGCAATAATAACACGGCCCGCGGCAATCTAATGCCGTCAGGCCGAGAAGTTTGGGCGTAAAACGGGTGAATTATTCGTCTTGCTGCACGACCTTGCGCTCAAGAGCCTTGAGTCGCTTGCTCATGTCATCAATATTCATCACCAGCGCTGCTGTTTTTCGCCAGGTTTTATTGGGTTGCAGCGGGATACCTGATGAGTAGACGCCCGGTTCAGTAATGGGACGCATCACCATACCCATGCCCGTTACGGTGACCTTATCGCAGATTTCCATGTGACCGTTGATCACGCTCGCACCGCCAATCATGCAGTAGCGGCCAATTTTTAAACTGCCCGCCATGATGACGCCGCCAGCAACTGCGGTATTGTCGCCAATCACGACGTTATGTGCAATCTGGCACTGATTATCAATGATAACGCCGTTGCCAATAATGGTGTCGTCAAGCGCACCACGGTCAATGGTGGTACAGGCGCCGATCTCAACACGATCGCCGACGATCACCCGACCAAGCTGGGGGATCTTCACCCAGTTGCCGCGATCGTTGGCATAGCCAAAGCCATCCGCACCGATCACGGTGCTGGACTGAATGAGGCAATTTTCACCGATTTCAATCTCGTGGTAAATGGTCACGTTGGCCCACAAACGCGAGCCTGCACCGATTTTTGTCTTTTTACCCACGAAGCAGCCTGCGCCAATCACTACGTTATCGCCCAGCTCGACGTCTGATTCGATAACGGCGTTTGCGCCAATAGAGACGTTGTTACCCAGCTTCGCCGTAGGATCGATCACCGCACTCGGGGCGATGTCCTGTGCCGGCTGCGGCGTGGTATCAAGAATTTGTGCCATCCGGGCATACGTCAGGTAGGGGTTCTTCACTACCAGCGCGGGGCCGTGGGCAAAGGGAAGGTCGTCCTGCGTCATCACGACAGCAGAGGCCTGGCAAGCAGCCAGATGTTCACGGTATTTTGGATTTACCATGAAGGTGATTTGACCTGCTTTAGCGGACTGCATGGACGCAACGCCGGTGATGGCGATATCGCCATCACCGTGTAACTCTGCATCCAACTGTTGAGCTAAATCAGACAGTCGAATAGTAGACATTACTTATTTAACCTGTTTCAGCACATCAGCGGTGATGTCTTTTACGTCACTGCTGTTGTAAGCAACGGTATTTGCGTCAACAACCAGATCGATGCTCTGGTCGGCTGCCACTTTTTTCACAGCAGACTGGATACGGTTAACCAGTTTGCCACGCTCTTCGTTAGAACGACGCGCACGATCCTGCTCAAATGCCTGTGCTTTCTGAGAGAAAGCCTGGCGCTGAGACATGACGTCTTTTTCCAGCTTGCTACGATCGGACGCTTTCATCGTTGAGCCGTCACGCTGCAGACGCTGCATTTTGCTCTGCAGATCGTTTTCCTGGCTCTGCAGTTCGCTGGCGCGGCCTTTGAACTCGTTTTCCAGCGTTTTGGACACACCGGTAGTCTGAGCGACCTGCTGGAACAGGCTGTTCATGTTAACGATCGCAATTTTGTCCGCTGCCTGAGCAGAGGTAACCATCGCTAAACCGAGACCTGCAGCTAATAACCACTTTTTCACAATAAACTCCTTACCATCCCAATGTATCCGTAGATACCATTCTTTGCGTGGTGAGGCGACCTCGCGATCGCCTACACCAGCGCTACACTACCTGTGCATTCCGTTGCGCAGCGCAATTACCAGGTTTTACCAATGTTAAACTGGAACTGTTCTGCTTTGTCTCCTTCGTATTTCTTAAACGGCTGGGCGTAGGAGAAGACCAACGGCCCCAGCGGAGACATCCATTGTAGTGCAATACCCGCAGACATACGGATGTTGCTCGGATCGCTATAGTCCGGCACGCCAGCGGCGCGGGTTTCCGCCGTGTCGTTCCAGTTGGTATCCCACACCGTACCCGCATCCCAGAAGACGGAGGTACGGATCGAGTTAGCATACTTCTCGCTCACGAATGGCGTCGGGGTGATCACTTCCAGGCTGGCGACGCCCATGGCGTTACCGCCGACAGCATCATCAGACTTACAGAGCGTGCCTGCGACGTTAGTCTGGCAGTTCTCCTGGTTGTTACCACCGTAGTAGACTGCTTTCGGACCGATGTTGTTGGACTGGAAGCCACGCACGGTGCTCGAGCCGCCGGCGTAGAAGTTCTCATAGAACGGCATCTCTTTGCCGCCTAAGCCATCACCGTAGCCCCAACGGGTACGGCCCAGAACCACCCACTTGTGATCGTCATCCAGCGGGACGTAGGTCGCGGTGTCCAGCGTTACCTTGTAGAACTCGTTATCCGAGCCCGGTACGGTGACCTTACCGTTCAGGTTGACGCGCGAGCCGTCCGTCGGGAAGTAGCCGCGGTCAAGATGGTTGTAGGTCCAGCCGTAGTTAAAGGTGAAGTCGTCTGCGCTGTAGCCGTTATCGTTGTCCTGGGTGTTGGCGCTCTGCCCCACCGAGTCGAGATAACGCCACATGGCCACCTGCGGCTCCATGTTGGACAGGTCGTTGTGCACGTAACCTAAGCCGAGGCGCAGGGTGTTGTACTCGTTGACCGGGAAGCCCAGCGTACCGTCAAGGCCGTAGCTCTTGTTGGTGTACGAGGAGAGATCCGCATCATCCGCTTCGAAGTCGTTATAGAAGATACGACCGCCGAGGCTCACGCCGTCAACGGTGAAGTACGGGTTGGTCACGGACAGCTCAGAGTAGGTCTGATAGTCGTTCTTAGTCCCGTTGATCCCTACCGAGTAACCGGTACCCAGCCAGTTATCCTGCTGGACGCCGACCTGGAAGCTCACGCCGCTCTCGGTGCCGTAGCCGACGCCGAAGTTGAAGCTACCGGTGTTACGCTCTTTCACCTTGTAGACCACGTCAACCTGGTCCGGGCTGCCTGAGACGCGCTGGGTATCGGTATCCACCGTTTCGAAGTAGCCGAGACGGTTCAGACGCTCTTTACCCTGATCGACCAGATCGCTGCCCAGCCATGCGCCTTCCATCTGACGCATTTCACGGCGCAGAACGGCATCTTTGGAGGTATCGTTACCCTCAAAGCGGATCTTACGCACGTAGTAGCGGTTGCCCGCATCGACGTTGACGTGCAGCTTCACGGTCTTATCCGCGTCGTTGATCTCAGGCTGAGACTGTACGCGCGGGTAGGCGTAGCCATAGCGACCCAGAAGCTTTTTGATGTCGTCTTCCATCTTGGTCACTTTGGTGCCGTTATAGAGTTCGCCCGGCTGAATTTTCGTCAGGCTCTCGATTTCGGCGGAGTGACCAGCCAGGTTACCGCTGACTTCAACGCTGGAGAGCTTGTACTGATCGCCTTCGGTAACGTTAACGGTAATGTAGATGCCTTTTTTGTCCGGCGTCAGGCTGACCTGAGTAGAGTCGATGTTGAAACGCGCGTAGCCACGATCGAGGTAGTAGCTGCGTAACGTTTCCAGATCGCCTGCCAGCTTCTGTTTCTGGTATTTGCGATCGCCCACCACGTTCCACCACGGCACTTCATCGCGCAGCTGGAACGTTGAGATCAGCTCTTCGGTACTGAATGCATGGTTACCGACGATGTTGATCTGCTGGATTTTGGCGGAGACGCCCTCCTGGAAGACCAGCTTCAGGTCGACGCGGTTACGCGGCAGCGGCGTAACGACCGCTTTCACGCTGGCGCTATACTTACCGACGCTGTAGTAGAAATCTTCCAGACCTTTTTCGATATCGGCCAGAGTGGTGCGGTCAAGTGATTCACCCACGCGCACGCCGGAGGCTTCGAGGTTCTGCTTCAGCATGTCATCTTTAACGGACTTGTTGCCCGAGAAGGTGATGCTGGCAATGGTAGGACGCTCTTTAACCTGCACGAGAAGCGTATCACCATCGCGCAGGACGCGAACGTCCTCGAAGTTGCCGGTGGCAAACAGCGCACGGATAGTATTACTGATGTCTTCATCAGTTACCGTGTCACCCTGACGCACTGGCATACTGAGGAGGGCCGCACCAACGGCGACACGCTGTAAGCCTTCGAAATGAATATCCTTCACTACGAACCCTTCAGCACCGTATACGGTCGCGCTGCTAAACAGCAGCGACGCTATAAGCAACTTTTTCATCGCCATCGTTATTATGCGTTCTTCCTAACTAACTCTCATAACCGAGAGAAATCATTGAAAAGTGCAAGCCCCATTAACAGCACCAGCAGTATTGAGCCAATGCGATAACTAAAGTCTTGAACCCGCTCGGATACCGGCCCGCCTTTTAGCTTCTCTATCGCTAAAAACAGCAGGTGTCCCCCATCTAAAACCGGTAGAGGGAACAGGTTGATAATCCCGAGGTTCACGCTGATTAAGGCGAGGAACATCAGGTAGTAGATCAACCCAAACTCCGCAGACATCCCAGCCCCTTGGGCGATCGAGATCGGCCCGCTGAGGTTGTTCAGTTTGACGTCGCCGGTGATCAATTTGCCCAGCATGCTGACCGTGAGCTTCATCAACTGCCAGGTTTTACCCGTGGCTTCGACAACGGCATCAAACGGCCCATACTGGCGTACTGTCTTATACTCGTCCGGCAGCGGGATAACCTTTGGCACAACGCCCGCAAACCCTTCATCCTTGCCGCTACCCGGTTTTGTATCTGGTATCAGCGTTAAAGACAAGGGAGTTCCCTGCCTTTCTATATCCAGCGCCAATGGTTTACCCGGATTATCGCGCACCAGGGTCACAAAGGTCATCCACTGCGTGATGGCCTGACCATCGACTTTAACGATCCTGTCGCCAGCTTGCAAACCCGCTTTACTTGCCGCCGACCCGGACTGCACCTCTGCTAGCACGGACTCAATCTGTGCCGCGCGCGGCTGGATGCCCAGCGACGCCACCGGATCCTGCTTGTCTGGCTCAAACGCCCAGTTGCGCAGATCCAGCGTCTTCTGCTGGCGGCTGTCGCTGCCAAAAGGCGCGACGCTAACGGTGGTCTGTTCGTCGCCGATTTTATCCACCAGCTGCAGACGCACGGCATCCCAGTCTGGCGTTTCGATACCGTCAACGGCTTTAAGTTCCATCCCCGGGGCGATTTGTGCGCTGGCGGCAATGGAGTTGGGCGTAATTTCACCAATAACCGGACGAACGCCAGGGACGCCGATGATGAACACCAGCCAGTAGGCAAAGATAGCAAAGAGGAAGTTAGCCACGGGGCCCGCGGCGATCACGGCGGCGCGCTGACCGATGGTTTTGTTATTAAAGGCGGTGTGGCGCAGCTCAGGGATCACCGGCTCAACGCGCTCGTCGAGCATTTTGACATAGCCACCCAGCGGGATGAGGGCGATAACAAACTCGGTGCCCTGCTTGTCGGTGCGACGCCAGAGCGCTTTGCCAAAACCAATGGAAAAGCGCTCAACCCGGACGCCGCAGCGGCGAGCAACCCAGAAATGGCCAAACTCGTGCACGGTAATCAGCACGCCCAGCGCAACAATAAACGCTGCCAGATTCCAGAGAATGCTCAGCATAAAATCATCCGTTAAATCGTCCCAAAGACCAGCAGCAGCAGGCAGGCAAACACCGGTACTGCCGCTGTCAGGCTGTCGATGCGATCGAGAATACCGCCGTGTCCTGGAATAAGGTGACCGCTATCTTTGATACCGGCTTCACGCTTAAACATACTTTCGGTGAGGTCGCCCAGTACCGAGGCCAGCGCCGCAACCACGGAGCAGATCAGCAGCGTAGAGAGCGTCACCTCAAGGTTTGCCCACATGCCGTAGCCCCAGGAGATCACTGCCGCCGTAAACAGGCCGCCGATAAAGCCCTGCCAGGTTTTCCCCGGCGACACCTTCGGCGCCAGCTTATGCTTACCGAACAGCTTGCCGAACATGTACGCACCGGAATCCGCACCCCAGACGAGGATCATGACGTAAAGCAGCCACAGCGCGCCGCTGTAGTGGTTATCATCATAGTGCCAGGCGCGCAGGGCCAGCATACCCCAGAAAAAGGGCACGATGGTCAGGATGCCAAACAGCAGGCGCAGCGCCTTAGAGTGGCGCCACAGTGCCGCCGAGGCGGGATAGAACAGCACCAGCAGCAGCGCAGCGATCCACCAGCCCAGCGAAGCCCACAGCGAGCCCTCAACCAGCGGCTGATGAACGTTATGGTGGTACTCCGGGATGGTAAACAGCATCACCGCCAGCAGCAGGCCGCAGAGCACGGCTAGCCATACGCGCTGCGTGCGTGAAGTAAAGCCGCTAAGCTGGCCCCACTCCCAGGCGGCCAGCATACAGACCGCGAGCGTGACCAGAGCAAACCCCACCGGGGGGAGTAAAAATAGCGCCGCAATGACGACGGGTATTAATACAAAAGCAGAAATCAGGCGATACTTCAGCAAAAGCTACCCCCATCAGGCTTTGTCGCCACCAGGCTCGGTGCCGCCGAAACGACGCTCTCGATTGGCAAAGGCATGCAGCGCACCTTCAAAGTCTTGT
>Ga0079104_1001853_pt1 | contig 12856 bp, 12 predicted proteins | sample MedtruBG_FD_76829 | JGI IMG/M metagenome (GOLD analysis project Ga0079104, IMG submission 76829) | Root nodule microbial communities of legume samples collected from California, USA - Medicago truncatula BG | ecosystem: Host-associated > Plants > Roots > Nodule | place: USA: California... | reverse complement strand
TAGCTGGCTTTGCGCAGCGAGACCTGAGTATGCCGGGTCTGCAACATGACCAGACGCTCCATGTAGGCAATGTCTTTGTCCTCGAGACAGAATGCGGCGTCCACCCAATCCTCGGTGATATCCATCAGCTCGCTGCGCGGCAAGACTAATACTCGCTGGCGCGCCCGCAGCATGGCGCGAACACCGTTGAGTTTCGGTAACAACGTGTCGATGAAAGTGCGCGTCGACACGTAGCTGTTGCCGGGCTCAAACAGCACGTCCACCAGACCGTGCTGCTCATGCCACTCCGCAGTATGCGCTTCCCCACGATAAATGAGCTGTTCGGCGAGCTTCATGCCCGATCGACGGCTGACCAATGAGTACCCGCCCATGCCGGGGAAGAGATTAAACGCAATCTCCGGGAACCCCATTCGGGCATCACGCTGCGCAAGAATGAAATGGTGCGCCAGCACCGCCTCAAAGCCTCCGCCCAGCGCGCTGCCTTCAACCATGGCAATGCTGATGGCGCCGGTATCAAACGCGCGAGACGCCGCATGAACACAGTCTACACAGGCCCGCGCGTAGGCCCGCAGCGCTTCACGTCGCCCGTTACGGATACACTCCACGAAAAAGCCCAGGTCGCCACCGGTATTGTAGATCCCCGTCACCAGCGAGCCGGTGACCCAGAAATCGACCACAAACCCCTGCTGTTTGACCAGCCAGGACAGATTCATGATCTCTTCTATCAGCGCATGGTTAAAGCACGGCCGTGGCTGAGCTCGAAGCATCATCCAGACGGTGCGCCGCTCCTCCTCGTAGTATGCAGAGAGCTGGGTGAATCGTTCAGTATCGGTAAACAATTTGCAGGTAGGCTGATTAATCACGGTCATAATCTAATCCTCATAGAATAAAGCGCGTTGCGCGCAATATCAGCCTAATGCAGGCCATTTCTCGCGGATATCCGGAGTCGTAATTAATCATTTTCCGTTATGTGTTTTTAACCCATGACATTTTCCGCTTCTCTTTTGCCCCCTTTTTTTGCATCATTGATTTTTCTTACTTTTCTCTCAGGATTGCCTATGTCAAACCTCGATGCGCGCCAGTTAGCTCAACGTGTTGATACCGTACTGGATATTCTGGTGGCGGGTGATTACCACTCTGCAATTAACAATCTCGAAATCCTGAAAGCAGAGCTTTTGGCTCAGGCGTCCGGCGAGCAGGAACAAAAATCCGCTCAGCCTAAATCCCCTTGGGAAATTTAAAACAGCAGTGACCTTGATATGAACGCCCGACAACAATCTATTTTGCAAATGGTGATCGACAAAGGCCGCATGAGCGTTGCCGATCTCGCCCTGATGACCGGGGTTTCAGAAGTCACTATCCGTCAGGATCTGAACCTTCTGGAAAAACAAAGTTATCTGCGCCGTACACATGGCTTCGCCGTGCCGCTCGACAGCGAAGACGTTGAGACGCGAATGATGAACAATTTCTCGCTCAAGCGGGAACTTGCCGCCTATGCTGCCCGTCTGGTCAGCCCGGGGGAAACGGTGTTTATCGAGAACGGCAGTAGCAACGCCCTACTCGCCCGCGCGCTCTCAGAGCAACCGGGGATTACCATCATCACCGTCAGCAGCTATATCGCGCATCTTTTGAAAGAAACGCCGGGCGAAGTGATTTTGCTCGGGGGTATTTATCAGAAGAAAAGCGAGAGTATGGTTGGGCCACTCACCCGCCAGTACATTCAGCAGGTTCATTTCAGCAAAGCCTTTATCGGGGTGGACGGCTGGCAGCGTGAAACCGGCTTCACTGGCCGCGATATGATGCGGGCGGATGTGGTGAGTGCAGTGCTGGACAAAGAGTGTGAAACCATTGTGCTGAGCGACAGCTCGAAGTTTGGCGCGGTTCACCCTTACCCGCTAGGACCAACGCAGAAGTTTAATCGAGTCATCACCGATGACGGCCTTTCCGCCGACCATCAGCATTTGCTCGAACACGCCGGTTTAACGGTAGACATCGTTAAACGTCCGTGAGAAAAGCCCCCGTCCGCGGGGGTTTCTTCTTTTCGCATAATATCCTGCTTAAATATTCCGCGACCCGCTATTTCCATTCTGTTTCATTCTTCAACACCCTGTCACATATAGGATTGTTCTGACGCACCAATTAAGATTTTTTACCTCCCCGTTCTCCCCCGACGACGTAAAATTAATGTTAGCGATATAACAGGAAGTGACTATCACTTGCGTGATTTTAGTAACACCTGCGCAACACAATTCCATGAATGCCGCACGGCTTCCCATTCGGGACTAAACTGTATGCAGGCACTTTCGTGGAGAGTTTATTCAGGAGAGAACTTTATGACTTCAATGAGCAAAAAAATGACCGCAGCCGTGCTGGCTGCAACGCTGATCATGTCCCTGAGCGCATGTTCAAACTGGTCCAAACGTGACCGTAACACCGCTATTGGTGCCGGTGCCGGTGCTGTAGGTGGCGCTGTTCTGACTGATGGCAGTGCGCTTGGTACGCTGGGTGGCGCGGCAGTTGGTGGTATTATTGGTCATCAGGTCGGTAAATAATTCCCTTTTGGGAAATAATAAAGAAAACGATATTCAGGTCTGACTTACGCACAAACCATTACGTATAAATAAGGGCTACGCAATTGCGTGGCCCTTATTATTTATGGCGACAGTTCCGGAAAAGAGGTGACGTTAACCGCCCGCCAGTTTCACCTTCATGCCTTTGGCTTCAAGCAGAGATTTAATCAGGTCACGCTTGTCGCCCTGAATCTCAATTATGCCGTCTTTCAGTGCCCCACCGCAGCCACATTTCTTTTTCAGTTCAGCGGCAATTTTCGCCAGCTCTGCATCATCGGCATCGATGCCGGTTATCAGGCAAACGCCTTTGCCCTTACGCCCGCTGGTCTGACGCTGAATGCGCACGATACCGTCGCCTTTCGGGCGATCGGCAACGGCTTTCGGTTCGTCAATTCTGCCGCTGTCGGTGGAATACACCAGACGACTGTTGGAATCGTTCATCAGGCCTCCTTCGTGAGCGACGCGTTAATCTGGCGCAGCGTTTGCGCCGGGTCGGCAGACTGCGTCACTGGACGCCCAATCACCATGTAGTCAACGCCCGCCGTCTGCGCCTGCTCTGGGGTCATGATTCGACGCTGATCGCCCGCATCGCTGCCCGCAGGACGAATGCCCGGTGTAATCAGTTTAAACGCCTGGCCCAGTTCCTGCTTGAAGCGCACTGCTTCCTGCGCTGAGCATACAACGCCATCCAGACCGCAACGCTGGGTTAGCGCCGCCAGCTTCGCCGCGTGATCCGCCGGAGAAAGTGAAATGCCCAAATCCTGCAAATCACTGGCTTCCATGCTGGTCAGAACGGTGACGGCAATCAGCAGCGGCGCATCTTTGCCAAACGGCAGCAGTGCTTCGCGCGCGGCGGTCATCATGCGTGCGCCACCGGAGGCGTGGACGTTCACCATCCAGACACCTAAATCAGCGGCAGCGGCTACCGCATGCGCCGTGGTATTGGGAATATCGTGGAATTTCAGATCGAGGAAGATATCAAACCCGCGCTGTTGCAGGTCGCGCACCAACTGTGGCCCAAACAGCGTGAACATCTCTTTGCCTACTTTCAGACGGCAGTCGCGCGGGTCGATACGATCGACGAAAGCCAGCGCTTTGTCGCGATTATCATAATCAAGGGCAACGACTACGGGAGAGGAAGTAACAATACGGGATTCAGACGTCATGACCAGACCTTCTTGTTGTGGGCCGCAACCGGCGTAAAACGGTAAACGGCGTGCATTCTACCTGCGACCGCGCGAAATTGACAGGCTGCATTTCGCCGTTTTCACCTGCCCGACGATGGCTGGCTCGATGCCACAAACGGTGTGCGAAAAACCCATAAGTATGTTGTAACTAATGTATTGGTTTTTTAAAAATTACTGGCCGTCGAGGCCGCGAATAGGTTTGACCGAGGACCAGGCCCGGCAGGAAGGACAGTGCCAGTAGAGGGTGTAGGCCGTGAAACCACATTTCTGGCAACGATAGCGCGGTTTACTGCGCACTTGTTCGCCAACCATGTCACGCAGCACCATCAGGCTGTCTTTCGCGCGCCCTTCTTCTGCTTCATTGAGGTGGTAATCCATTAACTTATGGAACACTCGCATGGTCGGATGGCGCTGAAGCTGACGGGTGACGTAGGTTTGTGCGGTATCAGCGCCTTCGCGCTGTTCCATAATTTGCGCTAACATCAGCTCGGCGGTGGCACCGGTGTTCTCTTCCACCGCACGACGCAAGAAATGTTCCCACTCCTCGTCTTTGCCGAGCTGCTGATAGCAGGTTTGCAGCATTTCCAGGGTTTCGCTGACCAGTTCGCGGTCCTGATCGATAACCCGCTGCAGTGATTCCACCGCTTTGGCGTAATCACCGTTGGCCATGAACACCCGGCCCATCATGATAGACACGCGTGCGCTGTTGCGATCGGCGGCGGCGCCCTTTTTCAGCAACGTCATGGCTTTATCCATGTCGCTGTTGCCCATTTGCTGCAGGGCCAGTTCGCACCAGAAGTGGGCGATTTCAGGCCGGTGTTTTTCTTTACCGAGTTTGACCAGACGCTCCGCAACGTCGATGGCTTTTTGCCAGTCGCTGGTTGCCTGGTAAATTTGCAGCAGCTGCTGAAGCGCGCTGATGCGAAATTCAGTTTCATCCACCAGCTGACTGAACATGTCTTCTGCGCGGTCATACAGGCCCGCAGCCATGTAGTCACGGCCCAGCTGTTGCACCGCCAGCAGGCGCTGGTCGTAGGTCAGCGAAGCGCTTTCCATTAAGGTCTGGTGAATGCGAATAGCGCGGTCGACTTCACCACGCGAGCGGAACAGGTTGCCGAGCGTCAGGTGCGCCTCGACGGTGCCGGTATCCTCTTTAAGCATGTCGAGGAACAGGTCCACCGCTTTGTCCTGCTGATTGCTGAGCAGGAAGTTTACGCCCGCGACGTAATCACGGGAGAGGCGGCTAGCATCGTCCTGTTTGGACTGTTGTGCACTTCTGCGGCCCATGTACCAGCCATACGCGGCGGCGACGGGCAAAAGCAGAAACAACAACTCCAGCATAGAAAGTTATTCCTTCACAGCCGGAACGACCGGCGCAGACGAAGCGGGAGTGACCGGGGCAATTTGTTGCTCAAGGCGTTTGATTTTGCGTTCAGCGCGCAATAATGAGACGCGAGTACGCAGCCAGAACATGCCGCAAATCAGCCAGCCGATGGCAAATCCAGCGGCAAAAAGCACCGCTAACAGCGTGGAGATCCGAAACTCCCCTTGCGCCAGCAGATAGTTAAAGGTGACCTGCTGATCGTTTTGTGCGCCAAGGGTGACGGAGACAACGAAAATCGCCAGCACCAATAAGAAAATGAGTAAATATTTCACATTACTTCCCGTTATGTGGTTTATGTGAATAAATCATGTTCGATCTTTCGCTTCCAGCCTTATAAAGTACCATCTTCGCCGCAACGGCGAAACTGCCAAGCGTGCTGCCAGCTATGGATTTGTGGGCGGAAACGACCGAAATCAACTGGCACTACTCTTCTGACTGACGGTTTCGGATATCCCTTGCTTCTTCCCCCGGCGGCGTCAACGGGCCACAGAGTTTTTGTGCAAGCCAGGTGGCAAGCGTCACCAGCAGCCAGGACATCAGCGTGGCAACCACTAAATCGCGCGGCCAGTGCATCCCCAGCAGTAACCGGCTGCCCATGACCGCCGTCGCCCACACCAGCAGAACCGCAATGGTTATCGTGCGACGACGCGGCCACAATAGCCCTACGCCCAGCAGCGCCCAACTGGCAGCAAACATCGTGTGGCCTGACGGGAAGGCAAATCCGGTCTCTTTTTGCCAGTGATGACGTAAAAACTGTGGTAAATCATTCTTGTCGGCCAGCTGTTCTTTCACTAAGTGCGCCCGGTCCTTACGCTTTAAAGTGTAGAACTCCTCGACTGGCACCTGCTGCGTTTTTTCCAGCCAGATAACAAACGGTCGTGGCTCCTGAACGCGATCCTTCACCCAGGATTTAGCCCCCTGCCCGATCAGTATTGCCGCAGCCAGTAGCGCAAAGAGGGTTAACGCGGCGCGCAGGCGAAAACGCAGACACCATAAAAACCAGGCGCAAAGAATGACATGGGTGATGATGCCCCACGGCTGGGTCACGGTTTCCGTCACCCAATAGAGCATCTTCAGCCACCAGGCGTTGTGTCCGGGCTGCCACGTCCAGCCGGAAATCCATACCGCAACCGGCATCACGAGTAGCACGGCGGCTCCTGCCGCGGTTCGTCTGGCGATAGAAAGCATCATGTCTCCTTTTTCCTTAAACATCACAATCATAACTGAAAAATGCGATAACGGTGAAAGAGGTCGAATTGTGCGCTTAAACAGCAGACAACCGTCAGCCATTAGGTGAAGCCCAGGCATTGTGGCAAAATAGGCGCAAACAGAAGGCACATGCATGCCGATATAATCTGGAGAATCACATGCAGCTTAAACGTGTGGCAGAAGCCAAACTGCCAACCCCCTGGGGCGATTTCCTGATGGTGGGCTTTGAAGAAGTGGCAACCGGGCAAGATCACGTTGCCCTGGTGTTCGGCGATATTTCGGGGAAAACACCGGTGCTGTCGCGCGTACATTCCGAATGTCTGACCGGCGATGCCCTGTTCAGCCTGCGCTGCGACTGCGGTTTCCAGCTGGAAGCGGCGTTGGCGCACATCGCTGAAGAAGGTCGCGGTATTCTGCTTTATCATCGTCAGGAAGGTCGTAACATTGGCCTGCTGAATAAGATTCGCGCCTATGCGTTGCAGGATCAGGGCTATGACACCGTGGAAGCGAATCACCAGTTGGGCTTTGCCGCCGACGAACGTGATTTCACCCTGTGTGCGGATATGTTCAAGCTGCTGGGGGTGGACGAAGTGCGTCTGCTGACCAACAACCCGAAAAAGGTCGAAATTCTGACCGAAGCCGGGATCAACATCGTTGAACGCGTACCGCTGATTGTCGGGCGCAACCCGAAGAACGAACACTATCTCGATACCAAAGCCGCCAAGATGGGCCATCTGCTCGGCAATTGATTCTGCTGCGGTGCCTGCGGGCACCGCTTCTCCTCTATAAACCCGTTGATTGTGCCTGCGCCAGAACTGGTGTAAGGTCGAAACATGAATATCACTCGTACGTCCCTCACTTCTCGTTGGTGGCAGCCTTAATTTAGGCCGCCTGATACCCGTTTCCCTTTTTTTAGTTCAGGCCGCCGGAAGGCGTCCACTCTGTCAACAGAACCGTCTCCGGTGGTCAAAACAGGAGCTTCTGATGACACATTCAACCGCGACATCTCACTGTATTTTAACCGGCGATCGTCCAACCGGGCCGTTACATCTCGGCCACTATGTGGGTTCCCTGCGCCAGCGCGTTGCGCTCCAGCAGCAACATCCGCAATTTATTCTGATTGCCGATTTACAGGGTTTGACCGATAACGGCTCGCGGCCCGAAAAAATCGCCAGCAATATTCTCGAAGTGATGGCTGATTACCTTGCGGTCGGGATCGATCCGCTCCGGACCACTATTTGCCTGCAATCCGCCCTTCCCGCGCTGGCCGAACTGACGATGCTGTATATGAACATCGTTACCGTCTCACGCGTGGAACGTAATCCTACGGTCAAACATGAAATTCAACAGAAAGGTTTTGCCCGCTCGTTGCCCACCGGTTTTTTGGTCTATCCCATCAGCCAGGCGGCGGATATCACCGCCTTCGGCGCTGACCTTGTGCCTGTCGGTGACGATCAGCTTCCAATGATTGAGCAGACCAATGAGATTGTGCACAAGATGAACAGCCTGATGAATGCCCCGGTTCTGCGTCACTGTCAGGCGTTGTTGAGCGCTACCGGCCGTCTGCCGGGCATTGACGGTTCAGCCAAAATGTCGAAATCGCTCGGCAATACGCTGACGCTTTCCGCCAGCGAACAGGATATACAGCGAGCCGTAAGCGCCATGTACACCGATCCCTCGCATCTGCGCATGAGTGACCCGGGTAAAATTGAAGGCAACGTCGTGTTCACGTACCTCGATGCTTTCCATCCCGATGGCGAAAAAGTGGCGGAGATGAAAGCGCACTATCAACGAGGTGGACTCGGCGACAGACAGTGCAAGAACGAGCTGGAAGACTGCCTACAGAACCTGCTGGCCCCGATTCGCGAGCGTCGTCAGCAGCTGATTGTCGACAAAGAAATGCTGCTGGGATTACTGAAGCAAGGCAGTGAGAAAGCCCATGAGCATACGCAAAAAACGCTGCTTGCCGTTAAACGCGGGCTGGGTTTACCGGTGATGTTCTGAGGTATCACGCCCGGTGACGCTGCGCTTACCGGGCCCACTGTGGGATATGTAGGCCCGGCAAGTTTGCGCCGCCGGGCGATTTTTGGGTTAACGCAGCATATTACGGATCACGTAATGCAGGATCCCGTCGTTCTGGTAATAGGTCAGCTCCGTCGCCGTATCGATGCGACAGCGACAGTCAATCACCTCTTTTTTACCGTCCACACGGGTCAGCGTCACCGGCACAGTGGCCCCCGGTTTCAGCTGTTGCAGGTCAGCGATATCAATCTGCTCTTCGCCAGTCAGCCCCAGCGTTTTACGGGTAACGCCTGCCGGGAACTCAAGCGGCAAAATCCCCATCCCGATCAGGTTAGAACGGTGAATACGCTCGAATGATTCCGAGATAACCACCCGAATGCCCAGCAGACGCGGGCCTTTCGCAGCCCAGTCGCGACTAGAGCCCGAGCCGTACTCTTTCCCGGCAATCACCGCCAGAGGCGTGCCCTGCTTCTGATAGCGCATCGCGGCATCGTAAATCGAAACGACTTCCGTACCGGGCAGATGACGGGTCATACCGCCTTCTATACCGGGCACCATTTCGTTACGAATACGGATGTTGGCGAAGGTGCCGCGCATCATCACTTCGTGGTTGCCGCGACGTGAGCCATAGGAGTTAAAATCGCGACGCTCGACGCCGTGATTTTGCAGATAACGCCCCGCCGGACTGTCCGGTTTAATACTCCCTGCCGGGGAAATGTGGTCGGTGGTCACGGAATCACCGAGCATCGCCAGAATACGCGCGCCGTGAATATCCTGAACCGGATCCGGTTCTATCCCCATTTCATCAAAGAACGGCGACAGGCGGATATAAGTAGAATCCTGCTGCCAGCCATAGGTATCTGATTTATCGACCTGAATCGCTTTCCATTCCGGCGTGCCTTCGAACACTTCGGCATACTCTTTGCGGAACATTTCGGTCGTGACTTCTTCCACCGCGCGGGCAATCTCTTTTCCACTCGGCCAGATATCTTTCAGATACACCGGATCGCCCTTACGATCGTGCCCCAGCGGGTCTGTCGTCAGGTTGATATTCATGTTGCCCGCCAGCGCATACGCCACCACCAGCGGCGGCGAGGCCAGCCAGTTGGTTTTCACCAGCGGATGGATACGTCCTTCAAAGTTACGGTTACCGGAAAGCACCGCCCCCACGGTTAAATCACCTTTTTTGATGGCCGTTTCAATGGGGTCCGGCAACGGGCCGGAGTTACCGATACAAGTGGTGCAACCATAACCTACCAGGTTAAAGCCCAGCTCATCGAGGTACGGCGTAAGTTTGGCATGGGCCAGGTAATCCGACACCACTTTGGAGCCCGGCGCGAGCGACGCTTTCACCCACGGTTGACGCTGAAGGCCAATTTTGACGGCTTTTTTCGCCAGCAGCCCGGCGGCCATTAACACGCTCGGGTTGGAGGTGTTGGTACAAGAGGTGATGGCGGCGATCACCACCGCACCGTCCGGCAGCTGATACTGATGCCCGTTCAACGTATAGTCGACCGGATTACGGTCTTTCTGCGCGGTGTTCAGTTCCAGCTCAGAACTTTGCGCAAAGGCCTTCGGCACGTCACCGAGCGCCACGCGATCCTGCGGACGTTTCGGCCCGGCGAGACTCGCTTCGACTTCTTTCATATCCAGCTCAAGCGTACTGGTAAACACCGGCTCATCCCCGGTATTACGCCACATGCCCTGCGCTTTGGCGTAGGCTTCCACCAGTTCGATTTGATCATCGCTGCGCCCGCTGAGGCGCATGTACTCCAGCGTAACGCCATCAATCGGGAAGAATCCGCAGGTCGCGCCGTATTCCGGTGCCATGTTGGCGATGGTGGCGCGGTCCGCCAGCGGCAACGAGTCCAGCCCGTCCCCATAGAATTCAACAAATTTACCCACCACGCCGTGCTTACGCAGCATCTGGGTGACGGTCAACACGAGGTCAGTGGCGGTGATGCCTTCCGCCAATTTTCCGGTCAGTTTGAATCCGACAACATCTGGGATTAGCATCGATACCGGCTGACCGAGCATCGCGGCTTCGGCTTCAATCCCACCGACGCCCCAGCCTAAAACGCCGAGGCCGTTGATCATCGTGGTGTGAGAATCGGTACCGACCAGCGTGTCAGGGTACGCAATCCACTCTCCGTCCTGTAACTCGCTCCACACCGCTTTGCCGAGATATTCCAGGTTAACCTGATGGCAAATACCGGTGCCCGGCGGCACGACGCTGAAGCGGCTGAATGCCTGTTGGCCCCAGCGCAGGAATACGTAGCGCTCGTGGTTGCGTTCCATTTCCAGGCGCACATTTTCGCCAAACGCGTCGTCATCGCCGAAGTGATCGACGGTAACCGAGTGGTCAATCACCAGGTCGACGGGTGAAAGTGGGTTCACCTTCGCGGTGTCACCGCCGAGGCGTTTCACGGCCTCACGCATCGCCGCGAGATCGACCACGGCTGGCACGCCAGTGAAGTCCTGCATCAGCACACGGGCGGGACGATAGGCAATTTCACGATCGGCATGGGCATTTTTCAGCCACCCCGCCAACGCATGAATGTCCTCTTCGGTTACGGAATCTCCGTCCTGCCAGCGCAGCAGGTTTTCAAGCAGAACTTTGAGTGATTTTGGCAGGCGAGAAATATCGCCCAGGGTTTTGGCGGCTAGCGGCAGGCTGTAATAGTGATACGTTTTGGCTTGGGCCTGTAGCGTGTCCTTACTGGCTTCTCGTAGGGTTGACGACATAGCTCCTCCTTAATGACAGGGATTGCGAAACCCTGATACTCCTCAGGGTCTGTCTATAAAGATAACACAACCAGAACGTAACGCTTTGATAACAACCCGAATTGATAAATGGCAGGGAAACATGGCAGGCAGAAAAAAGAAAACCCGGCGTAAGCGCCGGGTTTATCAGAGGATTATTTGATGAGCATCCAGACCAGCTGGCACCAGAAAAGGACTGAAAGTGTAAACGCTCCAATCCATGACCAGTATTTCAGGTTACGGTTCGTATTCATTATATTAACACCCATAGTTATACATTCTGACTGCCTATTCAGGCAGTGGTCTTATTGCTGTGGTGTATTTATTAACGAGTACAAAAACGAACGTACTGCAAACTCACCGAAATATTAAATTGAATGATTAGCTTTTTTTATCGTCGGCATCAGCGAAGGAATCAATAAAATCCTTCTGCTGTGTCGTCAGTCTCCAGGAGGCAGGAACGGTTACCGGCCCCGTTTTGCGGTCTTGCGGTTTGTCATTTGACTGACATGTGGCCTTCACGGGCAGACTCTGACCAGAAACAACCATTTTTAACCCCAATATTTCCAGATGAGCAGTGCAACAACCACCCAAAACAGCGCAGAGCCCAGGAATACCGCCCGCCAGGCTTTTCGCTTCAGCTCAGCATCCCTCTGCGGTTCTTCACGTCCTGATGGCATTGCTAACCTCATACAATCGGCGTCACTTATCATTGTTGCACCGAACAATCGGTACCAGTAATCATCATTGAGATAAATCCTAATTAAAAAAGCGCTAAAAATCCAGCGATTTTACGAATGGTTACCCATTGGATCTTCAATCTTTGACGGCAAATAAATAATTGACGATAAAAATTTGCGTAGCAGCAAAATAGTTTCTACTTTTGTCGAGTTTTAACAGCACATTAATGGGTATCGAGGGATGGGGAATGGAAACCAGAAAAGGGATAAATGCAAATGAGGGAGATTTTAATTTTCGTTAAGTGATCTATTTCACGATATCCCCGTTGCCAGGGATATCATTAATACCCTGCGGAATTATTTCTCGGGTAATTTGATATCTTTAAACATCTCTTCGATATCTTCATTCGAGCGCAGCGCCACGGCGGTATCGACCACGTCGCGGGTCAGGTGCGGTGCAAAGCGTTGAATAAAATCATACATGTAGCTGCGCAGGAAGGTGCTGCGGCGGAAACCAATCTTGGTGGTGCTGTGGCTGAAGATATCGCCAGCTTCGAGCTTGATAAGATCAGGATCGGAAACCGGGTCGACGGCCATGCTCGCAATCACGCCTACGCCCAGACCCAGGCGCACATAGGTTTTGATAACGTCAGCATCGGTTGCAGTGAATACGATACGCGGCGTCAGCCCAGCGCGATTGAACGCGGTGTCCAGTTCTGAACGCCCAGTGAAACCAAAGGTGTACGTGACCAGCGGGTACTGCGCCAGTTCTTCGATGGTCACCGAGCCTTTCCCTGCCAGAGGATGATCCGGCGTTACCACAATAGAACGGTTCCAGTGGTAGCAGGGCAGCATCACCAGGTCGTCATACAGATGCAGCGCTTCGGTGGCGATGGCGAAATCAGCATTGCCTTTGGAGACCGCTTCGGCGATTTGCGTCGGCGAACCCTGGTGCATGTGCAACGACACGCGCGGGTAACGCTCAATAAAGCCTTTGATAACGCCCGGCAGCGCATAACGCGCCTGCGTGTGGGTGGTTGC
>Ga0079104_1001852_pt1 | contig 12864 bp, 14 predicted proteins | sample MedtruBG_FD_76829 | JGI IMG/M metagenome (GOLD analysis project Ga0079104, IMG submission 76829) | Root nodule microbial communities of legume samples collected from California, USA - Medicago truncatula BG | ecosystem: Host-associated > Plants > Roots > Nodule | place: USA: California... | reverse complement strand
TGCGTTCGTTTGCGCGCAGCTGGACCGCGGACCTGAAGGATCGTCAGATTCGGGTGAATGTGGTGGCACCTGGCGGAACCGAGACTCGCCTGATGCGCGGTTACCTCGAAGCACGTCCAGGGATGGAAGACGCACTGAAGCAAGTGGTCCCCCTGGGGCGCCTGGGAGAGCCGGATGAAGTTGCGCGCGCCGTGCTGTTCCTGGCATCGGCCGACAGCAGTTACATCGCGGGTGTCGAGTTGTTCGTCGATGGTGGTTCTGTCGCAGTCTGAGACACTGCGCGAGAAGTCTGCAGCGCTTTCCAGCAGTAACCGGCTACACGCTCGATAAGCAGGACGCGATTCGACATCGGCCTGGTTGCGATCATCGCCTGAACTGCGCGGCCAATCCCGGATTCCCGACGGGGAGAGTTCCAGATTGGCCGCGGCACATCATTGGTTTTTTAATGTGCGGTCGAAAAGGCGATCATCTCGCTCCATCCCCGTTGTGCGGCGTGAGCATTGTAGACGGGAAATGCGGACCCATCCATCATGCGCCGCCGGATGGATTTGATGCGTGAACTTCGCCCTGGCGTCTGAGTGGATGCTGGACGCGCTCTGCCATCTCGGCCGGGTAGAAAGTATCGTTTTCAGCAGCAACGTACAGCTCGTCCTTGATGTACGACATCCTTACGACCAGGAAATCGCCTTCCCATGGCTCTTCGGCACCGCATCCAGATTGGCCCTGTCCTCCTGTCCGAAATTTGCATCCTTCAAGACGAGCGCGTTGAGCGCCGGCAAGGCCGCTGCCAGATGCCCCACCCCCTCACTATTGAATTCGTTATCGCACATATCCACCACGCACCCGGGCGCATGCTTGAGTGACTCCGCGATCCTGGCGGTGCCGGCCGCATTGATGCCGCACTCTGCCACTGCCAGAATTCTGAGTTTCGCGATCGGCAGCGCTTCGGCCAGGGCTTCTACATCTTCGGGCGTGAATGGCGTACGCCAGAAATCGGCGCTGAGCTTTACCTGTGGATGATTGCGACTGACGTACGTCATCGCTTCCATGATGCCTTTGCCCAAACCGCCTTTCATGTCGGGCAGGTCCCAGGCCTGGATCTCGATCAATTGCAGATGCCCACCCGTGTTGGTCGACAGTTCATGCACTAACGCATTTTGGCGGTCTCGATCTGTCGCATCGTTCGCTGCGTAATAAAAGTCAGCCGTCACCGCATGTCTTTCAAAAACGGTGGATACGACCTTCCTGAACGATTCCAGGTCGACATTGCCCGCCTTCTCAAGGAGGTTGTTACGGCACTGCCGTATTGGACGAAAAAAGCGCGGCGGCAGTGTGGACCGGGCTAGGCGGTGGCGAGGTAGTCAGCGTCATGGTGTCGTGTGCAAGTGAAATAAAAGGTGAGCCATCGGTCGGTTGAATAACCGAGGACCGCAATTGACTTGCACATGAGCGACATGTCGACCCGGTAGAGTTTCCTCGCCCGCTGCCGATCGGAATTAGCCGCGATAGCGGCCGGGCTTATGCCAGACGATCAACATCGCGTTCATGGCGACCGTGCCAAGGACGGACCAGCCTAATTTGGCGGCAGGCAAAGAGGCGGCGGCCAGCGCAAACAAAGCCAGGTCGAAGGCCAGCTGGCTGACGCCGGCATTGATGCGATAGCGTTGCTGGATCCACAGGGCGACGGCGCCAGTCCCGCCCATCGACGCGTTATGCCGCGCCAGGCACAGGATGCCCATGCCCAGGAAAGTACCGCCCGCAATGGCGGCAAAGCCATTGCCGATGCTCGCCACCTCGACCCAATGCCCGATACCGGCGACCGCAGCGCCGATGGCAATACTGACAACAATGCTCTTGGACGCGAAGAAACGCCCCATGACGAAGAAGCTGAAGACGATGAACGGGATATTGATCAGCGGCACCAGTGGCGCCGGTGCCAGCCCCGTGATCGACGACACCAACAGGGCCATGCCGGCGATACCGCCGGTAATGAGCCCGGCTTTGGCCAGCAATGAAACGCCCATGGCCGCGAACAGGACGCCCAGGTAGAGACCATATAGGTCGTCCCATGCGTTATGCGGAACCAGAGGCGTGCGATTGGGATGTTCAGGAGAATTTATTGCGGTGCGAGGCGGCACCACCGCACCATTCAGGGCAGTGCGTGACACATCCAGGTGATCGCCTGCGGAGCGGCGCTGAGTGCGGAAGTACATGGTTTCCCTTGAAGGTAATCTGGGGAAGAAGTCCACGACATGTCACGTTTGCTTATGGCTAGGCGACAGTCGCGGCAATTCGATTTGCTGCAAGTATACATTTCTTTGCGCTGGGAATTACCCGTCAGGATGTGCCACTGCACTAAAAAACCATCCACTGTCGTCAATTCGCACCAGCCCGCCGGCTGGAAAGCCGAATGTGCACGTATCCCCTTGATCGACACACAAATAATTTCCCTGATGACATCATTTTCCGGAAGTGTCCGGGTCAACCCGGCCTATTCGTTAGTAATTGACCGGGTTGGACTCGATGTCGACCACGAGCTCGGGTCGACTGCTGACACAAATGCTAGCTACTTCACTTCGATGAACAGGTCGGCATTGGAACGACGCACCTTGACCAGGTCGACCAACCAGTCGCCCTCCTGTGCCCGATAACCCAGCGGCAACATCACCACGCTGCGCAGGCCGCGGCTTTTCAGATCCAGAATCTCATCTACGGCCGCTGGATCGAAACCTTCCATCGGGGTCGAATCGACCCGTTCGGAAGCCGCCGCCAGCATCGCGAAACCCAGTGCGATGTAGGCCTGGCGCGCAGCGCTCTGCGCATTGACCTGCGTTCCGCGCGCGGCCACGATGGAGAGCAGCTGTTGCCGGTAGGCTTCCCAGCCTTCGTTGACCATTCCGCGTTGCTTGTTGGTCAGGTCGAACATCATGTTGACGCGCTCGGCAGTGATGTCGTCCCACGCGGCAAACACCAGCAGGTGCGAACTGTCGGTGATCTGCGCCTGGTTCCACGCCACCGCCTTGATCTTTTCGCGCACCTCCGGATTGGTGACCACCAGTACCTCGAACGGCTGCAGCCCGCTCGATGTCGGCGCCAGCCGGATGGCTTCCAGGATTCGCTCCAGCTTCTCGGTAGGCACGACCTTGGACGCATCGTACTTCTTGGTGGCGTAGCGCCAATTCATGTCTTTCAGTAAATCGCTCATCAATTCCTCGCTTCAGGGTTTCATGTGGTGATTCATTACGGATGCAATGAAGATGTCTTGCCAGGCATCATCAGGCAATCCGCCGCCGATGATGATGGGCATCGGGACGTATAATAAGTTTCAAGTCAACTTGAAGGTCAAGATTCATGAGAATAGGCGAATTGGCGCAACAGACGGGACTGGCAACTTCGGCAATCCGGTTTTATGAAGAACAGGGCCTGATCAGCTCGCCGACGCGTGCCGCAAATGGCTATCGACGCTACGACGAGCGGGCATTGAAGCAGCTGCGTATCGTGGTGGCGGTACAGAAACTGGGGTTTTCGCTGGACAATATCCGCCGCATGTTTTCGGATGATGGCGTCTGTTCCAAGACCCGCACCATGGAACAGATCGAGGTCCGATTGAAGGAGTTGCGAGAACTCGAGTTGGCGCTGGCTTCGCAGCGCAAGGATATCGAGTCCCTGAAAAAGGCGCTGGCGCAGAGCATCAAAACCGGTAATGATCCGATGTGTCCGACCGTGGTGACTGCAGTCCCGCGCCGCGGCCGCAAGTTGTCATCCTAAGACCTGCCGGTGGCCCTGTCCTGTCGGCAGATCAGCCGCCGCTGCGATCAATACAATCCCGACGACACCCGTGCCATCACCACGGCACCGCGTGATGAGGGCTTGAGATATTGACAAGGCGCTAGGGGATATTCTGATTGCAATGTATCGGGACAACTGCGACCATCCCCCGGTCCCGTCCTTTCATGAGATATCCGCAGTGGCAGCATTTTTCATTTCTTCGCTCATCCGGTCAGTATGATCCCAATCCAAGCACAACCCTCTGTTCCCGCCACAACAGCTTGCGGCGGCTGCCACGTGCCCGCCCAGGACGACATCCAGATCGAATTCGCCTATCAGCCCATCGTCGATGTCACCAACCGATCGATCTATGCATTCGAGGCATTGGTGCGCGGCCCGCAAGGGCAGTCTGCAGCGAGCGTACTGGCGCAGGTCAATGACCAGAACCGCTATCGTTTCGACCAGGCTTGCCGGATGAAGGCGGTCGAAGGTGCGGCCAGGCTGGGCATGACGCAACTGCTTTCGATCAACTTCCTGCCCAATGCCGTCTATCGCCCCGAGGTATGCATCCGCAGCACTTTCGAGGCGGCGCGCACGCATGGCTTCCCGATCGAGAACATCATCTTCGAAGTGACCGAGGGCGAACACGTCCGGGACCGGCCGCACCTGGTCAACATCTTCAAGGAATACAGCCGCTTCGGCTTCCAGACGGCCATCGACGACTTCGGCGCCGGTTACGCCGGGCTCAACCTGCTGGCCGAGTACCAGCCCGACATCGTCAAGATCGATATGGATCTGGTGCGCAACGTCGATCAGGACAAACCGCGGCAGGCCATCGTGGCGGGCATCACACGGATCTGCCGTGAACTCGACATCCGGGTGCTCGCCGAAGGCATCGAAACGCGTCCGGAGCGCGATTTCCTGGCGAGCGTCGGCATCACGCTCATGCAAGGGTACTGGTTCGCCAAACCGGCATTCAAGGCTTTACCGGAGATTGCTCCCAGCGCATGGGAGTGACGCAGGCTGGCCTCGCGGCAACGGCTCAATAGGCCGACGCCGCTTTCAGGCTGGCCCACAGGTGCGCCGCCGCCATGGTCCGGTGCGGGCTGTAACGCTTCAGGAATTCCTCGGCGGCCGGCATATCGGGCCGCACCGCATGTCCGCATAACTTCCCGATCGCAGTACGCACCGCCACATCGCCATGCAGCGAGCAGTCGGCGTGGCCGAAACCTCTCAATAGCGCGTAGTTGACGGTCCATGGACCGATCCCCTTGACCGCCAGCAGCGCCGATGAGATCGACTCGATCGGGTTGGATGGGCTTTCGACCAGATCCAGATCGCCGTTGGCCACCAGGGTCGCCAACCGCAATATGGTTTCGGCCTTGGAGCGCGAGTACTGACGCGAGGTCAACGCTTCCACCGCAAGTCCGGCGGCATCGCCCGGCGACGGATAACACCACAGGCCGCTGCTGTGCCGCCGGCCGGCCAACTCGATGAACGTGCGTCTGAGCGATACGGCGAACGAGACGTTGATCTGCTGTCCCATCACCGCCCACGTCAGTGCTTCGAAGATGCTGGACGACTGCACGATGCGCAGGCTCTTCTGCTTCTTTACCAGCGGTCCGAACAAGGGGTCGGACATCACGAAGACCGCGAACGGGCGTGGGTCCAGGCGCAGGCCCAGCAGGCTGGACAGCACTTCACTGGCCTGCTGCCGCCTGGTGTCGGTCGACCCGCCATCCACATGGACGAGGCATTCGGCGGTTTTTCGGCCAAGGGCGATGTCAAACACGGCGGGTATGCCATCGAGCAGTACGCCTTTGCGCAGGCCGGAATCGGTGACGACCTCGGCCAGTTGCTGCTGATCGCGACCGTGGAAGCTGAGCACGTCGGCCGGGTCATAGCCGGGCGGCAGCTTAAGGGAGAACGTGATTTCGGAAGAGGTGCTGCGGCTGGCGGATTTGCCTAGCGTTTTCTTTACAGTGACCATGATGAGCTTGGGCTGACGGATGTGGGCACAGTGTAACCGTGCCGCGATCACACACCATTTTTCCTCCCCGGAACAGGGTTCTCCTGCACCCAAGAAATTTGAATTGTGTACGCATAGTTGGGCACAGGAATCGAGATGTACTTTCCGGCGTTCGATGATGCGTGATCAACGTTGCGACATCGCAGGGCAATCGCAACCCTACCCAGTCAATGGCAACTCTGGGCCAAACTGGCTGGTTGGATGATCGAGAGCGGGGAATAAAGAATGAAGTTGATGAATTTCAAAGCACTCGCCATCTACTTCATTGCATTGACCTCAGCCTTGGTATTCCTGCTCGGCTTTTTTACCTGGCATGGCAGTGACGTGGAATTTCAGCACTACGCCGCTATTCGCATGCATGCCTGCGACATCGTGAAGAATGACCGCTCGACACTGCGCGAATTCAATCCGGCTAAGTGCGAGGTTCGCCGTCGGCATTTTTGGGTAGGCCAAATCATCGATGTTTCGTGCATCGCCAGCAATATAGATCACAAGACACATCGCTTCGCCTATTCCTATAGCGATGTGCACATGGTGTTCAACTACTACTTCAAAAAATATCTAGTCGCCCAGCGTGGAGGGCATTGCGGTGATTGACCGTCGCGAAGCATGGGCGTGGCTTGTCTTCTATTTGATTGCGTCAATTCTCGCGCTCATGGTGGCCATCTTCATCCTGCACTTTTTCTTGCCCAGCTATGAAGCCCGCAGCCAGGCCTCCGGTCCGGTGGAAGATCAATTCTATCGACTATTAGTCGACAAGGGATATTGGATGACAGGAATTCCTCGCGACGCTGAGTTTAGCGAAGGTATGACGGATGAGGGTCGCGCCAGATTTTTCCGTTTGTTAAGTGAAATACGGTTTAGAGAGGACTGCTTGGAAGAGGCAGGAAGCCAAGTCAGGTCAGAGATCGCCTGCGTAGTGAACGGCAAGGAGATCACAGTCGTCCATCGTGATTAACGAAACATTGAAGGAGCTTGAATGAAAGAGCATCAGGTAATTTGGGATAAGGATGAACTTCCACCAAAAAAATTCTGGGACGAACATTGGAAAAATGGGAATGGAAAAACAGTCGTCATGCCTGCAAAAGCGATATACCAAGCGACGGGAAAAGGCCTGAACCTCGCTAACTTACTAGCGACCAGAGACTTGCTGCAACCAAATGTCGCTATCGGCGAGAAAGTGACACGATCAGGCGCCTCCTATGCTCAAGATCTATACGCTGAGCTTGGACTTCTCCATGATGCGCAGGCTCTTCTGCTTCTTTGCCAGCGGTCCGAACAAGGGGTCGGACATCACGAAGGCCGCGAACGGGCGCGGGTCTAGGCGCAGGCCCAGCAGGCTGGAGACGATCTCCCTGGCCTGGGCCTGCATCGAATCGTCGAGCGGGCCACCCACATCCATCCTGCAGTCGGCTGTCTTGCTGCCGAACGCGATATCGAACACCGCCGGCATGTCCCCGATCAGCCCCCCCTTGCGCAGTCCGGACCGCGTAACGGTTTCGGCCAGTTGCTGCTGATCGCGGCCGTGGAAGCTCAACACGTCGGCCGGGTCGTAGCCGGGCGGCAATTTCCAGCGAAAACCTGATCCCGCGCGCCTTGCGGTCTGGCGATCTTTGCTTCGGTCTTGTCGGTGGCGGCCATGATAAACGGGTAGCGGAGAGATAACGGCACAGTGTACCTGCACGCAGCCGTGCAATCCCACTCGCCTCGACCACGCGCCTACCGGCTGTTCCATCAAATTTGAATTACGAACGGAAGTGGCACTCAGGAATACGCCGGTCGTTGCCACTGTTTGATGATGCCGAACCAGCTCGCGAACGGGCGCAATGGCTCCAACGTATCAGCCGACCTTCACGTCTGGATGAAATACGCGATGAGGCAAGCGCGCGACCGAACTTAAGGAAAACCACAATGAATCGTAAGACGCTCACGCTCTACTTCATCGGCCTGACGTCGACTCTCACCTTGCTTCTGGGTTTTATCACCTGGCACGGCAGCGACGTGGAGTTCCGGCACTACACCGCCATTCGCATGCATGCCTGCGACATCGTAAAAAACGATCGATCGACCTTGCGCGGGTTCGATCCGGACCAGTGCGAGGTCCGTCGCCGGCCGATGTGGATCGGACAGATGATCGACGTCTCCTGCACCGCACTCGGCAGCGATGGTCAGGAACATCGATTCTCCTATACCTATAGCGACGTGCACCAGATCTTCAACTATTGGTTCAAGCGGTATTTTCCCTACAGTCGTGGAGGATATTGCAATGGATGAAATCTGGAAAATAGTTAGGTGGTTTTTTTTCTACCTGCTGGCGTCGATTTTCGCACTGGCGACAGCCATTTTCAGCATGGACCTGTTCTGGCCAAGATATGACATCAACGAACAGTCATCTGGACCGGAAGAGCAGCAGTTCTATCTTTTACTTGTTAACCGAGCCTATTGGATAAATAAATTCGATCACACCAGTCACTTCAATAAAGGACTTACCGGCGCAGGACGACAGCGCTTCATGACGCTTCTCAAAGACCTCAGATTCACCAGTGATTGTCTGAGTCGAACTGAAAAGAAAAATGGGGAGGAAATGAGTTGCACTGTAAATGGCGAATGGATTTACTTCGTCAACTATGGCGGTTAACAATCAAAAGGAGCTGGCATGAAAGATGAAAAAATAGTTTGGGATAAGAAAGGTCTTCCATCAAAAAGATTTTGGGATGACCATTGGAAAAAAGGCGGCGGAAAGACGGTGGTTATCCCGTCACAAATCATTTTTGAAGCGGTCGGTAAAAATCTGGGTTTAGCCAACCTAGCTGCAAGTGAAAAATTACTCGATCCTTCAGTCCCAATTGGGGAGAGAAGATTAATAAAAAACGCCTCGTATGCACAGAATCTGTATGCTGAGTTGGGTCCGTTGCACGATGCCTCCTATTTTCTTGGGGCGACAAGCTACACCGTGGATTTAGATCTCGAAAAAGTGGCTAAAAACAAAATCATAGGGACAGCTACATATACTTTTCATGGTGAAGATTTTGATTGGGACAGTAACGACCTGGATTCCTGGTTGATCAGCTCCGCTAAATTCATTGGAAGAAACTATGTCGGTGATGGAACGCCGTTCAGGGTTGAACCCAGCGGGCCAAACCGTTTTCAAGTTACTGGCGAAGCATTTATCGGCTTCGATCCGGCATTTGACGTTACCGACATCAGCACTTACGACCGCCTGAAATATGGCGTTGTTGATCGGATCGAGTCAAGATTCCTCATTGGTGTAGAAGAAAGCGGCACGCGACCCACCACCCTTTGGCAGAACAAGACCGAAATCTCCAACGGCACCACCATCACCCAGACCGACAACAGCGGCGACGGCAAATGGGACCGCTTCCAGCTGGAGATTGACGCGAACAAGAGCGGCACCCCCGACCGCCACATCGACACTGGCACCACCCTCGACCAGATGCTCGACGCCGACCGCCAGATGAAAAGCCTGCACCGGCTTGGCGAACTGGGATCCGGCACCTGGGGCATGTACACCGACTGGTCGACGCGACAGCTGGTGCAAGACAAACCCTTCAGCTATGCCCCTGGCTATACCTACCGCCCTACCTTCGAGATGCCAGGTCACGATCCTATTGGCGCTTTCTACGAGAGCCGCTCGGCGGCGATGGATCCGGCCGACTCGGTCGTCGAGCGCAATTTCCGCATCCTGGATAACACGTCCGATGCCCTGAGCGAGCAGCAACTGCGCCAGCGTGACCTCGACGGGGACGGACGTCTTTCCGGTGACGAGCTAGACGGTCTGTCCGCCTGGATTGACCGCAATGAAGATGGTGTAATGGAAAACGCCGATGGCGCCGCAAACGAAAAAGTATCGCTGCGCACCGCGCTGGCCGGTATAGGCCTGATCAGCTTGAGCCAAGCCCATTATCGTTGGAGCACGGCCGGCAATGGCAAATACCTTACTATCGCACAACGCGACATCGTCACCCCCCGAGAAAATCGGGCCGCGCCACAAGCGTTGGCGAGCGCCTATCACGCACTGCGGCGTAGCGATCCCGCGTTCGCTGTCGCTGGCGGCCTGATCGTCTGGCAAGCCAATCAGATCAAGCTGAGCAGTAACCAGCTCAACCTGATCGGCACGGATGGCAATGACAACTTCGATATCGACTACTACCGGTCCTACCATGGACGCTATTTCAATCTGGGGATGGTGCAGAATTTCCATGCTGGCGCCGGCAACGACATCATGGGTGGCAGTGAACGCAGCGACAAGATGTGGGGTGGCACCGGCGACGACGTGCTGCTGGGCTATGCAGGCCACGACATCATGCATGGCGAGGAAGGCGATGACGAGTTGCAGGGTAATGCCGGCAACGATGTCCTCCTCGGTGGCACGGGCAACGATCGACTATTTGGACAGATCGGCAACGATACCCTCGACGGTGGCGATGGCGACGACCTGCTGATGGGGTTCAATGGCACCAACGACGCCGTCCAGACCTTGGCCGCCAATGACGTTGACGACGATCTGCTGTTCGGGGGTGCGGGCAACGACCAGATCGATGGTGGCTTAGGCCACGACTACCTCGATGGTGGCGTAGGCGATGACCTGTTGCTCGGCGGGGAAGGAAACGACACGCTGTTCGGCGGCAGTGGCCTGGACGAGCTCAGCGGAGGCGCAGGCATCGATACCCTGATGGGCGGCGCCGGCAACGACAAGATGTTCGGTGGCAGCGGCAACGACCACATGCACGGTGGCGAAGGCGACGACATCCTGCTGGGCTTCACGGCCACCAATGACCGCAAGCAACACCTGGACGATAGCGAGACCGACGACGATGTGATGCATGGCGGCGCCGGTAATGATCTGCTGGTAGGCGCGCTGGGCCAGGACCTGCTGTGGGGTGAAGCCGGCGACGATGAACTGCAGGGCGGTCGGGGGCATGACCTGCTCTATGGCGGCGCCGGCCTCGACCGCCTGTTCGGTGGTGTCGGCGATGACGTGCTCTACGGCGGCGAGGGCGATGACATCATGGTCGGCTTCACCGGCAGCAACGAATTGAAGCAATCCCTGCTCGTGGGCGAGACCGACAACGACGCACTGTATGGCGGCGCGGGCAGCGATCTGCTGCTGGGCGGCCTGGGCAACGATTACCTCGATGGCGGCGCCGGCGCTGACCGGATGCAGGGCGGCCAGGGCGATGACCGGTATATCGTCAACAGCGTCAATGACGTCATCCTTGAGTTGAGCGACGCGGGCGACGACACCGTGCTGAGCAGCGTCAGCTATGTCCTCAACGAGCATGTCGAGCAGTTGCACCTGATGGCGGGCCTGTCCATCAACGGCACCGGCAACCGGCGTGACAACACCATCGTCGGCAACGACTGCGACAACCTGATCGACGGCGTCACCGGCGCCGACCTGATGATAGGCGCCAAGGGCAACGATACCTACCACGTCGACAACCTCGGCGACCGCGTGGTCGAACAGCGCGATGAAGGGGTCGATACCGTCAATGCCAGCATCAGCTACACGCTGGCCGAGCACGTCGAGAACCTGGCGTTGCTGGACTTTGCTACGCCCGAAAAGGGCCGCGCCGATGGCGTCGATATTCTGGTCTACGGCTATCCCAAGGCCAACGAGCTGGACTACATGCAAGGCAATGCCGTCAAGGGCTACCAGGGCACCTGCGCGATGGTTGGCATCGCCAACATGGCAACCCAAGGCGGATGGGGCCTCAACGAGGCTGATGTCGTCGGCCGTGCCATCGACAATGCATGGTGCGTTACCGATCCTGCCAAGAGCGACTACGAACGAGGTGGCTCGAACTACCTCGACCAGCAGGCCCTGTTGCAGAGCTACGGCATTCGCAACCGCCTCTTGGCCGGGTACGACGAACAGGCACTGGCCAACCTGGTCCGGGGTGGACGCGGCGTCATCGTCGGCCTCAACGCAGGCACTCTGTGGGATGACGATGCCTATCGTGACCAGGGCGGCGTCAACCACATCGTCACCGTCACGGGCGTCGCGCTGGATGCGGCCGACGGCACACTCAACGGCTTCTATATTGCCGACTCAGGCCGCGCGCTGGTCAGCGACATGACACGGTATGTGTCCATCGGCGATTTCCGACGCCATGCCGATGTCGCCAATGCCTACGCCATCTATTCGATCGAGCCGATCAAGCTGTGGGATGAAGATATCAATGGTACCGGCAACGCGCTCGACAATACCCTGATGGGCAATCGCGGCAACAATGTGCTGGCCGGCGGCGCGGGCAACGACGTGTTGATGGGCGGCCAGGGAGACGATACCTATCTGTTCCATCGTGGTGATGGACGTGACACCATCAGCGAAGCGGGCGGTGCGGCAAGCGATAGGGATGTACTGGCGCTGGGTGCCGATATCGCCTTGCAGGACCTGTGGTTGGCCCGGGACGGCGACGACATGGTGATCGACCTGCTGGGCGACGATGTCGTCCAGCAGGCACGGGACCAGATCATCGTGAATGGCTGGTACGCCGCAAGCGGCCAGAAAGTCGAGTCGATCACGCTCGACAGCGGTGAAGCCCTGTCCAGTCGCGACGCCGAGATGATGGCTGCCGCCATGCAGTCGCTGGCGCCGTCCTCGGCCACGGCGCACAGCCTGTGGCAGAACAGTCGCCGCCACGCACCGGCGTCGGCCAGCGCCTGGCATTGAGCACCGGCCGGCAACGGTCATCGGCAGCACGCCCGTTGCAGCCCGAGGCTTGCCTCAGAACGTCTGCCAGTCGACGTCGTTGCCGCGTGCCAGCAGCGGCGCCGATGGTGCCAGTTTCGCCAGCGTTGGTTTGCGCGGCGCGATAACGGTGCGCATGGGCGCGCGATCCGATGCATCCGGCGCCAGCGTAAAGATGCTGATCGCCTGCTTCAGGCTGGCCGCCTGCTGTTGCATCGATTGCGCGGCCGCCGAGCGCTGGGCCAGGCTGCACGCAGCGCCAGCAGCACGGCAATGACCGAGCACAGCAGGGTCACCTCAGGCAATCTCCGGACCACTGGCGGGCCAGGCGTGCGCCCGCATTCACTAACTC
>Ga0079104_1001851_pt1 | contig 12874 bp, 16 predicted proteins | sample MedtruBG_FD_76829 | JGI IMG/M metagenome (GOLD analysis project Ga0079104, IMG submission 76829) | Root nodule microbial communities of legume samples collected from California, USA - Medicago truncatula BG | ecosystem: Host-associated > Plants > Roots > Nodule | place: USA: California... | reverse complement strand
GCGCAGACGCTGTCGTTTGAGTACAGCTTCGATCTGCAAGTCATCCTCACCGACTTCGCCGGCCATCCTGACAGCGTCATGCTGCCGCTGCTCGGCTGGTTGAGCGTCCATCAGTCCGAGTTGTTGGAGAACCTGAGCAAGGCCGCTGACGGCATCCAATTCGAGGCTGACATTCTCGACAACAGCAAAGTGGATATGAGTCTGACCCTCCCTCTTACTGAGCGCGTAGTGGTGGGCAAGGATGACCAGGGCAATACCACCATTCGACATCCCGGCGAGCCGCAACGGCCGGCTGAGTTTCTTGATCCGAACTGGATACCAGTTGCCCATGGCACCGGTAGCGAGTGGGTGCTGCCGAAATGACCAATCGCTTGGAGGCGCTGGAAGATTGGACAGCATGGTTGCTTGGGCAGCTTGAGCCGCCTTCGCGCAACAAGCTGGTCCGCAGTCTCGGTCAAACGCTACGACGCAGCCAGCAGCAACGAATCATTGCCCAGCAGAATCCGGATGGCAGCAAGTATGCACCGCGCAAAGAGCGCAACCTGCGCGGTAAGCAGGGTCGGGTAAAACGAAAGGTGAAGATGTTTCAAAAAATACGAACTGCTGGTTTTTTGAAAATGCATAGCGATGGAAATGCTATCAGGATTGGATTCACCGGGCGGGTTGCCAGAATCGCGCGAGTACATCAATTTGGTCTGAAGGATACCGCGGCGTTGGGCGCCCCCGATGTGATGTATGACCAACGTCATATCTTAGGGCTTAGTGATGCGGATCTTGAAGTGATCCGCGACCATCTACTCACCCAACTTAAGGGACGTTTACCTACTTAATCACTAGATGTTCAGGAGCGATTTTCTCTCTAAAAACCTGATGCAGCGTGATCAAATAAGTTTTCCCTATACCAGAGAGAGAGTACTTTGTTTCAATATACTGCCCCTCCTCCAAGCCAGCCCATGTCTTCTTTTTCGAAGAAAGCAATATTTCTCTCTTCGCCATCCGGTACATCACCAAAACATCTCCCAATCCATCCAAAAGAATATTGTGGTTATGATATCCATGCATAAACGTGATAATATCAGTAAGCAACATCCCATTAGTTATGACTGCTTGATCCTTGAACTGCCCAACAGTCAGCTCCTGCTTTATCAGTCTGCGGAATACACCCCCAAGAACCTTTGCCTTGAACTCAGAATCCGCTCGCTCAACCATTTCGATGAGTTCACTGACAAATTCTTCTTGATTGTCTTCTGCTTCAAGCTTTTCAGCAAAGGCAGACATTTCCTCCTTTGTAAAATTACCAGCTGATTTAAAAAACTCCTCCACACGCTTCTTGAAGCGACGTTCTTTCACCCGACGAGCAAGCTTAAAGAAAGCAAAGCCCGTAGAAAAAACTGGAAGATCTTTTAATAGGCCGTCATCTATTAACGAATCTAGCGCAATTTCAGCGTATTCAGAGGCTGGAACGTCCTCGGCAACATCTTTCACTGTCAAAGACTTGGATTTCTTAGTCATATTCAACGCCTTATTTTAATTTGAGAGCCTAGCTAGACGTAGTCTGGATTGTAATTCACCGACGTACAACACAACTTAGCTGCGCAGACTCACGCGTAGCGTCACCATCCGCGCCATGAACCACTTAGCCACCCTCGCCCGCCTGATCGAAAACCTCATCCGACTCGGCACCATCGCTGCCGTCCAGATAGAGTCCACCCGCGTGCAGGTCCAAACCGGAACTCTTACCCCAGCGGGCTCCCATGGATAGCTCCCCATACGGACAACACAAGATTCTCGGCTTTACCTATGCGGATCTTAATCTGATCCGCGAAGTTGTTGATTGCGTTAACAAATAGGCAGTGAATCAAGCTGCACGAGCGGCTTCACTTATTACTCGTTTCAACTCATCGCATGCCTCACCAAATGCCATCTGCGCATCAGCCGCAGGCTCCTTAAAAATAGCACCAGACACACCTCGCTGGTAGGCTAACTTGTGTTCAGCATTGATTTTGTTGATATCACTTCTGGCTTCCATTACTAACTCATAGGCTTTCCCAAGCTGGACACCATAAATATCAATAATCATCTCTATCCGACTAAAATCGAATCCCTTCAGATCAGTAGCACTGGTTCTTTCAAGATATTCGTTATAGTCAATGTGACCATCCATTACCAGCTTCAAACTCATGTACTGACTAAAAAACAAATTCCCCCAGTGACAAACAAGTATATAAAGCTCTTCAAGACGCTCTTTCTTAATTCTTTGGCTACTCATACGCTCTTCGTGCGCCAACTGCTGCATCTGCCTTTTAGAATTGGCGTTATTGGTAAGCCAGACACCAAAGGTTGTTAGCAAAGACCCGAATAGAACGCCTGAAAGACCTACCCATGACTCTGATGCTGCTTTCGCTAAAATCTCTGTAATCATCAGCCTGGCTCCTGCCTTGAAGGAAGCGGGAAAATACTTTTTCTACAAAGTCATGTCTACGCCCGGTATGTATCTTCGGCATGTACAAGGCTTGAAAGCTGCATTGATATGCGCGCAACGCCACCATCGGCGCCATGAACGACTTAGCCACCCTCGACCGCCTGATCGAAAACCTCATCCGCCTCGGCACAATCGCTGCCGTCCAGATGAAGCCCCCGCGCGTGCAGGTCAAAACCGGATCGCTCACCACCGGCTGGCTCCCATGGATTGCCGCCCGGGCCGGCGCCGACCGGGAATGGAACCCGCCCACCGAGGGCGAGCAGGTCATCCTCTTCAGCCCATCCGGCCAGCTTGGCAACGGCATCGTCCTGACAGGCCTGTTCAGCGACAACATCCCGACCAACGGCGACCGGGTAGGCCTGCACCGCTGCACCTACCGCGACGGCACCGTCATCGAGTACGACAGCGTCGCCCACCACCTCAACGCCACGCTGGCCGAAGGCGGCACCACCAACCTGATCAGCACGGGCGGCATCCACATCGTCGGCCCGATCACCCACGAAGGCGACTACACCCAGACCGGCAACCAAACCGTCACTGGTCTGGTCACCGTGTCCGAAGATGTCATCGCGGCCGGAATCAGTCTGGTGAAGCACCTGCACGGCGGTGTCATGGCCGGCGGCGCGAAAACGGGGAAGCCAGAATGAACCGAGAAACCGGCGCAACTCTCGGCCTGGTCGAACACATCGCCCAGTCCATCACCGACATCCTGACCACCCGCATCGGCACCCGCGTAATGCGCCGCGAATACGGCAGCCTGCTCCCGGAGCTGGTCGATCAGCCGTTCAACGACTTCACCCGTTTGCAGGTCTACGCCGCCACCGTCATGGCGTTGATGCGCTGGGAAACCCGCATCAGCCTCAGCCGTATCCAGTTCATCGGCGCAAACCTTCAGGGCCAAGCGGCGCTGGAGTTCGAAGGCACCATCGTCGATAACAATCAGCCGCTGAGCCTGAGCGTGCCTCTGCAACTGGGGGGCAGCGTATGAACACTTTCGTCGCCATCGACCTTGGCCAACTACCAGCGCCGCAGATAGTCGAACAGATCGACTACGAACAAATTCTCGCCGAGCGCAAGGCCTACGCCGTCAGCCTTTGGCCGATCGAAGAACAACCCGAAATTGCCGCCCGGCTCAACATGGAGTCGGAGCCGCTGACCAAATTACTCGAGGAAAACGCCTACCGCGAAACCGTCTGGCGTCAGCGGGTCAATGAAGCCTCCGTGGCCAATATGCTCGCCCTGGCCAAGGGCACCGACCTCGAACAGCTCGCCGCCAACTTCAATGTGAAGCGACTGGTCATTCAAGCGGCAAACCCGACAGCCGTACCGCCCCTCCCCAAGTTGATGGAAAGCGACGACAGCCTGCGCGAACGCGCGCAAATGGCATGGGAAGGCCTCAGCACTGCCGGCCCGCGCAACAGCTACATCTTCCACGCCCGGTCCGCTGACGGTCAGGTCGCCGACGCCACTGCCGAAAGCCCGGCGCCGGCCGAAGCCGTGGTCACCGTGCAATCCGTGCTGGGCGATGGCACCGCGTCGCCGGCACTGCTCGACAAGGTCAAAACCTACCTAAGCGACGACGACCGCCGCCCCGTCGCGGATCGCCTGACCGTCCAGGGTGCGGAGATCATCACCTACCAGATCAAAGCCAAGATTTACCCGCTGAGCAACGGCCCCGAAACTGAATTGGTCCTCGCAGCAGCCGAAGTCCAGTTGCTCCAGTTAGTGCATCAACGCCGGCGCCTCTCATTGGAGGTTTCCGAGTCCATCGTGCATGCCGCGCTGCACGTCGAGGGCGTGCGCAAAGTCGTGCTGGAAGAATGGGAAGACATCGTCGCCACCAAATATCAGGCGCCGTATTGCACAAGCGTGCAACTGACATTGGGGGTTGAGTGATGACCTACCAGCCACTGCTACCCGGCAACTCCACGCCACTCGAACGCCAAGCCGCGCAGGCCTTGGCAGAAATTCAGCGCGTGCCGATTCCGTTGCGCACGCTCTACAACCCAGCCCAGTGTCCCCTGCCCCTACTGCCGTATTTGGCTTGGGCGTTTTCGGTCGATCGCTGGGACAGCAAATGGTCAGAGGCCGCCAAGCGTGCCGCCTGCCGTGCCGCCTATTACGTGCACTCGCACAAGGGCACCATCGGCGCATTGCGCCGGGTGGTAGAACCGCTGGGCTACCTGATCGAGGTCGCAGAGTGGTGGCAGACGGTTCCACCTGGCACGCCTGGCACCTTCGCGTTGCGTATCGGCGTCCTCGACTCAGGCATCACCGAAGCGATGTACCAGGAGCTGGTCTGGCTGATCGACGACGCCAAGCCCCTCACCCGTCACCTCACCGGCCTCGACATCATTCTTGAAACCCGGCTCGACGCCTTCGCTGGCTTCGCCGTTTACGACGGCGACGAAATCGACGTGTATCCCTGGAGCAACCCGGACATCGACGCATCCGTCCGGGGCTACACCGGGGTGAGCCTCTACACCCTCGACGAACTGGACGTGTATCCCCATGGTTGATCAGAACTCTATTTTCGGCGGCATGCTGACGACGCTGGGCGCTGCCAAGAAAACCCGTTGTGACGCGCTAGGCGTCAGATGGAAACCAAGTTATATGCTGCTCGGCGACGCCAACGGTTCGGATCCTGTACCTAGCGCAGAGCAAACCAGTCTCATAAATCAGCGATACCGCGCCCCGCTCAATAACCTGTATGTCTCGCCCACTGATGAAAATATCCTGATCGCCGAACTGGTGCTGCCCCCGGATGTGGGCGGATGGTGGATACGCGAGCTGGCTCTTGAGGACGATGCCGGGGTTTTCTCGGCGGTTGCTAACGTCGCGCCAAGCTACAAACCACTGCTCGCACAGGGCTCGGGCCGCAATCAGATTGTGCGAATGCACATCACCACCAGTGGTACGTCAGACATAGAGCTGAAAATTGATCCTTCGGTGGTTTTGGCCACGCGCGACTACGTAGATCGCGCTCGCAGAATCGGATCTGTTGTCATCAGGTTATCTTCAAACAGAACCCTAAAGCCGAGCGAGCTGGGCCTTGTTCTAGCCAATGCCGCTGCCTCTTCGCTGACCATTGAGCTGCCCTATTCTGATGCGAGCATCAGCGGACGTGACATCATCGTTTACCGCACAGACAACAGCATTCATCGGCTGATCGTCCGAGCGACGGACAAGGACACATTGAAATTTCACACGCATCTAAACCCGACTGGTTATCCCTTTATGGTGTTAATGGGTGCGGGGGATTGGTGGCACCTGCGCAGCGACGGCACAGGAAGCTGGTGGCCGGTTGGGCGCTTCGACAGCACTCCCCTTGGACGTCCAGTATTTGAAACCACTACAGCGTTCAACCCTGGCGGTTACGGCCCGCTGAACGGGCAACTACTCAAGAGAGCTGAATGGCCTTGGCTTTGGGATCACGCACAACAGTCAGGCATGCTCTATGCAGAACGAGAGCAGGGGATGGAAGGCGCATGGAGGAGTGGAGATGGTCGCACGACCTTTCGCTCACCCGAAGCGCGAGGTGAGTTTCTACGAGTGCTCGATCAAGGGCGCGGGGTTGATAGAGCCCATGTGACCGGCATTTCCAAAAAGGGCAGTTCAGTCATTACAGAAATCAGAACTCATGCCCGTCTCGTACCTGGGATGCTCATCGAAGGTCGTCATCTGCCTCGGGGCAGCAAAATTACCAAAGTGAACGATGGGGAAATTGTCGTTTCCAGCAAATCCGAAAAGGACGGATACGGAACATGGCAAGTCGCCGGTCGTGTCGCAGGCTCATGGACTTCAGATGCGTTCAGTGATCACACACATTCCGTGTCGCTAGGACAAGGTGTGGGCAATCTCGACTCTCTGGTCCCCGCCTCCGTTGCCCGCGGCAGCGCTGGTTTGCAACACGTCGTCTCACACAATGTTTCGCCTTCCTACATCGGCCACATTGGTGACGCAGAAACTCGCCCTAGAAACATTGCCTACCCTGGCTGCATCAAAATGATCTGAGGACTCTATGATCACTTATCTGATAGACGCGGCCGGGGCCTTGTCCGGTCCTGTGACGTTTCCCCCCATACCGGGCTTCGGCCCACAATTACCGGCTAATGCGGTTCAATTGCCCGAGGAACTTGCACCACCGAAACCAGATCATGCTTGGGCGATGGTCAAGGGCAAACCTCAGCAGATTCTGGATCTGCGCGGTACGGTTTTCCGCACGGAGGACGGAGCGGCAGAGGCATGGGACGCTCTCGGCGATCTTCCGCAAAGCGTGACGCGCGACCCATGGCCTGGAGAACATTTCATTTGGAAACGCAATCAATGGGTAGTCGATACATCCGCTCGGAGGGCTTCACAGAGCGCGATGGCCATTGATCGACGAGACAGTTCACTGCAAGCATCACAGCTGCGCATCGCACCGCTGCAATACGCCGAAAAACTTGGTACCGCGACTCCGAGCGAACTGAAATTGCTGGATGAATGGATGCGCTACAGCGTCGAACTGAATCGCATCGAACAGCAGGAGCACTTTCCCGAAATCATCGAATGGCCGATACCGCCTTCCTCACTCCAACCCCGGTAACACCGCCGACTGTAGCCGTTGAGCCTACAACCTCTGGCGCGCGACGTAAGCACCCGACAGCGGCAACCTGTGCACCGACTCCACCTCATGCACAGGCCGCTTCCATGTCCGATTTTCTTCACGGCGTCCGGGTCATCGAACTCAACGATGGCTCACGCCCGATTCGCACAATTCCGACCGCCGTCATCGGCATGGTTTGCACAGCCGATGATGCCGACGCGGCAACTTTCCCGCTGGATACGCCTGTGTTGGTCACCAATATCCAGAGTGCCTTGGGCAAGGCTGGAGAAACAGGAACGTTGGCCGCCAGCCTGCAAGCCATCGCCAGCCAAACCAAACCCTACGTCATCGTCGTGCGGGTTAAACAAGGCCAAGACGAAGCGGAAACCACCAGTGCCTTGATCGGTACCACCACCGAGGCGGGCAAGTACACGGGCATGAAAGCCTTGCTCGCCGCCAAATCGAGGCTGGGCATGGTGCCACGCATTCTCGGCGTACCAGGACTCGACTCTTTACCGGTCGCCACGGCATTGGCCGCTGTAGCGCAACAGCTTCGCGCCTTCGCTTACATCAGCGCCTGGAATTGCCAAACCAAGGAAGAAGCCGTCGCCTACCGGCGCAATTTTGGCACGCGAGAGGTCATGGTTATCTGGCCAGACTTCCAGAGCTGGAACAGGACGCTCAATCAAGTCTCGAACGCCAGCGCAGTGGCGAATGCCTTGGGCCTACGCGCCAAGATCGATCAGCAAACCGGCTGGCATAAAACTCTGTCCAACGTAGCCGTCAGCGGCGTGACTGGCATCAATGCCGACGTGTTCTGGGATCTGCAAAACCCGGCGACCGATGCCAACTACCTCAACGCTCATGAAGTCACCACATTGATCAACGAAGGCGGCTTTCGTTTCTGGGGCAGCCGCACCTGCAGCGACGATCCGCAGTTCGCTTTCGAGAACTACACCCGCACCGCGCAAGTGCTCGCCGACACGATGGCCGGCGCGCAGATGTGGGCGATGGACAAACCTCTGCACGCCTCATTGGTGCGCGACATGATTGAGTCCGTCAACGCCGAATTTCGCACCAAGACTGCCGCCGGTTATCTCGTAGGTGGCGGGTGTTGGTACCCCGAAGAGATCAATACGACAGACACCCTCAAGGCCGGCAAGCTCTGGCTGGATTACGACTACACACCGATCCCGCCGCTGGAAGATCTGACCTTGCGCCAGCGCATCACCGACCGCTATCTCATCACCTTCGCCAGCCAGATCAACCGCTAACCGGAGAAAGGCGCCATGGCCCTGCCGCGCAAACTGAAAAACCTCAACCTGTTCAACGACGCGAACAGTTATCTCGGTGTGGTCAAGACCGTCACCCTTCCCCCTCTCGGCCGCAAGATGGAAGCTTATCGAGGCGGCGGTATGAACGGCCCTGTCAAAGCGGATCTGGGCATGTCCGACGATGGCATACAGTTCGAATGGAAGACCGGCGGGCTCGACCTTATTGCTCTGCGTCAGTTCGGCGCCGTCAACGCAGCCGGCGTCGCTTTGCGTTTTGCCGGTGCCTTTCAAAAGGACGACACCGGTGATGTCTGCGCCGTTGAGGTGGTCATGCGCGGCCGGCATGAAACCATCGAAATGGGCGACGCTCAGCCAGGCGAAGACACCGAACACAGCATCACCACCACCTGCTCCTACTACAAGCTGATCGTTGATAACGAAGAAATCATCGAGATCGATTTGCTCAATTTCATCGAGAAAGTGAACGGCGTCGACATGCTCGAAAAGCAGCGCGCCGCGATCGGCCTCTGATCTACGCCCCAACCTTTGGACACTCCCTATGCAAAGCATCGAAACACACGAAATCAACCCTTCTGTCGATGACAACAGCGTCACCCTCGACACGCCCATCAGTCGCGGAAAAACCACGATCAACACACTCAATCTGCGCAAACCCCAATCGGGCGAACTGCGCGGCGTCCAGTTGATCGAGTTACTGAATATGGACGTGGCAACCCTGATCAAGATCCTGCCGCGCATCACTTCACCCGGCATTACCGCGCCGGAAGCCGCCGGCATGGACCCGGCGGATCTGCTGGCCTGTGGCAGCAAGATTTCCGCTTTTTTGTTGCAGAAGTCGGTGAAGACGGATGTCTGCCTCGTTGCGTAGAGGACGCCATGGCTGACTTGGCGGTGGTCTTTCATTGGGCGCCAGCGGACATGGATTCGCTGGGCCTGCAAGAGCTGATGGAATGGCGCGAGCGCGCCAGGCTGCGGAGTGTCGCCGATGGCGAATGATTTGAAGCTGCGTGTATTGCTGAGTGCCATCGATCAGGCTACTCGGCCACTGAGGGCAATCAACAACAGCAGCATCGGCGCTGCCCGCGCCTTGAACGACGCCCGCGAAAAGCTCAAGGCACTCAACTCGCAGCAGAAGGATGTGAGCGCTTGGCGCTCGCAGCGTGCGGCGGCCGAGATGACGGCTCAGGCGCTGCAAGCAGCACGCAACAAAGTCAGAACGTTGAGTCAGCAAATGGCCGCCACTGCCGCGCCAACCAAGGCCATGACACAAGAATTGCGCAATGCCGTCCGTGAAGCGCTGAAGCTCAAGCAACAACACCAGCACAACGGCGAGCAGCTACAGCGCCTTCGTACTCGGCTGCACGACGCCGGTCTCAGTACCAAAAACTTCAGCCAGCACGAACGTCGCCTGCGTGAGCAAACCGATGCTGCAAATCAAAGCATCACTGAGCAGACCCGGCGATTGGCGGCGTTGGCAACTCAACAGCGCAGGCTGGCAGCGGCCCGTGCCGCTCTACAGAGTCAGCGAGATTTCGCCAGTTCCATGGCTGGAAAAGGCACGGCAGCGGCCGCGAGCGGAGGCGCAGCACTGTATGCCAGCGCAAAGATGATCATGCCCGGCATCGACTTCGACGCCAGCATGAGCAAAGTGCAAGCGATCACCCGTCTCGATCAAAACGCTCCCGAGCTATTGGATCTGCGCAAGCAGGCACGAGGGTTGGGCAGCTCCACACAATTCACTGCCGGCCAAGCCGCCGATGCTCAGGGTTTTCTGGGCATGGCCGGCTTCCAGCCGACAGCTATCAAAGCCGCCATGCCCGGCATGCTCGACCTCGCCTCTGCCGGCGGTACTGAATTGGCCCAGACCGCCGATATCGCTTCAAACATACTCTCCGGACTCGGCATGGATGCCGAGCACATGAGCAAACTGGGCGACGTACTCGTCGGCACGTTTACCCGTTCCAACACCAATTTGCAGATGCTCGGCGAAACCATGAAATACGCCGCACCAATGGCCAAGACCTACGGCGTCGAGTTGGAAACCGCCGCCGCGATGGCGGGCAAATTGGGTGATGCTGGTTTGCAAGGCAGCATGGGCGGCACGGCCCTGAGTTCGATCATGAACCGCTTGGCAGCACCGCCCAAAGCCGCTGAAAAAGCACTCGCACAATTGCAGATCCGCACTGCGGATGCTCACGGCAACTTGCGGAAAATGCCGGACATCCTCAAAGAGATTCACGACAAAACCAAAGACATGGGCACTGCGAAAAAAGGTGGTCTGTTCAAGGCCATTGCCGGTGAAGAAGCCTTCAAAGGCATGGCTCAATTGGTGGATCAAGCCGGCAATGGCGAGCTGCAAAAACTGATTGCCAGCCTGCGTGAAAGCCAAGGCGAGGCAGCTCGCACCGCCAAAGTCATGGCTGACAATTTAAAAGGCGACCTGACGACGTTAGGCAGTGCCTGGCAGGACCTGGGCATTGAATTGCAGGATCAGCAGGACGGGCCTTTACGGTCGCTGATTCAATCCTTCACGGAGGTTATTCGCGGTGTAAAAAGCTGGGCCGCCGAGCATCCAGAACTGGCGGCCGCCATTGTAAAAACCGTAGCAATCATCGCGGGGCTAGCGGTGGTACTCGGCGGCCTGATGGTTACGGTTGCCGGTGTCATGCTGCCCTTTGTGACGTTACGACTCATGTTCCTGAGCTTGGGGGTTCGCCTGCCAAGCCTGATCAGCCTGTTATGGAGTCTTGGTCGCCAGGTGTTGCCGTTCGTGGGGAAAGCGCTGCTGCTCTTGGGCCGCGCGCTCATGTTGAATCCCATCGGCTTGGCCATCACCGCCATTGCCGGCGCCGCCTACTTGCTCTACCAGAATTGGGACGCCGTGAAGCACTACTTCACCGATGCCTGGAAAGAGATCAAAGCAGGTTTCAAAGGTGGCACGACCGGCATCCTCAAGACCCTGATCAATTTCAGCCCTGTGGGCTTGCTTTATCAGGCCTTCGCGGCAGTCATGAGATACCTCGGCATTGAGCTGCCCGGTCGGTTTACCGAGTTCGGCGGGATGATCATCGACGGGCTGGTGAACGGGCTGAAGGCGGGGATCGGCAAGCTGAAAAATGTCATGGGCGATATCGGCGACTCCACCATTGGCTGGTTCAAGGAAAAGCTCGGTATCAACAGCCCTTCTCGCGTATTCGCCGAGTTGGGCGGTTTCACCATGACCGGCCTCACTCAAGGACTGGAGCGTCATCAGCGTCAACCGATCGGCGTGCTAAGCGGGTTGACTCAGCGGCTCAATGACACAACCAAAGCGATCAGCTTTATGCCGGGCGCGAGAAACCATTTGCTGACCGTCGATAACCGATCTCCGCTTAAACCTTCATCGTCATCAATTCACGACAGCCACGATAGTTACGAGATCAACATCCACCCTGCCCCGGGCATGGATCCGTTGGCGATCGGTCGTGCAGTGCGCGCCGAGATGACGCGCATCCAGTACGAGAAAGAAGCCCGCCAACGCAGCCGTTTGGCCGATCTGGAGTAACGCCCATGATGCTTGCCTTGGGCATGTTCGTCTTCAGCCTCTCCACCGCTGCTTACCAAGCCCTGCAACGCCAGACCGAATGGCGACACGCGAGCAGCAATCGTGTCGGCGCGGCACCTGCTCGGCAGTTTTTGGGTCGAGGTGACGACTCGATCACTCTGCCCGGCGTCATCCTGCCGGAACTGGCCGGCAGCGCGCTCAGCCTCGATGCACTGCGGCTCATGGCCAACACCGGTAAAGCTTGGCCCATGGTCGAAGGCAGCGGCCGGATCTATGGCTTGTGGATCATCGAGAGCCTGAGCGAAACCAAGACCCTTTTTTTCCGCGACGGCACACCCCGGCGCATTGAATTCACAGTGAGCCTCAAGCGCGTCGATGACGACCGTATCGATCTGATCGGCACCGGGACCAGCGTGGGCATCAGCATCATGAGGGCACTGCTGTGATCGACGTCGCCCTCTCCCGCGTCACCGGTTATCTGGACAAGGCACTTTCACGTTACCAGAGCGAAGCCGCGTATCCAGTGCCGGCGTTCCGCATCACTGTAGACGGCAACGACATCGCCCAGATGATCAGCCCGCGCCTGATGAGCCTGGACCTCACCGACAACCGCGGCATCGAAGCCGATCAGCTCAGCATCACCCTCAGCGATCATGACGGCCTGCTGGCCATCCCTCCCACGGGCGCGCTAATTCGCTTGTGGCTGGGCTGGAGCGACACCGGCCTGATCGACAAAGGCACCTACACCGTCGACGAAACAGAACACTCCGGCGCGCCCGATGTGCTGAGCATTCGCGCTCGATCCGCCGATCTACGTAGGAGTCTGAAGACCAAGCGCGAACGCAGTTGGAGCAACACCACCCTCGGCGGCGTGTTGGGTGATATCGCCTTGGGCAATGGCCTGACTAGTAACGTCGCCGGCTCACTCGATGGCCTCCCCATCCTGCAGCTCGACCAGGCTAACG
>Ga0079104_1001841_pt1 | contig 12949 bp, 8 predicted proteins | sample MedtruBG_FD_76829 | JGI IMG/M metagenome (GOLD analysis project Ga0079104, IMG submission 76829) | Root nodule microbial communities of legume samples collected from California, USA - Medicago truncatula BG | ecosystem: Host-associated > Plants > Roots > Nodule | place: USA: California... | reverse complement strand
AAGCTCGCTGCGGCTCATATTTCTGGCATCAGCCAGTTCATTGAGCGCATCCACGGCATCGTTATTGAGCTTCAACTCAACGCGTTTGAGACCGTTGCTTTTGTCGCGTTTAAGCTGATTACGCTTATTAATGCGTAATTGTTCGTCGCGCGAGAGCGGATTGGTTTTCGGCCTTCCCGGGCGACGCTCATTTGCGAACAAATCTAATGTCGTTCGGTCCGTTTGTTCTTTTGCCATGATTCAGAGTGACTTCGGGGAAACAAGCCGCCAGACGACAGGCCCGGCGCAGATAGCGCGCAATCATACATCAGCGAAACCCGCACGCCAACGCCGGGAGGCACAATGGCGCGCAGTCGGTCGTAATTTAATCATTCTGCCAGGTAACGGCGAATCGCACGCAGTACCGCATCCGGTTTTTCTGCATGAACCCAGTGTCCGGCACCCGCAATGACATGCGCGCGGGCCTGCGGGAACTGCGCCAGTAACGTATCGCGATACTCCGCAGTGACGTAAGGCGAATTGCCGCCAGGGATAAACAGGGCAGGGTGGTCCCAGGCGGGAATCGATTCCCAACCGACGATATGCGGATATTGATCCCACAATGCTGGCACGTTGAAACGCCACGCGCCGTCGACGAACGACTTCAGCAGGAACTGAATCACGCCTTCTTCATCTATATGCTGGCGCATCACGTCCGCGGCCTGCTGGCGGCTGGACACACCCGCGTCGGTCACGGCATTAATGGCGGTAAAAATCTCATCGTGACGACGCACCTGATAAGCCACCGGCGCGATATCAATCGCCACCAGTTTTTCAACACGTTCAGGGGCCAGCGCCGTGAACGCCATCACCGCTTTTCCGCCCATTGAATGGCCGATCAGAATGGCTTTCTCAATGCCGTTGGCATCGAGCGTATCAACCAGATCCTGCGCCATGGCGGCATAGGTCATCTCCGCATCGCGAGGAGAAAGCCCGTGGTTACGCATGTCGACTTGCAGGATATCGTGGTCGGCGACCAGATCCCGGGCGAGGATCCCGAGGTTATCAAGGCTACCGAAAAGACCGTGAACGAGGACGATGGGAGAATTAGTGTGCAGGTTTTGTGCAGTTTGCGCTCGGCTGTTTAATTTCATGGCAAAGTTCTTTTTTTCGCTACGTCGGGTTAGGGTATCATGTTGAACATTCTGCCGCCCGGCTGCAACACTCAGTAGTCGTCTGAGTTTTTGCCGACACGCTATCCGCTGTTGGGTTTTGTCCTTATAATCCCAACAACTTGTATTCAGAAAAGATATCTCACTGGATTAAGATGAAAACGATCGAAGTTGATGACGAACTCTACGGCTTTATTGCCAGCCACACTAAGCACATTGGCGAGAGCGCATCCGACATTTTGCGGCGCATGCTGAAATTTTCTGCCATATCGCAAGCGGCAGCAGCAACCGTAGCCAAAGAAACCCCGGCACCCGCGTCTGCACCGGTCGTCGCCGCGGTTAAAAAAGTGTCTTCACCGAAAGACAACGTTCGTGCCATGCGCGAACTGATGCTTTCTGACGAATATGCCGAGCAGAAAAAAGCGGTCAACCGCTTCTTGCTGGTGCTGACTACACTTTACTCCTTAGACAGCAAAGCATTTGCTCTGGCTACCGAGTCGCTGCATGGCCGTACGCGCGTTTACTTCGCCTCTGACGAAGCGACGCTGCTGAAAAACGGCAATCAGACCAAGCCTAAGCAGGTGCCAGAAACCCCTTACTGGGTTATCACCAACACCAATACCGGTCGTAAATGCAGCATGGTCGAACACATCATGCAGTCAATGCAGTTCCCCGCGGAATTAATTGAAAAGGTTTGCGGCACCATCTAAGCATAAGAAGGACCAGGCAATGGCAACTCATAACCGTGCGGGTCAGCCTGCACAACAGAGTGATTTGATCAACGTCGCCCAGCTGACGTCTCAGTACTACGTACTGAAGCCGGAAGTGGGTAACGCAGAACATGCGGTAAAATTCGGGACGTCCGGTCACCGTGGTAGCGCTGCGCGTCACAGCTTCAACGAACCGCATATCCTGGCCATTGCGCAGGCGATTGCGGAAGAACGTGCAAAAAATGGCGTGACCGGGCCGTGTTACGTCGGTAAAGATACCCACGCCCTGTCAGAGCCCGCGATCATTTCCGTACTGGAAGTGCTGGCGGCCAACGGTGTCGACGTGATTGTGCAGGAAAACAACGGCTACACCCCAACGCCTGCGGTTTCCAACGCTATCCTGGTTCACAATAAAAAAGGCGGTGCCCAAGCTGATGGCATCGTCATCACCCCGTCACACAACCCGCCGGACGATGGCGGTATCAAGTACAACCCGCCAAATGGTGGCCCGGCTGATACCAACGTCACCAAAGTGGTAGAAGACCGCGCAAACGCATTACTGGCTGATGGCCTGAAAGGCGTGAAGCGCATGTCTCTAGATGCAGCGTATGCGTCCGGGCATATCAAAGAGCAAGATTTGGTTCAGCCGTTCATCGAAGGGCTGGCGGATATCGTTGATATCAAAGCGATTCAAAAAGCGGGCCTGAAGCTGGGCGTTGATCCGCTGGGCGGTTCCGGGATCGAATACTGGAAGCGTATCGCAGAGTTCTACAAGCTTGATCTGACCATCGTGAACGATCACGTCGATCAGACTTTCCGCTTCATGCATCTCGACAAAGACGGCGCGATCCGCATGGATTGCTCTTCAGAATGTGCGATGGCGGGCCTGCTGGCGCTGCGTGACAAATTCGACCTGGCGTTTGCCAATGACCCGGATTACGACCGTCATGGTATCGTGACGCCGGCCGGTCTGATGAACCCGAACCACTACCTGGCCGTGGCGATCAACTATCTGTTCCAGCATCGTCCACAATGGGGCAAAGATGTCGCCGTGGGTAAAACCCTGGTGTCGTCTGCGATGATTGACCGTGTGGTTGACGATCTGGGCCGCAAGCTGGTGGAAGTACCGGTGGGCTTCAAATGGTTTGTTGATGGTCTGTTTGACGGTAGCTTTGGTTTTGGCGGCGAAGAGAGCGCGGGTGCATCGTTCCTGCGTTTCGACGGCACACCGTGGTCTACCGATAAAGACGGGATCATCATGTGCCTGTTGGCGGCTGAAATCACCGCCGTCACGGGCAAAAACCCGCAGCAGCATTACGACGAACTGGCCGCGCGCTTTGGCGCACCGAGCTACAACCGTCTGCAGGCCTCTGCGACTTCAGCTCAGAAAGCCGCCCTGTCTAAGCTCTCTCCGGAAATGGTGAGCGCTGATACGCTGGCCGGTGACCCAATCACCGCGCGTCTGACGGCGGCTCCGGGTAACGGCGCATCCATCGGCGGTCTGAAAGTGATGACCAAAAACGGCTGGTTTGCTGCTCGTCCATCCGGCACAGAAGACGCCTACAAAATCTATTGCGAAAGTTTCCTCGGCGCCGAGCATCGTAAGCTGATTGAGAAAGAAGCGGTAGAGATTGTCAGCGAAGTGCTGAAAAACGCGTAGTGGTTAGTCGGCCCGGCATGCAAAGCGCCGCCGGGCAAACACTAAAAACGGTAACCTTTGGGTTACCGTTTTGCTTTTACCTCGTGCGGTCTGATGCCCTCACCCCAGCCCTCTCCCACGGGGAGAGGGAGCAAACACTAAAAACGGTAACCTTCGGGTTACCGTTTTGCTTTTACCTAGCTATGTTTATTCTTCAGCTCAAACCGTGGAGAGACTAGACCGTACAGCGTCCAGCCCATAAAGGTGACGATCGCACCCCACAACATGGCTTCTTCACCGGACGAATAGAGCGCGTAGAAGCTGTACATCGCCCCGATAAACGCCACCACGTTCGCGGCCTTCGCTTTGCCCGGCGCGACGTTCGCCACTTTCTGAATAATAACCAGCGCCGCCATCGACAGGATGTACGGAATAATATTGGTCACCACCGCCAGGTTCACCAGCACGTTGAACTGATTATTCAGCGACGGGCTAATGGTCATTAACGATAAGCCGGATTGAATCACCACAATCATCAGCATGCCCTGAACCGGTGCTTCAGCGCGGGACAAGCGCGAGAAGATTTTCGGGAAATAGCCTTCATCCGCGGAAGATTTAAACACCTGAGCAATGGTGAACTGCCAACCCAGCAGCGAACCGCAGCATGACATCACCATCAGGCCCATGATCACTTTCCCGACTTCCGGGGTGAACATCTGCGCGAAGGCGAGGCCGAACGGCGCGGTAGAGCTGGCTAAATCGACGTTAGGCACAATCCCGGCAATCACGTTGGTGGAGACGATGTAAATCACCGCCGCACCCAGCGTTCCGCCGAGAACCGCTATCGGCACGTTACGCTCCGGGTTTTCCACCACATCGGTATTGGCGCAGGCAGACTCCAGCCCGAGAAACGCCCACAGCGTCATCGCGATAGACGACCCGACCGCGCTAAAGAACGGCACGTGGTGCGGGTTCCACGATTCCACGTACAGCGTCGGGCTGAACCAGAACCAGCCGATAATGCACAACCCGACAACCGGTATAATGACGCCCCAGACGGTAACGCTACTGATTTGTCCGGTGATGCGCGCCCCGCCGAAGTTGGCGATGGTGCATAGCCACAGCACGCCGATGGTCGCCAGTCCGATCTGAATCGGGCTGAGCGTGACGCCGAACAGTTCGGTGCCGTAGCCTACCGCCGAAATGGCAATCGCCACGTTGGCGATCAGCAGTGACACGCCGTAGGTATAGTTGGCCATAAAGTTGCCGGACTTGCCGAAGGCATACTCCGCATAGCCGCCCATTCCGCCGGATTTACGGCTGAACATCCCGCATTTGGCAAACGCCCACGCTAGCGCGGTAGAGCCTACGGCAGTCACCAGCCAGGAGATAATCGAGATCGTGCCGACTTCCGCAAGCTTGGTCGGCAGCATGATTATCCCGGAGCCCATCATGTTCACCATTGTCAGAATGGTGAGCTGAACGACGCCCATCTTGTTCGATTTACTCATAATGCTTCCCCTTTCAGCAGCGGCTGATGAACATCACGGGACTTGATGACGTTGCACCACACCTGCTTGCGTCCGTCGACTTCCTCGATATAAACCCCCTGAAGTTCTGGCGCGAAGCCCGGCAAAAGGTTGATGCCTTCTTCCAGCGCGGTGAAATAACGCAGCACCGCGCCGCTCCAGATTTCCCCCGGGACGACGCACAGCACGCCCGGTGGATAAGGCAAGGCGCCTTCCGCTGCAATGCGACCTTCGGCCTGTGGCAGTGCTACCAGCTCGACTTCACCGCGCAGATAGGCGTAGTTCGCTTCCTGCGGATTCAGGCTGACACGTGGGAAATGCGCCTTACGGAACATCTCTTTTTGCAGCTGTTTCACGTCGTGACGGGCATAAAGCTGATGCATCTCCAGACACAGCTGACGCAGGGTATATCCGGCGTAGCGATGCTCGTACTGGCGATAAAGTGACGGTAAAACGTCCTGCAGCGGCGCGTCGGCCTCGAGCAGTTTTTCAAAGCGCACCAGCAGTGCAACCAGCTGTTGCAGCTTGGCCATATCCTCCGCTGGGGTCAGCAGGAACAGAATTGAGTTGAGGTCGCACTTCTCAGGCACCACGCCATTCTCACGCAGGAAGTTGGCGAGAATGGTCGCCGGAACGCCAAACGCGTCGTACTCACCGCTGGCGGCATTAATGCCCGGCGTGGTCAGCAGCAGCTTGCACGGATCGACGAAATACTGGTGTTCGGCGTAGCCTTCAAATGCGTGCCAGCGCTCACCCGGCACAAAATGGAAGAAGCTCAGGTCGCGGGCAATTTTCTCGGTAGGCCAGGCGTGCCACGGTTTGCCATTGATGACCGGCGGCACAAACGGGCGAATATGATGGCAGTTCTCGAGGATTAGCTTGCGCGCGTCAATGCCGTTTTCCACACAACTCATCCACATATTGCGGCCGCTCACGCCTTCATGCATTTTCGCGTTGACGTCCAGTGCGGCAAACAGCGGATAGAACGGGCTGGTGGAGGCGTGCATCATAAAGGCGTTGTTCAGGCGTTTATGCGGCACGTAGCGCGACTGGCCTTTGATATGGCTGTCTTTTTTGTGGATTTGTGAGGTCTGAGAAAACCCCGCCTGTTGCTTATGGACCGACTGCGTCACCAGAATCCCCGGATCGTTCTCATTGAGTTCCAGCAACAGCGGCGAGCAGTCGGCCATCATCGGGATGAACTGTTCGTAGCCGACCCACGCGGAGTCAAACAGGATGTAGTCACACAGATGACCAATCTTATCGACCACCTGACGAGCGTTATAAATGGTGCCGTCGTAGGTCCCGAGCTGAATGACGGCCAGGCGGAAAGGGCGGACAAGACGCGCGCGTTGCGGCGCCACTTCGGCAATCAATTCCCGCAGGTAGGCATCTTCAAAGCAGTGCGCATCAATCCCGCCGATAAAGCCGTACGGGTTACGCGCGGTTTCCAGATAAACCGGCGTAGCACCTGCCTGTAACAGCGCGCCGTGATGGTTGGATTTGTGGTTGTTGCGGTCGAACAGCACCAGGTCACCCGGCGTCAGTAGCGCGTTAAGCACCACTTTATTCGAGGAGGACGTGCCGTTCAGAACGAAATAGGTTTTGTCGGCATTGAACACGTTAGCCGCGTGCTGTTGCGCCACGCAGGGCGCGCCTTCGTGGATCAGCAAATCGCCCATCGCCACGTCAGCGTTACAGAGATCGGAGCGGAACAGCGTCTCACCAAAGTATTCGACAAACTGGTTGCCTGCCGGATGGCGACGGAAAAACTCACCGCCCTGATGGCCCGGGCAGTCGAACGCGCTGTTGCCCTGATTCACGTAATCCACTAATGCGCGGAAGAACGGCGGACGCAGCTGCGTTTCATATTTATGCGCGGCGGCTTCCAGCTGACGGCCGTAGAAATCGTTGCGCGTTTCGTCTTGTTCAAAGACGCCGTGAATGCGTGACAGCGTTTCCGCAGGCACGATTTCGTCTTTATTGATGGCGATAAACACTGGCAGGTTATAACCGGTAGCGTCTATTTCGTCGAGTTTTCCGCACTCGACATCATGAATGGATAATACGGCGGCCGCGACGTCGATAAATTGGGTGCTGTGGGTATCAATAATGGTGCGTGTAGAAGTAAAACAGTTTGGACAAGTCTGGCTTACGGCGATTTTTAATTCTGACATTTTTCATCTCTTTAATTTCAGGGAATAGCAGGCCCTCAATTTCCATTGCGGGAAATTGATAATTCCGGAAAAAAGCAATTGTATTCCGCTGATAATAAAATCAGCTGAAAGCTTTTTTTAGAGGATGTAAGAGCGCAGGGAGCTACAAGCAAGTGCCTGTATGATCAGGAAATCAGGAATGACCTGTATGCTGAGCGCCCATAGTCAGAAGACTATCGGGCGTTAAAGAAGTGAAAATCAAAGCTATTGCGGTGGGCGAACATCATGATGTGCGTCGTTCGCCTTATATGGGGCATGAGTCGACTATTGTTTTCCATAATATATACCTTCATGAATGTGTGAAAGCGCAGGTATTTTATCTGGATATGGAATGTAATCTGTGAAGATGATCAACAAAAAACGATCGTTACAGAATTAACTGATTGGGGTGGAAGTGATTTTCCAAATTAAATACTGGGTTGTTGTTTTAATGTAAATGAACTGTAGTTATTTATTACCTAAGTGGAGTGACGTATGCCAAATAATAATGGTCAAAACTCTTTGGCATACGGCGAAATTAAAGCATAAACCGATAACCAATCCCGGTTTCGGTCAGCAAATGCTGAGGTCGCGCCGGGTCAATCTCCAGCTTCTGGCGCAAATGACCCATATAAATGCGCAGATAGTGACTGTGCTCCACCGCATTCGGACCCCAGACCTGGCTTAATAACTGTCGCTGAGTTAGCACTTTGCCATGGTTGTTGAGCAGCACCGCCAGCAGGCGAAACTCAATCGGCGTCAGATGGATTTGTTCTTCCCCGCGCTGAATGCGGTGATTGGCGATATCCACCTGAATATCGGCGAAGCGCACTACCGGCTGGTTTTGTTCCGCATTCCCATGGCGACGAAGTGCCACCCGCAGGCGCGCCTGTAACTCGCCAATACCAAACGGCTTGCTGAGATAATCGTCGGCCCCGGCGTCGAGCGCGGTAATTTTGTCGGTCTCTTCGGCGCGGGCGGAAAGCACAATCACCGGCACCTGGCTCCACTGACGGAAATCGCGGATGAACTCAATGCCGTCGCCATCCGGTAAACCGAGATCGAGGATCACCAGATCGGGTTTGCGCGTGGCCGCTTCCAGTAGCCCACGTTGCAGGGTTTCCGCTTCGTGCACGCGCAGGCCATCGGCTTCCAGCGCGCTGCGCAGAAAACGGCGAATCGCCTGTTCATCTTCAACGATAAGTACGTTAATCACAGTTCCTCAATAAGTTCATCCAGCTCTGGGGGCGCATCCAGCGGCAGCGTGACCCTGAAGCTGGCCCCGCCTTCAGGGCGGTTAAACGCGTGTAGCTCGCCGCCGTGTACATCCACAATCGCCTGGCAAATCGCGAGGCCTAGCCCTACGCCAGGAATTGCGGATTCCTTATGGCCTCTGGAGAATTTAGCAAAGATTGCCTGTTCCTGACCAGCAGGGATACCGGGGCCTGAGTCCCATACGTCCAGCTGCAGCCGATCGGGCAGGCGTTCGGCGGAAATGCCGATGGTGGCCGACGGGCCAGCGTACTTCGCGGCGTTTTCCAGCAGGTTAATCAGCACCCGTTCAAACAGCGGGCCATCGACGTGGATCAGCGTCAGCGGGTCGCCCAGTGCCAGCTGAATATGCCGCCCGCCGAGGCCCATTTCCAACGTGCGAATGGCGCTGCCCACCACTTCTTCCAGCGTCAGCCACTCTTTGCGCAGGTTAAATCCACCGGACTGAATGCGCGCCATATCGAGCAGGTTGTTGACCAGCCGGGTGGTATTCAGCACGTGCTGGCGAATTTCGTTGGCCTGCGGAGCGTGTTTCGACCCTTCGCTGGCCAAATCCAGCGTCAGAATTTCCGCCTGGCCAAACAGCACCGTCAACGGCGTGCGCAAGTCATGGGAAAGCGCCGCCAGCAGTGAGTTGCGAATGCTTTCTCGTTCGCTCGCCAGCCGAGATTGTTCTTCGCTGGCGGTGAGCGCCAGACGTTCCAGCGCGCTGGCGACCAGCAAGGTGCAGGTTTCCAGCAACCGCTGCTGTTCGGGGATCATCAACTGGCGTAGATTGCCCGGCTCAACCACCACCACACCGTGGGTTTTCTCGGCGCTTTTCAGCGGAAGAATAAGATACGGAACGCCGGGCAGGGTGTCGGTTCCCGCCCCCGCGGGCTGGCCTTTGTCAAAGCTCCAGCGGGCGATGGCGTCGTCCCACGGCGTGATGTCGTTCCCGTCGGTCAGAGGGTGAAGCCCGCCCTCTGCGTTGGGCAGCAGTACCTGGCTGCGCGCCTGGAAGGTGGAGTGAATAAATTGCTCGCTGGTCTGGGCAATATCCTGCGCACGGCGGCCAGTTGCCAGCGCTTTCGACATTTCATACAGATGCCGGGTGCGTTGTTCACGGTAGCGTGCGACGCGGGCCTGATAGCGCACGCCCGCGGTCAAATTGCCGATCACCAGTCCGACGGTCAGCATCACGCCGAAGGTCAACACGTACTGCACATCGGAGACGGCGAGGGTGCCGCGCGGGGCAATAAAGAACAGATCGAAGCTGATAACGTTAGCGACGGTGGCCAGCACCGACGGCCAGCGCCCGTAAAACAGCGCCACAATTACTACGCCGAGCAGATAGAGCATCACCAGGTTGGCGGCATCAAACGCCATCAAGAAATGGCTGGCGAAAACCGTGATTAAGGCGCAAAGCACCACGGCCACAAGGCAGCCACGAAGCTGAACGCGCCAGCGTTCCAGCCACGGACGATTATCGCTGCCGCGGGTCGGGCTGGTGGTCGGCTTTTCTTCAAGGGCGACAATCAGTAAATCGAGATCCGGTGCGCGGCGCGCAAGCCTGTCGGCGAAGGATTCCTGGCTCCACCAGCGGCGTTTGTTGCGGCGGCCAATAATGATTTTGCCGAGGTTATGTTCGCGGGCGTAGCGCAGAATCGCTTTGTCTTCCGCCGGGTCCGACAGCGTGGCGGTTTCCGCACCCAGCTCCTGCGCCAGACGCAGCGCGCTGAGAATATTGCGGCGCTGGGATTCCGGCAAACGGTGTAAATCCGGGGTTTCGACATACACCGCATGCCATGCGGTGCCGAATTTGGCGGCCAGACGGGCGGCGGCACGCACCAGTTTTTCGTTGCCGCCGCTGTGACCGACGCACAGCAGAATCGCGTCGCGGGTGTGCCAGACTTTTTCTTCGCCCTGGCGGTCTCGCCAGGCGCGCATCTGATCATCCACGCGGTCGGCGGTGCGTCGCAAGGCCAGCTCGCGCAGGGCGATAAGATTACCTTTGCGGAAGAAATGCTCGATGGCACGCTCGGCCTGCCCAGCGATATACACTTTCCCTTCGTGCAGACGCTGGCGCAAATCGTCCGGCGGCAGGTCCACCAGCACCACTTCGTCGGCCGAATCGAAAAAAGGATCCGGCACGGTTTCGCGCACTTTGATGCCGGTCACGCCGCTGACCACGTCGTTCAGGCTTTCCAGATGCTGCACGTTGACGGTGGTAAAAACGTCGATGCCCGCTTCCAGCAATTCTTCCACATCCTGCCAGCGTTTGGGGTGACGCGAACCGGGCGCGTTGGTGTGCGCCAGCTCGTCCATCAGGATCAACGCCGGACGGCGGGCGAGGGCGGCATCGAGGTCAAACTCTTCGACCTGACGACCGCGATAGTGAATGCGTTTACGGGGCTGAGTCGCCAGCCCTTTAAGCTGCGCGGCGGTCTCCTGACGGCCGTGGGTTTCCACCACGCCCACCAGAATATCGAGCCCCTGCGCCCGCAGGCGCTGCGCCTCCTGTAACATGGCGTAGGTTTTCCCTACGCCTGCACAGGCGCCAAAAAAGACTTTCAGTTTTCCACGATGCCAGCCGGAAGATTGCTCCAGCAGGCGATCGGGATCAGGACGAAAGGGCTCGTCGGTCATGCTCATTCCTTACGGTTTTTTCAGGGCATCCAGCGCCATGTTCAGCTCAACAATGTTTACCACCGGCTGGCCGAGGAAACTCACTAGTGGTTGCTGCGTGTGTGCGGCAACCAGCGTCGTCAGCGTTTCCACAGAGACGTGACGGGCCTGCGCCACGCGCGGAATTTGCCAGTTTACCGACGGCGGCGTCAGGCTGTAATCCAGCCCGCTTGCGGACGCCGTTACCAGTTCGACGGGAACCTGGGCGTCTGCCTGCGGATTGTCCTGACGCAGCTGCGCCACCCGGGCCGCCACTTCTTTATCCAGCTCTGGATTACTGCCCGCCAGATTGCTGCCGCCGGATGCCTCTGGATTATAGGGGCTATTGGCGGTGGCGGAAGGGCGGCCGTGAAAATATCCCGGCGCGGAAAACTGCTGACCAATCAAGTGCGAACCACGAATCTGGTTGTCCTGATGAATCAACGAGCCGTTGGCCTGGTCGGCGAACCACCATTGTCCAAGCGCGGTGGTCAGCAGCGGATACACGCCGCCGGTGATCAGGGTTAAAAAAATCAGCACTACCAGAGCAGGGCGTAATGTCGCCATTTTCATTTCCTCTTTACACCAGACCAAACAGGGTCAGCACCAGGTCAATCACTTTGATACCGATGAACGGCACCAGCAGGCCACCGAGGCCGTAAATCCACAGGTTCCGGCGCAGCATCGCCGCCGCCGTCAACGGCTTGTAACTCACGCCTTTTAACGCCAGCGGGATCAGGAACACGATGATCAGGGCGTTAAAGATAACGGCGCTAAGAATGGCTGACGCGGGCGAATGCAGGTGCATCACGTTCAGCGCGTTGAGCTGCGGATAGGTAGCCGCAAACGCCGCCGGGATGATGGCAAAATACTTCGCCACATCGTTGGCGATACTGAAGGTGGTCAGCGACCCGCGGGTCATCAGCATCTGTTTACCGATGTGCACCACTTCAATCAGCTTGGTCGGATTGGAATCCAGATCGACCATGTTGCCTGCTTCTTTTGCGGCCTGGGTCCCGGAGTTCATCGCCACGGCCACGTCGGCCTGCGCTAACGCCGGGGCGTCGTTGGTGCCATCCCCGGTCATCGCCACCAGACGACCTTCCGCCTGATACTGACGAATCAGCGCCAGTTTGGCTTCCGGCGTCGCTTCCGCCAGAAAATCATCCACGCCCGCTTCGGCGGCGATGGCGGCGGCCGTCAGACGGTTATCGCCGGTGATCATCACCGTTTTAATGCCCATTTTACGCAACTGCGCGAAACGCTCTTTAATGCCGCCTTTAACGATATCTTTCAGTGCAATCACGCCGAGCACCGTCGCGCCTTCAACCACCACCAGCGGGGTGCCACCTTGGCGCGCCACGCCTTCGACCAGCGTGTCGACCTGCGGCGGGAAATGTCCGTTGTTGGCTTCCACATGACGACGAATCGCATCCACGGAGCCTTTACGGATCATACGGTCGTGGATATTGATACCGCTCATGCGGGTCTGGGCGGTAAACGGCACAAACGTGGCCTGCAAATCCTGCACGTCGCGTTCGCGCAGATTGAAGCGCTGTTTAGCCAGCACCACGATACTGCGGCCTTCCGGCGTTTCGTCGGCCAGCGACGCCAGTTGCGCGGCATCGGCGAGGGTTTTCTCATCGACACCCGGTGCGGGCAGGAACTGAGATGCCTGACGGTTGCCGAGGGTGATGGTGCCGGTTTTATCCAGCAGCAGCACGTCCACATCCCCCGCGGCTTCAACTGCACGGCCGCTGGTGGCAATCACGTTGGCACCGAGCATCCGGCTCATCCCGGCCACGCC
>Ga0079104_1001839_pt1 | contig 12982 bp, 15 predicted proteins | sample MedtruBG_FD_76829 | JGI IMG/M metagenome (GOLD analysis project Ga0079104, IMG submission 76829) | Root nodule microbial communities of legume samples collected from California, USA - Medicago truncatula BG | ecosystem: Host-associated > Plants > Roots > Nodule | place: USA: California... | reverse complement strand
TCGAATGGGCTGGAGGAAGGTGCGGTTGGTTCTGTGTGCATGATTTACTCGCTACTTTTATCGTTATTTCCTGCTGCCAGGCGGGTTTCAATTCCACCAGATGGTTTTTCTGAGCACGCCCACCAGCAATGCATACAGCAGCAGGCTGGCCATCGATGACAGGGCTACGGCCGCCCACACAGTGGTCGAATCCATCTGAGCGGTGGCCTGGTAGATCACCTGGCCGATGCCGGCATAGGCCCCCAGCATCTCGGTGACGATCACCACCACCGTGCTGCGCGCAAACCCCACCCGCAAGCCATTGGCCAGCGACGGCAGCGCGGCCGGCAGGCGCAGGCGCCACAGGATGGCCAGGCTGCTGGCGCCGAAGCTCCTGTACAGGTTGACGTGCGCCTGTTCCGGGCGGCGCAGGCCGGTCAGGGTGTTGATCAGGACCGGAAAGCTGACCGCCAGGGCAGCAATGGCGACCTTGGAACTCATGCCCACGCCAAACCAGATCAGCGCCAGCGGCACGAAGGCCACGGTCGGCACCATGCTGACGGCGACCGCCACCGGCATGATCAGCGCTTCGGCCGGCTTGACCTGCATCACCAGGATCGCCAGCAGCGCGCCGATGAGCGAGCCGATGGCAAAGCCGGCCACCGTCTCGGCCATGGTCAGGCCCAGATGCCCCAGCATCTGCGCGATGTTGCCCGCCACGTGGGACGCGATCAGCGTCGGGGTGGGCAAGATGAACACCGGCACATGCATCACCGTCACCACCAGCTGCCACACGATCAAGGCGCCGGCAATGGCCAGCAGCACCTGTGCTTGCGATGCCAGTCGACTCATTCGATCCTCCACCATACGAATTTCCTCTCGCACAGGCTCACCAGGCCATACAGCAGGCTGCCCAGCAGGCCGGTGGCGATGATCAGCACCCACACCCGCAGTACGTCTTCCACATACAGGGCCTGCAGCAGCATCACGCCCAGGCCCACCGTGTCGCCAAACCACTCGCCGACGATCGCGCCCACCAACGCCAGCGACAGACCTGTCTTGAGCCCGACCATGATGGCCGGCAAGGCGGTAGGCAACTCCACCAGCCGGAACACCTTGGCCTGGGAGGCGCCGAAGCTGCGAAACAGATCGATGCGCTGGCGATCCCCCATGCGCATGCCATGCAGGGTGCTGACCGCGATCGGGAAGAACGCCAGGAAGAACGAAATGAATACTTTCGCCATCAGGGTGTTGCCGAACCAGATCACCACGATGGCGCCGAACGCCACCACCGGGATCGTCTGCAGCGCCACGAAGATGGGAAACAGCGAACGCTCGAGCCAGCCCACCTTGGCAAACAGGATGCCCCACACCACACCGAACACGATCGCCAGCAGGAAACCCAGCACCGCTTCCCAGCCGGTATGGGCCACGCTGGCGAGCAACTCGCCGCTGACCGCGCGGGCGTTCTGCAGGATCGGTCCCAGCGCCGGCAGGTAGCGCTCGGGCACCGCCAGCGCCGGCACGATAGTGGCCCATGCCAGCAGCAGCAGGAGCGGCGCGGCGATGCTCTTGAGCAAGCCCTTGCGGGTCATTTTCCACTTCCTTCGAAGGACTTGAGGCTCTCTTCTTCCACCACCGCCAGCAACCGCTTCTTGATCGCGGAGAAGGCCGGCGTGGTCGCCACCGCAGCCTCGCGCGGACGGGGCAGGTCGATGTTCTCGCTGTACTTGATGGTGCCGGGCCGGGTCGACATGACGGCCACCTTGTCGCCCATGAAGATCGCTTCGTCGATATCGTGGGTGATGAACAGCACGGTGCGTTTGTGATGGGCCCAGATATCGAGCAGCCAGCGCTGCATCAACGAACGGGTCAGGGCATCGAGCGCGCCGAAGGGTTCGTCCAGCAGGATCAGGTCGCGCTCGAACAGGAAAGTACGCATCAGCGCCACGCGCTGGCGCATGCCGCCCGACAGTTCATGCGGATACTTGCCCTCGAAACCGGCCAGGCCGAACTCGGCAAACAGCGCCCGCGCTTTATCACGCGCATCCTTCTTGCGCATGCCCTCGACCTCGAGCGCGACGATGGCATTGTCGAGCACGGTGCGCCAGGGCAGCAGCAGGTCGCGCTGCGGCATGAACGATACCTTGCCCAGCAACTCGCCATGGCGTTGCTCGCGACCGGCGAACACGATGCCGCCGTCGGCATCCGGCGGCAGCAGGCCTGCGATCATGTTGAACAGCGTCGACTTGCCGCTACCGGAGGGGCCGATCAGGGTCACGAACTCGCCCTTCTGCAGCGACATGTTCACGCCCTTGACCGCCACCACCTGGTTGGCACCTTCGCCGAATCGCTTGGACAGGTTGACCAGCTCGATGAGCGGCTGCCCGGACGGCGCTGCTGGCATCATGCTCATGGCAGCTTGTACTCCGCGGGCACCTTGTCCCAGAACTGGTTGGTGAAGGCCGGCGCGACGTCGATGGAGGATTTCAACGCCTGGTACTTCAGCAGGTTGGCATTGGTGATGGTGGCCGCCTCCAGGTCAACCCAGCCCAGGCCGCGGGTCTTGCCCTGTGCGGCCTGCATCAGCTGCGCATAGGCGGCGAGCATGTTGGTCTGGTGGCTCCTGTTGAGGCCGGAACCGTTCTTCATCACGATATCGACCGCCTCCGGCTGGTTCTGGATGGCGTACTTCCAGCCGCGCAGCGTGGCATTGAGGAAGGCCTGCACCACTTCCGGCTTGTCCTTGATCATCTTCTCGGACGTGATGATGGCGTTATCCTGCACCCGCACGCCATAGGCATCGGCGCGGAAGATATTGACGGGGACATTCTTGTCCTTCAACACCAGCAATTCGTTGTACATGGTGACCGTCGACACGTCGTACTTGCCGTCGATGAAGGGCTGCATCGAGAACGGCTGGGACACGATGCTGACCGATTTCTGGTCCACGCCCTCGTTGCCCAGGGCGGTGAAGAGCTGGTATTGCGAGCCGGTGAACCAGGCCGAGACGGTCTTGCCGCCGAAGTCCTTGACCGACTTGATGGTCGAGGCCTGGTGCGACACGAAGGCGTAGGGCGTAGTCTGCAGCGTCATGCCGATGGCGACGATGGGCAGCTTCTTTTCGCGCGCAAACAGGATGGCGTCGGTCGCGCCCGATACGGCAAAGGTATCGGCGCCGGAGCCGACCAGTGTTTCGGTCGAGATATTGGGACCGCCCGGATTGATCTTCACGTCCAGGCCCGCCTGTTTATAGAAACCCTTTTCCAGCGCCACATAGACGCCGGCAAACTGGGTCTGGGTGACCCAGCGCAAGCGTACGGATACAGACTCCTCGGCGTGCGCGCCGGACGCTGCGACCAGCGACATCACGGCCGCAGCATATACAAGACCTTGCTTAACAAATCTCATAATTTCCTCATGGTATCCAATGAACGAAAGATTGCATCCTGTTCATTCACTTAGCAGTTATCGTGCCATGTCATTTAACGGTACTGGTCGTTTTTGATGTCTTCGATATGCACCGAATCGGAATAAATATCCAATAAACGCACTTTTTGTATGCACAGTTAATCCTCTCGCAGTGCAAAGTGCAAGAGCGTGGAGTTGAGAAGTTTTAATGCGAGGGAAAAAACTTAAGCTGTTATGTCTTTGGCAATTGAAGCGACATGACGGGTGTCGAGCTTCAGCGCGGCAGGTGTTGTTCGAGCCATCCGATGAATGCCCGCGCCTTGGGGCTGGCGCCCCGACCGGCGGGAAACACCGCCCACAGGTCCAGCGCCGGCAAGGTCCAGTCCGCCAGTACCTGTTTGATGCGTCCCTGTTGCAGCTCGGGGCCGATCATCCATTCGGAGACGATGGCCAATCCCAGATCGGCCATCAGTGCCGCCTTGATGCCTTCGCCGGCGGTGGTCCTGATGCGGCCCGATAAGGTAATCGACTGCATGACGCCGACCGCATCGGTAAATGTCCAGACATTGCCGCCTTCGCGGGTGTCGTAGACCACCAGGTCCTTGCCCGCCAGCTCTGCCGGCGAGCGCGGCGCACCGGCCTGGGCCAGGTAGGCGGGGGTGGCGACCACCATTCGCCGCGCCTGGCCCAGGCGGCGGGCGGTCATGCGCGAATCGGCCTGGTCGCCCAGGCGCAGGGCGACATCGATGCCATGCGCCAGCAGGTCGACGTTCCGGTCGTCGAGCACCAGGTCGATATCGAGCTGAGGATGCTGCGCCAGAAAGGGCTTGAGCAATGGGATGACATGCAAGCCGGCAAAGGTCACCGCCGCGCTCACCCTGAGCCTTCCCGCCAGGACACCGTCGGAACCACGGGCAGCGAGCTCGGCGGCATCGACCTGGTCGATGGCGATCTTGGCCTGGGCATAGAAGCGCTGCCCGGCGTCGGTGGGCGTCAAGCCGCGCGTGGTCCGATGCAGCAGACGCACGCCCAGGCGCTGTTCCAGTTGGGCGATCGCCTTCGAGACGGCGGGCTGCCCCACATCCAGCAGGCGCGCGGCGCCCGAGAAGGACCCGGCCTCCACCACATGCACGAAGGTTTCCATTCCGCTCATTCGGTCTGTTGCCATCTCTCGATCCTCTGCGATTCATTCTTTAGTGGAATGAATGTTATCGCGAGTTGCCACTTTCCTCGCTCAATTTGGCGCCCTAACCTGCGTGCATCGACCACACCTCCGAGGACCCCATGCCTGTTCTGCACATTGCCGGCCAGCCTGACATCAATGTTGTTCGCACACCCGGTCGCGGCGGCACACCCATCGTCCTGCTCCATGCGCTGGGGCTCGACCTGAGCGTGTGGCAGCCGCAGTTCGACGCCTTCGGCGCCGGGCAGGCGCTGATCGCGCTCGATTTTCCCGGGCATGGATTGTCCGGACAGATCGATGACGCCCCTACCTTTGCACGGCTGGCGCAGGTGGTGGCCGACGTGCTGGCGCAGTTGCAGACCGGTCCGGTTCACCTGGTCGGGATCTCGGTCGGAGGGATGATTGCGCAAACGCTGGCCGTGGACGCGCCGCATCTGGTCAGCTCGCTATGCGTGGTGGCGACTTCATGTACGTTTCCCGATCCGGTCCGGGCCGCCCTGCGGGAACGTGCCGCTGCCGTGCGCGCCGGCGGCATGGCGGCCATCACGCCGCTGCATCTTGCCCGCTGGTTGCCGTCGGCCTTCCATGAGCGGCGGCCCGATGTCATCGACCGGCTGGGCAAGATCCTGCTGCGCCAGGATGGCCAATTCCATGCCCGGATGTGGGACATGGTGGCCGAACTGGACGTGGCAGATGGACTGGCAGCGATCGGCTGCCCGGTGATGGTGGTGGCCGGCGAGCAGGACCCAAGCGCATCGCCCGAGGCGGCACGCGCGATCGTGCGCCGCATCGCGGGTGCGCGGCTGGAGGTGATACCGGGGAGCGGACATTTTCCGCAGATGGAGTACCCGCTGGCCTTCAATGCCTTGCTGCAGGATTTCCTGGCGTTGCAACCGTGATCCTGGCGCACGCCAGGATCCGGGACCCTAGCTACGCTGCTTGAGCGCCTTCTCGATCTTCTGGTCGGTCTTGTACTGGCTCAATGCATAGACCGCCCAGATGGTCGCCGGCAGCCAGCCGATCAGGGAAATCTGCAGCAGCAGGCAGATGATCCCGGCAATGGGACGGCCGATCGTGAAAAACGTCAGCCAGGGCAGAATCAGGGCAATCAATAATCGCATAGTGTCAGTTCATCCCGCCCCTGTACCGCGAGGCGCCGGTCGAGCATATGCTCAGGCGCCCATGATAAAGCACAGTGCGCCCGGCAACCAGGTGCGGCCGGCAGGCTCGCGGGCGGGGTGCTGAACAGGGTCGCCCCCACGCTCAGCGTCACCGCATCGGGTGTCGCAAACATCTCGCGCGCGGTCCTGGCGAAGCTCTCCCGCAACTTGTTACCCACTGCCACCACGCCTTCGACCGAGGTCGCGCGCAGCAGGATCACGAATTCGCACCGCCAGCGATGAAGCCGCCGTATCCTACGTAGCTTGCAGGGTTCGTTCCATCAGCGATATCCCGCACTGGCGCAACGCCCGCAGGACCCGTGGCGTGATCCGTCCGGGGCGGTCGGCGGCCTGTCAGACCGCTGTCAGGCACCTGTGCCAACATCATGCACAGCATCGGCCCGTCCGGGCCAGGGTCAAGGATCAATGGGAAAGAGGAAAGGGGAACCGCGATGCCGCAGCGCCATTGGATCAGCCTGTTGGTCGCCAGCACGCTGGCCGGCCCGTTGCCGGCACAGGATATTCCGGCTTACCTGCAGACGGCGCGCACCCTGCTCAACGACGTCGCGCCGGAAAACAACAGTTACCAGTATCGGGGATGGATCCGGATCAAGGGCGACCCGACCCTGTTCGGCCGGGCCGATGTGTCCGAAGTGCATACCGACTGCAGTGGCCTGGTCGGCGCGCTGTTGAAGCGCGACGCGCCCCAGGTGATGCAGGTGTTCCAGCGCCAGCACTGGAAATCCTATCCCAAGGCCGAAAATTTCTACGCCGCCATTGCGGCCGGCGACGGCTTTGTGCTGAGGAACGACATGGCCGAGGTGGAGGTGGGCGATATCTTCGCCGCCAGGTTCGTCGACGACCGCAACACCGGCCATGTGATGCTGGTCGATGCCCGCCCGCGCCTGATCGACACCCCGGTCGCGCCGCTGCTGCCGGACACCCGGCAATGGGAAATCGTGGTGATCGATGCGTCGAGCGCGCACGGCAGAACCGATACCCGTTACCGCCAGGGCGGCGCCAGGCAGACCGGGATCGGTCGCGGCAGCGTGCGCGTCTATACCGACCGCCGCGGCCAGCTGGTGGGATGGGTCATGACCATGGCGCCACGCAGCAAGCTCAGGAGCAGCGGCGAGCTGGCCATCGGAAAACCGGTCCTCTGAACGTGCGTCCGACGCCGTCAGCGTCCTGACGCGGCGGCCGCCGACAGGATGTGCCGCAGCAGCACGCCGTCCTGGCGCGCCAGTTGCTCGAGAATGCTGAAGTGATCGGCGCCCTCCACCGCCACGCTCGCGCCCGGCAACCCGGCCCGGTACTGGCTGAACCTGCGGCTTTGCGCCTGCAACTGCGGCAGCTCCGCGGTGCCGTAGGCGGTCACGAAGGGCTTGGCGTCGGCGGCGCGCCGCAACGGGCTGAGCAGATCGATCTCGCTGGCACTCAGTTGCAGCGCGCCGTTGAGTCTGGTCAGCGCCAGCGGCCTCAGGTCATAGATGCCACTGATGCCCAGCCCGGCGATGACGCCCGGGCAATCCATCGCCATCGCGGCCAGATGCCCTCCCGCAGACCAGCCGCTCAACAGGATCTCGCCGCGTGCGCCCTGCTGCTGCGCATGCGCGCGCACGGCGGCGATGCCCTGCCGCACTTCGCCGTCGATGCGCGTGAGACTGGCTTGCGGCGCCAGCGTATAACCGATCAGCGCGGCGTTGATGCCGTGTTGCAGCGCGCCCTCGACCACAAAGCGAAAGGTGTTCTTGTGGCGCATCTGCCAATAGCCACCGTGGATGAACAAGAGCGTCGGCGCCGTCGGCTGTGCGGGAAAGAAATCGAAGCGCAGGCGATCCGCCTGGCCATAGACGATATCCAGCTGGCCCCCGGCCCGGCTGGCCAGCAGATCGCTGCGCCGCTGGTAGGCCGCCAGTTGCGCGCTGCTGTCGCTGACCGCCGCCGAATTGTCATAGGCGGCGTCACGTTCTGGCTGCGACCAGCCGGCAAGGGAATCGAGCATCAGTGCGCCCTGGCGTGATGTACGACATGGCTGCTGAGCATGTCGGTCAGTTCCTGCCGGACCTGGTTGAATTCGGGCGAGGTAATGCGGCGCGGCCGCTCCAGCGGAATCGTGTAATCGCGCTCCACCCGCCCGGGGCCGGCTGTCATGACCACCACCCGATCGGCCATGAGGACCGCTTCTTCCACCGCATGGGTGACGAAGATCACCGTCAGCCGGGTCTTCTTCCAGATATCCAGCAGCTCCTTCTGCAGCGCCTCGCGGGTGAGCGCATCGAGTGCGCCGAAAGGTTCATCCATCAGCAGCACTTCGCAATCGTTGGCCAGCACCCGCGCAATCGACACCCGTTGCTTCATGCCACCCGACAGTTGGCTGGGATAGTGCGCCTCGAACCTGGTCAAGCCGACCATGTTCAGGTAATGGTCGGTCAGTTCCTTGAGCTGGGCCTGCGGCAGGCCGCGCTGACGGGGGCCGAAGCCGATGTTCTGGCGCACCGTGAGCCAGGGAAACAGGCCGTAGTCCTGGAACACCATGCCGCGCTCCGGTCCGGGCTCGGTGATGGCGCTGTGATACAGGCGGGCGCTGCCGGTCGATACCGATTCGAAGCCGCCCATGATGCGCAGCAGCGTCGACTTGCCGCAGCCCGAGGCGCCGATGAGGCAGACGAACTCGCCCTTTTGAATCTGCAGGTTGACGTCCCTGAGCGCATGAATGGGGCGGCCATTGAGGTCGAACACCTTGCTGACGTTGGCAATATCAAGGATCGGCGCTGGCACGCGTGGTTTGATCAGGTCAGACATGATGCTGCGGGCTCCACTTGAGCAAACGGTTGTTGAGGGCCACGATGAGGCGATCGGTCACGAAGCCGCTCAGGCCGATGACCACCATGCCGGCGATGACGACATCGGTGCGCGAGAGCATGCGCGCATCCATGATGGCCGCGCCCAGGCCCTGCTGCACCCCAGTCATCTCTCCCACCACGATCAGGAACCACGAGATCCCGTGTCCCAGCCGCAAGCCATTGACGATCGATGGCATGGCTGCCGGCAACACCACCTGGCGAAACATCGAGGTGCCCTTGCAGCCCAGCATGGCGGCCGCTTCGAACAGGCGCCCATCGACCGACCTGACGCCGAACGTGGTGTTGATGACGATCGGGAAGAAGGCGCCCAGGAACACCAGGAAGACGGCGGCATTGGGACCGACGCCGAAGAAGATCATCGACAGCGGCAGCCACGCCGTGACCGGCACCGGCCGCAGCAACTGCAGCGTGGGATCGACGAAACGCCGGAAGGCAGCGTTCTTGCCGATCACCAGCCCCAGCGGGATCGCCACCAGCGCCGCCAGCGCGAACGCACCGTAGACCCGGGTGATCGACTTCCACCAGTGCACCGCCAGGCTGGCGCTGAACGCGTCGTCATAGACTCCGCCGAAGGCGAAATCCCATAGCATCAACGCCACTTCCCGGGGCGAAGGCACCAGCATGGTTCCGGTCCAGGCCACCGCGCGGTCCCATGCCAGCAGCAGCAATAGCGGCAGCACCGCCGGCATGCACCAGCGGGCCAGCCAACGCCTGGTGCCGCCACGCGCGGGGAAGACCGGCGCGGCCAGGCTGGCCGCGCCGGTATCGGATGCCGCCACTGGCGCGTGCGGATTCAAATCTGAAGTTGACATGATGCTGTTCCCGGGAGGTTCGACGGTGACGCCGACGTTACGACTTCGGTCCCAGGTCGGGGACGATGAAGGTGCTGTAGTCGGGTAGCTTGCGGATCTGCTTGCGCTCCAGCATCAGCGAGCAGTAATACTGGATGCGCTGGGTCCACTGGGCGTCCGGTTTCCAGGCGAAGGTGACGTTCCCGGCGGCCAGCTTGGCGACGTCGGCCGACAGTCCCAGCCTGGCGCTGGACATCTCGATGACGGCCGCACGGTTGGCCATCGCGTATTCGGAGGCCTTCTTGTGGATCTCGAGGAACACCTTCACCAGCGCCGGATCGCTCTTGATGGTATCGGCATGGGTGGTCATGACCATGTTGAGGTTGCCCACCGAGGTGCTGTACGGATATTCCAGCACCTTGCCCACGCCGCGCACCACGCTCACCGACGGCCCCGGCTCGGCGCCCACATAGGCGTCGATGTCGCCACGTTCGAGCGCCCCGGCCATCTCGCTGAAGGACAGGCGCACCGATTGCACGTCCTTGATGGTCATGCCTTCGGCCTTGAGACGATCCAGGAACACCGCCTCCTGGGTCGAGCCCGGCAGGATGCCCACGCGCTTGCCCTTGAGCGCCTTGACGCTGTCGACGCCGGCATCCTTCCTGACCACGATCCCCATGCCGCCGTTGCCGCTCTGGGCGATGACCACCACCGGTTCGCCCACGGCGGCGCCCAGGATCGATGCCGCCACGCCATAGGTGCCGAAGTCGACCGACTTGGTGACCACGGCGTTCTTGCCATCGGTCGGGGTCTCGAACGGAATGACTTCGATCTTGTAGCCGGGCGGCGTGAACTTGTCGTAGAAGTACGGCACGATCGAGTGGATCAGCTTCAGTGCGCCCACCTTGATGACCTTGTCGGCAGCATGCGCCGACGAAGTCCAGGTCAATGCCAGGGCGGACGAGAGGAAGGAGGCAAGCATGAGGCGGCGCGATAGCATGGACGTTTCCTTTATAGAGAGAGGACGAATCGGAGCGGGCGGTTGCGTACCGTGGCGTACACAACCTGGGCAGCAGGTAAAAGCAAGCGACGTGCCATGAATCGCTTCACTGGCATAGATACACGCACAGGTCGGTCTCGGGCGGCTTGGCGCCGAGCTCGAAGAACATCTGGCTCACCCAGCCACGGTGGTAGGTCTTGTGATTGACGATGTGCAGGAACATCTGGCCACGTGTCATCCGGCCCGGCTGCCCGGTGACGAAGTTGAACGCCAGGCGTTCATCGAGACTGTCCGGCGTCTGCGCCCGGCCCCATTCCAGGTACCACTGGTTGATCCTGCCCTGTTCGTCGACCAGCGCATCGAAGTCGGAATGGAGCACATCGCGCCGGGTCGAGAAACCGTGCGGCTGGCCGCACAGGTGAGCGCGCCAGATCAGGTCCACCACCAGGTTGTGGTTGAGGGTACCGAGCATGGACTTGAACAGGGTCGCACTTTGCCGATGGATGGCGCCCTCGGGCAGCCCGCGCATCGCGTCGAACAAGGTGCGATCGGCCCAATCGCCGTACTTGGCCAGCATCACCGCCGTGTCGCTCGTCATCATGCTCCGGCCCTCTCGCGCCCACTGGTCGACATGTCCACCTAGCGGGACGCGCGATAGGCGCGCCAGCCGCCGTGGTGGGTAATATCCAGCGCCTGCTCGATGGCATAGGGCTCGCACAGGAACCCCTTGACCGCACTGCCGTCTTCCAGCGTGATCGTGCCGATGCCCAGCGGCGCCGGTATTTCGTTGACGAAGGCGCCGAATCCGGCCGGCGGCAGATCCCAGATCTCGACCTCGATGTTGCCGGCCGCCTTGGCATCGCGAATCATCCCGGGCTTTTCCGGAGTGGTATTGCGCAGCGCATAGAGGGCATAGCCGGCGGCCGTACGGGTGCTTGCGCGCAGGCGTGCGCCGCGTTCGGTGAGCTGGTGATTGAGTGGCTGTCCGGACAGGTGGGCGCCGACCACGGCGAGGGCAATCGTGCCGGCGGCCGGTGCCACGCCGCTGGACGGCGACGACTGGCCCGCCTGGGCGGCCACGAAGGACCGTCCCAGGCTGGCGATGGCGCCGTCCTCGAACGCGCGACCGATGAAGGTGACGCCGAACGGCAGGCCGTTGCTGCGAAAACCGGCCGGCACGGCGATGGCCGACAGGTCCATCAGATTGACGAAATTGGTGTAGTAGCCCAGGTTGCTGTTGAGGCGCACCGGGTCGGCCAGCATCGCGTCGACGGTATAGATGGTGGGCGCGGTGGGCAGCAGCATCACGTCGATGTCGCGCCAGGCCTGCTCGCCCTGGCGCACGTAATCGGCCAGCCGGTAGATCGCATTGAAGGTATCGACCGCCGACATGGGCCTGGCCGACAGCAGGATATCGCGCACCACCGGGTGCACCGCTGCAGGCTGCCGCTCGACGAAGTCTTCGATCGCCGCCAGCCGCTCGGCGACCCAGGGCCCGGCGTACAGCAATTGCGCCGCCTGCTGGAACGGCAGGTAATCGAAACGCACGCAGGTGCCGCCCAGCGCCTCGAGCGTCCTGATCGATTGCATGAATAGCGCCTCGGCCTGTGCATCGCCAAAGAATTCCAGCTGGTGCGCCGCCGGCACGCCGAAGGTAAAGCGGGCCGGCCACGGCTGCGACGTCAACGTGTGCTGCGGTGCCTGGCGCGAAAAGGCATCGGCGGCGTCATAGCCGGCGGCGACCCGGGTGACCGCCAGCGCATCGTCGACCGTGTGCGCAAAAACGCTGATGCAATCCAGGCTGCGCGCGGCCGGCACCAGGCCCGAGCAGGAGAACAAACCCTTGGTCGGCTTGAGCCCCACCAGGTTGTTGAAGGCCGCCGGCACGCGGCCGGAGCCGGCCGTATCGGTGCCCAGCGAAAACGCCACGGTGCCATTGCCCACCGCCACCGCAGAACCGCTGCTGGAGCCGCCCGACACATACGCTTCGTCGAATACGCAGCGCGCAATGCCATACGGTGAGCGGCTGCCGTTCAAGCCGGTGGCGAACTGGTCGAGATTGGTCTTGCCCACCGGAATGGCGCCTGCATCCACCAGTTGCTGCACCACGAACGCATGCTGCTGCGGCGCATAGGCGAACTCCGGACAACCGGCGGTGGTCGGCAGGCCGGCCACGTCGATATTGTCCTTGACCGCGAACGGGATGCCGAACAGGGGCAACTCGGCCCCCGCTTCGCGCCGACGCTGCGCATCGGCCAGCATCTGCAGGGCCAGTTCCTCCGGCATCACGCTGATCCACACCGGCGCCACGCCGCCGCCCTTGATGCGGCCAATCAGCTCGGCTATCACCGCCGCCGGCGCAACGCCGTCCGCATAGGCGGCCCGATAGGAGGCCAGGTCGTGCAACGGCCCGCGCCGCGTAGCCTGGGGGGAAACAGCGCTGGCAATGGTGTCGGTGGTCATCGTTGAAGCTCGTTGGGGAGTCGGTAGGACGAGCATAGAATATAAAGGTGATGCAATCCATTGCTTGATTTTCACCATCCTGTTGCTCAAAATGGAACACCCCTCTACCCAACCGATATCGTGTCCCA
>Ga0079104_1001837_pt1 | contig 12999 bp, 11 predicted proteins | sample MedtruBG_FD_76829 | JGI IMG/M metagenome (GOLD analysis project Ga0079104, IMG submission 76829) | Root nodule microbial communities of legume samples collected from California, USA - Medicago truncatula BG | ecosystem: Host-associated > Plants > Roots > Nodule | place: USA: California... | reverse complement strand
ACGACCGACGTGCCGACAACTATCTCGCCGCCCTCAAGCTTGCCGCCACGAGGATATGGATTGCCTCAGCTAATGAGTCCGCGTCCTAGCACCGGTAGCTGCCGGGATTTGGCCGCAAACACGCAAATGGTCCAGAGCTTGAACCGAAGAAACAACCCAAGCGAAAGCACAAGTAGCAAACCGACGATCGGCGCGACGAGGTTTTTGTAAGGCAAAACGGCGCTGGTGTAGAAAGGGCCGCTGGTCGAAAATTTGATCGGAGGCAGTGAAACCGCCCCCAGCTGAGTTCCCTACCAAGGCATATGAACCAGATTGGCGTTATCGCAAGCCAAAGGTACCGCCAAGGGGTTCTCGCTCTGTATCCATAAGAGACTGCCTGAAGCCCTCCCGCAAACAGAACAAGGTTCTGGGTCATTTCGATTGGCCCGTTCTCGTAGCTAGTCCACTCGGGGAGGTGGAAAGATAAGAGGTAGGCGGCGCAGAATGCGGTTAACGCGGCAAGCCGGAAGAGGTTTTGTACATGCATCTGAAGCAGTCTCTAGTTCGATTTTCTTGCGTGCCTCTCTTGCCTGCGAGCACCGTCGATACAAAAGGCCGGGAACACGACGAGCGATAAGATCGAAATCATCACAATGTGATCAACCTGAGGTATATAGCCGCTGTCGAGCCTGCAATTACCGATCGATTGTGCGGAGCATCGCCACCGCGCCCTGACATCAAAAAGCCCCGCTGCGGCTTTGGGATCGCAGCGGGGCCGGCCGTATTCTCGATGTGTACGCAACAAGAGTCTGGCGGCTATACAACGGCGGGAACCCCAAAGGGTTCCGCTGATCGCTCTACCGCCGCGGTGAAATCCATAGGAGCAGGTTCAGCGACCCGACGATTAAAAGCGAACTTTCTCGATCAGCAGATGTTCTGGTTGTATGACACGTCGCCTTCGCAACTATCTTGCTGTGCTTCTGATCTCGCTTATGATTTGGGGAGGGGTGATCGCGGGGCTGATCTGGCTCCAGTGATGGGGCGCCCCGGCACTCCACCTAGTTGAGAAAGCCCCGCTACAACGTCGTGGAAGTAGCGGGGCCCGTTACCCAGCCCCGGAGCGGATGCAACAGGGTGTGGCGGCTATAGAACGGCGAGAGCGAAAGAAAGGTTTCGTGATGCCTCCCCATTATCTAATGGACGAAGCCAGTATGAGAGGTCCGCCAGAACCAAACACTCCAGCCGGTACCTCGATGGGCCCCGCAAACAGCGTCTATTTCAAGCACCGCAGCCGCTTCGATCGCTTCAGCATATACATCAACATGGTCACTATTTTGTCGATGAGCTCGTTGATGGTTAGATCCCGGATGAAAGATAGGGTCGGGCTTTCAAAGCCAGCGTGTACAATTTCGCTCATTTCCGCAATCTGTTGTCTCAATATCAACTGGGCGCCTGCATCGCTTCGGTTGATGCAGCGACATGTCAAATGCCTAGAGATACTGTAGTCGGAAAGAGACCAGCCTCAATCGAACCCATACCAAAATATAACCGGCATGCTTCAGGGAGAAAAGAGTACGACACCGTACACGCAAATTGCCCCTCGGGTGGTTCCGAGGGGCTAGAAAGACTGCAAGTCAAAGGCGCGCCAAAAACGCCATACAACCATAAGGCCACAAAACTTGACTTTTGTCCATTACGGCAGAAGGCGCCGATCACCGACCGGCCATGTTGAAAAGATAGGTCGCAGCCACCGGCTCGCTATCATTATCAAGGCGGCCGGCTCCTGCCGCCTCTGAACTGTTAGCGGCAGACGCGCGTCGTTTTGACGACAACCTTGCCGTGATGGCGCGTCTTCACTTTCTTCACCACGCAGTCCGAGCGATGATGCCGTTCACGGACATGATGACGTGGCACGGTCCGTTCGGTCGTAGTAACGGTGACCGTGTCGGCAAGCGACTGAGAGGCCAATGGCAATACGCAAGCGACAGCCAATGCGGATGCGAGAAGTAGATTTTTCATGAGGGTACCCTGTTGATTTGCGGCTCGATAACGCAAGCATCAGGATTCCGTTCCTTTGTATTTCAACGTCAGGCGACGCTTTAGCCGCGATAAGATCTAGGAACTTCGTCCAACTGCTCGACGCTGGGCTGCTCGATCGACATGGCCCTCTTCTTCCAAAGTTGAAAAGACAACCGCCCCCACAGGGATTGGGTCGGAAGCAATAGCCTCAAGAACCACCGAATCCGCACCCGCTTGAGCAGCATCGATGATTGCTTCTCTAGTTTCTCTTTCGGCCCGAAGCTCAAGGAGAAGACGGTGGTCTGTGCTCTTTGTAATTTCCATGCACTATAAAGCGAAGAGCGGCGAGGGGGGTTCCATTTCCACATCATACTAACATCATACGAAACCCCAGCTGCGGCTTTGGGATCCCCTGGGGGCTCATACCTGCCTTGGCGGATCGTCGTTCTCATCGGGGTTCGGATCCGGATATTCATCAGGCAAAACATCAGGTCCCGGCTCTTCAATTGGTGGCATCGGAACATCTACCGGGATGCCTGGTACTGGAGGTACCGGACCAAGCGGATTGCTGGGATCGGCTGGAACGGTTGGTTGAATGGTCACGTAAGTTTCCTTCTCGATCGGATAGTGCGAAGCATCAGCTTGCGTTCATGCCGCCGTACACCATGATTCCGCCGACAAAGATCGCCAAGATTGCCCCAACGGAGAGGCCTCCAATCAGGGCCATGCTGCCCTTCCCAAATCTCTGTCTGAGTGGAGATCTACCTCCATCAATTCTATCTCGCCTGTTTGCCATGATACGTCTCACGTCTCTGTTTCCACAGACCGCAAACTGATCACAGTGAGCAATAGTTCCGACCCTGCGTCTTGATAGGAGCTTCTTGTCTGTGGAGACCGAGGTCAGCTCAGCGCGGAGGCTTTAACGGCACTACTTCACTGATTTCCGGTGAAGTTGCCGCAGTCCATTGGCCATCAAAATCTCGATCCGGCCTTCGCCCTGGAGCGCGTACAAAACACCGACCAGTTCGTCCTGGTTGTAACCAGCACTGACCAAGGGCGCGAACTCGTACATGGAAACGACGTTCGGCAACTCGGCTAGCCGGCCGAGGACGGCGTCGCGGACGGTCTTCGTATTGGATGCGGCCGAGCTCATGTCCTCATTTTGTTCAACATGGCTGTTAGGGTCAGTGGAGCTATAGGACGCTATTCTTAGATGGGAGGGTGTCGCGAGAGCTCGAGTTCGAGAGGGGACTTAAACTCGGTAGGGGGACGGGGAAGGCTCTCGCGACGCTCACATAACAACGGTTGCGGGAGATTGTTCCGTGAGAAGCGGCCGGAGCTGCACAAAATGCGCTCCAGCCACACTCGTCCCCACGAGAATGGAGCGGCATGTTACGAAAGAACATGCGGAGGTTCAACCCCACGATAGGAAGAGCTAAACTTTCTTCGGACGGACCACGCGCGGACTGATGTTATTATATACATCCTGCGCAGCAAATGCTCCTGGCGGGACCGGACCCTTCCCCGAACTGAAAAGCTTGACGATCAGATCCTGCCCAGGCTTGACGATGTAGTAGGTAACTCCGGGCGTGTAGGTGCTGTAGGCAGTATTGCCATATACATTGGTCTGCATGTAGCCAGCGGTTTGACCGACCTCATGTCGCGTAGCGTCGCTGCCCGACAATAGAAGGAAATGCGTGTTCCCGGTGCTTAGTGCTGTCTCCGCAGCTTTCAGCAGTGAGTAATCCTGCACCGTCTTGGCATCGGTATAGCCATTGCCCCGGGATACGATCCTATATGTATCGCTCGTAATAGGCTGCGCCGATACACCTCCAGTGAAACTCATTTCTTGGTATTGCGTCGGGCAACCGGCAAGCGTTTCCGCCAGCATCAGCGACGCTGCAATTTTCCGATCATGAAAATCCCCTTTTGCCCCAAAGGGAAGAAATCAGAGATGCTCGCCGCAGTCCAGTGGACAATTAGTCGTTGGTTAGCTTTGATGGGTTGCGGCCTGGCGAGCTCAGTTATCTGCCCCGAAAATACAGGCTAATCCGCTTCGCCTCTTCCTTGCCCGCCGAAACCACCGGCAAAGAAGCCATCCCTTCGCGAGGGACGGCTTTTCTCGTGTCTACGGATCAAGACCGACGCGGTGGCAGAATGATGGGTTCGTTACCGTCTCGGTTGTTGCTGCGATAGTTCCGGTACTCCTGAGTTTCCGACCGACGACGGTCGTTGCGATCCCAATCGCGGCGTTCTCGGTGATTATCCCGTCGCGCCTCCCGGTGGCGTTCCCAATCACGTCTGTCATGATGTCGGCGATGCCAATCCCTCCGGGGTCGGTCAGCGCGATAAACATAGGATGGACTGTCGTAGCGATTGTAGCCTCTGTCGTACGTCGAATAACCGCCCTCGCTGACGCAGCCTGCGAGAGTGAGACAGGCCATTGCCGCAGCGGCGAGCGTAGATAACTTTCTGAACATCTGGGTGAGCCTCCATTCGATTTGCAAAGAACGGGCACGGCTACGGAACGTTCCTTGCGGGCGAGATTGAAGGCACTTGAATATGAGGGCAGCGCCACTATCTATTGGCTAACGAACGCTCGCCGGTGACCACGGATGTACTGGCACTGGCTGAGGCGCTCATGGGAGGTCGGTGCGAGGAGTCGCTCCGGCCTTTTTTGTTGGGCCGGGGAGGGATCCAACATGGCGGCCTTTCGCTAAGCGCAAGCAATAAGTGCGATTCGCTAGAGTTTTTGTTTCACAGGCCAGGCTAGTTCTGTGGAAACTTGTGGGTACGGAGTGATATGAACGCCGCGACTGGAAATCCATCCACGCTTCGGTTCACTCTCTGACACACAACTAGCCAGCGATTCGAGCAGTGAGCACTCTACCGATATATTCAGTATTCCTTGACGAGAGTAGTCAGACGAAGCACCGCTTCCTTATTTGGGTTGCCTGGTCATAGAAACGCGGTGGGTGCCGTATTCGAACTAGCAATCCGCTACAGCAAACAACTCGAATTACCCGACTGCGAATGCAGAATTCCCCGATCAGAGGCAAATACACGATCTGGCATCGCCGTCTTCGTGAGGAGGGGTCTCGCAAGATCAAGGCCCGATCGTAGCCGCCGTCGAAACGGTTCACACTGCTCTTGGTAGTGGAGTCACCTTGCGAGAGACGTATGACGATATCGCAGAAACGATTCGTGTCAAAGAACATAGAGCACTGCCACGAGCGGCCGGAATCGAAGTTAAGGGAAGCATCAAATCATGGTTATGATAAACAGGGTTTGTTTTCATCCCCTAACAATCTTATTTCATTTAAAAAGTGGCGGACAAGGTGGGATTCGAACCCACGGTACGCTTTCACGTACACACGCGTTCCAGGCGTGCGCCTTAAACCACTCGGCCACCTGTCCTTCAGGATGTTCTGTGTCGCTGCGGACCCAAAAACGTTGGAACGGCGCGATATATACCGAGGATTTTTTCAGGATCAACCTCAATCTGAGAAAAATGAAGAGATAATGACATTTATCCGAAATTAGATGTGTCTCGATTTCGAGCTGGCCGATAATCAGGCCTGCCCGCCGTCAAATTGCGGCAGAATTGCCGTCATCGTCGCTTTTACATCCATGTCCCGGCGCCGCTCGCGCCCTGCGGTGCCTTGTCATCAACTCGTTGATGGAGCAAGCCGAGGAGAACGATGTGCCTTTGGCTTAACGCCTCACGCCTAATGCGCTAACATGAAAAGACATCATGTCGACAAGCGAGGTGCAGATGACCAATGACGATTCAAGCCAGATCACGGAACGCAAGCGCGGCTCCGGGGTCAAACTGGTCTATGATCTGTTGCGTGACGAAATTCTCGACCTGAAGCTTGTCCCCGGCAGCGCGATCGACGAGGTGCAGCTTGCGGCGCGTTTCGGCATGTCGCGCACGCCGATCCGCGAGGCGCTGGTGCGGCTCGCCGGTGAAGGGCTGATCGAGACCCTGCCGAACCGCTCGACCATGGTGTCGAATATCGATTTTCTCGGCATGCCCGCCTATTTCGATGCGCTGGTGCTGATGTACCGCGTCACCACGCGGCTGGCGGCCCAGCATCACAGGGTGGACGACCTTCTTCTCATTCGCGAGCGGCAGGCGGAGTTCAGCGCGGCGGTGGCGGCGCAGGATGCGCTGGCGATGATCTCCACCAATGCCGATTTTCATTCGGCTATCGCTGCCGCCGGCCGCAATGCCTATTACGCCAGCTTTTTCGACCGGCTGCTCGGCGAGGGCCGCCGCATGCTGCGCCTCTATTACCAATCCTACGAGGATCGCCTGCCGGCGCGTTATGTCGACGAGCACGAGGAAATCATCGCCGCCGTGGAGGCGCGCAACGTGACCGAGGCCGATCGTCTCGGCAAGGCGCATGGCGAGCAGATCGTCGAACAGATCGGCCGGCTCCTGACCCGCAACGACCGGCTAGATATTGATCTTTGACATCTTGTATTTTTTTTGTCGACAAAGAAAATGGAAGGCGTATTCTGTGATCCAGAGGCCAAGGCCGAAGGTTAGGAATCGTCTCCGCCGGCCGTTTTGATATCGAGGACTTGCAAGATGAAATCGAAGATTTTCTCCGGCGTCGTACCGGCACTGATGACCCCCTGCAAAAGCGACCGCACACCGGATTTCGATGCACTGGTGGCCAAGGGCAAGCAACTGATCGAAGCCGGCATGTCCGCTGTGGTCTATTGCGGCTCGATGGGTGACTGGCCGCTTCTCACCGACGCGCAGCGCATGGAAGGCGTCGAGCGTCTGGTGAAGGCCGGCATTCCGGTCATCGTCGGCACCGGCGCTATCAATTCGGCTTCGGCCGTGGCGCTTGCCGCCCACGCCCAGAAGGTCGGCGCTCAAGGGTTGATGGTCATTCCGCGCGTCTTGTCGCGCGGTTCGGTGATCTCCGCCCAGAAGGCCCATTTCAAGGCAATCCTCTCGGCGGCTCCGGATCTTCCGGCGGTCATCTACAACAGCCCCTATTACGGTTTTGCCACCCGCGCCGACCTGTTCTTCGCGCTGCGCGCAGAACATCCGAACCTTGTCGGCTTCAAGGAATTCGGCGGCCCGGAAGACATGCGTTACGCGGCCGAGAACATCACCAGCCGCGATGACGACGTCACCCTGATGATCGGTGTCGATACCGCCGTCTACCATGGTTACGTCAATTGCGGCGCAACCGGCGCCATCACCGGCATCGGCAATGTTCTGCCGAAGGAAGTGCTGCATCTGTGCAATCTCGCCCAGACTGCCGCCAAGGGCGATGCGGATGCACGTGTGCGCGCCAAGGAGCTGGAAGAGGCGCTCGGCGTACTTTCCTCCTTCGACGAAGGCCCGGATCTGGTGCTCTATTTCAAGCACATGATGGTGTTGAAGGGAAATGAGGAGTTTGCCCTGAACTTCATCGAGACCGATGTGCTTTCCGACAGCCAGCGCGGTTATGTCGAGGCGCAGCTGAAACTCTTCGACAGCTGGTATGCCGACTGGAGCAAGCTGCCCGGCGCAGTTCAGACCTGCAAGGCCTGATATTCGAACATGCAAAGCCCTCCCACGCGGAGGGCTTTGTCGCATCAGAACAAGGGGAACATGCGCGAAGCCGGGAAACGGCCGCGCGAGGCGGGACGATCAGGGAAATGGCAAGGTCGGATATAGTCGTCATCGGGGCGGGGGTCGTCGGCCTTTCCGTCGCCATCGCTGCGCAGATGCGCGGTTTCAACGTTACGGTCATCGACCGCGAAGGGCCGGCGGCGGGTGCTTCGGCAGGTAACGCAGGCGCCTTCGCCTTTACCGATATCCTGCCGCTTGCCTCGCCGGGCATCCTCAAGAAAGCGCCAAAATGGCTGCTCGATCCGCTCGGGCCACTCTCCATCCCGCCGGCCTATTCGCTCAATATCGCGCCATGGATGTTCCGCTTCTGGCGCGCCTGTTCGGCCTCGCGCGTGGCGCATTCGACCAGTGCCCAGACGGCCCTGATGGATCTTTCAAAGGCAGAGCTCGAACCTTTCCTCTCCGCGACCGAGACGCTGCCCATGCTGCGCAAGGAAGGTAATCTGCAGGTCTACGAAAGCGATGCTGAATTCCGCGCCTCGCTGCCCGGCTGGGAGGCGCGTGAACAGCATGGCATCGAGTTCCGGCACATGGATGCCGCCGAGATGGCCGGCATTCAGCCGGGCATCGCCCCCCGTTTCATCCGCGGCACGTTCACGCCCGGCTGGTATTCGATCGCCGATCCGAAACTCTACACGCTGGCACTAGCCGAAAATTTTCGCGCCCGCGGTGGTGTGATCGAGATTTCCGAGGTTAAGGGATTGCGCCCGGTGGCGGATGGCGTCGATATCGTTCTTGCGGGCGACGTGGTGCGGTCGGCCGGCAAGGTCGTGCTGTCGGCCGGGGCGTTCTCGCATCGCATTGCCCGAACCCTTGGCGAAAACATCCCGCTGGAGACCGAGCGCGGCTACAACACCACCCTCCCCTCCGATGCTCTTGACCTGCGCACGCAGGTCACATTCGGTGGTCATGGCTTCGTCGTTACGCGGCTGACGAGCGGCATTCGCGTCGGCGGGGCGGTGGAACTCGGCGGGCTGTCACTGCCGCCGAATTATGCGCGCTCGAAAGCGATGCTGAAAAAGGCAAAAGCCTTCCTGCCGGGCCTGAAAACCGAAGGCGGCGTGCAGTGGATGGGCTTTCGACCGTCCATGCCGGACAGCCTACCCGCAATCGGCCGGGCCAAGGCGAGCGCAAAGGTCGTCTATGCCTTCGGCCACGGCCATCTCGGGTTGACGCAATCGGCAGGCACGGCGCGACTGGTGGCGGATCTTCTGCAGGATCGGCCGCCTGCTATCGATCTCAAGTCGTTTTCGCCCAGCCGCTTCGGTTAAGCTCGCAACACTCCGGTAATCAGCGTCACGGATACGACAGCCAGCCAGATGGAGGCGGCACGCTGGACCAGCAGCAGCCGTCTGTTGCCGCCATCACCCGCCTGGGTCAGCCGGCCGAAGCCGCCCCACAGCATGGCAACAACCATGACCATGATGCAGAAGGCGCCAAGGCGCGGCAGGAACTGGCTGTCGGCCGGTGCCGGTAAAAGCACGAGGCCGAAAATCAGGGCCTTGGGGTTGAGCACGGTGGTGAGATAGACACGGCCGGCGGTCACGCCGCTGCCGTTTTGCGCATCGCCCGGCATGCGCCAGAGCCTGACGGCGAGAAACATGACCCACGCAGCGGCAACCACTTTCAATGATACAGAAGCGGATGGAAAACGGGCCAGAAGCTCAGCACCCAGCCATGTCAACGGTAGGATCGTCGTCAGGTAACCGGCAAGCTCCGCCGGAAGAAGCCTAGCGGATGCGCCAAGGCCGCCACGCGCGCCGGCAATGCCCATCAACGTATTCGTCGGCCCCGGCGCCAGAAGAAGTGCAAGAACCGCGGAGAGGAAGGCAAAATATGTCATGTGCAGATAGGATTCCCCGAGAGCTGCCCGGACGCTAGGGCGGGCGGAGGTGCGAAACATTGACCTGCGTCACCTTCGCAACCATATTTCTCAACAATATCGACGTTTTATAATAATTACGCCTGCCAGAATAACCTTATACTTACCTTTGAACGGACATCATCGGAACATTCAATATCCAAGTCATTTAGAACCGGGAAATTTTGACGGATGGCAGTCGTGAGGGGACGACTTCAACAGGAAATACTGGATATGCTTGCCCGTGGTTGCTCGGTTGAGGAGGCCGGCAATCATATCTGCAGCCATGCCGAACAGATGGCCGAAGGCGTGCTCTGCTCGCTGGTCACCGTCGATCGCAGCGGCCATCTGCATCCTTTGGCCGGCCCAACCATTTCGGAAGAGTATTCGGCAGCACTAGACGGTATCGCGATCGGGCCGGGTGTCGGCTCCTGCGGTACTGCCGCCTTTCTTGGTCAGCCGATCGCGGTCGAGAATATCTTCACCGATCCTTACTGGCTGCCGTATCGGGCGCTCGCGGACATTCTGGCAAGAGAGCATGAGGTCATGGCCTGCTGGTCGAGCCCGATCCTGCAGAGCGACGGTCGTGTGCTCGGTGCCTTCGGTTTCTACTACAAGGAAAACCGGGGACCGACCGAAGAGGAGCGTATGATCGTTGCCGAATGCGTCGACCTCTGCTCGCTAGTGCTTGAACGCGAAGAGATGAAGGCGGAGAACCAGCGACTTGCTTATTTCGATATTCTCACAGGGCTGGGCAACCGAGCCAATTTCATCAGAACGGTCGAGGAGAGGGCGAAGAACAATCCCGATCCGTTCGGCATCCTCTTGATCGATATCGACCATCTCGGGCAGATCAACGATGCCTTCGGCCACACGACTGGCGACCGGCTGATCCTTGAGGCGGCGCATGCGATCACGCGGAATATCGGACCTGAGAAAAGCTTCCGAGTCGATGCCGACGAATTTGCGGTGCTGATCGACAACGATCCGTCGGATCTGGCCACGGTCTGCACGAGCATCCTGGACGCGATGGCAGAGCGCAACCTGCAGGAAAACAGCCACACACTTCGCCTCTCGGCAAGCTGCGGCGGTGCCATCTGCGACCCATCGCATCCGTCCGGCGTTCCGTCCTATCTGCAGCATGCCAATCTCGCGCTTCATCATGCGAAACAGACTGCACGTGGCAGTTTCGTTCTTTATAGCGACGAGCTTACGGGCGCGATGACGGAGCGTTTTCGTGTCCTTCAAACAGTGACCAACGCACTTATCGAAGAGCGTATAGAGCCGTATTACCAACCGATCGTCCGGCTAGACACCAAGCAGATCGTCGGGTTGGAAGCGCTTTGCCGCGTGCGCACGGCGGACGGACAGGTTCTTTCGGCCGGAATGTTTGCGGAAGCCTTGCAGGATGCGTCGCTGGGCCATCAGCTGACGAACCTCATGCTGAAGCAGGTTGCCCGCGACATGCGCTCATGGCGCGATCGGGATATTCCGCTTTCCTATGTCAGCGTGAATGTGTCGATGGCCGATTTCGATCAGGGAGATCTGCGGGCGCGGATCAGCCAGATCTTCTCACAGGAAAAGGTGCCGCCCGAACAGGTCGTCGTCGAAGTCACCGAAACGGTCTATATGGACGAACGCGACAGCAAGGTCGGCCAGACGATCGAAGGCATGCGGGCCGATGGACTGCTGGTGGCACTCGACGATTTCGGCACCGGTTATGCCTCGCTTACCCATCTCCTGAATTTCCCGGTCGATATCGTCAAGATCGACAAGAGCTTCGTCGATCGCATGTCGGGCGGCCCCGGCGAGGTGATCATCAAGGCGCTGCTCGGCATGGCGAGCGGACTGGGTGTTCGCATGGTGGCGGAAGGTGTTGAGACCACCGACCAGGCGCTTCGCCTGCAGCGCCTCGGCTGCGGTTTTGCGCAAGGTTATCTCTTCGGTCGGCCTGCAGACCGGGACACGACAACGGAAATCCTTCGCCGTCAGGCGCAGCAGCGATCGGCCTGAACGTACGCAACAAAAAGCCGGAGCGAATACCACGCCCCGGCTTCGTTCAATGGATGTCAAAAACTTATTTCGGGAAATCGGCAGAGAGGCTGACATCCTTCCAGCTCTCGATTTCGGCAAGGCGCTCCGCAAGCTTGCCGGTGATGCCGTTATAGGCAAGTTCACCGAGCACGAGATGGCGCGGCGGGTTTTGCGTTTCGGTCGCCTTGATCATCGCCTCGCCGGCACGAACCGGATCGCCCGGCTGCTTGCCGCTATAGCCGGCAGTTGTCGTCATGCGGTTGCCGGCGGTGTCTTGATACTCTGCGATCTTCACCGGTGTCTGTTTCAGGGAACGGCCAGCCCAATCGGTACGGAAAGGCCCCGGCGCCACACAGGTCACCTTGATGCCGATCGGAGCGCCTTCGGCGGCGAGCGCATCGGAAAAGCCCTCGACCGCATGTTTGGTGGCGGCATAATAGCCCGATCCGGCAAAGCCGATGAAACCGGCCTGTGAGGTGAGGTTGAGGATATGGCCCTTGCGACGGGTGCGCATGCCGGGCAGGACGGCACGCGTCATGGCGAAGAGTCCGAAGACATTGGCGTCGAACATGTCCCTGATTTCGGCTTCTTCACCTTCCTCGAGCGAGGCCTGATAGCCGTAGCCGGCATTGTTGACCAACACATCGATGCGGCCGAACTTTTCTTCCGCAGCCTTCACTGCGGCCTCGATCTGGGCCTGATCCGTGACGTCGAGATCGACGGCCAGTGCATTGTCATAACCTTCAACCAGATCGGCAAGACGGCTCTTGTCGCGTGCGGTGACGACCGTCGGCCAGCCGCGGTCGAGCGTCAGCTTGGCAAGGTCGCGACCAAAACCGGTCGAGCAGCCGGTGATGAACCAGACGGGGGAAGAAACGTCAGCCATGGGAAATCTCCGATGAGAGCAAGTTCAGCAAAAGTGGACGCCGATTCTGCGTCCGGAATTGCGTGGGAACAAAGAGAACGAGCCGGATCATAAAATATGAGGCGGGAAGACAATGGGATGCCGTTTCAACATAGGGATACGAAAAAGGACGGCAAGGGTTTCCCTACCGTCCTTTCAAAGACTTTGTGATCTAGGCGACGATCAGTCGCTGACGCGTTCGACGATTGCGCCACAGCGGGTGAGCTTCTCTTCCAGACGCTCGAAACCGCGGTCGAGGTGGTAGACGCGGCTGACCATTGTGTCGCCTTCGGCAGCGAGGCCGGCGATGACGAGCGATACCGAGGCGCGCAGGTCGGTCGCCATGACCGGGGCGCCCTTCAGCTTGGAAACGCCTTCGATCCGCGCCATCTGGCCGGAAAGCGAGATCTTGGCGCCGAGGCGGGCCAGTTCCTGCACGTGCATGAAGCGGTTTTCGAAGATGGTCTCGGTCACATGCGAGACACCGGAGGAACGGGTCATCAGCGCCATGAACTGCGCCTGCAGGTCGGTCGGGAAGCCCGGGAAGGGTTCGGTGACGAT
>Ga0079104_1001836_pt1 | contig 13002 bp, 18 predicted proteins | sample MedtruBG_FD_76829 | JGI IMG/M metagenome (GOLD analysis project Ga0079104, IMG submission 76829) | Root nodule microbial communities of legume samples collected from California, USA - Medicago truncatula BG | ecosystem: Host-associated > Plants > Roots > Nodule | place: USA: California... | reverse complement strand
AACCTCTTTCAGTGTCGAAGCCTGGGCGCGGGCAACCAGAACCAGACGCGTGAGTGCAGCATCAGAGAGCGCCTTAACCGCATCTGAGTACTGGTGCTGTTGTTTCTCCAGCCCCACCAGCGGCCCGAGGTTAGCGGCGGCATCGGGGTTCGCTTCCAGATAACCGCTCCAGGCTCCCGGCAGCTCAAGCATGCGGATGGTGTGACCGGTTGGCGCGGTATCAAATACGATATGGTCATATTTTTCCCGCAGCTCATGATTGGTCAGTAGACCGGTAAACTCATCAAACGCAGCGATTTCCGTGGTGCATGAGCCAGAGAGCTGTTCTTCAATACTGCTGACCACATCGGCTGGCATCAGCCCGCGAACCGGGTCGAGCACGCGGTCACGATAAGCCTGTGCTGCAGCCATCGGATCAACTTCCATCGCGGCAAGATTTTCTACGGTGCTGATATCTGTGATTCGGTGGCCGATAGTCTGGCTAAAGACCTGGCCGACATTGGAAGCCGGATCGGTACTCACCAGAAGCGTTCTCTTACCCTGATCGGCCAGCCATACCGCAGTAGCACAGGCCAGAGATGTTTTACCCACGCCACCTTTGCCAGTGAAGAAGATGAACGGGGGAATGTCTTTTAAAAATGGAATATTCATCAGTAATAGCTCCTCTGGAATTAAGGCATACGTGGAATGCTGCAGCAGCGTGGTTGCGTGTTGTCTTCACTCCAGTCCTGAGTAAGCGGAATACCTGACCAACGGGCGATATCTTCACGCGTCGGGAGTTTGCCTGCCATCACGAGCTTCCCATCGAGCAAGGTGACGGGGAGGGACTCCATTCCTGATGTGTTCAGGAACTCTTTGATGACAGGGGTATTCAGGAACTGCTGCGGGTTCTTCGCAAGGCTGTAGCGCTGAATATCAACGCCATTCTTTTTCGCCCATTCGGCGTTGGCGTTCCATTTGACGGCATCGTCGCTGACCACAACGCTACTGGTTGCGCAGCAGCCTGCTGCTTCAAAGATCTCAATTTTTGACATGGACTGTTTACCTCAGTGTTTAGTCATTTGGCTTTACACTGAGGTAAACGAAGGTGACGGGAAAAAGATGCGCGATTAATTCATTTTTTTGTGGCAGCAGACGGGAGACGTGTCATCCGCCTCAATCTGACAAAGTTCTGTCATCGTTTCTTTCAGGTGCTTTCTGGCCCGAAGCAAACGGGATTTAAACGCCGTAAGCGTAATTCCCAGTTCATCGGCCAGAGACTGCTGGGGACGCCGGTTAAGGTCGGACTCTTCAATCAACCATCGCTCATCTTCGGGTAAAGCCTGTAATGTTTCAGGCAGGCAAATATCCAGCGTTGAGATTGCATCAGGGGATGCGTCTGTTAATGGGGCATCTTCTTCCAGCTCAACAAACTCCCTGGTGGTGCGGTACTCATCAATCAGCAGATTCCTCGCCGCCCGATATAGCCAGGCTCGCGGATTCTCCATCTCGCAGAAACTGTCTGAATGAGCGCGGGCACGCAGGAATAGCTCTTGCAGAAGGTCTGCTGCTTTTTCGCTATCACCTGTCTTCGATGTCAGGAAGCGAGAAAGTTCGGCTTCATGTTGCCGCCATAACGCGCTCATGCAGTTGTTGAATGCCGTTACATCACTCATCCTAGCCCTCAGATTTTGCTCTGATTAACCCGCCTGGAAAGTTCTTCTGCAGACTCTTTACGTTCGCTGTAGCGATCGACGAGATAAGCTGAGCTACCTCTTGTCAGCAGAGTAAATTTCACCAGTTCTTCCATCACATCCACGATGCGGTCGTAATAAGACGATGGTTTCATTCGTCCATCTTCATCAAACTCCTGCCAGGCTTTTGCCACGGAGGACTGATTCGGGATGGTGATCATCCGCATCCAGCGGCCAAGAATGCGCATCTGATTTACGGCATTGAAAGACTGGGAACCACCGCAGACCTGCATAACGGCCAGCGTCTTACCCTGAGAAGGGCGAACAGCACCTTCCGAAAGTGGTATCCAGTCAATCTGGGCCTTCATGATGCCGGTCATCGCACCATGGCGTTCAGGTGAGCACCACACCATGCCTTCGGACCAACGAACCAGCTCACGCAGCTCCATGACTTTAGGATGCGAATCAGGCGCATCATCAGGAAGAGGCAGACTAGAAGGATTGAAGATCCGCACCTCTGCGCCCATGGCAGTCAGCAGCCTTGCAGCTTCCTCAGTTGCCAGTCGGCTGTAGGAACGTTCGCGTACAGAGCCGTACAACATGAGGATACGTGGAGGATGGGGAACGGCAGGAACGCCGAATCTTGCCTCTGTGATTGAGGTGTCGAACAAACCCGAATCAACATTCTTAAGATCACCTGTCATTTTACTTCTCCGTCTTCTGGGGCATGGTGAGGCAGTCGTCAGTTCCTGAGCAGCATTCTTCTGTCAGGAAGGCAATCAGAGCCTCAAGATTTTCATATCGAGCATGGCAAAAGAGCGTTCTGCCCTGACGTTCCTGGCGTACCAGAGAAACTGATATCAGCGATGAGAGATGATGGCTCAGCGTAGAGGCAGGGATGTCGAGCCGCTTCTGCAGTTCGCCAACCGGTAAACCTTCATGCCCGGCTTTAACCAGCTCTCTGTACACGCTCAGTCGTGTAGGATGTCCCAGCTCTTTCAGGGTGTCTGCTGCTTTTGAAAGCTCCATTTGCATCTCGTTTCTATATTTCCGGAATTGTGGAAATATACCTAATTTCATTTCCTGGTAAAAGAGGGGCAATGGTAGATGTCGGCACGCTCAGATTTAACCTACGAACTCTAACGACCGAAACTGTCTCTTAAACGTCTAACACATAAATCAAGTCGCGACATTTCGGACAAACCTTGTCCCCATGCCAGTGAGTATCGCACCAGCAGCATCGCCATTGCCGTATCGTCGTGTTAGTAGGTCGAAGGCGCATTTCTGGAGGCGGGATAGTTTTTGGCGAGGTTTGTTCTGGTACTGTTTGGGGCTTGTTAAATCGACATGTTTTAAGCCGAGCAACATTGTTGATATGCCTCGGTATGTGCACAAACGTTTTTGTAGATGTCAGAGGATCAAACTGAAGACCGACCTGCAGTTTGCAGTAAATACAAAGCAATGAATCAAAATCAACCTGTTGAACAGATTCTGGTGTAACCCATTCACCATCTACGGTGACGGCGTGAGTGGCTAAGACGAAGTAATTCATCATGAACTCCGTAACAAATGAAAAAAGCCAGCATGGTTAGCTGGCTTTGTAGATAGAAGGGGGGAAGGAAGCATTACCGACTGTTACAACAGGTTAGGTTTACCGGCCTATTTATGCTCTCTTCCTTTTTTTCAATGAACGTACTTCTCCGCGACCAAAGGTTCTGGCATTACCCGGAAGAACCAGACGTGCACAGGCATCGATTTTGGTGATGTAACTTAGCGCCTTAAGTAACCCCTTGTCCTTACTACTGTCACCGCGTTTCAGTTTGCCGAGGCAGCAGTCCTCATAACGCTCTTTGTAAGCGTTGCAGTTGTAGAACATGCCTTTACCTTTAGTAATAGTTTCATTCCAGTATCTCCCGAAAGCATGAGCAATCACGCCATCCTGTTGTGCCTTATTACCATTTAAGATAAATAGCATGTGGTAATGAAATTTACGTTGTGGGCCATATTCCAGTTTCCATACCGTCCCGAGGACATGGCGAAACATTGGATTCTTTTGCATATTGCGAAACAGCTGCTGACGGTGCTTACGGGCATCATCAGCAGTGATATCAGCTTTGTGCTCATTTGCCCATGATAAATCAACCCGCAAGACCAGCAGCCGGGAATGACGCTCCTGCAGATGTCTGATGTAATTCATCACTCCCTTCAGATTTTTAACCGAAGCTCGCTGGTACTTTCTGCATGCTTGTTTAAATCCTGCCTGACTTACAGTAAATCGGTAATCCTGCACCAGCTTATTCAGCACTTCTGCTGTGGTAACGGTATCTGCCCCTACTATTTTCCCGTTATGGACACGCGCATATAAATCAGCGCGAGTAAATAAACGCTGAAATGTAGTTATACGTGGATTAGCCATTCGTACTTTCATCGCATCTTGCGGCAACATATTGAGATGACGGATAGCATCAAGAATGATGGCTGACTCTGCACTCTCTTTGTATCCTGATCGGTTATACAGAATAGTGAAAGGTAACTTACGTCCTCTGCTGACAGTTTTAAGGCACATATCCAATTGCTCTAATTTGAATCGGAACTCATTGTCATCAGAGATGATGATGTGGGGAGTATTATTCTCAATATGATATTCACAATGAGATAACAGGAATGATTCTGGTAAGTCCATAATGTGCTTCCCTGATGCCTGTCAGTAATGGTTGACAGGAAATGTATCAGTGTGGTTATTGAATGAGTTTCTTCATCTGATATTCAGCATGAATAGTGGTATCAGAGATAGTTTCTGTGTGATAACAAAGTGTATGACGTTATAATGAGTGTGATATAGCGTGTTTATCTGAAGTGATATTGATTGTTGATAGAGTGGATTAATAGGTTATTGATAAAGAATCAAATACAATAATAAATAAACCGTCTTTATAAATTACATGAAGCCCATGTACAACAAGGTGTTGAAGTATAAAAACATGGTGTAAAGTTAGTGACCTTTTTATCACTATCTTTAATTGTCTTTATGCTCTCGAGTCATTAATGCGAGCTTCTAACCATTCTTTTACTTCACGTTCAATCCAGCGGGAACTGCGGCCAAACTTTACAGGTTTTGGAAACTTACCTTCCTGTGCAAGCTTATAAAACCATTTATCGGATAACCCAGTTAGTTCAGTAATGAACTGCATGCTGACGAACTTATCGTTATGTATATCAATGGTGTTCATGAGAGGACTCCGGGAATGTAACAGGAGGACACCGGGCGGCATCCTTTCATGTCATAGGTCGTATATGTACGCCTTTACTATCCATCCACTCAGTGCTTTGTTAAGGCTTTAAGTCTCTATATAAAGCATGCCCTAACAACCTCCGGGATTCCTCTGCTGGGGGGTTTGCATAGCGTGTGGTTTTTGCTTATGATTTCACGTCAATAAAAGTGTCATTTTTCATGTGAAAAATGCCTTGTAACAAGCTCTACATGAGCTTTTACACCTACGTTTTACACTGTGTTTTCAACTATGAATATTGCTATGATTTTCACTGTGAAGTATCCTTTTAAGATAATTTAAAGTTGAATGTAAAAGGATAGCTAATCTTGAATGGAAAAATGTGGGTAGATATAAAAACCAAGCGTGATGTAAGATTGTTTTTATGGATGGCAGGAAACGATGTTGCTATTGAAAATTACCGGCAAACAAAGGAAATCAAAACATACCACCTGAATCACATATATGGTGAAGACTGTAATTTAGCAGCGCTGGCAATAAACGAGGCTTTTCGGATTCTTTATAAGGATTCAGACGAGTTATTCTCATACGCCTATAGATTTAAAAAAGCGAAAGAAGCATTATTACCAATAAAAGAGTTTGGTTGGTTTAAACGTAGCAATGATGCCTGTTATTTTGCATGGGCATATATCAGGGTTTTTAGTAAAAAAAATAGTTCTTTGGAAAACGTTGGTGGGAATGACTCATTCTCTATTTATACCAGAACACCTTATCGTCGTTTTATTAGAATTGAACATCCAGTAAGTCACCGTGAGCGCATTGAGTGTATAGAGGATTTCTTTGATAGATCACCAATGGATCTTTCATCTAAGTTATCCATTATGTTAAGTATAAGGGATGCGTGGGACAGACATTCTCAGTTAGCAGATATATTGCCGTTGAAGAAAAGTGACAAGGGAAAAATAAACTGGGCATGGGACTATATCTGCAAAGATAAAATAAATTATATCAATGGTTCGATAAAAAGAGCACAAGAAAAATTAATTGAAAAGAGTAAGACTGAAGAGACAGGCCAGGTTTCACAAGCAGTTCTTGATGAAATATATAAATCGAGCATTGAAGGATATATTCATCAACCTCATTTTCTCAGCCTCTTTAGACCATCAACAACGACTGAGAAATATCTGGCACTACGTTGCATTTACATTTCCATGTACTATTATGATAAAAACTTTATACCCAGATTTAAAAAAGCCTGGGAATTAACATCCTTTCGTAAAGCAAAAAAGAAAAGTAAGAACAAAATCTTAAAGTTAACTAAAAGAGAACTTGACGGCAATGACACTCCATCTGATTCTCCTGATAATACTGAAAAGGAAATAGCTAAAACTGATAAAGAGTTCATGAGAGAGAAAGCACATGAGATAATGAAGAACATCAAGACCAGAAACTCAGAACTATCATCAGAAAAGGATAGCGATACTCCTCCAGATTTAAGTAGCAATGGCTGGCCTTTTTTCTGACTAAAAGAAAAGTGGTGAATATTTTTATTTTCATACCAGATTAATTTATTTTATTTAATATATTTATTTGATATTCACCACTAACTTTGGCCACAAAGGATTAGAAAATTGAACCTCAGATTTTTTCAATTCTATATCATCAGAATGAATCAATACGTCATATCTCTACCGAAGTTGTTCTAACTCACCGATCTGTCACGCCGATCGATATTCGCAATCTTAATAGCCGACAACTATCAATATTGAGCGATTGATCGTTTTTATTATAGGTAATAACGATCAATTTGTTGAAAATGATCTGTATTAACGATTATCCCATCCCCTCTCAAATGCATACGATCAGGTGGCCTTTTGTTCAGCAAAGGGCCATTTTTCGTTTGTAAAACAACAGCAAGGATTCTCTATGTTGAAGATAACCTCCGCATTCTTTTTCAGTACGGCACTGTTCAGCGCGGCGGTGCACGCCATGGGCCAGGAGCAACAATGGGGCAACTGGTTTGGCACTGTTAATGCGATGGAGTTTGAACTGAATACCGACAATAGCGCCGGAGAACGCATGACGCTCACCTGCCGGGACAATCATCTGATGTTGAACTACAGCGGGTCTGATAAGAAACCCCTGGGTGTACCAGATGAAGGTCAGGAAGCCATGGGGATTAATATCAACGCAGTACATTACCTGCCAGGCAAGGCGGCTTTCATCGCACTCAAAAACACAGACAGCCATGGGAAAATTGAAATCACCAGGATGAATAAATCCGTATCTCACCCGTTCAATACCGCAGGGCTCAGGGACGCACTGGAGAACCTCAACTGGGAAGACTGCATCAGCCATTAACCACCCCATCGGGTAGCCCATGCTCCCACATTGTTAATCATTAGTGAGGATATCTTTATATGGCGACATTCATTTCACGCCTGATTTTACTCTGTACCCTTTCAATCCCGGCCTTCAGTTTTGCCATCACAATTCCCGGTAATATTCACCCAGAGCGATACACGTTCTTTCTAACAGATAGAGGCGGTGAAATGCTTCGCGAAATGAACGATGCGGCAGTCAGCGTAAAACTCAACAACAAAGTTGGTTTTAGCGCTGAGGCACAGAGCAAGGCTGCTGCTGCGAACATATCTCCTTTGCTGTACGCAGCATCACCCCTTGAACAGAACTTTATCCGCTACGACAGTAAACCGGTTAAGGCTCTGACTTGTCTCGTAACGACCCGCACTATGCCGGGTCAGAATAAAAATTACACATGGGAGGAAACCTACTGCCTTGATGAAACCGGTGCTGCTTACATCGGCACAAAAGGCTGGCCGTCACGTGCTATCGTCGAAAAGAGTTGCGAGGTGGGTGTCCCCAGTTGTCCTGTATATCTTGGTCTGAACAATGATCCACCGACCATGCGGAATGATGCTGCGCAATATATTCCTTACAACAGCAAACGCGTAAGTAGGAATAAAGAAAGTAACTCTCAGCTAAAACCAGCAGCTGGAGAAATGGTCGCAGAGCAGGACGGTTATGTGGTGAATTATGTAAAAGGTAGCAGTTGTGCTGACAACAAACTGGTTGTTAAAAACACAAGCTCCGGGAAAACCGCCGAAATTGCAGGATTAAATGGTTGCTCTTTTGACCCGAAGAAAAATGCAGTAATTATCTTCCCTCAAAATGAATACGTCGGCGTTTACAGTGGCCCCACAAACGCTTCTGAGGAAATAGCCTCAGTCGATCTCCCCTAATTACTCTTCTAGTCCGGTATAAGCTTCCTGCGATACCGGACGCCTTTTGGATCAACCTATGAAAACTAAAAAATCCCCGGACGATACAACGCCAGATGCAGAATCATTTGGGTTGACCTGGCCCGTTGTTTTCAGCGTCGCAGGCCTCACTCTGCTGAGAAGTAAGTCGGTCGTATGCCAGACAATGGGAGCCAGCCTGATGACCTATAGCCTGATAAGACTCATAAAAAAACTCGCCACGCTTGCCTGAAAAGTCCCAATCAGGCAACACGGTTTGTGTTCTAACACCTGAACCAGACGTACTATCACCTTCCGAAGCTCGCCTGGAAGCTAACTCTCGACAAAAGCTGAAGCGTTCCTTTATCAAATGGCTGGCTGCAATAGCAGAGGACAGAATCAATGATGATGCCTTTGTTTTATCGGTGTGCAGCAAAGCGTATGAACGCTTACCTCTGAACATAAGGCGAGTCGTTAAATACGAGTGGTGTCTTCGATACTTCCAGTACAGTAAACCCTTTATTCTGCAGCGATTACAACATCACCAGGCCGAAAAGCTAATACCACCGGCATTACCTGACAGAGAACTCTCGCCACAGCAGAGCCAGCCACCAGCCTCTCCCTGAACATTTTATCTTCCATCCAATGCCACTCTACTGGAGTGGCTTTTATGCCCGTTTTAAAAGGAATCAACTATGACCCGTTTAGCCAGCCGCTTTGGTGCAGTCAACCTTGTTCGTCGTGACCGCCCGTTAACTCGCGACGAACTGGCCCATTATGTGCCCAGTGTCTTCAGCGAAGAAAAGCATGAATCCCGTAGTGATCGCTATACCTACATCCCGACAATTACCCTTCTCGATAACTTGCAACGCGAAGGCTTCCAGCCATTCTTCGCGTGTCAAACCAGAGTCCGCGACCAGAGCAAACGAGAGCATACGAAGCACATGCTGCGCCTGCGTCGTGAAGGCCAGATTACTGGCAAACAGGTTCCCGAAATTATTCTGCTGAACAGCCACGACGGCTCCAGCTCATATCAGATGCTACCGGGGTTATTCAGAGCAGTTTGCCAAAATGGGCTGATTTGCGGTGAGAGTTTTGGCGAAGTACGCGTGCCGCATAAAGGCAACGTAGTAGAGAAAGTCATCGAAGGGGCCTACGAAGTACTGGGAATATTTGACCGCGTAGAAGAGAAACGCGATTCCATGCAGTCGCTTTTGTTGCCGCCGCCCGCTCAGCAGGCTATGGCGAAAGCGGCGCTGACATATCGCTTCGGTGAGGAGCACCAACCGGTGACAGAGACGCAGATACTTTCCCCACGCCGCTGGCAGGATGAGAGTAACGACCTGTGGACCACTTATCAGCGCATTCAGGAAAACCTAATTAAAGGCGGGCTATCGGGGAGAACAACCAAAGGAAAGCGCGCCCATACCCGAGCAGTGAAAGGTATTGACGGTGATGTGAAGCTCAACCGGGCCCTCTGGGTGATGGCTGAGAATATGCTGCAGCTTGCTTCATGATCTCTTCCACTATTTTCCCTTAACGCCTTTCCGAAGATTCGGAAGGGCTTTTCTTTCTAAGGAGCAACCATGTCTACGATCAATTTATCCCCGGTATTTCCTGCAAACGAGCAGCGAGTCATCCAGCGAGCATTACGTCTGCTGGAGAAATACCAGCGTCAACCGAGTGAGTCATTTACCTCTACCAGCCTTACAAAAACCTGGCTGCAACTGCAGATGGCTCACCTGGAGCGGGAAGTCTTCATCGTAATGTATCTCGACAATCAGCATTGCCTGCTGGAGCGAGAAACACTGTTTACCGGCACGCTCAGCCATACCGAAGTGCATCCCCGCGAAGTGGTTAAATCAGCCCTGAAACATAACGCTGCTGCGGTCATTTTGGCGCATAACCACCCGTCCGGCACGACAGAAATCAGCCAGCAGGATAAACATGTCACGCAGCGAATTGCTAAAGCCTTGGCTCTGGTGGAAGTGCGTGTGCTGGATCATCTTGTGGTCGGGAACGAAGTGGTGTCTTTTGCTGAATGTGGCTTGTTATGAGGTGCAGAATGAAAATCATCAGTAAGAGCCAGGCGATGCATATTTATCGTCAGCATCCCGAATCCAGGCTATCTGCCTTCTGTACAGGTCACTACCAGTGGCATGGCAGTGTATGCCATTACTATGGACATGAAGTTCAGCATATCAGCGGCGTACTCGCTGTTTTTGTTGAACGTCGTCAGGACCGGGCAGGCCCGTACGCTATTCTTCGCTGCGTGACGGTGAACTAATCATCCCACTCAATCATTAAGGAGTATATTAATGCAGTCGACCACCATATCCGGCACATCGGCGGAGAACACATCCTGCCTTCAGTGGGGATTAAAACGTAATATCACGCCGTGCTTCGGCGCTCGTCTGGTACAGGAAGGCAACCGCATATACTTTTTGGCTGACCGGGCAGGATTTAATGGCTCATTCAGTGACGCAGAAGCATTGAGTCTGGACCAAGCGTTTCCACTAATGGTGAAACAGCTTGAGCGGATGCTGACAACTGGCGAGCTTGATCCTCACAACCAGCACTGCGTCACACTGCATCACAATGGACTTACTTGTGAAGCTGACACTCTCGGCTCTTATGGCTACGTTTATATCGCCATTTATCCCCATCAGCTATAACCAGTTAACACCTTCCTCTACTTTTATCAGGGAATCAACTCATGCATATTTCGACTGTACCGAAAACAGTGACGGTTTCGTCACGCCTGTCTCCTGTCCAAGTTTGGCAAAAACTATTAACGTATATTTTAGAGCATCATTACGGCCTCACGATCAACGACACACCGTTCAGTAACGATACGACGATTCAGGAACATATAGAGGCGGGAGTGAATCTTACTGATGCTGTTAATTTCCTTGTGGAACGATTCGAGCTTGTGCGCATTGACCAGAAGAGTTTCTCCTGGCAGGATCAAGAACCCTGGATAACATCTTTGGATGTTCATCGGGCACAGTCCAACCTTGGCTTGAAACGCCCATAAATCAGCCAACTGATCCTTAAGGAAAAACATGTGGGGGCATAATCGGGGGCACATCAGTAAAGCGCATAGGAAAATAATCAATAAATTCAACATGATTAACCACCAAATGCGACTCCTGTGATCTCCGCCAATTATATAATCCCAATGTGTAACTCTTTTATATTATTCGGAGATATTAGCGTGGGGGAAATTAACCATTTTTCATGCGTCGATATCATTAATAGCTTTCCATTGTTAGAAAATTTCAGTATGTCAATCTTACAAAATCTTCACCACTTTGGTAGTATTTCAAGTAATTATGGCTCACTAACTGCCGCTTTCATTGCTGCTATAATACTTTTCATTTTTAAAGAATATATCAAACCGCCACCAAAATTTTCTGGAGTTTTTTATGTTAAATCCACTACGATAAAATCTCAAAGAAACCCATTTAAAGGCATGATGTTGTACCATACTTTTATTGTGTTTTCTGACGGAGAAACGATCGAAGGGACATCAGAAAAAACAGCTGAAAAAACAACACAACAAGGAGACTGGGTTTATCCAGGAAAACAACGAATTAGAGGGGTAGTAACAGGTAAAATCCAACGCCGATACTTACGCCCTCACATTATACATTTACATATTTCGGAAAAAGGTAGCCACAGAGAATCGTCACATTATATACATCTGCAATACAAACAAAAAGGAATATTTGAGGGTAAATTTTTTTCTAGTGCTGCTGATTCCGAGGGTTCTATTATTTGCCAACTTAAAAAATTCTCGGACTTCCCTCAAAAATCATCTCCTTGTCGTTATAAGTGAAACTTTTTGTTTTTCTTTTTTATTGTTCCGAGTAAGGCGTGAGCATAAAGTGCACGCGCCGAAACTTTAGCAATCCACAACTCATTGTATTTCAATGGCTTTGGGTTCAATAACATTGCGGCGATAATAGCTTTCTGGGCAATATCAAGCGAAGCTTCTTCTTGATTGAAAATTGCATAGCTCGCAGCCTCGCTGCCATATAATCCTGAGCCAAAAAAAGCATTATTTAAATAACATTGAATTATCTGTTTTTTGGTATAAGACCGATTTATAACAATCGATAATATAATTTCGTAGGTTTTTCTATATATTGTTTTTTCTTTAAATCCTGTAATTGTTCTTACCATTTGCATATCTATTGTACTAGCTCCTCCATGTTTTTTACATAGGAAAAACTTAAATAGCTCTCTCATTATTGATATAAAATCCACTCCTTTATGTTTTAAATATCTACGATCTTCCAAGGCCATAACTAAATAGTACAAATCATTAGAATTTTCATACGCATCGCTCAATGAAATGACTGTTGAAATTTTGCACAAATCATCAATAAACTTATTCCTTAATTTTTTAACTTTTTCAAAAAGTTTACAGAATTCCATTTTTATCATTTTTCAACCTTTTGGTTCTTTCCCTTTATGACGTAGAGCTTCTCTCGCCAGTTCCTTCAACCAACTGGCAAGACTCACCCCTTCCTCAGCAGCTACAGCATCCAACTGTTCTTTCAATGCCGGATCAATACGCATTTTAAACTGCGGAGATTGTCCGCCGCCTTTTGGTTTTTTTTCGCGCGATATGATTGACATGGGGCCACCTATCCAATTAATCTAACATCATTAGGAGGCCACCTAACCTCCTTTTAAGCAACGCTCCGATGTGCGGGAACACAACCGGAGCGTCTAACCTCACCAACTATCAAGGAGTTGATTATGGCTGATTCGCATTCTACCCCAGACGCCGCAGAAACCGGAACTGAGCGCACGATAATTGTGGGATATCGC
>Ga0079104_1001832_pt1 | contig 13037 bp, 6 predicted proteins | sample MedtruBG_FD_76829 | JGI IMG/M metagenome (GOLD analysis project Ga0079104, IMG submission 76829) | Root nodule microbial communities of legume samples collected from California, USA - Medicago truncatula BG | ecosystem: Host-associated > Plants > Roots > Nodule | place: USA: California... | reverse complement strand
TCCTAATATCTATAACAATAATGATTTTAATATTAACATTGGAGAGGAAATATTGGGACTACCTAATGACAATATGGGACTTAATTCAAAGAAGCCTTATTTAGAAAATAAGACAAGGAAAGTTAAAGTGCCATACTTAGTAAATAATTCAGATATATTGATACAAAAAAAGTTTTTTGATTATTTGATGAATTATGTAGCTATTGGCAAGGTTAATGTATATATTGATAACGATAATTATGAAATTAAGGTATACGAAAATGGAGAATTGCCAGATAAAAATTTTAATGGGATTTTCCTAAGGTTAAAAAAGGGAAAAGAAGTAGAAATACATGACTATGATATTATAACTGGATATAAACCTAATCTAACTAAAAAACTTGAATTTAAGAATATATTAAAGATAGATCAAAGCTCAAAAAACATATCTATACAAAAGTATGGTGACTGGGGAAAGGTTCGAGATATACAAGATAGAATAAATGAGGTATTTTTTTCAAAGTTCTTAACAGGAAATTATTTTATAGAGCCAGGAGATTTATCAATTAATGACGGAAATTTAAAAAGTAATCTTTTATTGTCCAGAGAAACTTTATTTAATTGGATTTATAAAGGGATAGACAATGGAGTATTTCATGTGTTAAATAAGGCTTCATTAAGTCTTGTAAAAGGGTCCATTGTAAATAGATATAATTTACCAAGAGCAAGCCATCAGTTCAATTTACGATGGTCATTAATAAATTATTTTAAGGGAGGAAAAGACATGGCAGATATAATTCACGATATTAAAGACTCTTTGAGAGTTAAAATAAATTCCAATGTAACTGATAAATTAGATAATGATGATGAATATTATTTTGCAGTTGGTCAATTAGTTAGTTACTTATTATCTAAAAGCAAAGGAAAGAAGAAACCACATTCTTTAGCAAATCCATTCATTAATGGGAAGAATAATGATGAAATGAAAGAAAAACTTAGAAAGTTATATGGTAAGTATAGTTATGATTTAGATATGAATGGGAAAAGATTTAATAATTTATATGCAATGATTATTGGATATGTACCAGAAGACAAAGTAAATCAGGATTTAATTATGGGTGGTTATTTAAGTAATAATTTAATTTATGAAAGCAATAAGGAGGAAAAAGTAAATGGATAAAAGAGTGTATGGAGTATTAGGGATTGCATCAATCATGGCTAACTGGAATGCGGATTTTACTGGTTATCCAAAGACAACATCGGATGGTAGCGTATTTGGAAGTGATAAAGCATTAAAATATCCAATGAAAAAGATGTGGGATAATAATGGAGACAAGGTTTTATATATAAAATCAATGAAGTTTTCTGAAAGCAAAAAAGGTGAAATTCAATTAGTACCAAGAGCATTAAAGGAAAGATATGAACAAATTTTTGGTATAGAAAATTTAAAGGACTGCAAAGATAGTAAGGAAGTAATAACTAATTTGTTTACTGCAGTAGATGTTAAAAATTTTGGTGCTACCTTTGCTGAAGAAGGAAATAACATATCTATAACTGGTGCGGTTCAAATAGGACAGGGATTTAATAGGTATGAAGATACAGCTCCAGAAGAGCAACAAATTCTTTCACCTTTTAGAGATGGTTCAAAAGACAACGCAAAGCCAGATTCAGAAGAAGCAAAGAATTCAACACTTGGAACTAAGATTGTCAGTAATGAAGCACATTATTTTTATCCATTTACTATAAATCCACTAGCTTATAAGGAATTCGTAGAACTTGGAGTAACTGATGGATATACAGAAGAGGATTATGAAAAGTTTAAGAAGACATCTTTAGTGTCAGCTACATCTTTTGCAACAAATTCAAAGGTTGGATGCGAGAATGAATTTGCTTTATTTGTAGAGACAGATAAAGAGTTATATCTTCCTAATTTATCAGAATATATAAGTTTTACTAAAGGGGAAGGTAAAAATACAATAAAAATGGAATGTTCAGATTTAATAAATTCAGTTTCAGAAAAGGTGAAGGCAGTAGAAATTTATTATAATCCTTATACAACTGAACTTGAATCTGATATAAAAGGAGCAAAAACTTATAATATATTTACACAAGAAGAGGTGTAAAATATGAAGATTTTAAAATTTACACTGAGTGGAAAGACTGCATTTTTTAAAAAGCCGGATGTAAATACTTATTTGTATTTCACTTATGGAAATATTCATAAGGTGGCTTTACTTGGAATTTTTGGAGCTATACTTGGATATGGCGGATATAATCAAATGAAGAAGTTAGATACATCAAAAAAATCTAGTAAAAAGAATAATGAAGATAACGTGTTTCCGGAGTTTTATGAAAAGTTGAGGAATATAAACATATCCATAGTTCCAAATAATAAAAAAGGATTTATTCCTAAAAAAGTACAGACCTTTAATAACTCTGTAGGATATGCATCAAAAGAACAAGGCGGTAACTTAATTGTTAAGGAGCAATGGCTTGAAAGCCCTTCTTGGGACATATATGTTCTGGTTGAAAGTGAAGAAAGCGAAAAAGTAGCTGAATACATAATAAATCATAGAACTATATATCACCCATATTTAGGTAAGAATGATCATTATGCAAATATTAAAGATGCAGAAATAATAGATGATAATGAGATTATAGAATTAAATGAAATAAGAAAAATAAATTCTCTTTTTCCTAAGAAATTTTTTGAAGTTAATTTAGAAGAAGATGAGGATGAACCAGATGATAATTATGAAGATACTTTTAAATATGAAGAAAAATTACCAATAGCCTTAGAAAAAGAAACTAATATGTATATATTAGAAGGTTTTTTATATACAAATATGAAAATAAGTGGACATAATGATGTTACTGTATATAAGGTTAAGAAAAGAAATATAATTTTTTATTAGAATGAGGAGGGGAAACCCTCCTTTAAGATTAGATAATGGAATAATTAGAGGGGGCAGAAGTAGGATTTATGTATTTTGATGAAAAAGGATTTATTAATATAGATGATTTATTAAGTGAAAAATATAATTTTTATGCACATTTAAAGAAAGATAAGAAAGAGACATTAAAAGAGCACACAGAATTGTGTGAAAAATATTTCAATAAGATAATAAACTTGAAGGGATTAGATAAGATATTTTTTAATTTTGAAGAGATGTATTTAGAAAATGTAAGTGAAGAAGGAAGATTATTATTTAGAGAGTTATTGATAAATACAATTGCACTTCACGATATAGGCAAGATAAATCCATTTTTTCAAAGCAGAAAGATGGATAATGATAGAGTGGAATACTCCGAGAAATTCTGCATAATTGATTCTCAGCATTCTATTATATCTTCAGTGCTATATTTAGACTATTTCATGGATAGAGTATTAAAACTATCTAAAGATGACAGAACATGCATCAGGCCTTTTTTATTTTTTAATGCTTATATAATATCTAAGCACCATGGGGATTTAGAGGCATTTGAGAAATTTTTAAACATCTTTGATGAGGATGAGATTGGATTTAAAGTTATAAGTATTTTTAGTAATACTTATAAGGATGTATACAAAAAAGAATTTACCTTATCTGAATGTAAAATGAAAAAAGCATGTGATTATACTAAAACATATCTAAAAAAAGTCAATGAAGAAAAAGCCTTGTATTTATATACCTATGGGAGATTATTATATTCTCTACTTGTAGCCAGCGATTTCTACGCTACAACTGAATTTATGAATGGTGTAGAACTAAACGAATTTGGTGAAATTACAGAAATTGGTGAATTTTATGATGTTTATAAAAATACAAATGTATATAAAAGTATAAGAAGATATGAAAGTGAAGATTATTACAAAGATAAAAAAGATCTAAAGAATGAAAAAAATATAAATATTTTAAGAAACGAAATGTTTTTAGATGCTGAAAAGGAGCTATCTAAAAATAAGAATGAGGATGTATTTTTCCTAGAAGCACCTACTGGAAGTGGAAAGAGTAATGTTTCCATGAATTTAAGCTTTAAGCTTTTTGAGGATAACACTGCTTTAAAAAAGATATTTTATGTGTATCCATTTAATACTTTGGTAGAGCAGAATTTATATACTTTAAATGAAACTTTTGGTGAAAATAAAAATGTATTTAATAAAATTGCAGTAATTAATTCTATTTCTCCTATAAAAATGGATGAGGCGGGGAAAAAAGCTTTAGATAATGAAGATAACTATGAGTATTATGCTAAGGCTTTATTAAACAGGCAGTTCTTAAACTACCCTCTTATACTAACTACTCACGTCAGTTTATTTAATACTATGTTTAATTCTTCAAAAGAATCAGCATTTGGATTTCATCAACTTGCAAACAGTGTAATAGTTCTAGATGAAATTCAAAGTTATAAAAATATCATCTGGGCAGAGATAATTTCGTTTTTAAAGGTCTTTGCAAAGATATTAGATATGAAGGTAATTATAATGTCTGCAACTTTGCCAGATTTAAATATTTTAACTGATGATAAAGAAAGTACGGCAACATTGATTAAAGATAGGAGTAAGTATTTTACTAATTCACTTTTCAAAGACAGAGTAAAAGTAAGCTATGAATTAATGGATGAAGAAGAGACTTTAAATGCCTTATTTGAGCATGTTATAAATAACAGCTATAAAAAGAAAAAAATATTAATTGAGTTTATAAAAAAGGAAAGTGCCTATAATTTTTATAGAAATTTAAAAAATTATATAGATAAAGAGGATATTATAAAATGCAGCATTGAACTTATGACAGGTGATGATAATTCTATAGAAAGGCAGAGAATTCTAAAGAATGTTAAAAGTGAGACAGCAGAAAAGGAAGGCATAATTTTAGTAGCTACTCAGGTTATAGAAGCTGGGGTAGATATTGATATGGATATAGGATATAAGGATATTTCTAAGTTAGACAGTGATGAGCAATTCATGGGGAGAATAAATAGATCCTGCAAAAGAACTGGGATGGTTTATTTCTTTAATTTAGATAAAACTGATGGAATTTATAAAAATGATGTTAGGGTCAATAAAGAATTAAGTTTGTTAGATGAACATATGAGAAATATATTAATAGAAAAAAACTTTGAAGGCTACTATTTGCCAGTGCTTAACCTAATAAAAGAAAGATTTAATAATACGTTTAATGATGATAATTTAGAAAATTTTTTTAAAGAAGATGTTGGGCAGTTAAATTTTAGGAGAGTTGAAGAAAGAATGAAACTTATAGAAGAAGACAATTGGAATATGTCTATTTATTTGGCTAGAGCTATAAATAAAGAAGAAAGTACAAAGATATCTATTGATGGAAGAGAAGTATGGAAAAATTACAGAAAATTATTAATGGATAATTCTATGGAATATGCCGAAAAACAAGTGAAATTATCTGAAGCAAAAAGCAACATGAATTATTTTATTTATCAAATCAGTAAAAACACAGATTTGATTTATAATGATAAAATTGGTGAGCTTTATTATATAGAAGATGGAGAAAATTACTTTGATGGAGAAAAGCTAAATAAAGAAAAATTCCAGAAGGAAGTTGGGATGTTTATCTAATAGTTGTCTATTAGATTTTAATATTCTTTAATAAAGATATGGAAAGGGGAAGTGGAGTTGAGAGTGAATGGTACCTTAATAAATTATTATTTTCATTGTAAAAGGCAGTGTTATCTTCATGGTAATAGGCTTAATCTAGAAGATAATAGTGAGATAGTTAAGATTGGAAAGGCTATTCATGAGGAAAAAGCTTTAAGCTCAGAAAATGCTGAAATTTCAATTGATAATATTAAATTAGATAAACTCACATCAGAATATTTAACAGAAGTAAAAAAATCAGATGCAGATATTGAAGCCGGTAAGTGGCAGCTTATTTATTATTTAAAAGTTCTTAAAAGCAAGGGAATTATAAGAAAAGGAAAGCTAGAGTGCATAGAAAAAAATAAATCTGATAAGAAAGTTATGTATTACGAGTTAAATAATGACATTGAAAAGGAGCTTGATGAGTATATTGAGGAAATAGAAAACCTAATTTTAAGTGAGGAAATTCCAAAAGTATTAAACAAGGCGACTTGTAAAAAATGCGCATATTACGAATATTGCTATATATAAAGTGAAAATTTTTAGGCGGAGTGTTACGGAAGTTAGTCATAGAATAAATAATGGTCAATTAAAAAATAATTATTAAATTAATAGGTGTATAGGAGGAGTTTGATGGGAAGTACAAGATATATAAGTTCTATTGGAGAGCTTACAAGAAAAGATAATTCATTATGTTTTAGAAAAGATGGAAAAAATGTTTATATTCCAATTGAAAATACAAAAGAGATTTATTGTTTAAATGAGATGAGTATAAATACAAAGTTATTAGATTTTTTATCACAAAACAATATAGTAGTACATTTCTTTAATTATTATGAAGGATATAGTGGGACTTTTTATCCAAAAGCACAATATAATAGTGGAAGACTTTTAATAAAACAAGTTGAGAAACATAATGGCTCAAGGATGGTAGTTGCAAAAGCTATTGTAAATGGAATAGGGATTAATATAAGAGAAGTCCTTTACCATTACTATAAACATAATAAAAAAGAAGTAAAAGGAACCGTAGACTGGATTAAAGAAGAATTTTTTGCAAGAGTTGAAAAGTCACAGAATATCAAAGAGCTTATGGCAATAGAAGGAGAAGTTTGGCAGAGATTTTATGGTGAGTTTAAAAACTTTTTACCAGAAGATTTCATTATGAATAAAAGAGTAAAAAGACCGCCAGATAATCCTATAAATGCTCTAATCTCCTTTGGAAATACACTATTATATACAAAGACTATATCTGCAATTTATAGAACACATCTTGATCAAAGAATCAGTTATTTACATGAACCTTCAGAAGGAAGATTTTCATTAAGTCTAGATATAAGTGAAGTTTTTAAGCCTGTAATTGTATATAAAACAATTTTTGATTTAGTGAATAATAAGAGACTTCAAGTTAGTAAGCACTTCGATAAGAAGGTAAATTACTGCTTATTAAATGAAGAAGGAAGAAATATATTTATTACAGCATTTGAAGAAAGACTTGAATCCGTTTTTTCACATCCTAAATTGAAAAGAAGAGTAAGTTACAGAACTGCAATTAAGCTAGATTGTTATAAATTAATAAAATATATAATGGAAGATAAAGAATTTATTCCTTTTAGTTTAAAGGAGGGCATGTAATGAGTAAAATAAGTAATTATAATTACGCATTTGTATTTTATGATGTAAATGAAAAACGAGTACAGAAAGTCTTTAAAGTTTGTAAAAAATATCTATCACATTTTCAGAAATCAGTCTTTAGGGGAGAAATGTCCCCATCAAAATTAATAAAGTTCAAAACTGATTTAAATAAAGTCATTGATAAAAATGAAGACTTTATTTGTATAATTAAATTGATGAATGATAATGTCTTTGGAGAAGAAGTATTAGGAGTAACATCAGGAGCAAATGGTGAAGATCTAATAATATAATTTACCAGGCAAAAAATAATTAATATAATAACAAAACAAGATATAATGCTGAGTTACATAAGTAATCCTGGAACATCGAATTTTGATAGTGGCACTTGGTAAATTTTTATGGAGATGTTACACTAACTGTAGTGATGGCATTACTTTAATATAAGAATGGCTTTTTTTCTTTGGATTAACTTTAACATGAGATGTATTTAAATGCCATACAGTGATGAACAGGCCAAGAAAGACTATGGATTAACTTTAACATGAGATGTATTTAAATAGAATTAAAGAATTTGGAATAGATGAAGTTATTCAGATTAACTTTAACATGAGATGTATTTAAATAAGAATATAAATGTTACTTTTGTTTTATCAATCTTAGATTAACTTTAACATGAGATGTATTTAAATGCACTAAAATGTTTAACTAAATCCGCTAAGTCCCAAGATTAACTTTAACATGAGATGTATTTAAATCCGTACTTTGCAGTAAGCTTAGCTATAATTTGATTTCGATTAACTTTAACATGAGATGTATTTAAATAGAGGTGGACATGCTTAAATTAACATGTCTTAGTAAGATTAACTTTAACATGAGATGTATTTAAATAACTGTAGCTATGATACAAGGATTGGTGACGGCCTGATTAACTTTAACATGAGATGTATTTAAATGCATGAGCCATAACCGGAAGTAAAGCAGAAACAGCAGGATTAACTTTAACATGAGATGTATTTAAATTTTGCAATCAAGATATTAGGAGAAGAAAAGGATACGATTAACTTTAACATGAGATGTATTTAAATACACAAATAATAGTGTAATACTAAATGCACCTGAAGATTAACTTTAACATGAGATGTATTTAAATAGCTGTAGCATACGTAGGCAATGCCTATAGGAAATGATTAACTTTAACATGAGATGTATTTAAATAATAATAATTGATTATTTACATATGTAAACCTATTTGATTAACTTTAACATGAGATGTATTTAAATCTACTTTTCCTGTTAAGATTAGAAATCCCCTCAACTGATTAACTTTAACATGAGATGTATTTAAATGCAACAGTTTGAGCAGGGAAAAGTAAGTGAAGAGCAGATTAACTTTAACATGAGATGTATTTAAATACAATGTATGGAATAACTCCAAATATTGGCCTTGAAGATTAACTTTAACATGAGATGTATTTAAATCAATATAAACTATGGTTGCAATGTGAATCCATGGCTGATTAACTTTAACATGAGATGTATTTAAATCAGGATAGAAGATTTAGAAGATACGATAAGTTGGAGATTAACTTTAACATGAGATGTATTTAAATGTTAAAGAAGTGATGGAGCATTGCAAGGATTGGGAGATTAACTTTAACATGAGATGTATTTAAATTGGATTTGAATAAAGATGAAGATTAAATAAAATAAGGATTAACTTTAACATGAGATGTATTTAAATCGCTATTAGATAATTCTTTAATGGCAGACTTAACGATTAACTTTAACATGAGATGTATTTAAATATTAATAAGTTCTCAAAGTCGTTGATTACTTGTGTCGATTAACTTTAACATGAGATGTATTTAAATAAAATAGTAGTCTTTGCATATCCACGGGGCTCAATGATTAACTTTAACATGAGATGTATTTAAATCCGCTTAACGCCTTGGCCAAGTCATTAACTCCCCAGATTAACTTTAACATGAGATGTATTTAAATGCATGAGCAGAAATCGGAACTAAAAAAGCACCAACAGATTAACTTTAACATGAGATGTATTTAAATAATAAATAGTTCTATACAAACAGTAGCAACTGATACGATTAACTTTAACATGAGATGTATTTAAATGCTAAAGATGCTATCAATGATTTAGATGGAGATTTTGATTAACTTTAACATGAGATGTATTTAAATATTTTTAATTGAGCATAAACGTATTTACCTTTTTGATTAACTTTAACATGAGATGTATTTAAATGGAGCTTCAACAATATCTTTCCATGTATTAATAACGATTAACTTTAACATGAGATGTATTTAAATGATACATTACCATCAATACCATTACCAACAATTACGATTAACTTTAACATGAGATGTATTTAAATATTCTTTACTAAACCTTATGATAATATATTTACTCTGATTAACTTTAACATGAGATGTATTTAAATCTTAGTATAATACCATTATATAGAAAGGTTTAACAAGATTAACTTTAACATGAGATGTATTTAAATTTTATACCCTTTGTGATGGTTCCAGAATCTATAGGATTAACTTTAACATGAGATGTATTTAAATGCGTCTAAAGCAGAATTTGCAACAGCTCTAGGTGCGATTAACTTTAACATGAGATGTATTTAAATAGGCTTAAGATCTTAAATGAAGACAAGCAATATAAATGATTAACTTTAACATGAGATGTATTTAAATGTTTCTACATCTGCAGTACACTCACTTACGTTATTAGATTAACTTTAACATGAGATGTATTTAAATTCTATTTTCTTATCTTTTTCAGTTACTCTTTTAAGATTAACTTTAACATGAGATGTATTTAAATCACATATTACTACACCCTTTCTACATATCACATATTGATTAACTTTAACATGAGATGTATTTAAATTCTGTCAATTCAACTAATACGCTGTCAACTACTTTGATTAACTTTAACATGAGATGTATTTAAATTAAAACCTTGTGCTTTTTTACCCAAAATTTCTTCAAGATTAACTTTAACATGAGATGTATTTAAATACAGGTGAAGAAGCTATATACCTTATGGGTAGTGGGATTAACTTTAACATGAGATGTATTTAAATAAATGATGATGGTTTTATTCAATGTATTCCAGAAGGATTAACTTTAACATGAGATGTATTTAAATGTAGAAATTGGAACAAAATCTAATTCAAGGCAAGGATTAACTTTAACATGAGATGTATTTAAATCTTCTAAAGCACACACCGCTTTACCCATCAACACGATTAACTTTAACATGAGATGTATTTAAATTGAGCTTGATACAGCTAATACAATAGCTCCCAATCCGATTAACTTTAACATGAGATGTATTTAAATGATAATATTCCTGGTGTAAATAAAGTAGGAGAAGTTGATTAACTTTAACATGAGATGTATTTAAATATAATAATAGGAGCTACTAACAGGGAAGATATGATGATTAACTTTAACATGAGATGTATTTAAATAGATTGGCTAGAATTCTTTACCCAACATCGGCATGATTAACTTTAACATGAGATGTATTTAAATAGTTAAACAATGAAGATATGAGTATTTTATTAGCTGATTAACTTTAACATGAGATGTATTTAAATGATGGAATTAGAGGTGTTCAACAGACATTATTTGAGGATTAACTTTAACATGAGATGTATTTAAATGACTATAATAAAATTTCTTTAATTTTGAAAAAATAAGATTAACTTTAACATGAGATGTATTTAAATTTGCATTTGATTAGTCTTATAATATTGTTCCTTGCGATTAACTTTAACATGAGATGTATTTAAATTAGTTAAAATGGCTCTCTAATGCCGGAACAAATTTAGGATTAACTTTAACATGAGATGTATTTAAATATCAATCTATCAAATTGAGATATGATTAATATGTCGATTAACTTTAACATGAGATGTATTTAAATGCAAATGCAAAGAACCCTTCTTCCCTTAGTTGCCTAGATTAACTTTAACATGAGATGTATTTAAATACAGCAGAATTGTCGCCTATTTTTTCTGCATTGAGATTAACTTTAACATGAGATGTATTTAAATTCGTATATCTTGAATGAGTAAATAGCTTCAATAAAGATTAACTTTAACATGAGATGTATTTAAATTGTTAAAACCAGTTGCAGGAAAAGCAAGACAAAATAGATTAACTTTAACATGAGATGTATTTAAATATTCAGGTGGAAATGTAGCAAAATGTGCTGCTCTGGATTAACTTTAACATGAGATGTATTTAAATGCACCTTTACAACTTATACATTCTGATAGTACACAAGATTAACTTTAACATGAGATGTATTTAAATTAATATTGGCCATAATTAATTTATAGCTGCTAACGATTAACTTTAACATGAGATGTATTTAAATTTTGAAAGCACAATTAATTTATTGCTATTATCTTTTGATTAACTTTAACATGAGATGTATTTAAATTCTGAATATGGAACTGTATCATTTAGGAGAAATAGATTAACTTTAACATGAGATGTATTTAAATAGGTGTATTAGTGAATTTAATTAAAAAAGAAGAGGATTAACTTTAACATGAGATGTATTTAAATTGCCTAAAACGATTTGAAATCACTACACCTAAAAGATTAACTTTAACATGAGATGTATTTAAATAAATCAGACAAATCTATATTTAATACTTTTTTCTTATGATTAACTTTAACATGAGATGTATTTAAATAATATCAAGGTTCTCCAATGAGGGGGAAGGAATGGACGATTAACTTTAACATGAGATGTATTTAAATAAAGAATTAAGGCGATTAAGAACAGAAAATGCAAAAGATTAACTTTAACATGAGATGTATTTAAATAGTTTACTCCAGAGAATAAAAAGATTAATGAAATATGATTAACTTTAACATGAGATGTATTTAAATTTGCATAAATCCGTTTGATTTACTTCGCAATTTTCGATTAACTTTAACATGAGATGTATTTAAATCCTAAACTTTCATTTAGAACATCTACAGATTGTGTTGATTAACTTTAACATGAGATGTATTTAAATGACATACTTAAACTTAGAGTGAGTGATGTTAAAAGATTAACTTTAACATGAGATGTATTTAAATGCAGGATTAGGAGAGTTAATAAAAAGCATAGTGGAGAGATTAACTTTAACATGAGATGTATTTAAATACTGCTTTATTTAAATCATGTGAAAGTGGCAAAGGATTAACTTTAACATGAGATGTATTTAAATGATGTTCTCTTTCTTCTATTTCACAACCATCAAACGATTAACTTTAACATGAGATGTATTTAAATAATCCATCGCTTTGTAATAAAGCTCCATCCATACCAGATTAACTTTAACATGAGATGTATTTAAATATTTTAAAGTATATATAATTCTTTATACCCGTAGATCGATTAACTTTAACATGAGATGTATTTAAATTTATGCAATAGCTGCCATGATGAAGAGCATCCAGAGGATTAACTTTAACATGAGATGTATTTAAATATGCTAGACCCAACAAAATACTATCTATTTTCAGCATGATTAACCTATGCCGTGAAACACGGAGTAAGGTAATGGTGGTTATAGCTTTGTGCTTTTTTAGCATATCTATGAAATCTCAGTAGATATATTTCTAAGATACTATTCTCTGGTTATTACTTATATTAATTAAGAAGTATGGATAAATATGGATATATAAACATGACTTACCATAAATATTGTTCAGAATATGCGCTTAAAATGCTGGTTTAGTATGCGCCTTTTATAATAGACAGTCAAAATAATAAAACTGTTTCTATAGAAGG
>Ga0079104_1001819_pt1 | contig 13147 bp, 12 predicted proteins | sample MedtruBG_FD_76829 | JGI IMG/M metagenome (GOLD analysis project Ga0079104, IMG submission 76829) | Root nodule microbial communities of legume samples collected from California, USA - Medicago truncatula BG | ecosystem: Host-associated > Plants > Roots > Nodule | place: USA: California... | reverse complement strand
CTTTCAAGGAGATTGAATCACACACCGCCAATAAGATGAACCCCGTTTATGGGGACACTGCCTAGCCCGCAAAACCGTGTACCCGCTGGACCTTGCCTGATTGGCACCGTTCCGCACAGGCAGCACTTCGCGACGATTGCATGCGCGATAAACCGCTGGATTCTTCTTCTGACATAGCGGCGTATTAATCGCTCAGCCCCTCAACAATCGAGGCGCGATGTCACAGCGGTAGGGCGTTCCGGTCAGTAGTACCGTGGACAACAGCGCACTACTCATCTCGATAAATTAAAACGACTGGATCAGTAATACCAGGGGACTTATCCTCCCCAAGGGCCGTCGTAGGGGAAGTCAGATAAATTTTAGCTGCATCGAGAACTAGTTCGTCTATGGCCTTCTTGCGCTCTATATCTTCAATGCGGCAACGCTTTCATGTCTCGACGGCGTCCTGAATGGCCTCGCTTAAAGTGGCGAATTCGCCACTCTCGATGCTTTGGCGGACAACTTGCAAATGTTCGAGGCTTAATGTGACTTTGACTTCGTCGGCTTGATGCACGATGAACCCCTCTATCTCTGACCGCAACTTGGAACGTAACCTTGCCGAGTGGCAGGTGTGCCATCTGAATCCTTCACATTGCAGAGGTAGCAAGCTGATGACCTGAGACCTATTGTCCCTGGCTTTTGATAAATGATAATTCGACGGGATCTTTGTACGGTTTCGACATACAAAAGCTACTTCACGAATCTTCCTTCCCTATGTATCCATTGCTGGGATACGTTTGAGAGTTTGTCGTGATACACGCACTAAGATATTTTTTTACTTTCTCGCTCATGGCCCCCGAGAAAACATGTGACTGGGAACCTATCGTTTGCTTTAGGAAAAGGCAGTTAATTGACGGCACCTTTGCATCCGGTGCGCTGATGGTGCGGATGATTGACGGAACCGCTCACTACCGGTTGATGACGGAGGAAGAGGATCTAGATTTCCGCGAGGAAACCTCGATTTAGGGTTGTTTTCGATGTCAGAGCTAAAGGTCACCACAACCAGATGAACCCTGCAAGCGCTCCTGCCCAGATAATAATAAGGGAGATAAGGAGCACAGTGACATAGTTGCGAAAGCGACGTGTCATGCACCCAAACATCTTTTAGTCGAAAAAGTTCGCTTCTCTGCCTGCACGCTTACCGGCTTCTTTTCGAAGTCAACAACGCATTTCGTCAGGAGGGCATAACAGTCGCGCTGGACGCGGGGCTATGAGCATCTGCTCGCACTGCCGTTGAGCCCGCATCGGGCCGGCGGTTATGGCTTCCCAAAGCGGTTTTTCCGTAGCAGATGTCATATATCTCCGCGAGAGCGTCCCTGTGGGTTTTGAGCACTGCCCCTCCCATCGCTTGCTCAGACTGTCGACCACTAGGATGACGGCAACCGGACGCTTCGACGCCTCATAGGCCCCCATGTCCCGCCGGCAGCCGCTTTGAAGGCTGCTGCGAACTGAATATCGGGCAGAGCTAAGATGACCTTGATGCCGGAAAGAATGCCGGAAAGGATCGACCGAGCGCGCTTGAGCAACCGTGTCCAGCCAGGGCGAGGTTCATAGATTTCTTCGATGTCGATGATGTAAGGCACAGAGTGTTGCAATTCTGCTGGAAGGGTTGCTGCTCATCGTGCTAACGGACACTCTTTATTGGAGATCGAGCATGAATGAGATTACGACGCGCCGGATTCTCGCCATCCACCCCAAGTGGACAGGACATATCATCCTAAATTCGAGTGGCGCCGCACGGCATGAGAAGTACGGAACTACCGGCAGTTATGTTCTCAACAAAACGACACTGCGGATAAATTGGGACAAATATGCCCCGGAAGTCTTCGTCTCATTTGGAGACACATTCATTCATCAGGAAATAGTCGACTGCACGGCAGATGCCGTGAAGCTGAGATTTGCTAAACTCTACGGCCAAACATTCGAGGTTGGAGAAATATCGGTCAGAACTCCAATCGAAGGGTGCGAAGTACACCTTCGCGTAGGAACCTCTGACGTTCCGACCTTCAGACAAGTATTTGTCGCAAGAGACTACGACAGCCCTAATCTTCCCGACACGGCAAAAACGATCATAGACATCGGCGCGAACATTGGACTGTCCGCCGTTTTCTTTGCTGCAAAATACCGCGACGCCAGAGTTCTTGCAGTCGAGCCGGATGAGGCGAACTACCAATTGCTCAAGCGTAACACATCAGTATTCGGACCGCGCGTCACTTCGGAGAGAGCGGCTGCCTGGGTGAGCGATGGCGAAATATCGTTTGCGACGCAAGATAGCAAAGGCAACCCCTTAGGCGCTTGGGGCGGGCAGGTATCGACACACCCATGTGATACCGTAGTCCCTTGCATATCTATCGCCAGCCTCCTCCGCAAGTACGATATTGACAAGGTCGACATCCTGAAGGTCGACATAGAGGGCGCGGAGCAAGAGATTTTCGGCGCAACTGATACGGAATGGCTTTCTGCAGTTGATCTCGTGGTTATCGAAACACATGACCGTTTCAAGCCAGGCTCTGACAAAGCCGTCAAGGATGCGTTACGCGATGAATTTGACCAGCTCAGAACCAAAGGAGAGAACCTTTACTTCAAGCGGAAAGCGTGAATCCGCACAACGAGGAGAGATCGGGATGTCGCACAGAGATTTTCCCTCCACTGGGGTCACTAAAAACGATCTCTCGAAGCCTATTTACAATACGCTTGTTGAGGTTGCCCTTAAGGTATCACAGCATAGGCTCGTCGTCTCTGACGACGATATCGACGTAATCCGATCTGCGCGCGATGAGGCGATGAAAACGGTCTCGTCTCACTTCGATGCAATGATCTCCACCGCTGAAGAGAGGCGGTTAAACCTTAAGAAATACGAAGGAATTAGATTCGTTTCGCTGGGGTGTGACGGTTTTATCAACATCCTGTTATCGCGATGGGGAATGATTGCAGCCTCTGAATGCAATACCGGGCCTTTCGATAGGCTCGATCTTTCGCCCAATTCAATCTCAGCCGCGATATCGAACGACTTTCGTGACTTTACCTCAGTTTCGCTTAGCTCGTCCGCAGAGCGCTCAGAAGCACATCCAATGCTTCGGGTACTTCAATCAGGGATAACTAACCAGGGATCAACGGGCCAGAGCGTTGAGGCAGATATTGCAACAAAGATAGAAAACTTTCGAAACTGGATGGGTTCCGGGGACCCAACTGTATTCGTCTTTCATAGCAATGACGCATCACTCGAGACGCAAAAGTCAGTAAGCTATACGTTCAATACAATACAGCGCTCACGTGCCGAGTTTAAAACACTCTGCATGTGGATATATACGCCAAACCCAGGCAGTCAAAGCGTAGACTGGTTTTTAAATCCGGATCTCCTAATCCTTCAAGCATCATATCCTCTCGAAGGGTACACATGGAATTTGCCGATACATACGTTCTCATGGCGAGGCCAAACGTTCGAGGCCAAGCTAGTTCAAGGCATAAAAATTCTGCTGCAAGAATATGGCTTTCCCCCTCCCACCAGGTAAAAGCCGGATAGCGTATCAATTCCAGATGTGATCGGCATAGAATGGATGACTGACAAACAGGGCCAATCGAGCGAAGAAGCTATGACGAACAAGATATCGACCACAACCTATGTGGAATTGCCAGGCAACGTGCTGAGAGAAATGCCCCGCCCAGAAGACGACCGGCAAGAGGGGTACGTCGACGCTTTCGACGCCTCTAGTTTGTTCTATGATATATTCAGATACGGAAGCCGAATAGTCCTCAGCGGGCCACCACTCGCCAACCTCGCGAACACGATCCAAAAGGCCAAATTCTCTATAGATGGGACTATCGTTCATCCTCATCTGCAGGATAAGTGGAAGACGCAGCGCTCTTACATTAATGGCTTTCCGAAAGGAGCAAAACTCAAAATTGATTCTGATTTAGTCTCTGGAGACTACGACATACAGCCAGACGAAAATCGTATTTTCGAGGGCAAGCGCGTTCTATACACGCTCTCGAAGAACAATAAACTCGAATGGATTAGGGATTGGGCGGAATTCTATGTAAAAGCACATGGCATAAATGGGATACTATTTTACGACAACGCATCTGATAACTACAACACAAAGGACATATTAGAGACAATTAGGGGGGTTCAGGGTATAGATGCAGTAGTTGTCGTGGAGTGGCCATACAAGTACGGCCCAGGCTGCGGGCCTTCTGGAAGATGGGATAGCGATTACTGTCAGTATTCAACCATTGAGCATGCCAGAAGGAGATTTCTCGCCTATTGTCGAGGCGTAATCAATGCCGACATAGATGAGCTGATAGTATGCGAGTCAGGGGGTACCATCTTCGAATACCTCGAGAAATCCTCAGTCGGAGCCGTCACATATACCGGCCTGTGGCTTGAGGCGGTAGGAGACACACCAGACCCGCTGCATCGACATTTCCGATACTTCCGAACAAACCGTGCCGCTGCCACTAAAAAGTGGACCCTGACACCATCGGCTATTCCCGACGACATTCAAATTAATGTGCACAGCCTAGGCAGCGGTTTCGAAGCCCAACTTTTAAACGACGTTCGGCACCGCCATTTCAGCGCCATAAATTATAACTGGAAGAAAAAGCGAGCGGACCCAACCCCCTATAATTCAGAGCGCCATGCAGTGGACGAGGCATACGTGCGTGTAATGCGCGAGATCGGATGGACTTATTGATCAAGGAGAAACTTTAGAACTCCCACGGGACAACATCAATCCCTGCGTAAATTGCAAATCGCTCGATCGATTTCGGCCATCCCGATCGAACTAGTGATGGACGCTTTCCTCGAGACCGGCGGTGCATCTGGAAAGTTCAGTGGTCCTAGAGCTTTATCACCTTTTGCCAGAGCGCACCGCGATGCCTGTATTTTCGGCGACCCACTGGCCGCCGACTCCGTCGCCTTGTGAAGCACTATCGAATCCGACCCCCGTGCCCTCATCGTTGCTGAGACGATGGCTTGTAGAGGCCGGTTGATCTCAAATGCTCCATGACGCGCGCTTCGATCGCGGCGGAAGCCTTCTTCCGGTCCCGAAGATCGATCGCATAACGCTTCCGCAGCAGGAACCAGAACTTCCGCAGCTCATCCGGCTTCAGCCTGGATTGGCAGACAACGAACTGAGCCGCAAAATCGCCAGGCTGGCGGCACACGAAACAGCTGGCCATATAGTCGGCCCGCCCAAAAACATAGACCGGCTTCTCGTGCAGTAGAGCCTCGGCGCCGACGCCGGAATTGACGACGCAGACTGCCAAAGCCTTCGGGATGATGGCGTGAATGCTGGAATATGCCTGGACCGCGTTTTTTTCGGCGACAAGCTTCGACAGAAACCCTGAGACCTCGGGCGTCGTGCAAAGCGGGTGTCGTTTGATGACGACGGAGAGACCTTTCGCCTTGGCTGTCCGAACGACCTCCTCCACCATTTCGAACAGGCTCAGATAAGCAAGCTGGCTGACGGCATCGCCGATCAACTGCAACGCAACGAAGATGAAGTTTTTGGGCAGGTACTCGGCATCGGAAACGGAAGCCTGCCGATATTTCGACAGATTGCCGCCGATGACACGCTGTTTCTCCTCCTCGAAAAATGCCGCGGCCTCTTGCTGATCGACCTCCACAGCGCGCAGTTGCTCTAACGAAAAATCCGAAAACTCCGACCAGCCCGCATAACCGCGGTTATCGAAGCTGAAGAGAGACGGCCTGTCCGTTTCTTTGAAATGGAGTCCTAATTTGCCACGTGATATCGTATGATAGGAGAAGCTAGGGATTGGGAGGTCAACGAAACCGTGAGTTCTTAGGCGGCTCCTAACAGCATAAGCGACACTGTTATTTTCGAAGGCCGCCACCATGGCCGAAAGGACGAACCTGATATCTGTACGAAATCCTGGATAGTCGATCTTATTCTTCCTGAAGGCCGCAGCAGGCATTAGGATTAGAGGCCGCTTGTCCAACGGTGCACGCCTTCCACCAGCCCGATCCAGAATATCCTCGTTCGCCATACTGACGGCGTGGCTGTACGCTTCTGTATCACTAATAAGAGCGACCACCTCAGCCTTAAGCCGGCGCGCCTTCGCCATGTCGGCTACATAAGGGTGGTTCAGGAACGCCAGCGTGCCCTTCAGATCAAAGAGGCTAAGTCTAGCGGCAACTAGATCGCCGATATGCTCTCGCGAAAGAGGCCGGCTTCTCTCCACTGCCGCCAATTGCGCCATAAGAAGCGTGATTGCGGCCGCGAAAATGTCCTCGCGATCACAGGCCTCTGCGGAAAGTGCGGTCGATAGAGGAAGCGTAAGATCAATATGGTTGGGTTCAGCCCGCATGAACGTCAAACCGTCTTCGGCAAGACGTTGATGATAGCTCAACTGATCAGTCTGCCATCCGCCCAAATCTCTTGAAGAGCTTACGGCTACATCACCGGCAAGCCTCGATGCCGCTTCGGCCAGCAAGGCTGCAGCTCCCGCAGGCAAATGCGGATGTCGCCGAATTTCCTCCAGGCGCCGAGAATACCCAGGATCGACTACCTTCGCGATGTAGGTGCTGATGGACCAAAACGTTAGCTGATTGCGCTTTGCGTACCGAAAAAAAACGTCTTCAGCCGCTGCCGCCCGCCCAGCGTGATATTCGATGAGAAGACGACCTTCAAAGACCAACGCCGAAATCTTCTTTGCAGCTTTTACCGGAGGCAGAAGACATGCGACGGCTGCGAGAATGATACGCATGACAGGCACATTTCGGCCCGCACGTACCCTTCTCTCTATCAATCCGATCATTTCACCACTCTAAGCTGATTACCCGCTGTGATGGCCACGTATAGTATCAAAAGCTTGGCTACCGCGAGGACTTTCACCTTTTGGAGAAAGTGTCCGGCGATTTAGGGGACCACTACAAGATCAAAAGACACGCTATCAAAAATTTCCAGATCCATATTGACTAGAAAACCAGCCCCAAGAGGAATACGAATCTTGGCTTTGATGACATCATGCGAACTCGCGGTTAACCGCGACGGATCAATGGAGCGCGCGAGTGGAAATTGCCAAGGTAGTTGCCGGTATAGAGGCTGCCAACTCAGGCTCTCGGATTTTAGATCGACAGATCGCCGAGGCGGTCGGATGGCGCCGTGAGATAAGGGAGGATCAAGACAGTCACGGGCGAACCGTATCTCGAGGAGTATGGTACGACCCAAGCTCTGGAAAGCCTGGCACAATTCCCAATTATAGCGGCGACTTAGAGGCCGCGCACTCCCTCGTAGAATTGATTGCGCCAAACACCAGAGGCGCCTGCACGTGGGAGAATGGGGCAGCATCTGCAAAGATCGGAACCGCTCCTTATAGTCAAGCGCGGACACCAGCCCTGGCCCTTACTTCGGCTGCCCTGAAATATCTCGCCGAGAACCGTTAGCCGCGCCCCATCTCGAACTGCCTGTCGTATATTTGCAGCAAAAACATCATAAACAGAGATCCGACCACTCGTTGTTTAGGGGATGACATGCGCGTTGATCGCACCATCGATCTGCTTCGTAAAGCTGAGGAAGGATCGAGACCCCTTGATACGCTGGTCGCGCAGGCTGTGGGGTGGCGCAAGATAAACCGACAGATTGTTGACGCCAAAACCAGCGAAGTTCGGGACGCTACGTTATGGCCCATCCCAGACGCCGACAATCCTGGCAGGATACCCTACTACACATCAAATATAGAGGCCGCATATCTACTTGTACAGCAAGCTTGCCCTTCAAGGGTAAGTGGCTTCTCTTGGCAAGAAGGTTCCGCGACAGCGCAAGTGGGCGAGACCGGTCCGCGGGCGAGCGCCGCGACACCAGCACTGGCGCTTTGTCTTGCTACTCTTATGGCCCTTGCATCGAACGGCTTGGGTAAATGAGCGTTAAGAGAGTTGAGTTTGGCAGCAGATTTTCACCCGACGAGCTGAGAAGCCTCGGGCTTGAGTTGGAATTTAGTCCAAGAAGCCAGTTTATCTGCGGAAATTCGTACGAAATTCCCTGCCAAGTCAAAACTTCGATGAGAGATATCCTCTCTGTGGGCGCGTTCTCTTACATCAATGGCAAGGGTCGCTTCACCAATGTCCGGATAGGCCGGTACTGTTCAATAGCTGAAGGCGTGGAAATTGGATATCCTGAACATCCGACCGACTGGCTAAGCACATCTCCAGTCCAATACATAAGGCCCAGTTGGGCTGCAGTGGTGGGTGATTGGAAACGCGTATCACACACGACCACTAAAGAGACGCTTATACAACACGACGTCTGGATCGGGGTCGGCGCATTTCTTCGCACGGGCATCACCGTAGGTACCGGAGCAGTTATCGGCGCTCATGCCGTTGTGACGAAAGATGTACCACCGTATTCAATTGTCGTCGGCAATCCCGGCCGCATCATTCGAACTCGAATTCGCCCTGAGCTTATCGACGAACTGTTGAACACCAAATGGTGGGAATTCTCGCCTGCGCAGCTCGATGGCTGCCCGTTCGATCGGGCCGGTGATGCGATCCGTTTTATCCAGGATTTGCGTAAGGCTAACACTCCGATCTACCGACCCCAGCGCCTGGAGATCACTCCAGCCGGAGCGATACTTTCACCTTCCCCTTAATCAATGTGGGCCCGCATTCGCAGGTTTGTCACAATACAGTCATCGAACATGAACTAAGGCAGGAAGACGGAAATCCAGGTCTGAGAGTCGATGCAGCACACTGATAGCAACATCTATGTCAACGTCGTGTTCGCGACTGACGAAGAGTATCTACCAATCACGGCGGTTGCGCTTACCTCGGTTGCTGCAAACTATAGGGATACGAGGAAACTCCGGGCTTTCATTCTCATCGAGAAGCCGATGCCTCAGGATGACGCGGCTCGTTTTCAGACCCTTGCAAAGCAATTCAATATTGAGGTTCATCCATTGTCCGTCTCCGCCGCAGAATACGCGACGGTCCGAACAAGTCGTGGGATTTCAAGCGCGACGTACTTTCGACTAGCCATGCACCTGGTTTTGCCACCCGATGTCGATAAGGTGGTTTACCTCGATTCCGACATGATCATCTTAGGCAATATTGCGGATCTTTTTAATACGCCTCTTAGCGACGAAACACTGTTCGCTGGCGCGGAGGACTACAATAGTGTGGCGCACCGCAAGGCGTACAAAACTTCGGCCACTTCAGTAAATCTCAATGCTGGCGTTCTGGTTTGCAACATAAAAGCTATCCGCGCGATGGACTTCCTCGGCGTAGTAAGCGCCTATGTCGAGCAAAACCAATTTCTCATTTTCCATGGCGATCAGCAGATCCTGAATTCTCTGTTTAGCGAACGAATGGCCTATGTTCATATCCGATGGAATATGCACGGACAGTTGTTCGAAGAGGAATGGGTCGCGAACAACATGGGTGCTCGAGCACTCGCGACTGCCACAGATTTTGCAGACGGGCGCGCTGAGCCCAAGATCATCCACTACAATGGGACAATGAAGCCATGGAACGGCGGCGCGCATCCGAGGCGACGTGACTGGTACCGGTTTTCAAACGTCTCGGTTTACGCCGACTTATTCCCCGAGCCAGATTGGCCCTCCGCCAAGAATCGTAGCGACAAGAAGCCATCACTGCTAGCAACGGTTTACCAGAAGCTATGGATCGATAAGCTCGTAAGAGCTTTACACGAGGGCTACAAAGCCAAGGGGACACGTACTTGGGTCGAGAACAACGTCAAGAGCGGGAAACTTTGGAAGCAAAAGCCTTTTGATGAGTTGCGCACATTATCGGAAAAGCAATCTCTTATCCAGATGCACTCCTTCCTGGCGATGCGGGGAATGTTACGCCGGGAACGGAAATTTTCAGCAACGGATTTTGTCCGCAACATTCCCGAAAACGCCAAAGTTTATGCAAATGCCCCTAATGACGACCTTGAAGGGGGGTTCCACGAGAACATCAAACTCATTCTCCAGACGCCGAATGTCAGCATGAAGGTTCTCCCTTACGAAGCCCACTTTTCGCTAGTCCTGCATATGGCTATCCGCACATCCGGCTTCTGGGACGCATTACTTACCGCAAGCTTTGACCGTGATATCATTTTCGGTGAAGCCGCATTCTTTGGCGCTTACGCTGGTTATTTCGACCACGCGTCGCCAGCTGTTGGCAGGCGACCTTTCGGCTATATTCTTGACGACCTTGGCTATTATTACGATGCAAGGCAGCCATCGCGGCTAGAGCTCAAATTGAATGACGCTTCGTATGAACTTAACGATGCAGAATTGGCTCGCGCAAAAAGCTTGATCCAACGCGTCAAATCCGAACGGCTCACTAAATACAACCGGAATGCCGGCAAAGGAATCCCCGTTGCCTTGGAGCCAGGAGCCGTGGTCGTGATCGACCAAACACCCCATGATGCCTCGATCAAATTTGGTGGCGCCGAGAAGCGTACCATAACCGACATGGTGACTGCGGCAATCCGGGAAAACCCGAACGCGACGGTGTATTTCAAGCGTCATCCGGACAACGTCAAGACAAATCGCAATATACTTCCTGCGACAGCGCGCGTGAAGTTGCTTCCAGACGATGCGGACATCACACAGGTTCTGGATCAGTGCGCATCGGTGTATGTCGTTGCTTCTCAAGTGGGATTTGAAGCTCTCCTCCGGGACAAAAAAGTAGTGACGTTCGGCATGCCTTTCTATGCCGGTTGGGGCTTAACCGAAGACCGCCAACCAATAGTCAGACGTTCCAAGACACGAACGAAAGATGAGCTATTCCATGCAGCATGCATCGACATGTCCGTCTATGTGAACCCTGTGTCCGGCAAACTCATTGAGATCGAAGAGGCTTTTGATCTAGTACAGTCTATGAGAGCAATTGAGCTAAGCTCACAAACCTCGCAACGGAGCGAGGCGGCTGAGTAAGTGAGTATTCGCATTCCAAAGACCGTTTAGCCCAGAAACCGCTTGAGCCAAGTCAACCATCTCGCAACCCCGGCACGCCTCGCGTTCTTCTTCTGAACACTTTTCAATTGGCGTTCGCCACTGCGAGCCATTTTGACGAGTTCGCGTACATAACTCTGAGACGTACTCAAAGCGGGGACACGCCCTTCAAGCAGGTCCCGAACTTTGGATTGTGCCAACCTAATCACATCGACCTTGGAGCAGTCGATCATTAACTCCGATCGCAGAACCTGTAAATTTTCTCGCTCTGCAACTGAGGGATATAGGGCTTGCTCGATACAGTCTCGAAGGTTCTCGGGATCTTCGCAAACCACACCGAGCTCATGCCGTCGTCGATACTCTATTGAATGGAGGTTGAATTTCTGAATACCAACAGCGCTTGCTGCATCTTCTTGGAAGAGGACTACTGGTACCTGGGCATAAAGTGCATCAAAAATCGCACCGGAAAAATCACTGATCACGACGTCGGCAGCATTGAGCAGTTCCCGCTGATCGGCGGAGGCACCAAAAAGATGGCAAAATCCGAATTCTTTCGCCTTTTGCCGCCACGAAGTGTCACCGTTTTTTTCTTGGTTATGGTGTGCCTTGATAACGACGTTGTAACTTTGGGCTAAACGAGATAACGGCTCAAGAAGCCGCATGAGCGAACCAAGCTCATCATAAGTTGGCATGTAAAGAATTGTTGCGCGATCAGGTCGCAACCCTAACTGGATCGCCGCGTTCCTCTTTGCAGAGGCCTCATCACAAACCTTCCAGCCTGCGAATTTCAAGTTTCCGACTGCATAACTCGGAGAAAAATGGGCGACTGCAGCAGCAGAATAATCACCGTACATAAGGTTCATATCCGCGAGAGAATGCCACTCGCCGTAATTGTGACGCTCTTTAGCTAGTCCGTATTGCACACATACAAGACGCGCTTTGTTTATTTCCTCAATGAGTGGAAACGGCGTCTGAAAAAAAAGAACGTCGAAATCCCCTTCTATCGCAACCGCTTGACGATAGGATAGAAGGAGGAAGCGCTCTCGAGCCTCGGGGGAAATCGCCTCAAGGAAGCCTGTCCAATCAACGGCATTTCCAACGAGTAAAACCTTCGAGGAGGGATAGGCCTGCCATAACTGTTCGACTTGTTTAAACTGAAACTCATTTCGGGCTATAAAGCCGACGGCAGGCTCTTTCATCGCGTGACTTTAGGATGCGATTGCTCGGATTTCAGCAAGCAATTGGGTTGTGGATATTCCCTCAGTCCTCGGAAGGTAAACAACCTCGCAAAGGGATTTGAATTCGTCAAACTTCCCCGCCCAATCGTCGCCCATGACAAGCACATCCGCCGCATGTTGTTTGATGTATTCGCCCTTTTCTTCCAGAGAATGTTCAAAAAAGACTTCGTCCACACCTGCGACGGCCTTCACGATCTCGAGGCGATCGAATTGGGAGTAGACTGTTTTCTTCTGTTTTTTGGACCAATTAAGGGCATCGGTTGAAATTCCGACCGTCAGATGGGTGCCAAGCAGCCGCGCTCGCTGCAGAATCCTGATATGCCCAACATGCAGAACATCGAATGTTCCGAACGTAATGATTCTCTTCATGCACGGCCCTTCTTTGCCTTGGGAGATGACAGATTTATGAAGCCTTTATGACGGCATTGCAAGCTTGTAAGCTCTCTGAGGCCTCATCCTAAAGTAAGCCCTGCCCCGATCACCAACCTCTGAACTCTTACAGACTGCAGAGATTGGCAACACTGGAGACCGGCGCATCGGTGTCGAAACTGGCGCTAGAACATGAGGTCAATGTGAACCTCGTTTGGGAATGGATCAGGGAGTACACCCAGGCCCATCCATTATCGCCGTCCTCGATATCGGCGCCTATTCCCGTTCGGGTCGCCGCGCCGAGCAGCGAGTTTGAAATTAGATGCCTGCCAGGGATCGCGAAATGCGATTGGCGAGGTCGGAGATGAGCGGCCCGCTGACCTCCTCAGCAAACACGAGCGCGTCAGTGCCCAATGGCGTGAGGCTGACGCTGGGACACGATGATTTCAGCAGATTGACGGTGACCTGCCACTGAAGTTTCATCCGGCTGCGATTAGAGCCTCGGCGGTTTTTGATACGCCAAATGGCGGGGTGGGAGCAACCGGCGTAGACGTGAAGCTTCCACATTGCGGAGCGTTGGA
>Ga0079104_1001816_pt1 | contig 13166 bp, 8 predicted proteins | sample MedtruBG_FD_76829 | JGI IMG/M metagenome (GOLD analysis project Ga0079104, IMG submission 76829) | Root nodule microbial communities of legume samples collected from California, USA - Medicago truncatula BG | ecosystem: Host-associated > Plants > Roots > Nodule | place: USA: California... | reverse complement strand
ATTATTCAATATTGTTGATGACTTCCATACAAACATTCCACTATTCCAAAGGTATTTTCCTGACGATAAATATTCCTTTGCTGTTTCCAAATTTGGCTTTTCAACAAATCTCTTTACTCTATAGATATTATTTCTCTTTATATCATCTTCATCTCTTCCAAAATTTATGTAGCCATAACCTGTTTCAGGATATGATGGAGTTATTCCTATCGTAATAAGATTCTCATCTTCCTTTGCAACCTCTATTGCTGCTTTTAAGGTATCAATATAAATCTCATTATATTTTATTAGATGATCTGATGGAAGCACAAGCATTACAGCATCTTCATATTTTTTCTTAATATGCATTGCTGCTAGTCCAATGCATGGTGCAGTATTTTTAGCTACAGGTTCTAATAATATGTTCTCCTCAGGAATCCCTCGAATCTGATCTAATACTAAATCTTTATAATCCTTATTAGTTACTATGTAAACATCATCTATATCAACCAAACTATTAAGTCTTTCTATAGTTAGTTGAATCATTGTCTTTCCATCATCAGTTAAACTTAAGAACTGTTTTGGCAATGATTTTCTACTTTTAGGCCAAAACCTCTCACCTTTTCCTCCTGCCATTACAACTGCTGTTATTTTCACTTGGATACCTCCATTTTTTTATTACTTATTTTATGTATATTTAATCTAGATTTTCTACATAAAAAATGACACAACTGATGCATTTTATCATTGCATTCGTCACATCAACTACCGAATTATTTCATTACATAAAATTTAATATTATATTATATATTTTTATTATATTGAAAGTCTATAGTTTACAATTTAATTTCCATTTTATAATACTATATTTTATATTCATTGTCAAAATAACATACTCTAAAACAAGGTTATTACGACTTCCAAATAACATTTCTTTTGGCAATTAACTTCATTAATTCCAAGTTAAGAAATAAATTCCGTTCTCGACAAATGCAATAACTTAAACTTTCAAATACGCCGTATACTTTCTTGAAAAATTTTATACAGAATGTTATCATACTTTTAGTTAGAAAAACAGACTTTCTACTTTTTATACTTTAAATAAAAGGGTGATTATTAATGATAAAAGAAAACCAGAATTTATTAAATAAAATTAATGCCATTTCTGATATAATAATTTTATTTATATCTATGACTTTAGCGTACTTAATTCGTTTTTATATATTTTCAACTGATACAGAGTATATAAAACTAATTACATACATGCAATTTTCAGTTATTATCATACCAATAAATCTCATTATTTTTAACTTTTTTAATTTATATCATTCCTTTAGAACAACAGCTTTTATCAAAGAATGCAGTCACGTCATCAAATCAAATACAATATTAACCGCAATACTTTTATCTTTATTATTTACACTTAAGCTAGTTCATATCTCTAGATGGGTTATTATTATATTTTACTTTGTAAATATCACTTTAATTATAACCAAAAGATTTATTTTAAGAAAAGCTCTATCAAAAATAAGATCTAAAGGGTTAAATTTAAAACACGTTATTATTGTCGGTGCCGGTGAAGTAGCAACCGAATATTTAGAAACAATTAACAAGAATAAAAACTTCGGGTATAGTTACTCTGGATATGTTGCAAATTGTTCTAATTTTGATGGTAATAAACTAGGAAATTATAATGATTTATATGATGTATTAAATAAGTACAAGCCGGATGAAGTTGTCTGTGCTCTTGATATATCTGACGCAAAATATATAGAAACTATAGTATCTGACTGTGAAAAGAGCGGTACAAAAATTTCTATAATCCCTTTTTGTTATAAGTATATTCCTAGTCAGCCTTACATTGATCAAATTGGCAATATTCCACTTATTAATATAAGAAGAATTCCTTTAGATAATATAGGAAATGCTTTTATGAAAAGAACTTTAGATGTTATTGGTTCTTTAATTTTAATAATATGTACAAGTCCTATTATGACGACTACTGCAATAATAATAAGGTTAACTTCAAGAGGACCTATTATTTTCAAACAAAAACGTGTTGGTTTAAATAAAAAACTATTTACTATGTATAAATTTAGATCTATGAAGATCAACTCACAGGAAGAAACTGGCTGGAGCACAAATGTCGATCCAAGAAAAACCAAGTTTGGTGCTTTTATTCGTAAATTTTCTATTGATGAGCTACCTCAATTTTTTAATGTATTAAATGGTGATATGAGCTTAGTTGGACCTAGGCCGGAGCTGCCCCATTTTGTTGAAAACTTTAAGGAAGAAATCCCTCTATATATGGTCAAACATCAAGTAAAACCCGGAATAACAGGACTAGCCCAAATTAATGGGTATAGAGGTGATACATCAATTAAAAAAAGGATCGAATTTGACATACATTATATCGAAAACTGGAATATACTACTAGATATAAGCATATTATTCAAAACAGTTTTTAAAGGATTAAAAAACAGTGAGCAAATTGTAAATAGTAAAACAGTAATTAATGATCATGAAATAGATCTGTAATTGCTACAGTAAATTAAGTCACATCGATTTAGATGTGACTTTTTCGTTTCAATATTTATTACATTTATTGAACTGAGTTATGTAGAATGCTATAATAATAGATAATTGTAGCTATTATTTACAAAAAATATATATTAGGATGTGTGGAATTTGGAAAACATAAAAACTTATTTTAAGAAGAAAAATATTGATTTTTTCTATCCTATAGCATTTATATTATCAATCGTTCCGTTAATTGTTCGTATGAAAGTTGTTGATTCCGAACAAGCTGTTGTCGATTTATTTGGCACAGCTGCTAAAAGTGACTTATTTTCACAAAGGAAAGCTTTTATTTTGATGATTTTTTGCATCATATTGATTTTCATTAGTATAATATTCTTTAAAAAAATTTTCAAAAAAAAGGATAAAATACTCAACTCAATCTTGATTGCAAGTATTATATTTTTATTTTTTACTTTCCTTTCTACTATGTTTTCATCTTATAAGCAAACAGCTATATGGGGAATACATGATAGAGCTGAAGGTTTTATAACTATTACTTGCTACATAATTTTATTAGTTTACTCCATTTATACCTTTAAAAAAACAAGTGATTATAAATATGTAACTATTCCAATTCTTATTTTAGTTTTTATAAATTCATTTTTAGGCTTATTCCAATATATAGGACAAGATTTGATCAAAACTAATTTAGGTATGTCTATGGTAGTTCCTAGCCAATATCAGACCCCCAATGCAAAGATGAATTTACTTTATGAAGCCGGAAAGCTTTATGGTACGCTATATCATTATAATTACGTTGGTAGCTTTGTAGCTATTGTTCTACCAATATTATTTTGTTTATCACTATTTGAGTTTGAAGATATTATGTACAAGATATGTTTAGGAATTGGATCTCTCCTTTCAGTATGGCTATTATTGGGAAGTACCTCTCGTGCTGGTATTATCGGACTTATTGTAGCAACCATATTTGGTATTATTATATTTTGGAAGCTACTATATAAAAAATGGAAGCCTCTTTTAATTTGTATCATTTCGTTGTTAGTTATAGCTACCGGGCTTAATTTTGCTGCCAAAGGAGCTATTTTTGAGAGAATTCCCGCTCTAATAAGTGATACTCTAAGTGTATTTAAGGATACTAATGATTTTGATTACAGAGATCATACTCCTATAAGAGATATTCAATATAACGATAAAGAGACTCAAATAGTAATACAAAATGAAACTATAAAAATATCTTATGAAAATAGTAACTATGTATTTAAGAATTCTAAAGACCAAGTTATTAATTATGCAAAAAATAATAATACATTAACAACAAGTGATGAAGCCTTTAAAAACTATTCCTTTATGTTTGGTAAAATTGATAATAAATCAACTAGAACCGACGGACTTGTTTTAATGGTGGATAATCAACCTACTTTTAAGTTTTTATTAAAGCCAGATAACAGTATTCATTTAATAAATGCAAATACTAAAAAAGATATTGATTTAGAATATCCTGCAACCTTTGGATTTAAAGGTAAAGAAAAACTAGGTTCCATGAGAGGATATATTTGGTCCAGGTCAATTCCTATGCTAAAAGAAAATTTAATATTAGGTGGCGGTCCTGATACTTTTGCTCTCAGATTCCCTCAAAATGATTTGATTGCCAAGTACTATGCTTATGATACACCTAATATGATTGTTGATAAACCACATAACCTATTCTTGCAAATAGCTTTGAACGAAGGAGTTATTGCACTATTAGCATTTTTAGCTATTATGGTTATTTATATTGTAGACAGCATTAAATTATATGCTTTGAAAAATGATTATAACAGATCTCAGGTTTTAGGTACCGCAATCTGTTTAGGAGTTATAGGGTATTTATTTGCTGGAATTTTCAACGATTCAGTTGTAAGTGTAGCCCCAATATTCTGGATTGTTTTAGGAGTTGGAATTGCAATTAACTTTATAAATAGAACAGAACTCAACATAAAACGTAAGTAGTATGAATTTAAGAAGCTAGCTAATAAATAGATATTCTGTTTATTAGCTAGCTTTTCTAACTTCCCATATTTATGAATATTTACTCTTCATATCATAGCTCCATCTGCCCTTATGTATATCCATCAATTCTTACGTTTGAATGCATTGCTCCCCCACCCAAATGAAAATTAATATCACTTTATATTGTTACTTTGTAACTATCCAGTTTTCGTACTTCCATCCTTAAAGCATACTTTCATCAAATCTAAAACCGTGTCTCTTGTCGTAACTTCTATCATAAGACCATTTACAAATTAATGAATTTCCTGCTTAATTATCATATGTCATTGATCATGACTGTTTTTATCTATTGATTGATATTATGTGCTTTTGACTTGTAGCCTGTCATTATCATATTAGTCGTTAACTTATATTACTTGTACTATTATCAGTACTATTTGTAGTAGTTCATATATTTAAAGTAATCTTATAAATCCTCATGTAAAATCATCATTATTTCTATCTTCACCATGTCCATGCGATCCAATAGCACTTAATAGCTTGCATTAAAATTTGATGATGCTTATGATTTTCCCTCTATTATATTAATATAGTTTTTTAGTTCTATTGTTACAAAAGTTGCAACAAAAAACAATAGTTAGATTAGGCCTCTAATCACCTTATCTCTACTAATACTTTATTTAAAAATATTAAAGTTAATAGTGAAACAAAATTGCATTATTGTATAAAAAAAGGACGAGGCTTTGCCTCATCCTAATCTTAAATTGCCAATCCTATATTATATAGCTTGTCAATTTTCAAGTCATCTATTTTATGGATTATTGAATCCAAGCTCCAGATGCTCCTAATTTGTAACCATCAACAGTTGTGTTAGCTAACATAGCTCCTGATGAAGCTAAGTAGTACCAAGTTCCATTGTCATTTAACCAACCTGTAGCCATAGCTCCGTTAGCTTTTAAGTAGTACCAAGTACCGTTAACTTGAGCCCAACCTGTAGCCATGATTCCGTCAGCCTTGATGTAGTACCAAGTTCCGTTATCATTTACCCAATAGTTAGCTACTTTAGTACCGCTAACATCATAGAAAGTCCAGCCTGTAGCTTCTTGCTTCCAGCCTACTGTAGCAGGTGTAGTTTGTCCAAGAGTTGGATCTACAGCAACACCTTCATCAACTGTTTGTTTGTGACCTTCAGAAACGTTTGTATAAACATCTCCTTCAGTATCCCAAACGATTAAGTTGCTATCATCATATACATCTAAAGCATCCATAGCTCTATCAACTGTATAAACTTCCTTCTTGTCTAGTTTGTCCCATTTAACAACTTTACCTTTTTCTAATCCCCATACAGCTCCATCTGTTGCGAATGAGATTGATGGTAATCTGTATATATTTTGTCCAGCAATTTCAATATTAGCACCGTTGTTTCTATCTAAAACTGGTTCCATATTTTGTAATCCTTCATCAATGTCTGCTACATCTACTGAAAAATCAATAATATCTCCATCGTCAGTATCATCATCTTTTGCAACTGCATAAGTATCAACATCTTTACCGATATTTTTACCAACTAATGTATCTTTCTTATATTTACCTAAATCTAATTTGTAAAGGTGGAATTTCTTACTATCAACTCCATTACTTTCCATTTCCATTCTAGCTACATATAATGAATTATCTTGCACTGTAATTCCAAGTAATAATTCGTCAGCTTGATCTCCATTACCAGTTAACGCATTGTATGCATCATCGAAGTCACCTTCATCATAAATAGTTCCTGGTGCTTGTAATTGATAAGAATCTATGCTCTTAGCTGTATATGCTTCATTATCATCTTTTGAACCTTGAGCTTTAGAAATCTTTTGTACGAAGTATTGAGTTTCTGGAGCCTTACTAGTTACACCATTAGTTGCATCGTTAGCGTAGAAATCAATTACTTGTACTTCTGTTAAAGTATAGATATAATCTTTATCTTGAGCTAATGGTTTAACATCAACTAAATTAACTAGTAATTGAGCGTCTTTATCTACTTCACCATATTCTTTGATATATTCAGCTCTTCCAGTCTTAGTACTGAATACTCTTAAATTAGTGTCTTGAGATAAATCGATATATTTCTTACCAGACTCATCTGTAAATCCAGTGTAAGCTGTTTGAGCTGTTGTTGTAACTGAAGTTACAGGATCTTTATAAGAATATTCTGTAGCACTTGTGCTTGTTATAGTGTATTGATAGAAAATTTCTCCAAATTGTCCTTTAAGGATTTGGTCAAATGTTCCTACAGTACCTGTTGTATTATCAAAAATTGATTCTAAATCTGAAGACTTATCAAGTATGCTTTGATATCTATCAGCTTTTTTAAGGTTTGTAACTAATTTTCCTTTAGCATCATTTGCCTTATCTTCTGCTGTTTCATCTTCATCAATTTTACCTGATGATAAATCAACTAAATATTCATCGTCATTACTTTGTTCTTTAGCATATACATACTTAGTACCATATTTGCTATCGTTATCAAGTCTGTAATCTTCTAAATCATCATTTAATTTTGGCTTGTCTTCACCAGTTTTTGCGATATAAACTCCAGTATCATCAGAATCTGATTTGTAACCATAGTAAGCATATGTTCCATCACCGTATGCAACACCTTGCTTAACTGTACCTTCTTTATTTCCTAATCTTGTTGTATCTGCAGCCATAGCAGGAACTACTGACATAACTGATGCAGCAGCAACTAATAAAGCTGTAACTTTGTTTGCTCTTTTAAACATAATTTTTCTTTCCCTCCTAAATTTTAAAATTCAGATAAATTATAGCATTATTGGACAACCATGTAAAGGTATATAACGCTCTAAAATGTATATTTTTGTATAATTATCATATTAAACAATTAATTATATATGTAATTTATACCAAAACTACATTCGTTCTCATATTATACCATACATATAATAACTTGTACATAATTACTAATAACTTTTCTAATTTCATATATTTCCTTGACTTTCCATGTTGTCATTAAACTATACAAATCATAATTTTATTTTTGGTACCTTTTTTTAAAGTTTTTCAACTTTTTTTAAAAAAGTTTTTTAATATTTTAAGAAGATAATATATTTTCTTTCCTTAATAACCCATAATAAACACTTATCACAATATAATACAATATAATGATTTTATTTAGGTACTTTTTTTATATATTTTAGAAATTAATTTTAATTATTCCTTAATTTCATTTATTATCCTATATCATCACTATATAATACAGTCGTATAAAATATTTTGGGTTCCTTTTTATAAACTTTTTTAAAATTTTCTTTTAATTTTTGTTTTAAGTTTAAACAAACTTAGTATATAGTGCTTGTCACAATGAAATTGGGAACAGTCATTGATGATGGAACCTATAATTTAGCACTTTCAGCGAAATTTCCGTAGTCCTGCGAAATTATTATGCCCTTTAGGGTGCAACAATATTTCTACTTTCGGTTGGTTATAACATAATTAAGTTTTCACTCTCTACCGTCCAATCCATGCCCCATCAGATCCTAATCTAAATCCACTTACTACCGTATCATGTACCATAGAACCATCACTATTTAGGTAATAGTATTTACCATTTTCAATCATCCAGCCTGTTCTCATTTTTCCACTATAATTTAAGTAATACCATGTTCCATTATAATTTCTAAACCACCCAGTTTTCATATCACCACTATCATCTAGGTAATACCAAGCTCCATTAATGTATTGCCAGCCTTTTAGCATAGCTCCACTTCCATCTAAATAGTACCAGCGTGAGTTATTATAAAGCCAGCCTGTCTTTCTATATCCGTTATAATCCAAGTAGTAGTATTTGCCTACGCTACTGTCCCAAAACCAAGTATTCTTTAATGGATTTCCGTTTCCATCATTATATTGCATTTGTCCATTTACATATATCCATTAATTTGCTTTTATTGATGTATTTGTTGACACACCTGTATTGGTATTAGTATTTTGATTTGTATTATTATTGGTATCACCTCTGAATATATTTAAGGTATAAGTTTTCAATTCATCATTATCATCATCCTTAATTTTTATCTCAAATGTATTTTTTCCTTTCTTTAAATCAACTTTCTTTTCATAATCGTCATCATCATCTACTGTACTTCCATCTATTTTAACTATATTGTCTTTATCTTCAGGAACTGCTTTAATAGTTACTTCATCTATAGACTTCTTTTACAAAAATCAATATCACCATCACTTAAAAATATACTTTTTAACTGAGTATCACTAGTAGATGCGTATGCCTTTATAGTAAGTAAATTTGCAGTAGGTGCGATTGTACAGAATGCGCTCACTGTAACAATACTCGCAACTACTTTTTTAATTTTTTTATTCATGTTTCTCCCGCTCCCTTTTCGGCATATACATTTCATTATCATATAATATTTTTTACCATTTTATTACATTTGTAATCTTTAAAATATCTTAACAAATGGATATTTTATGCAAATAATTATTATTCCAGAGCTTAGCTCAGTTTAATATTTCTCAATTTTATTTCATAATCTTATTTAAAATATAAATTTTACTAATCTTATTTTTATAAAAATAAAGCAAGGTAAAGTTAAGATTATAACTTTACCTTGCTTTTATTGTGTAAACAATAAATATAATTATATTAAATCATACTTTTACCTATCTAACCCAAGCTCCGTCAGATCCTACTCTGTAACCACCAATTGTAGTATTATATGCCATTGACCCATCAGAGTATAAATAATAGTATTTTCCACCATCAAGTATCCATCCTGTTTGCATATTTCCATCCATTCCCAGATAATACCACTTTCCGTAATTTCTATCAAAGTACCATTGACTCTTCAAAGCTCTTCCCCAAGAATCATTGTATTGCCATCTTCCATTTACTAAAACCCATTGATTAGATTTTATAGTTGTAGCAGGTATTGATGTATTATTATTTGAATTAGTATTACCTGTGTTTGTATTTGTATTGTTGTTAGTATTAGTGTTTGTACTAGAATTGGCTCTAGTTATATTTAATGTATATGTTCTCTTATTTTCATCATCATCTTCAACTTTTATTTCTATTTCATTTTTTCCTTTATTTAAAGATACTGTTTTCTTAAATTTATCATCTTCATCAACTGTTGATCCATCTATTTTAACAGTGTAATCATCATATTCATCACTGTCACAGTCAGGCTTTGCTGTTATTTTAATTTCACTAACAGATTCAGGAACATTTACATTGTAAGTTGAAGTGCTCTTTGAGAAATTTAGAGTTCCATCGCTTAATAAAATGCTCTTTAAGTATACATCATCATTATCGTCGTCATCATCCGAAGAACTTGATGAACATTTTACTTTAATCTTATATTCACTAACTTTCTTTGATGTATCACTATATTTCACGCTACTGCCAGGATCTTCGCTATATGTTCTTATTGTAAGCATTGTATTTGAGCCTGATGATAATTCAATAGAGCTACTTGTTTTTACTCCTTTAGAAGAACTCGATGTTCCCTTAAATACTCTAATGCGGCTTGAATCAACACCATCAGTGCTTATTTTTACTTTCTTTGAGTTTGTCTTCGCGTAATAAGTATCACCTGAAACAAAGTCATCATCGTCTACTTCATTTTTACTCTTATAATCATTGTCATCATAAGTTTTTATTGTACTTCCTCCTGAAGATGTCTTTAATTTTATACTTGTCAAATCCCCAGTTGCTGCATAGGCTTTTGTAGTCATAAAATTCAAATTTGTTGCTGGTATAACTGTGCTAAAAGCACTAACTGTAAGCACAATCGCAACAATTTTTTTAAGATTTCTATTCATGTTGTTTCCCCCTTAGTTATAAATGACACACGTAATATATCACTATTATGAGACTTATCTTATCACAACATTTCATCTTTTATCTTAAGACAACCTTAAATTATTATTAAATTTTACCAATTAATTATTAAATTTCTCATAAAGTTTTAAAGCTCTACTGAAAATTTTAAATATTACTTATTCAAATTTATAATTTTTCGTATAATTCACTTCTATTTATAAAACAACGCATAAAAATAAAGCTAGAGAATGCTTATAAAATAAACATTTTCTAGCTTTATTGTCACTAATAGACGATAAATATATTTAATTCTATTTAAAAATAGATTTAGTCAAAGTCTAAATTAGTTCTCTTGGTATACACTATTATCTTATCCAAGCCCCATCCGAACCAACTTTATAACCACTTATTGTAGTATTTGATGCCATTGAACCATCAGCATTTAAGTAATAGTATTTACCACCATCAAGCAACCATCCTGTATACATATTTCCATCTGCTCCCAAGTAGTACCATTTTCCATAGTTTCTATCAAAGAACCATTGACTCTTGTATTGTCTTCCAAAAGAATCAAGATATTGCCATCTTCCATTTACTGAAACCCAACCCACTTTAGCAGTAGTTGTAGTTCCACCTACATTAGTTGAAGTATTTGGTTGTGTAGTTGCTGTATTAGTATTAGTAGTTGTTGCAGCTTTTGCTCTGTTGATTGTTAAAGTATATGTTCTACTATCATCATCGTCGTCATTTTCAACTTCAATCTCAAACTTATTTGCACCTTCAACTAAAGAAACTTTTTTCTTCCAACTGTCAGAATCATCTACATCAGAACCATCAATTGTTACATCATCATCATCTTCATCTTCTGGAATTGCTTTAATGTATACTTCTTTTGTTGTGTTAGGAACATTATAAGAATATGCTACCTTATCGTCTGATAAAGAAATTGTTTCTCCATCAACAGTAAGCTTTTCTAAATAGATATCATCATAATCATCTGCATCATCTTCATCGTCGTCATCATCCGAGTCACTACCTTTATATTCTATATGAATTGTATATTCACCTATATCGCTATAATCATCATCATCATATTCTACAGTTTCATCTGATACATCTTCATCATATATTTTTATATAAAGATCTGTATCACCTGATATTGAGATATCTTCGTCAGGATCTTTACCTTTTGCTGAATCCTTATCACTTTTAAATACTTTCACATACTTGTCTTTTACACCACTTACATCAATATGAACTTTATCTGATGAAGTTTTAGCATAATATTCTTCGCCTTCTTCTACATCCTCTTCATCTACTCTATCATCATAATCATCATCTTCATAAAGCTTTATAGTCTTATCATTTTTATCTAATAACTCTAAACTATCAAATTCATCATCATCATTTTCATCATCAGATGCATATGCTTTTGTAGTTAAAAAATTTACACTTTTTACAGGCGCTACAGCTGAAACTGTACCAATTGCAAGAGCTAATGCAATAGTTCTTTTTAAATTTTTATTCATATTTCTCATTCCTCCACTTTCATCTTTTAAAATTTATAAATTAAACTTACTAAGCTTAGGATAAAATTCTTTTTCATTGTCTTTATACTAAATATTGAGTTACTAATACTTTATACTAAGCCTGGTACTTTTAAAATTCTTTAATTTTCAACATTTGCTCAATTAAACTTTAATATTATTTCGTGCTTGTCCGCAAATTATTGAAACTTTTAGTTTACTAAGACTCCATTATCATCTAATGTATAACCATTAATTGTTGAACCCTTAATCATCTTTCCTGTCGAATCTAAGTAATACCACTTTCCATCTGAGCTTTCAAACCAGCCAGTTTTCATTTCTCCAGTACTGTTGTCAAGATAGTACCAGTTGCCATCAGAACCTTCTAGCCAACCTTGTTTCATAACTCCACTTTTATTTAAGTAGTACCAATTTTTATTTATGCTAATCCAACCAATTTGCATTTCTCCATTTTCATTGAAGTAATACCAGTTATTATCTTTATTCAGCCATCCTGTAGTTCTAAAACCTTCCTCATTAATATAGTAATTTATTCCTGTATTTTTGTCAAACCACCACTGGTTTTTTAAATATTCTCCAGTTCCGTCTATATATTTCCATTTTCCGTCAACACGTTTCCACGCATTAAACTTATTAACGTCACTTTGTACTACAAAATTTTGAGATTTATTTATAATAACTCCAGTAGTTCCTGTTGTACTTACAGCTGTACTTGATGTATTCTTTGTAGTTCCTTGACTAGAAGAAGCCGCGTCTGTTTTTTCTCCTCTATATACAGTTAATTCATAAGTATTATGATCATCATCACTTTCAACATATATAGTTATAGTATTCTTTCCTTCATCTAGACTTACTGTCTTTTCGAAATCATCATCGTCCTCAACATAATCGCCATTAATGTCAACTATATAATCATCTTCATCTTCTGGTACTGCTTTGACAGTCAATTTTTTTACGTCTTTTCCGACATTTATAGTGTAATTCATATCCGTTTTGCTAAAATCAATATCTCCATCACTTAAGTAAATACCTTCTAGGTATGCTTCGTCATAAAGATCGTCGTCATCATCATCGTCATCCGATGATGCATATGCCTTAGTACTTCCAATCCCTAGCGTGAAATTACCTGCTGGTAAAACTCCACAAACAGCACTAAGCACAAGACTTACAGCAATAATATGTTTAATTTTTTTATGCATGTATTTCCTCCTTAAATCTACAATAATATATTTTAATTACTTCTTATAATGTGCATAAATTTT
>Ga0079104_1001815_pt1 | contig 13178 bp, 11 predicted proteins | sample MedtruBG_FD_76829 | JGI IMG/M metagenome (GOLD analysis project Ga0079104, IMG submission 76829) | Root nodule microbial communities of legume samples collected from California, USA - Medicago truncatula BG | ecosystem: Host-associated > Plants > Roots > Nodule | place: USA: California... | reverse complement strand
AACCGCAACACCTGCGACACATACAGCTTCACCGTGTTCTCGGTAATCCCCAACTCACAGGCAATCTGATAGTTGGTCTGCCCCTTGCCCACCAACCGCGCCACATCCAGTTGCCGTGGCGACAACTGACTGAAAATCTCCGGCGTCTCCTGCGCCTCGGCCGCGTCAGACTCGGCGCCCAACGCATCGCGAGCCACCGCCGCCGGACTGCGCCGCACCTTGTCCAGATCCTGATAAAGATCGTCGATCGACTCGGACAGGTACTGCAATTTCTGATTCAGGTGCCCCAAATGCAGATTCTTCTGATGTTCCTGCAGAGCTACTTCCTGGCGCTGCACACCCTCAAGCAACTCGTCCAGATTGATCGGCTTTTGATAGTAATCGGCAATCCCGGCGCGCAACGCCTTGATCACATCCTGCTTGTCCGCGCGCCCGGTGAGCATGATCGCCTCGAACGCCCGTTGCTTGCCGGCCAGCCGTTGCAACTCCTGAACCAGCTGAATGCCATCCATGTCCGGCATGTGCAGATCGCTGAGCACCAGGCCAATCTCAGGGTCTTCGCTGAAACGCTCGATCGCCTGCAGACTGGATTCGCACGGCACACAGCGGTAACCGCTGCTTTCCAGAAACTCACACAATTCCTCGACCACCAACGGCTGATCGTCGACCACGAGGATTTTCACCGCAGACGTAAGCTTGTTCACGTGCTACTCCCTGCCCGAGGCCAACGCTGACCATTCCCGCACTGCCAGTCTTTGGCTGTATAACCTACTCACTTGAAAGTAGACGTACTTTCCGACTATGTACATAGGACTAGTGGCGCTTGGCGATCAATGAAACCAGATCAGCACAGGTATCGTTCCGGCCAGCACGAACGGTGCAAATGGCAGCTTTTTTGACGAACCAGGCGCTAGATATTGCAGACGTTTTCTAAGCCTTTGACTCATATGGAGCCAGATGCCTGGCGCCAGCAGCAGCCAGAGCACACTGGCAATGCCGGCACCGATAAACACGCCGAGAATGAACAGACCGTCCGTCGCAAGAGCCAGGGCTGTCATTAATTTCACATCACCTGCACCCATGCGCCCGATGAAAAAACCCGGCAAGGTCAACGCCAGTGCGATCACACAGGCCCAACCGCCCTGCCCCGCCTCCGCACCCAGCCAGGTATTGCCGGTCGCCAGCAGATAAACCAGAGCCAACGCAGCAGCACCCAAGGTGAACACGTTGGCAATGCGCCGCTGACGCGCATCTTGCGCGGCGCACAGCAGCAGCCACAGCAGAAGGATAAAACTGTGCATCCGGTAAAAACCGTCCGTTTTTGCTGAATGATTCTATGCTGATAGCAGGCAGTGACAGTCAGGGTAGACGCACTCATGAAATACGCCTTCCGGAAGTCGCAAAAAGGTGCGGTGGCGATCGAGTTCGCCTTGGTGTTCATCATCTTTTTCGCGGTGTTTTACGGCCTGGTCAGCTACAGCCTGCCGCTGGTGATGATGCAATCGTTCAATCAGGCCACGTCCGAAGCGGTACGCCGCAGCGTCGCAGTCGATCCAAATACGCCCAACTATTCAACCGTGGTGATCAACACCGCGAACGCCACGCTGACCCAGCAATTGTCGTGGATCCGGCCAGTCTTCAATCTGGTGATCGGCGTTGACACCAGTGTCCAGTACAGCGCGTCGGGCCTGCTGACGGTGCAAGTGAATTACCCCGTGAGCAAGCTCAATCAGGTCATGCCGTTTCTGGTGTTGCCTGGGATCGGCACGGTGCCCAGCCTGCCCAGTCATCTGACCGCCACCTCGAGCCTGCAATTTTGACCTCGGGCGACAAGCTCTTCGGGCGCCTGCTCAAACGCACGACACACGTCGCCCCTGAACGGCCCGACCTGCTCGGCTCGCCCGCCAGCGGTTTACACCTGTACCTGAACGACGACGGTGACGTCGTGCAGATGGCCGGGCCGTTGCGGCATCTGCTCGCGCAGCGCAAACCTGACGATCAGCCCTTGCCGCTAAACAGCTATGTGCAAGCGCACAGCACCCTGGCGATCGAGGGCCGTCCCCGTGAGTGGCAAGGCCTGTTGCTGGATCTTGATTTCGCCGGCCTCGGCGAGCAGACCTTGCACCTGCGGGGTTGGGTGCAGCCGCTGGGCGATGGCTGGCTGATGCAGTTGATCGATGTCGCCGACTTGTTGTTCGAGCGCCAGCAAGCGCGTCAGCGTGACGCCTGCCAATCGATCGCCGCTCGGATCAGCGAACAGCTGCGGGCCTGCAGCCAGACACGCTTGCCTGAAGTCGTCAGCGAACAACTGCAAGTGATCGCGCAACGTTGGCACATCCCGTGTGTGGCGCTGGCCTTGCTGGATGACGAGGAACAAGGCTGGCAAGTGTATCGACACTATCGCGCCCATGATGCGCCGGGGCTTTGGCAGGATGGCCAGCGCCTGGGCACGCCGCTCGACAGCCTGAGCGGCGCGGCGCCGCAGCGGATCGGCGGGCAGCTGGGTTTTGACGAGCATTCGCGGGTGCAGGCGCTGTTCGGCAGTGCTGAAGGTTTTGCAGTGCCGTACAGCGACGAACGCGGCGTGGTCGCCTGGCTGCTTTGCGCATTTTATGCGGTGGAGACGGCGGCGCCGTACCTCGGCGAGCGCGACTGGACGGCGCTGCTCAGCGCCCTCGCCGGGCCCTTGCTGGGACGCCTGCGCGACCACACACATCAGCTGCAACTGGAACGCATCGAAGCGCTACAAACCCTGCTGGGCAGCGGTTGGTGGGAAATCCTCGCCGACCAGCAGCGCGTGCAACTGGCACCCGCACTGGCCGCCGCGTTGCACCTGGACGCTGATCAACCTTCCATTGAGCACTGGTTGGCGCAGATCCATCCCGCCGACCGCGACGAGTTGCGCAGCCGTTTGCACGCCTTGCAGCAGCACGGCGAAGCCCTGACGCTGTCGGTGCGCCTGACCGGGGGCGATGCCGCGCCGCCCGCGACGTGGTACCGCGTGCAAGGCCAGGTCACCGGCAGCGGCGCCAACCGGCGGCTGGTCGGTTTCATGCTCGACATCAGCGATATCCAGAACCAGCAGCAACGGGCCGCTGCCGCGCATGCGCGGCTGGACAACCTGATCGCCAGTTCGCCGGCGGTGATTTACGTTCAGCAGTACCGCGAAGGTGCGCTGGTTCCGACGTTTTTCAGTGCCAGTCTGCAACCGCTGCTCGGCTGGAGCCTGGCCGAGTGCGGCGCTGGCGCGCTGATCGAGATGATCCACCCTGAAGATCGCGACCTGTATTTCCAACGCACCCGTGATTTGTTGCGCGAAGGTTCGGCGCGCGCGCGTTATCGCCTGCGTGATCGTCACGGGGCTTATCACTGGCTGCTTGATGAAGCCAAACTGTTGCGCGACGACCTTGGCCTGCCGGTGGAAGCGGTGGGCTTGTGGCTGGACATCACCGACGCGACGCTCGCCGCCGAGCAGGTGAAAAACAGCGAAGAGCGCTACCGGATGCTGGTGGAGGATTCGCCGGCGATGATCTGCCGCTATCGTCCCGACTTGATTCTGACCTTCGGCAACCGCCCGTTGGCGACGTATCTGGAATGCGCGCCGCAGGAACTGCCGGGGATCGACCTGGGCAGCTGGTTGTCTGCCGAGCAGCGCAACGCGTTCATTGAACGTCTCGCCACGCTGACCCCGCAGCAACCGGTGAGCACCGCAGAAATCAGCCTGCAACTGCCCGGCCGCGAACACGCCTGGTGGGTGTGGTCCGATCGCGGCGTATTCGATGCGCAGGGCCGCTTGATCGAGGTGCAAGCGGTGGGCCGCGACAACACCGAGCTGCGCCGCTCGCAGCAACAACTTACGCAAAGCGCGAAAATGGCCACCCTCGGCGAAATGGCCACTGGCCTGGCCCATGAAATCAACCAGCCGCTGAACGTGATGCGCATGGCCATCGTCAACGTGCTCAAACGCCTGGGCAACGGCGACGTGCAGATCGACTACCTGACCGACAAGCTCAACCGTATCGACGCGCAGGTCCAGCGCGCGGCAAAAGTGGTCGATCACATGCGTGTGTTTGGCCGTCGCTCGGAAATCGAGCAGCAGTTGTTCAACCCCGCCTATGCCATCGAAGGCACGCTGTCGCTGTTGGCCGAAGGCATGCGCGGCAAAGGCGTGGACCTGCGCATCAGCGAAACCGCGTTCGAGGTGCAGGTGCGCGGCTACGTCGATCAACTTGAACAAGTGCTGATCAACCTGATGGTCAACGCGCGTGACGCGCTGCTCAGCCGGCGCGAGAAGGAATCCGCCTTCAAGCCATGGATCTCGATGTACGTTGAACGCGACGAGCAGCATGTGCGGTTGTGGGTCGAGGACAACGGCGGCGGCATCGATGCGCGCTTGCTCGAACGTATTTTCGAACCGTTTTTCACCACCAAACCGATCGGCGTCGGCACCGGGCTGGGGCTGTCGGTGAGCTACGGCATCATCGACAACATGGGCGGCCAATTGAGTGTGCGCAATTCGGCGGAGGGCGCGCGCTTCTGCATTCAGTTGCCGATTGCCGCAGAGGGCTAGATCACCAGATAGGCCTTGCCGGTCTGGCCGCAGGTCATGTTCGCGCCGACCTTGACGTCCATCAGGTTGATGCCCAGGCCTTTGAGCAGGTTGTTGAGCAACGGGTCGAGCAGCGGGCTGATGGTGCTGGTGACCACGGGCAACAAACGGTTGCTGACATCACTGATCAGCGACGCGACGCCAGTGACGATCGCGCCCAACGGATTGCTGCCCACGGGCGTGTAGACCATCAGGTTGATGCCCGCGAGCGTGCTCGACAGACTGCCGACAATGTTGCTGGTCGGTACGGCGGGCAGCACGCTCGGTGGCAGTTTCAGGTTGGCCGGGGTAGCAAAGGGCGTGGCGCTGGAGAACACCAGGTCCTGCGAGTTTTGCGCAACGCTGGTGTCGAGTTTGATGCCGATGCCCCCCGCACCGAACGGAACGTGAGTGGCGGGATTACAGGTACCCAGCAAAAGAACCTTGTGACAGGTGACGATCCCCAAGTCGATCAAGGGCAGGGGCGCGACCGTGGGTGGGGCGACAGAAGAGAACGCGCTGATCGGGTCGAGTTTGCCGAGCTTTAGATCGGCCAGCGAAGTGACAGTGCGTGCAGTCAAGCTCTTGGTGCCGCTGGTGCCTGTCGGGCAGCTGTAATCGGTGACATAACTTTTTGCGCCGCCGGCATCGAGGCTGATGTCGATTTGTGGCGATGCCAGCAATAGCGGATCAAGCTGCTCGCAACCAGCGCCCAGCAGACACAGGGCTGAATTGAGCGTGCCGACCAGATCCAGACTCAGCAGCGCATTGAGCGTCGGCGTCAATCCACCAACGAGTCCCAACACTGCATTCGGCAAGCCTGTCACCCCGGACAGCACCGGCAGATTCACCGACAGCAGCGTACGCACCTGCGCCGTACGCACATAAATCCGGTCGGCCCCCAGCGGATTGACCTTGGCCCGCGCCGGGTCGCCAATCGCCGAAAACTGCGGCGGCTCGATGACCTTGATCCGTACCGTGACATTCGCCAGCCCCAGCACGCTGACCGGTAATGTCGCCGCCACCGCACTCTTGCTGTTGGCCAGTTGCACCACGCCCTGGACCAGTTGCAGCAGTTGCAGATTGGCGTCCAGCCCCGCCGCCGTGGTGCCGGTCTGCAGTTGCAGGATGTCGCCCAGTTTGACCGGTGCCGCGTTGATCGCAGCCACCTGCAATTGACCCAGTGCGGTGCTCACCTGAGCGGTCGCGCCGCTGGCCTGGACCACCGTCGCCGCCGCCTGGATCAGTTGCGTGACGCTGGTTTGGGTATTGAGCAGTTGCGTGTAGTTGCCGGCAGCGACGTTGAGATTGATCGCCAACTGATCGAGGTATTTCAACAGGTTGATGTCGGTGTTGAGCAAGCCATCCCAACCCAGCGCCGTGAGGTTGACATTACCGCCCAGCAGGCCGGAAAACAGTGGGTTGAGGATGTTCGATTGCGCCGTATCGATTGTCGCCAGGGCACTGCGAATATTCAGTTGGGCCACCGTCGGCTGCGGCTTGGCGGCCACTGCCGAAGCATTGAGCGTGGTGTTGAGGCTGACCGGCGTGGCGCTGAACAACGCCTGCACGCCACCGGCAAAACTGGTGATGACGGTGCGGCTGGCGAGGACTTTCACCGCGACCGCTTGCGTGGCATCCACGCTGAAGGTGCGCAGCCCGGTCGCGGCTGTAACCAGGGTGCCGCAGGTGGTGACCAGGGTATTGCTCGCATCGACCAGGTAGCCATTGCGCAGTGCGCTTTGCCCGGCATAACTGGCGGCGCTCAGGCCCGGCAGGCAAGTGCCGCCACGGCTGACCGCTTCGAGCGCAGCGTTGTCGACCACCCGCTGCAATTTGCGTTGCTCCATGTACAAGCGGCCGGTGTCGACCACCAGCAATAGCATGACCACCGCCAGGCTGAGTGTGGCCGCCGCCATCAGTCCGATCGCCCCGCGCTGCCGGGCCGGACCGTTGAATCGCGAACGAGGCAACATGGCGCACTCCTTTGCCGTGACCTCCTGTGGGTGCTGATGAGTGTAGACGGGGCTGGAGGCTGTGCACTTTCCGCTGCGCCATAAAACATTGTGGCAGCCAGCCTGCTGGCTCCCACAGGAAAATGGGTGTGCTAGTAAAAAGGGAGCTCGAGGGCTCCCTTTTACAGCAGATCAACGCGGCGGATAGTTGCTCAGGATCCGCGTCACGGTTTCACGAATCGCATTGCTGCGGTCTTCCGGGTTCGGCCGGCTGGCAAGCATCTGCTCGTCGCTGCCGCGCCACACCAGTTTGCCGTCCTTGCCGTCGAGCAAGTCGATCTGGACGGTCGCAACCTTGTAGGTGATGTTGCGCGTTTCGTTGTACATCGGCGCGCCCCAGTAACCGTTCCAAGGGCCCCCCCAACCGCCGCCGTAGTTGGTCGTCACTTGTTGCTGACGATCCTCGACGATCAGGTAGGTCTGCACATTCAAGTCAGCCTTGGCGCCCGCAGGCGCCGGGCGCAAACCGCGCTGGTCAAGTTGATCGGCCACCGCCTGGCGGATGCGCTGTTCGGTCAGATCGCTCTTGATCCGAGGATCGTCGGGGCGATATTGCAACGCGGGCTCTTTCCAGCTCCAGTTGCGATACGTGGCGAAATCGCGACTGGCATCGAAATCGTGATTGACCTGGTTAGCCGCGCAAGCACTGAGCAGTGCGGCCATGGCCAGTAAAGCGAGACGGCGGAACATGATATTTCTCCGGTTGAAGACATGAACCAGCAGGGAGTGCGACGGCTGCCAGGCTAACTCGGAGGATACGCCGCCAAGGCTTTTTCCACAGCTTCGCGAATCGAATCGTTGCGCGCGATCTGATTGCCGCTGGCGCCGGTTTCAGCGCTGGCACTCCACACCGGTTGCCCGCTGCCGGCATCGAACAGGTCGACCTGGACAACGACTACCTGCTCAGAATAGGTGCGCACGATCGGCACAGTGTTGTACATCCCGTAACCACGCCCGTAGCGATCATAACCGCCGTAGCCACCGTAATACCCGTAGTCGTCCTGGACCTGACGCAGACGGGTTTCCATGCGCAGATTGGCGCTGACCAGCAAGTCCGCCGGACGGTTGTCGTGCAGCGGGCGCAGGCCACGCTGGTCAAGGGCATTGCTCACCGCCTCGGCGACTTGCGCCGAATCCGCCCACACCGTGCCCGGCGGCAGTTGGCCGTGCAGCCAGGCCCAACTGCGATAGCGCGCGTAATCGCGCGGCGGTGCCGGATAGGCGCTGCGATCGAAGGTTGTAGCGGCGTGCGGCGGTGCTGGCGGCAACGGCCGCGATTGCGCCACGTAAGGGTTGCTGCCCTGACAGGCGGCCAATCCCAGACAGACCAGCAATAATCCGGATTGAGCTTTCATGACGCGCTCCGATCAGATCGGCCGACAGATCCAGTGCAAGTACCGCCCAAGCCCGGCGAAGCTTGGGTGGCGGCGGTGAGCGAGCTCCATCTCGAGCAAATCCGCCAGTTCGACGCGGGCCTGGAATTCCACCGGCATGTAGTCGTGAAAAACCCGTACGCCACTCTGGCTTTCGACCTGCCACAGAGCGGCGAGTTGCGTCGCCAATTCCCGTGGATCGAGCGGCTGTTGCGGAGTCAGGCTCTGTTTTTCGCCGGCCATGACGTTTTTGCGCATTTTCTTGAAATGGCCTTTGAGCAGGTTGCGGTAAATCAGCGCGTCGCGGTTATAGAACGCCAGCGACAGCCAGCCGTCGGGCCGGGTCAGTTGATGCAGCACCGGCAGGATCGCATGGGGTTCGGCCAGCCATTCGAGCACGGCGTGGCAGATCACCAGATCATACGGCTCGGTAAGCTGGCCGAGCAGGTCCTGCCATGGCGCCTGAATGAATGTGGCGCTCTGCCCAGCGTCGGCGAAACGCTGGCGGGCGCCTTCGAGCATCGGCTCGGCCGGTTCGGTGAAGGTCACGTGATGCCCGCGCTCAGCCAGCCACAGCGACATATGGCCAAGCCCGCCACCGATGTCGAGCACCCGCAACGGGCGGTCCGGCAACGCTTCGGCAAGGTCGGCCTGCAACACCGCGAGGCGAATCGCGCCTTTGGCACCACCATAGATTTTTTCGGCGAAACGCGTCGCCAACAGATCGAAATGCCGGTCGCTCATCAGCTGAACCGCCGTTCGCTGTCGGCAAGCTTGGCGCGCACCACCTCGTTCATGTCCAACCCCAACTCGCTGCACAGCAACAACAGATACAGGACGATATCGCCGATTTCCTGCCCGGCATGGGCCAGCGTGTCGGCGGGCAACTGGCGCGACTGGTCTTCGCTCAGCCATTGGAAGATTTCCACCAGCTCGGCCATCTCGACGCTGGCGGCCATCGCCAGGTTCTTCGGGCTGTGAAATTGCTGCCAGTCATTGCGATCGCGAATGGCGTGCAGGCGTTCGGTCAGTTCAACAAGGTTCATCGGGCTCTCCTGAAGGCGTATAGCTTCGGGGGGATGCGGGCTGAAGGCAAGCAGCGCAGATGATCTAATGTGGGAGCGAGCCTGCTCGCGAAGGCGTGGGGTCAGATAACGGATGGCGTGAATGACACACCGCATTCGCGAGCAGGCTCGCTCCCACAGGGACTGCGTAAACCTTCTATCATGCAGGGAACTCGGCCACCCTCGGCGTGGCCCAAGGCTCAGCTCTTTCATCAGGATGAATACATGCGTGTAGAAAGCTTTTTCGAATGGCTCGGTCAGGCGCTCGGTTCGGTCATCCGTTTTATCGTTGATGGCCTCAGTGGCCTGTTCAACATGCTCAGCAATGCCGGCGGCAATTTTGTCGATGGCCTGGCGCAAACGCTGGGGATGGATACTTCGATCATCAGCATCATCGCGCTGATTGTTGGCTTGATGCTGCTGTGGTCGGCGATCCGGGCATTCATGAACGCGTCGATCATTGCCGGGATCATCTGGTTGCTGCTGGGGTTGTGGCTGCTGAGCTGGATCATCCATTAACCCACCGCCCCCTGTAGGAGTGAGCCTGCTCGCGATCGCGGTATGTCATTCGAAGCGTGTGTGACTGAACGGGCGCTATCGCGAGCAGGCTCACTCCTACATTGAATGGCATGACTCGCTACAATCCTCGCTCCCCAAGGAGCCTGCATGTCCACTCTGATCACCGACTGGCGCGACCGCCGGACTCACCACAAGGTCTGGGCGCTCGCTGCGCCCATGATCCTCTCGAATATCTCCGTACCGCTGGTGGCGCTGGTCGACAGCACGGTCATCGGTCACTTGCCGCATGCCCACCAACTCGGCGCGGTGGCGGTTGGCGCCAGCCTGTACACCTTCCTGGCCTGGGCCATGGGCTTTCTGCGCATGGGCACCACCGGGTTCGCCGCACAGGCAGCGGGGCGCAGCGACGGCGCGGCGTTGCGGCAGATTCTGCTGCAGGGTCTGTTGCTGGCGATGGGCCTGGCCGTTGTGCTCGGCAGCCTTGGCGTGCCACTCAGCGGCGTTGCGCTGCATTTCATGCAGCCATCGGCGGAGCTCGAGCAATTGACCCGGGAGTTCTTCCACACGCGCCTGTTCGGTCTGCCCGCAGCGCTGGCGACGTATGCGCTGGTCGGCTGGTTCCTCGGCACGCAGAACGCACGGGCGCCGTTGGCGATTCTGCTGAGCACCAACCTGATCAACATCGCTCTGAACCTGTGGTTTGTGATGGGCCTGGACTGGGGCGTGGTCGGTTCGGCGCGGGCTTCGGTGATTGCTGAATGGAGCGGCGCGCTGCTCGGCCTGTGGCTGACGCGCACGGCGCTGCGTGCCTATCCCGGGCAGATTATCTGGGCGGCGCTGAAAGTCTGGCAGAGCTGGCGCCCGCTGCTGGCGGTCAACCGCGACATCTTCATTCGCAGCCTCGCCCTGCAGTCGGTGTTTTTCCTGATCACCGTGCAAGGCGCGCGGCTCGGCGATGCGACCGTAGCGGCCAATGCGCTGCTGCTCAACGGCCTGCTACTGACCGCCCATGCCCTGGATGGACTGGCGCACGCGGTAGAAGCCCTGTGCGGGCATGCCATCGGCGCCCGAGATCGCCTGGCATTGCGTCGATCGCTGGTGGTGGCGGGCGGCTGGTCGCTGATTGCCAGCCTTGGCTTCGCTCTGCTGTTTCTGCTGGCCGGACACCTGTTCATCGAAATGCAGACCGACATCCAGAGCGTGCGCGAGACGGCGTTCGTCTACCTGCCCTACCTCGCCGTGCTGCCACTGATTGCGGTGTGGAGTTACCTCCTCGACGGCCTGTTCATCGGCGCCACCCGCGCGCGGGAAATGCGCAACGGCATGCTGCTGACGGTGCTGCTGTTGCTGCCGTTCGCCTGGGTCTTGCAGGATCTGGGCAATCACGGCCTGTGGATATCTTTTCTGCTGTTCATGGTCTTGCGCAGCGTGACCCTCGGCACGCAAGCCCTGTGGCTGAAACGCAGCGATGGCTGGTTCAGCGCCAAGGCTCACTGACGACAACCGTCAATCCGCCGCCCCCCACTGACGCCGCAGATGGTCGAGCCGTTCCTGCTGCGTCAGCCCGTCCGGCGGTGCAACCAGCACGGCACGCGGATGCAGCAGGCGCAACCACAGCCAGCCATCGAGCACGGCACGGTCACTGAAACCCAGCGCCAGACCTTGTTGCACATGCACCGACATCGTCTGGTAATCGACGCCCAGAGACTGGCACCAGCGCCAGATGTGCTGTTCCAGCAAACAGCTTTGCAGGCGCTCGCGCTGGCGTCGGGTCAGGCTTTCTTCGATGCCCAGCGGTTCGACGAGCAGACCGGGATTACGCAGTTGCTGCCAGCCCTGACTGCCAATGGCGCGATCGGCCCAGGTGCCGCCAAACCAGCGCAACTGGCGGATCGGCCCAAGCCAGCGACTCAGCTGCGTGGCGTCACAGGCATCGAAAAAGTAGCTGGCGGTCTGACGGTTGTAATAGCTGAGCAAGGCCCGATGATTCAAACCGAACGAGACGGTAAGCATGCGCTGCAAGTGGCTGAGCAGCGGCTGCGCCGGTGTTTCGCAGCTCAATAACAGGCCGCGCCAGGTGTCCGGGTCGCGCAGGCACAAGGCGGTCAATGCCGGGCTTTCACGCAAATCGACGAGGACCGGGCCGTGCTCGCTGACCGGTTGAAATTCGGTGCCGTCGAACAACCGGTAACGCTGCACATCGGCAAACCCTTGGCGCAAGGTCAGCACAGCGCGTGACGCGTCAGGGGTGTCGAGCAACAGCCATTGCGCCATAGGCTCAAGCGCCGCGCCGCTCATGTTGCGCTGCTCTGATCGAGCGCGGTCAGCAGCCGGCAACTGCACACGGACTCGGCGCAGTGGTTGAAGCTGCCACCTCCCGGCATCAGGCACAACAGCAGCAACGGTTCGCCGGACTGCAACAACTGCTGCAACCCATCACTTACCAACAACTCCGGCAGCGCTAACGGCGTGTCGTCCTCGACCGCATCCTGTGGCGGCACCGGCGACTGAAGAACGCCGCTGACCATGGGCTGATCGGGGTCGCCTTCAAGGAAACTCACCACGACTTCCACGCCATCGGCCAGCGCCGCCGAAGGCAACTCGCTCAGGGTTGGCGCGAGCGGCAGCCAGCAATGGCTCGGCGCTGCGCCTTCGCCCTGATACAGCCAGTCGAATTGCACCGCGACCGGCCGCGAGCCATCCGGTTGCGCTTCCTCGACAGACACCACCCAGGCACGCTGCAGGCTGTGCATGCGTTGTTTGAGTTGCGCGGCGGCGGGCACACAGGCGGGCATCCGCGCAGCCGCGAACAGGCGATTGTCGTAGGGCGGTTCGAGCGCCTGATCGGCACGGTGCTCGATGCGCGTCAGCAACCAGGGGCGGTTGCATTCGCCGAAGGGATGCCCGTCCAGCGGCAACCACTGACCGCTGCGCAGGGTGGACAAACCGCTCCGCCCTTCGGCACGGGGTCCGCGCTGACTGGCGTGGGAATCCTCGTGCAGTTGCCATTGGCTGACGGCTGGAGCGACGCAACCGCGCTCAGGCTCACCCTGATATTGCGCGACATCGGCTCGCGGCAACCGCGTCGGGTCATCGCCGAACACCAGGCAATGCCTGTCGCGGTGATGCTCGAAGTAATAGTGAATATGCGCCTGCGCGCACAGGCGCTGGAGCAACTGCAGATCAGACTCGCGATACTGCGTGCAGAAGGTGCGGGCCGGGTGGTCGCCGTGCAGGTCGAAACGTCGTTGCAGGCCGACAATGCCATGTTCGCGCAGAACCTGTTCGATGATCTGCGGCACCGAGCGGCCGCTGAAAATCCGCTGGCTCAAACGCAGATCGAGACAGTCGAGTCTGGGCCCGAGACGCACTCGACTCAAACGCAGGCCATGGCTGTGCTCATGCTGGACAAGGCTGTGCAATTGCCCGTGCACACCCTGGCCGGGCGGGCCGAAGCCCAGGAACGCAGAACGATGCAGCAGGCCGGCAAGATCCAGATGCGGATCGTCGATCACCACATCGATCTCGAAGACAAAGGGTTCGCTCAGCGCTTCCCTTCCGGTAAAGGCGAGAACTTCGAAGGGGTCGGACAGGCCCGCTACATCGAGACGAAACGACG